>ULWG01013388.1_pt1 | contig 20021 bp, 12 predicted proteins | sample 1960141 | NCBI WGS metagenome assembly ULWG01 (sample SAMEA4835806, study PRJEB28245) | human gut metagenome | biome: gut microbiome; material: fecal sample | place: Denmark | collected 2008
TGCCCTTTCAGGGCGTGTGGGGCAAAACTTGCGAAAGTTCAGTAACTGATTATCGGATAATCGAATAGAAGATATTAATCGAATAGAAGATATAATTAGAATAGAAAATGTTAAGATTTGAAGATCCTATATTTCTCTGGCTGTTGTGGATTATACCAGTACTGATTCTGATCAGACTGATAGGATGGAGAAGAAGAAAGGCTAAACTGAAGAAGCTCGGCGATCCGGAACTTCTGAAACAGCTCATGCCCAACATCTCCAAATATCGCCCTACAGTTAAGTTTGTGCTGATGCTCGCAGCCTTGGCGCTTCTTATCGTGATGGTAGCTCGCCCTCAGATGGGCAGCAAGATTTCTCACGATAAGCGACATGGTATTGAAACCATCATCTGCCTCGATATTTCAAATTCCATGCTCTGTCAGGACGTGGTTCCATCCCGTTTGGACAAGAGTAAGATGCTTATCGAAAATCTGGTCGACAACTTTAACAACGACAAGATTGGACTCATCGTCTTTGCCGGAGATGCATTTGTGCAGTTGCCAATCACCACCGATTATGTTTCGGCAAAGATGTTTCTCCAGAACATAACCCCTGGCCTTATCCAGACCCAGGGAACCAATATCGGAGCAGCCATCGATTTGGCTTCCAAGAGTTTCACCCAGCAGGAGAATGTGGGCAGAGCCATCATCGTTATTACTGATGGCGAAAACCATGAGCCTGGCGCACAGGAGGCAGCGGCTGCTGCCAACAAGAAAGGAATCAATGTCTTTATCCTGGGCATAGGCAACACCAAGGGAGCGCCAATCCCTATGGGCGACGGCTCTTATCTGAAGGACAATGCGGGCAACACCGTAATGACCGCTCTGAATGAGCAGATGTGCAAGGAACTTGCCCAGGCAGGCAAGGGTCAGTACATTCATGTAGATAACACCAGCGATGCGGAAAGAGCATTGAATGATGATATTGCCAAATTGCAGAAAGGCGATGTAACGAGTGTGGTTTACAGCGCCTATGATGAACAGTTCCAGGCTGTAGGTATTCTCGTCATCCTGTTGCTTGTCATCGAAGTTTGTCTGCTTGAGGTAAAGAATCCTCTGCTCAGAAACATCAAGTTTTTTAAGAAAGACATCAGGAAGCCTTTCTGATAAACGTTTATACATTATTATATAATAAGAATGAGATATTTAAGATATATATTGGTTTTTGCCCTGATGGTGCTGGGCTTGGCGAAGGTGGGAGCACAGAACGACCGCAACTTCATCCGCCAGGGAAACCGCGCCTATCATAAACAGAAGTGGGCTGCAGCCGAAACGCAATATCGCAAGGCTATCTCCAAGAACCAGAAGAATGCGCAGGCTGTCTATAATCTGGGTTGCGCCCTGATGATGCAGCAGAAGGATTCGATGGCAATGATACAGTTTGAGAATGCTTCGAAACTGGAAACGAACAAGATGCGACGCGCCAGAAGTTACCACAACATGGGTGTGGTCATGCAGCAGCATCAGCAATATGCGCAGGCCATAGGATGTTATGAGAACGCCCTGCGCTGCAATCCGCAGGACAATGCAACCCGATATAATCTTGCCCTCTGCAAGAAACTGCTTAAAAACCAGAAGCAGAACAAGCAGAACGATAAGAATAAGAAGGATAAAAACAAGGACAAGAACAAAGACAAGCAGAATAAGGATCAGAACAAAGATCAGAATAAAGGCAAGAACAAGAACGATAAAAATAAGAACAACCAGAATAAGAACAATCAGCAGAATCAGAACAATCAGGACAAGATGAGCAAAGATAATGCTGAACAACTCTTGAACGCTGCCATCCAGCAGGAGAAGGATACGAAGCGCAAGATGCAGAAAGCGATGAGTCAGCCTCGCAGAAAGCAATATGAGAAAAACTGGTAAAAAGTAAAATAATACAACGAGCATAATAGATTTAGAACATGAAACATATAGGTTGGTTTATTATTATATGGGCAATGCTTCTGGGCTTCAGTTTGCAGCTGAAAGCCCAGCATATCAGTGTGTCGGCACCAACACACGTGGCGGCGGGAGAAAACTTCCGTGTGGCCTATACCATCAATACACGTGATGTAGAGGAATTCCGCCTGGGCGGAGTAGGAGAAGGACTTGAGGTAATCGCAGGTCCTTACACCTCATCGCAGTCCAGTTATCAGATGATCAATGGCCATACTTCCTCTTCATCGTCGGTAACCATTACCTATACGCTCTACGCAGCTAAGAACGGAACCTTTGGCATTGGTGCCTCTCATGCCATCGTAAATGGTAAGAAACTCTCTTCCCATGCGGTTAAGATTACGGTTTCTGGCCATGCTGCACGCAACAACGGTGCTCCTTCCATGCACGGACAGAATGATTATAATGAACCACGTATGCGAACTGCCGGATCAAGAATATCAGGCCGCGACCTCTTCATCAAGGTGACAGCCAACAAGCGACGTGTTCACGAACAGGAACCGGTGCTCCTTACTTATAAGGTTTACACGCAGGTAGACCTTACCCAGCTGGAAGGCAAGATGCCTGACCTGAAGGGATTCCACAACCAGGAAGTTCCGCTGCCTCAGCAGAAGACCTTCCATACTGAAACCGTAAACGGCCGACCTTACCGATGCGTAACATGGAGCCAGTATGTCATGTATCCGCAGATGACGGGAAGTCTCACCATTCCAGCCATTACCTTCAAGGGAATCGTAGTTCAGCAGAACAGAAACGTTGACCCGATGGAAGCTTTCTTCAATGGCGGCTCCGGCTATGTTGAAGTAAAGAAAGATATTATAGCTCCTAGTGTGAATATTCAGGTTGATCCATTGCCTCAGCGCCCTGCCAACTTCTCGGGCGGTGTTGGTAAATTCAATATTAGTGCTTCCATCGACAAGAAGGAAGTGAAGGCTGGCGAACCTATCACCATTCGTGTAGTGGTAGGAGGAATCGGAAACCTGAAGTTGCTCAAGCAGCCTGTCATTACCTTCCCTAAGGATTTTGACAAGTACGATGCGAAGGTGACAGACAAGACCCGACTTACAGCCAATGGCGTAGAAGGCAATATGATTTATGACTTCCTGGCTGTGCCTCGTAATCAGGGAAATTATACCATTCCTGCGGTAGAATTCACCTATTATGATACTTCGGCTAACAAGTACAAGACAATCAAAACCCAGCCGTTTACGCTGAATGTAGAGAAGGGCGATGGAACTTCAGACAATGAAACATCAGATTTCAGCAACAAGGATAAGGACATTCATGCGTTGAAACTGGGCAAGTCTAAGCTCCATGATATTGACGATATGTTCTACGGAAGCTTCGGTTACTGGACCAGTCTGCTGGTTCCATTGGCAGCCTTCTTTGCCCTGCTCATTGTTTTCCGCCGTCGTGCCCTCGAGAATGCCGACCTTGTAAAGGTTCGTTCCAACAAGGCTAACAAGATAGCAACCAAGCGCCTGAAGAAGGCTCATCTGCTGATGCTCGGTGGCAAGCAGGAAGAATTCTACGATGAAGTGCTCCGTGCTTTGTGGGGCTATGTAAGCTACAAACTCAACATGCCAGCCGAAAAGCTCTCACGTGAAAACATTCAGGCTATGCTCGAAAAACATTGTGTAGAGGAGAGAACTATCGAGAAGTTTACAACTGCGCTCGATGAATGTGAGTTTGAACGCTATGCGCCGGGCGACCCTGCCGGCAATATGAACCGTACATTCGAATCAGCAATGACTGCTATTATGGATATAGAAAATGCTATCAATGCAACGCGTAAGCAGCGCAAGAAGAGTGCAACCGGATATTCGTTCGTCTTGATGATCATGATGCTGTTGGGCTGCTCTGTTTCTGCAGGCGCTGTAACCAAGAACAATGCTGATACGGAATATCAGAAAGGTAACTATCAGCAGGCCATACGCGACTATGAGGAAATATTGAACAACTATGGTGTTTCTGCCGAAGTTTACTATAACTTGGGCAATGCTTATTACCGTACAGACAATATTACCAAGGCTGTGCTCAATTATGAGCGTGCCCATCTGCTCTCGCCAGGCGATGAAGACATCAGCTTCAACCTGCAGTTTGCACGTAGCAAGACCATCGATAAGATTACTCCGGAAAGCGAGATGTTTTTCGTAACCTGGTGGAAGGCGCTGGTTAACTTTACGAGTGTTGACTGTTGGGCTAAGACAGGCATCATAGCCATCATCATGGCGCTGGTTCTGGTATTGGTTTATCTCTTCGGTCCGCATATCGTGTTGCGCAAGATAGGTTTCTTCGGTGGAATCTTCTTCGTGGCAGTCTTCCTGCTGAGCAATCTCTTTGCTTACCAGCAGCGGCAGATGCTTATCAACCGTACGGGAGCCATCATCATCGCTCCTTCTGTCAATGTGAAGAAGACTCCAGCCAAGACGAGCGCAGACCTCTTCCTGCTGCATGAAGGAACCCGAGTTGACATTACCGATAAGGCAATGAAAGGCTGGCGTGAAATCAAGGTAGGAGACGGCAGAGAAGGCTGGATTGAAACCAAGGCTATAGAGGAAATCTGATTAAAATAAAGAGAATGGATTTTAGTAGGATACAAGATTTTGACATGCAGCTGTTGCATGTGTTTAACGGCAGCGAGAATGTCTGGCTCGATCAGATGGCGATGGCGCTTACATCGGGCTGGACATGGATTCCGCTTTATATCGTCCTCTTCGTTGTTGTGATAAGAAACAACGAGATGATGGGCCAGATTGCACTCGTGGTAGGAGGAGCGGTGCTCTGTATCTTTCTGGCTGATGGACTGGTGGATGGAATCATCAAACCGCTGGCTGAAAGATGCAGACCTTCCAGCGACCCGATGTTCAAGTATACGGTTCAGGTGGTTGACAATATGCGCCTCAAGAGTTTCAGCTTCTGTTCGGCTCATGCGGCTAATACGCTTTCGTTAGCCATCTTCTTCTCGTTGCTTATCCGCAGCAAACTGGTTACGTGGACCCTGTTATTATGGTCGCTCGTGAACTGCTGGACCCGTCTTTACCTGGGTGTTCATTATCCGGTCGACATTCTTTGCGGTCTGGCTATCGGAGCAGTGGTGGGAGTTGTCGTTTATCTCATCTACATCAGGATATATTACCGCATCTCCCCAAAGATTAAGTATATTTCCAACCAGTATACGAGTACGGGTTACGACTATGATGATGTAGATAAAATCATGACCGTAGTGATATTTACCCTTATCATGGTTGTGTTTTATGCCACCTGTCAAATGGCTTATCTTTAGTACAGAAATAAAAGTTCAAAAGTAAAATAAATAATGGATACAAAACACATTAAAATTAGTGATTATAACTATGATTTACCGGATGAGCGCATCGCAAAATTCCCTATTGCCCAGCGCGACCACAGCAAACTGCTGGTCTATAAGCACGGCGAAGTAAGCGATGATGTTTTCCATCATCTTCCCACATATCTCCCTCAAGGAGCCTTGATGATATTCAACAATACCAAGGTGATACAAGCGCGTCTGCACTTCCGCAAGGAAACAGGTGCGCTTATTGAGGTTTTCTTGATGGAGCCTGCAGAACCTACTGATTATGAACTCATGTTCCAGACTACCGGACATTGTTCCTGGCTCTGCATGATCGGTAATCTGAAGAAATGGAAAGAGGGCAGCCTGAAGCGTGATTTCGAAATCAAAGGCCACAAGCTTACGCTCAGCGCTACCATGCGACGCGGAGATGCTCTCGGTTCTGAAGCGAAGGAAATGGTTGCCAAAGGCGGAGGAACCAACTACTGGGTTGACTTTGATTGGGACAACGACAAGGTGTCTTTCGCTGAGATTCTCGAAGCAGTAGGCGAGTTGCCTATTCCTCCATATCTCAACCGCAAGACAGAGGAGAGCGACAAGACCACCTATCAGACGGTTTATTCTAAAATCAAGGGAAGTGTGGCTGCTCCAACTGCCGGACTTCACTTTACCGATGCGGTTCTCAAGGATCTTGATGCGCATGGAATCGACCGCGAAGAAGTAACCCTGCATGTAGGAGCCGGCACATTCAAACCGGTGAAGAGTCTTGAAATCGAAGGTCATCAGATGCATACGGAATACATTGTTGTTCATCGCCGCAGCCTCGAAAAACTCATCAAGCACGAGTGTCGGGTCATTGCCGTAGGAACCACCAGCGTCCGTACCATCGAGAGTCTCTATTACATGGGCGTTCATCTGCTGAAGCATCCTGAGGCAAATGAAGAAGATCTGCACGTAAAACAGTGGGATCCTTACGAGCTTTCTGAAGATGGCAATCTGGTAGATGGAATCACTCCGATGCAGGCTATCCAGGCAATCATCGATTATCTGGACCGCAACGGCTTGGAGGCTCTCCATTCCAGCACGCAGATTATCATTGCTCCTGGCTATCAGTATAAGATTGTGAAGATGCTGGTCACCAATTTCCATCAGCCTCAGAGCACACTCCTGCTTCTGGTGAGTGCTTTCCTCAAGGGCGATTGGAGGAAGGTTTACGATTATGCTCTTTCGCATGATTTCCGTTTCCTGAGCTATGGAGATTCATCCCTGCTCATTCCGTAAAAGGAGTTAGGAAAACTATAAATTATTAATTGTAAATTATAAATTAAAATAGATGATTTCAGTAGAAGGACTGAAAGTAGAGTTTGGCGTCAAGCCTCTCTTTCATGATGTAAGTTTCGTCATCAACGACCGCGACCGCATTGCCCTGGTGGGTAAGAATGGTGCGGGAAAATCTACGATGCTCAAGATTCTCTGCGGTTTGCAGAAACCTACTGCTGGCGTTGTGGCTATTCCTAACGAAACCACTATCGGCTATCTGCCACAGGTGATGAAACTGCAGGACGATACGACCGTGAAAGAGGAAACCCGCAAGGCTTTCGCCCATAATACCGAGATGAAGGCGCGTCTGGACAAGATGCAGCAGGAAATGGCCGACCGTACCGACTATGAGAGCGAAAGCTATGCTCAGCTCGTAGAGAAGTTTACCCAGGAACATGAACGCTACATGATGATGGGTGGCGAAAACTACGAAGCTGAGATAGAGCGCACCTTGAGCGGTCTTGGCTTTACACGCGATGATTTCGAGCGCCCTACCAAGGAGTTTTCCGGCGGTTGGCGAATGCGTATCGAACTTGCCAAGATTCTGTTGCAGAAGCCTGATGTCCTGCTCCTCGATGAGCCTACCAACCACCTTGATATTGAAAGTATCCAGTGGTTGGAGCAGTTCCTGGCGCAGAGTGCCAAGGCTGTGGTTCTGGTGAGCCACGACCGTGCTTTCATCAACAATGTAACTAACCGTACCCTCGAAATTACTTGCGGAAGGGTAGAAGACTATAAGGTGAAATACGATGAGTATGTTGTGTTGCGTGCTGAACGCCGCGAGCAGCAGCTCCGTGCTTACGAAAACCAGCAGAAGGAAATTGCCGACATCAAGGATTTCATCGAGCGATTCCGCTACAAGCCTACCAAGGCGGTTCAGGTGCAGAGCAGAATCAAGCAGCTCGAGAAAATCGTGCCTATCGAGGTGGATGAGGTTGACAACAAGCAGATGCATCTCAAATTCCCTCCTTGTCTCAGAAGTGGCGATTATCCTATCATCTGCGATGAGGTGCGCAAAGATTACGGCGCACACACCGTCTTCGACCATGTTACCTTTACCATCAAGCGTGGCGAGAAGGTGGCTTTCGTGGGTAAGAACGGCGAAGGTAAGTCTACCCTGGTAAAATGTATCATGGGTGAGATTCCTTTCACCGGAACTCTCAAGATTGGTCATAATGTGCAGATTGGTTATTTCGCCCAGAATCAGGCGCAGCTCTTGGATGAGAATCTTACCATCTTCCAGACTATCGACAATGTGGCAACAGGCGAAATGCGTTTGAAGGTGAACGATCTCCTGGGCGCCTTCATGTTTGGCGGCGAGACTTCTGAGAAGTTTGTCAAGGTTCTGAGTGGAGGAGAACGCAGCCGACTGGCTATGATCAAGCTCCTGCTCGAACCGGTGAATCTCCTCATTCTCGATGAGCCTACCAATCACCTCGACATGCAGTCGAAGGATGTGCTGAAAGAAGCCATCAAGGCTTTCGATGGAACAGCCATCATCGTGAGCCACGACCGTGAATTCCTCGATGGTCTGGTAGATAAGGTCTATGAGTTTGGCGGCGGCAAGGTTCGTGAGCATCTCGGTGGTATTTACGATTATCTCCGTGCCCATAATGCCGAGAACATCAATCAGGCTCTTGCCAACCAGAGCATGGCTTCTGCCGGTTCGCCTTCTGCCAATACTTCCGGCTCTTATGTCGCATCAGGTTCTACAGCCGACAGCCTTGCCTCTGCCACATCCGGCAAGCAGAGCTACGCTGAACATAAGGAACAGCAGAAGAAGATCCGTAAGGCTGAGAAAGCCGTGAAGGAATGTGAGGCGAAGATAGAGAAACTGGAAGCGAGAAAGAAGGAGATTGATGAGCTCCTGATGAAACCGGAAAATGCAACCAACATGGAACTCGTTACTGAATACACCGAACTCATGAAGAGTCTCGATGAGGAGAACGAGCGCTGGATGCTCCTTTCGGAAGAACTGGAAGAAGTTTCGAAATAATAATAACATTAATATATAAAAGAGAAGAAAATGAAAATGAAAATGATCTTACCGATGATGCTGATCGCAGCTCTGCCATTAGGCGCTGATGCTCAGAATAAATCGGGTCTTGTCATGAGCAATCTCGACCAGACAGTGAAGCCAGCAGACAGTTTCTATCAGTTTGCTACAGGCGGATGGCAGAAGAACAATCCTCTTCCTGCCGCTTACAGCCGTTATGGCAGTTTTGACCAGCTGGCTGAGAACAACAACAAGCGCATCAACACCATTCTTTCTGAACTCCAGAAGAAGACTTACAAGGCTGGAACCATTGAGCAGAAATTGTCTGATTTCTACAAACTTTCTATGGATGTTGACAGCCGCAACAAGGCTGGAATCGCTCCAGTAAAGCCTCTGTTGGATGAGATTGAAGCTGCCAAGACCAAGGACGAGCTTCAGAAGCTTCAGGTTAAGTATGCATGGATGGGTCTCGGTTTGGGCTATGTCTCAGGTTTCGATGCCGATGAGAAGAACGTAGCCATGAACATCTACATCCTGATGCAGGGCGGTCTTACTCTCGGTACCAAGGATTATTACCTCAACAACGATGCTGCAACTGTAGCTATCCGTGAGGCTTATAAGACTTACCTCAGCAAGATGTTCCAGCTCTATGGTTTCTCTGCTGATGAAGCTGCCAAGAAGGCTTCTGCCGTATTCCTTCACGAAACAACGCTCGCTACTTTCTCAAAGAGCCGTACCGAACTTCGTGATCCTCAGGCCAACTACAACAAGATGACCTTGGCAGAATTCAAGGAGAATTATCCAAACATTCCTCTCGAGGCACTTGCCAACGCCGAGGGAATCAAGAGCGAAAATCTCAAGGAGATGATCGTAGGTCAGCCTGCTTTCTTCGCCGGTTATGACAAGGTGGCAGCTGCAGAATGTGCAGGCACATTGAAGGCTTTGATGGAGTGGGACATCATTAATAGTTCTGCTTCTTACCTCAGCGATGAGATTCGCGAAGCCCGTTTCGAATTCTTCGGCAAGACTATGAGTGGCCGTAAGGAGGATTATCCTCTTTGGAAGCGCGCTACTACTCAGGTAGAGGCTCAGTTGGGCGAGGCGCTCGGTCGCATCTACTGCAAGCGCTATTTCCCAGAAAGCTCTAAGAAGATGATGGAGACACTCGTGAAGAATCTTCAGATCAGCCTCGGTCAGCGTATCGATGCTCAGACCTGGATGAGCGATGTAACAAAGAAAGCTGCTCACAACAAGCTCGACAAGTTCTATGTAAAGATTGGTTATCCTAACAAGTGGACTGATTTCAGCAAGCTCAGCATCGACCCATCCAAGAGCTATTATGAGAACGTATTGGCTTGCCGCAAGTTTGCAAACGATAAGGAGATTGCAAAGAAGGCAGGAAAGCCAGTAGATAAGGATGAGTGGTACATGACTCCTCAGACCGTGAATGCTTACTACAATCCTACTACCAACGAGATCTGCTTCCCAGCTGGTATTCTCCAGTATCCTTTCTTCGATCCTAAGGCTGATGCAGCATTCAACTATGGTGCTATCGGCGTAGTAATCGGCCATGAGATGACTCACGGATTCGATGATCAGGGTCGTCAGTATGATGCTAGCGGTAATCTGAAGGACTGGTGGACTCCTGCTGATGCAGAAGGTTTCAACAAGCGTGCTGATATGTATGCTGATTTCTTCAGCAACATCAAGGTATTGCCTGATCTGAATGCCAACGGCCGTTTCACCCTCGGTGAGAACCTTGCCGACCATGGTGGTTTGATGGTTTCATACAATGCCTTCAAGAATGCTACAGCCAAGAAACCATTGAAGAACAAGGATGGTTTCACTCCTAACCAGCGCTTCTTCCTCGCCTATGCAGGTGTTTGGGGACAGAACATTACTGATAAGGAAATCCGCAACCGCGTAAAGAATGATCCTCATTCTCTCGGCAAGTGGCGTGTTGATGGTGCGCTTCCTCACATCGATGCATGGTATGAGGCATTTGGTGTAAAGCAGGGCGACAAGCTGTTCATTCCTAAGAACCAGCGCCTGGAGCTTTGGTAATATCCGGAAGGAAATTTTTCCGAATAGAATTTTTCGGGAATGTTTTTTCCGAATAGATAGAAAAAATAAAGTCCTGATGTTTCGTATGTTTGAAACATCAGGACTTTTTGTTTTATGCTTGAAATATTTTTGATAAGAAAACAATAGAATAGGGGGTTATTGTTTCTTCTCCAGTTCCTGAAGATTTTCCATCTTCTTCGATTCCAGGAATTCGTAAATGCCGCAGAGATGTTCGCGGACGCGACCATGACCGAACTCATAAACCTTGCTGACAAGACCATCGAGGAAATCACGGTCGTGACTAACCACGATAAGCGTTCCGTCGAAATCGAGCAAGGCCTGCTTCAGCACATCCTTGGTCTTCAGGTCGAGGTGGTTGGTAGGCTCATCGAGAATCAGCAGATTCACCGGCTCCAGCAGCAGCTTGAGAATGGCAAGGCGGGTGCGCTCACCTCCCGACAATACTTTCACCTTCTTGGTAGAATCCTCTCCGCCAAACATGAATGCTCCCAGCAAATCGCGTATCTTGTTGCGGATTTCACCTTTGGCAACATCATCAATGGTCTGGAATACGGTAAGTTCGCCATCGAGCAGAGAAGCCTGGTTCTGGGCGAAATAACCTATCTGCACATTATGTCCCAATTCCAACTTTCCTTCGTTCTGAAGCTGACCCATGATACATTTCACGAGCGTTGACTTACCCTCTCCGTTTCTTCCCACGAAGGCAATCTTGTCGCCTCTTTCTACGGTAAGATTCACGCCGCTGAAAATCTTCTTGCCATCAAACGACATCGCCACATCGCTCATCTGAACCGGATAAGCACCGCTTCGTGGGCTCGGCGGGAACTTGAGTCGAAGGCGACTTGTATCTTCTTCATCCACTTCGATAAGTTCCAGTTTCTCTAGCATCTTCACGCGGCTCTGCACCTGGAAGGTTTTAGAATAAGTGCCTTTGAAGCGTTCTATAAAGTCCTTGGTTTCAGCAATCATCTTCTGCTGTTCCTCATATTTCTTCATCTGCTGTTCGCGGCGTTCCTTGCGCAGTTCCAGATATTGGCTGTAAGTGGCTTTGTAATCGTAGATGCGGCCCATGGTTACTTCGATGGTTCTTGTTGTAATGTCGTCAACGAATTTTCGGTCGTGACTGATGACAACTACCGCTTTCGAACTGTTGATGATGAAGTCTTCGAGCCAGCCGATAGATTCGATGTCGAGATGATTGGTTGGCTCATCAAGCAGCAGTACGTCTGGCGATTTCAAGAGCAGTTTTGCCAGCTCAATCCTCATTCTCCATCCTCCCGAAAACTCGCTGGTAGGGCGGTTGAAATCAGAGCGCTCGAAACCGAGACCGAGCAGCGTCTTCTCTACATCTTCCTCGAAATGAGTCATGTCGATGGCGTAGAATTTCTCTGAGAGAGAGGATACTTTCTCAATGAGCTGCATGTAATCATCGCTGTCGTAATCGGTACGGGTGGTGAGCTCGTTGTTGATGCGGTCAATCTCAGCCTGCATTTCGTGCAGATGGGCAAACGCCTGACAGGTTTCCTCGAATACGGTTCTGCCGTCTTCGGTCATCAGATGCTGAGGCAGATAGGCGATGACGCAATCCTTGGGAGCGGAAACGGTGCCACGAGTAGCTTTTCTCACACCGGCGATAATCTTGAGCAATGTGCTCTTTCCTGCGCCATTCTTTCCCATCAGGGCTATACGGTCCTTCTCGTTGATCTGGAAGGAAATGTCTTTGAATAGGGTGGTGCCGCCAAATTCTACGGTCAATCCATCAACTGTAATCATATTATTTTCTTCTTGTTCAAATTTTTGTTTCTTTAAGCAACTCCCCAGAACGCCCCGTTCCTGCCGTTTTCGGGGTCTTCATTGATGACCAGCGTCTGCCATCATTTATGACCCGGGTTGGTCTTAAGAGAAGACCTGAGCAGGGCACAAAAGGCTGTTCTTTCGATTGCCGGTGCAAAGATACAACATTTTTGGGCAGAATGCAAGCTTTTACCCTGACTTTCTTTCGGAGAAGTAGTGTAAGTGATTGATTGATACTGATTTCTATTGGCTTTCTAGCTGAACTTTGTTACAGGTTAACGTAAATGGGGGTGAATGGTGGCATTAAGAACCAGAGTGGCAGCGGTCATTTTCGGTCATGGTCATTTTCGGTCATTTTCAAAAAAGAGTTTGGTCATTTTGAGCTATAGTAAATATAAATAATTATTTATATTATACTATAGGTGACCATTTTCTCCCCCGAAATAAAAATGACCGAAAATGACCATGACCGGAAATGACCGGATTATAATATTTGAGAATATGTGAAATGATGAAAGGTGAGATATGCTAAAGTGTTAATTGTTAGCACTATACGGAATTTATATATAGAATTACTTCAATAGCATTGGTGTAACCTAATCTATATCTGTCACTATATGATTATGCCTTATTCGTACTCTAATGTCCTCTATTTACCTCTTGTTTCGCTTTTGTTTCGGTCAAAAATATCTAAAATCGGTAGGGTTTTGAAGTCCGAGGAGGGGCATTTTTCACCCTTTGTAGAAGGGGTAAAACACCTTTCTACCCCTCTTATTTTGCGTTTTTCATTCGAAAAATCTCTAAAAAGCACTGATTTTTGCCTCTTTGGGTTTCTGTTTTGGGTAGGTAAGGATAATTTACATTACTCAGTCTGATTGCGCTTCTTGCTCAGTTTCTTTTAGCGGATTAAAAATCCATAATGGTTCGATCTGTACGGTTGAAATTACCCAATATGCCCTGGGCTAAGAGCTTTTGGGCTTTCAGCCCGTCTTATACCACATGTGAATGTTCTGTTTTCTTAACAAAAGTATTCTGAATTGCCCCAAAAGAACTCAATCCCAAAATCACGATTTTTCCCTATGTTTCATCACTTATTTCCAATTTTTACATGAATATGGAGCATTTTAAACAAAAAAGACCTTGATTGCAGAACGCAACCAAGGTCTTCGGAGATGATATATTTAACCTATTGAAATCTCGCTAGATTAGATCTGCTCGCTCCAGTCCTCCTGGCTCTTACGAACGTAAGTCTGGTAACGGAGCTTAGCCATCTTCTCTGCCTGAGAGAAGAGCTCATCAGCTTCCTTAGGGAATGCCTTCTGTACAGAGAGGTAACGAACCTCACCGAGCAAGAAGTCGCGGAAGTTCTCCCAGTTAGGAGCCTTAGAGTCGAGTGTGAATGGGTTCTTACCCTCATCAGCCAACAGTGGGTTGTAACGCCACAAGTGCCAGTAACCGCACTCAACAGCCAACTCTTCCTCGTGCTGTGAACGACCCATACCGCCCTTACGCTTCAAACCGTGGTTGATACATGGTGCGTAAGCGATGATGAGTGATGGACCTGGATAAGCCTCAGCCTCGCGGATAGCCTTCAATGTCTGAGCATTGTCAGCACCCATAGCTACCTGAGCTACGTAGATGTAACCGTATGTAGTCTGCATCAGACCGAGATCCTTCTTACGGATACGCTTACCCTGAGCAGCGAACTGTGCGATAGCACCGAGTGGAGTAGACTTAGAAGACTGACCACCAGTGTTAGAGTAAACCTCAGTATCGAGTACCAGGATGTTAACATCCTCACCAGAAGCCAATACGTGGTCGAGACCACCGTAACCGATATCATAAGAAGCACCGTCACCACCGATGATCCACTGTGAACGCTTAACGAGGTAGTGATCCAAAGTCTTGAGCTCCTTGCAGATAGGGCAACCCTTCTCAGCGCCGGCAGCGATGAGAGGCTTCAACTCTGCAGCAGCCTCCTTAGAACCCTCAGAATCGTTCATGTTAGCCATCCACTTGTCAGCAGCAGCTACGAACTCAGCAGGAACATGCTCCTGAGCCTTAGCCTCCTCGAGCAAGTGAGCGATGCGCTCCTTCATCTTCTTGTTACCCATTACCATACCGAGACCGAACTCGCAGAAGTCCTCGAACAATGAGTTGTCGAATGCAGGACCCTGACCCTTAGCGTTCTTTGTATATGGAGTAGATGGGATAGAAGCTGAGTAGATAGAAGAACAACCAGTAGCGTTAGCAATCATCTGACGATCACCGAAGAGCTGAGAAATCAACTTAACGTATGGAGTCTCACCACAACCAGAGCAAGCACCAGAGAACTCGAACAATGGCTGAGCGAACTGAGAGTTCTTAGGGCTCTGCTTGATGTCTACGAGATCCTGCTTAGAAGCTACCTTGTGTACGAGGTACTCCCAGTTAGCTGCTTCCTTGACCATATCCTCTGCGTCTACGTTGAATGGAACCATTGTCAACGCCTTCTCACCCTTCTTACCTGGGCAGACGTCAGCACAGTTACCACAACCAAGACAGTCGAGTACTGAAGTCTCGATGCGGAAGTGCATTCCAGCCAAAGCCTTAGGTGCCTTCACATCCTGAGTCTGGAGACCCTCGATGCCTGCGAGCTCCTCGTCGGTCAATACGAATGGACGGATAGCTGCGTGAGGACAAACGAATGAACACTTGTTACACTGGATACAGTTCTCAACGTTCCATACTGGTACGAATGCCTCAACACCACGCTTCTCGAATGCTGCTGAACCATTCTGCCATGTACCGTCAACTGTGTTGTGCTTAACGAAGTCAGAAACCTTCAAGAGGTCACCTGCCTGGCCGTTGATAGGACGAACGAGCTCCTTAACGAATGCTGGAGCGTTATCCTCCTTAGCCTCATCGTCAGCGAGGTTAGCCCAAGCTGGATCTACTGTCAACTGCTTGTACTCACCACCGCGGTCAACAGCGCCGAAGTTCTTGTCAACAACGTCCTGACCCTTCTTAGAGTAAGACTTAACGATGAATGCCTTCATCTGCTCTACAGCGAGATCCAAAGGAATAACCTTTGTGATACGGAAGAATGCAGACTGGAGGATGGTGTTGGTACGGTTGCCGAGACCAATCTCCTGAGCAATCTTAGTTGCGTTGATATAGTAAACAGTGATGTTGTTCTGAGCGAAGTAACGCTTTACCTTGTTAGGGATGAAGTTAACCAACTCCTCACCATCGAAGATAGTGTTCAACAGGAAGAAACCGTTCTTACGCAAACCACGAGTTACATCGTACATGTGGAGGTAAGCCTGTACGTGGCAAGCTACGAAGTTAGGAGTATTTACCTGATAAGCACTGTGGATAGGGCTGTCGCCGAAACGCAAGTGAGAGCAGGTGAAACCACCAGACTTCTTAGAGTCGTAAGAGAAGTATGCCTGGCAATACTTGTTGGTATTGTTACCGATAATCTGAACTGAGTTCTTGTTAGCACCAACAGTACCATCAGCACCCAAACCGTAGAACTTAGCCTCGAACAAGTCGTCGCCACCCATTGGGATTTCCTCCTCTTCTGGGAGAGAAGTGAATGTAACGTCATCAACGATACCTACAGTGAAGTGGTTCTTTGGCTGTGGCAACTCGAGGTTCTTGAATACAGCAACAATCTTAGCTGGAGTTGTATCAGAAGAACCGAGACCGTAGCGACCGCCAACGATCAATGGCTTGCGCTCGTCGTCGTAGAGAGCTGACTTAACGTCGAGGTACAATGGCTCACCCTCTGCACCTGGCTCCTTAGTACGGTCGAGAACAGCGATGCGCTTAACTGTAGCTGGGATAGTCTTCTTCAAGAAGTCAACAGAGAATGGACGGAAGAGGTGAACTGCAACCATACCAACCTTCTTGCCCTGCTTGTTCAAGTAGTCGATAGCCTCGCGAGCTGGCTCTGTAGCAGAACCCATCAAAATGATGATGTTCTCAGCATCCTCAGCACCATAGTAGTTGAAGAGGTGATACTCACGGCCAGTAATCTTAGTCATCTCCTGGCAGTACTTCTCTACTACCTCAGGGATTGCATCGTAGTAAGTGTTGCAAGCCTCACGGTGAGTGAAGAATGTCTCTGGGTTCTCAGCGGTACCGCGAGTAACAGGACGCTCAGGAGTCAAAGCACGGTTACGGAAGTCCTCGATGAACTCTTCCTTAACCAATGGACGGATGTCTTCCATATCCATCTCCTCGATCTTGTGGTACTCGTGAGAAGTACGGAAACCGTCGAAGAAGTTAATGAAAGGAACCTTTGTCTCCAATGTAGCCAAGTGAGGAACAGCAGAGAGGTCCATAACCTCCTGAACAGAACCTGAGCAGAACATAGCGAAACCTGTCTGGCGGCAAGCCATTACGTCCTGGTGGTCACCGAAGATACAAAGTGAGTGAGAAGCCAATGTACGAGCTGATACGTTGAACACGCAAGGGAGCAACTCACCAGCAATCTTGTACATGTTAGGAATCATCAGCAACAAACCCTGAGAAGCAGTGTAAGTTGAAGTCAAGGCACCAGCCTGGAGAGAACCGTGAACTGCACCTGCAGCACCAGCCTCTGATTCCATTTCCTGGATAGAAACTCGCTGACCGAAAAGGTTCTTACGACCTTTGGCAGCCCATTCATCTACATGCTCCGCCATTGGTGATGATGGAGTAATAGGGTAGATAGCAGCAACCTCAGTAAACATGTAGCTTACATGTGCGGCAGCTGTGTTACCATCACAAGTGATAAATTTTTTCTCTTTAGCCATTTTACTTTTAGATAAAATATTAAAAATGTTTTGTATTTAATTCATTCTTATTCTAATGTTCTTATTCTAATGTTGAATGTTGAGTGTTGAGTTAGGCTTGCGCCCTTATGTGTCTTCATGCTGATGCCGTTAGGCAATTCAACATTCAACACTCCACATTCAACATTCCCTAATATAGGAAACCCAGAAGCCATAACGGAATCCTGTTGTCCTTGCCTACCTCGGTATTATATCGGGCGTAGATGATGTCGGGATTGTTGCGCACCTTGTTTGGAGATTGCGCATCGCAGATTCTGAACTTCTTCTCACCGTCTACAATGAAGTAGTGGTCCTTGCCTGTCTGGCTTACCTTGTGGTCTTTCCAGACCGAGTTGACGAAGAATGTTTCCATCACCTCCTGCTTGTCTATCTTGATAGGATAGATGGCGTACATCAGGTTGGAGTTGTGCATCATCACCTTGGATGGTTTCTTCGGGAACCCCTGCCCGGTAGGGTAAATCATGTTGATGAGTCGCGCATCAGCAAGATACTTGATGTAGTTCATTACCGTAGCTCTGCTGGTGTTGATCTCTTCGGCAAGCTGGCTCACGTTGGGAGCCTTGGCACCTTCTACAGCTAGCTGATAGAAGAGCCGCTTGATCTTGGTGAGATATTTCAGTTCGATTTGCTTGATGAGGAGAATGTCTACCTCGGTCGTCATGTTCATTGTCTTTAGTAGATTCTCTGTGAAGTTGCGGTTCTCCAGGAAGAATGGATAGAATCCATGGTGCAAGTAGTCCTGGAAGTACTTCATCGGGCTCACCTTAGGCAGTATCTGCTTGATGATGTGCTCGTGATTACGCAAGATTTCATCGAGTGTATATGGCTTGAAACTGTTGCCAGTCTGCAGGTTGATAAACTCTCTGAAAGAGAAGCCTCGCAAATTATAGCTTTTCACGATTCCATTGAGCTCAGGATTCTCTTCCTTCAGTCTCATCACGCTGGAACCTGTGAACACGATTCTTAACTCTGGATAGAGGTCGTAGCATTTGCGCAGCTCCTTGCTCCAGTCCGACTGCTTGAAGACCTGGTCGATGAGAAGGGTTCTGCCGCCGTGGCGAACAAAGTCACCTGCAAAATCTGCGATTCCTCTGCTTTGAAAATAGAAATTGTTCATATTCACATACAGACACTTGCGGTCAGTAGGGCCAAAGTGCTCCTTGGCATATTGAAGGAGGAATGTAGACTTTCCTACACCGCGTGTTCCCTTTATGCCAATCAAACGGTCGCTCCAGTCGATTTCGTCCATCAGAGTGCGTCTTACTGGTGCGTCCGTATGCTCTACGAGGTATGTATGTGTTCTGAAGAATGCTTCTTCCATGAGTTTATATCGTTTCTAATTGTTTTTACGATGCAAAGGTAATTAAATATTTCTAATTTGCAAACTCTAGATAGCAAAAAGTAACTTTTTTTTCATTATTTAGCACTTGTCTAAGTAAAAATGGGGATTTTCTGCCCTTTTTTGCACTTTTCTTTATATCTTTGCACCATGAAGTTACATATTTTCAATCCAGAACATGATTTGGCTTTGGCTGCAAATCTGAAACAGTTCACCGCGCCTCATGCGGGTAGACAACTTAGAAGTGATCTTGCTTTCATTCCGGCTCTTTGGGCGGAAGAGGGCGACCTCGTACTTGTGGATGATATTGATTTTGCGAAGAACAGGGTGCGCCATTTTGGGGCTGAACTGAACAGCAAGGTTGAGTTCATCACTAAGCCTCAGCTGAAGCATCTGCTCAAGACGGAATTTCTGGACAGTGTTCATCCCTGGGGATGGAACCTGTCGCTGAAAGGTGAGTTGGAGCGTTTGGGAATGCCGGAGATTATGTTGCCGACTGATGTTGTATTAAATAAGGTACGCGAGGTGAGCAGCAGGCAATGGGCTGCTCTTCATCTGCAGCGTGGCGTGGAATATGTTACTGAGACGGCCCGCGTCAAAGAACTCATTCTCCAGCACGGCAAAGCTGTTGTCAAGGCTCCCTGGAGCAGTAGCGGGAGGGGAGTGAAATATGTAAGTGCAGAGAATTTCAAGACTGCCGGAGATTATCCTACCTTCGAAAGATGGGTGGCAAACATGATTTATCATCAGGGCGGCGTAACCGTAGAGCCCCTATATAATAAGGTGAGAGATTTCGCCATGGAGTTTGAAATGAAAGATGGCAAGGCGCTCTATCGCGGTCTTTCGCTATTCGATACGATTAAGAATGCCTATTCGGGCAATGTGCTCTGCTCTGAAGATGATAAGGTGGAAATGATGAAACCGCTCATTAGCGAGGCGCAGCTTGCCGGAATCAGACAGCGCATCATCGAGGTAATGGAGCCGGTGCTGAAGGATATTTACAGTGGTCCGTTTGGAGTAGACATGATGATCTGCACGAAAGGGGAGAAGGATGAATTCTGCGAGGCTGTGCTGAATCAGGAAGGTGAGGATGTAAACAGAACTGGACTGGGCGTGGTTCCTTGCATCGAAATCAATCTGCGCAGAACGATGGGTCATGTGGCAATCGATCTATACGAACATCTTGTAGCTCATTCGAGCGATGAGATGAAGACCAACAGGACGAACATCATGCGCGTGGAATATGACGGAAACAGATATCATCTCAGAATAAAGCCTGGCAGACCTTCGGAAGAGGCACCGCTGCATTGATTTTTTTGTAAAGTACTCAAGTTTCGCAAGTAAGCCCCACACGCCCTGAAAGGGCAGAAGC
>ULWG01012272.1_pt1 | contig 19401 bp, 14 predicted proteins | sample 1960141 | NCBI WGS metagenome assembly ULWG01 (sample SAMEA4835806, study PRJEB28245) | human gut metagenome | biome: gut microbiome; material: fecal sample | place: Denmark | collected 2008
GTTGGCTAGAGCATGCGGTTCATACCCGCAGTGTCCGCGGTTCGAATCCGTGCGCCGCCACCAACTGCAATTCAAGGCTTCCAAGAAATTGGGAGTCTTTTTTGTTGTCTGCAACAGGTAAATGGAATAAAAAATATTCTGCTTCGTATCATGTAAAATTTTTTGTTAGTTTTAATATTTTTACGTAAAAATAAATTGCAACAGTTTTCATACTTCTCTTGACTCATTAGTCTTTAAATGATATACTTGTAAACAGTAATAGTTCCGAAAACAGATAATAATACAAAAAATACACATATTTGAATAAACATATGTAAAAATGACTGGTTTTGCCTATGGCGGACTTTGCCGAATTTTAATCTGTCATAGCTGTGATTGGTATATATTTTAAGGAGTGGTATGAGTATGCAGAAAAAAGATCTTTCCAAGTTAGTCCTGACAACCCTGTTGACCGGCAGCGTACTTTTTGGGGGGACAGCATTCGCTGCTGAAGAGAATTTACAAGAGTTTTCTTTGGACACCATGGTTGTTACCGCAACCAGAACGGCAATGACCGTTAAGGAAACCCCTTCGACCGTAGAGATTGTTGACAGCAAAAAGCTGGAGCAGACACAGGCTAAAACCTTGCATGATGCTTTAAAGGGCGCTTTGGGCGTTAATGTATTTAATGATTTCCAGGGACGCAGTAATGTCAGCATCCGCGGCAGTGAATCCCGTCACGTATTGATTATGGTTGACGGCAAGCGTTTAGGCGGCGAGGCTGCTTACAACTCTGCCAATGCCTGGGATGTAGACCGTATCCGCATGGAAGACGTTGAAAGAGTAGAAATTATCCGCGGACCTGCCGGCGCACTGTATGGCAGTGATGCAATGGGCGGTGTAATTAACGTTATTACCAAAACTCCGGACAAAACAACTGCTGATGTAAATTATGAATATGGCTGGTATGAGGACGGCAAGGGCGCAGGCTATAAAGGCAACCTGTATCTGCAAGGCGCTGAAGGCAACTATTCCTATAAAATCAACGCCGGCCTGAATAAAAACAGACCGTATTTGGATCCCAAAGGCAGCGGAGATTCCATGAATTTCTATGGCAAGCAACAGCCGCTTTCTTTGAATGTAGGCTATAAGTTCGATAATGGCAATGAATTAAGCGTAGATTTCAGTAAAATAAAGGAAGATAATCAAAAATCTACGACCAGCACAACTGTTATGGTGCCCGGTAAGGTATGGCAGGATAAGGTTCAGACGATTTATAACGATAATAAGCGTACTGACTATGCTATTACTTATAAGGGCTCCGATGATAAGCAGGACTGGATGTTCCGAGCTTATAAATCAGTATTCGATAAGAACTATAAGAACCAGAATAATACCCGTATGACCATGAGGGGCAAGCCCGGTAAGTGGACTCTGCAGGATCCGAAGATTGATACTGTTAAACGTACTCTGAGCGTTATTGAAGGCAAGGACACCTTCAATCTGAGCGATAAGAACAAGCTGACTGCCGGTTTTGAATATCGTAAGGATCAGAGCGAAGGCACCCGCTTAAAGAAACCGAATACATCTTTGGCAGACGGTAATGCTCATGATGCTTATGACAAGGCAGCTATCAACTATCTGGCAGCATACGTTCAGGATGAATTCAGACCTGATGATAAATGGCTGATTATTCCTTCTGTACGTTTCGACCACAGTGATCAGTTCAGCAACAAGCTGACCAGCAACCTGGCTGCAACCTATAATGCTGCCGATGATGTACGTATTAAGGCTGCAATTGGTCAGGGCTATAAAACTCCGACTGTAAACGATTTGTACATTTTCTGGGAAATGTATGCTGCAAATCCGGGTGGTAAAGGCCAATTCTATGTTGGTAACCCTGATCTGAAACCGGAGAAATCCTTAAGCTATGAATTATCTGTTGAAAAGGACTGGGGCGACAGATCTACCGTTCATCTGGGGGTATTCAGAAGTGAAGTTAAGGATTTGATTAGCACCTATTGGACAGGTAAGTTGACAGATGATGATCCAGATTTGTATCCCGGCGTTAAAGGCGACCAAGTTATGGCGTACAAGAATATTCCCGAAGCAACTCTGCAGGGCGTAGAGCTGTACGGTTCTCACAGACTGGGCAAGAATATTTATTTGAATGCCGGCTACACCTTCCTGGATGCTAAAGACAAAACTAATGGAACCCGTCTGAAAGACAGAGCTAAGCATCAGGTAACCTTCGGTGTTTCCTATCAGCCGGAAAATATTTATGCTTGGGACCTGAGCTTTGACCTTGTATCTAACATCGGCTACTACTTCAATAATGGCGATAAGAGCACCATGGGCAACTTTGTTTACGAAACCAAGGACTTCACCATTGCCAATATCATGGCTTCCAGACATCTCAACAAGGATACCAAGATTTATCTGGGCATTGACAACATCAGCAATCACCAGAACTTTGGCCCGTATTCTGACGGCAATCTCGGTCGCTTGTACAGAGTTGGTATGGAATATAAATTCTAAACATAGCGGTAAAGTAAAAGAACAAATAAAGCAGGCCCGATGGCCTGCTTTGTTTGCCTAACGAGGAAGTATTATGAGAAAAATTTTCAGTTTCATTTTTACAGTTCTTATGGTATGCTTATGTATAAGCGGTTGCTCACCGCTAACCGGCAGCTCCGGTTCAGGCTCCGCAATAAAAATCACCGATGATAACCAGCGTATTGTTACCTTGAAAAAGGTGCCCGAAAGAATTGTTGTTCTGTCACCGTCTTTTTTAGAGCTGGTGGAGGCAGTAGATGGCAAGGTTGTCGGGCGTGCCAAAACACAGGTAGGCAAGGTGCCCGCTTTTGCCAAGGATGCTGCCGAGGTAGGCTTTATCTTTAATATCAATGTAGAAAAAATCGTGGAGCTGAAGCCTGATCTGGTAATTGCTTACAAGGGCATGCACGAGCGTTATCTGCATACATTGGAATCCAACAATATTCCTGTTGTTGTGCTGAATCTGAAATCTTATGAGGATGTTAAGCACAGCATGCTTACCATAGGCAAAATAATGCGTAAGGATGACAAGGCACAGAAGGTTGTGGCAAATCTCGATAAGGATATCAATGCTACAGTAAGCAAGCTGCCTAAAAGCGAGCGCAGCGTAGCGATTCTGCACACCACCAGCATGGGCATTACTATGGAAAAGGAAACGAGCATTGCCGGCTGCTGTGCCAAAATGCTTAAACTGCGCAACGTAGTACAGGGCGAAACCAAACCTGTCAGCGGACCGATGGGAACTCAGCCTGACAAGGCTCCCTACAGCTTAGAGGATTTGCTGGAGAAAAATCCGCAGGTAATTTTTATCACCTCTATGGGTGCGCCGCGTGATGCTGAGGGCAATCCCAAGCTGGAGATTATGAATAATGAAGCATGGCAATCTATCGACGCAGTAAAAAATAAGCAGGTATTTTTCCTGCCGGACGATTTGTTCCTGCTCAATCCGGGGTTAGAATATCCTAAGGCAGTGCGCTACATGGCAGCAAAAATGTATCCTGATGTAGTAAAGGAGTAGGCTGATGATTGATTACGCAAAAAATATTCAGGCGTTTTATGAGCGCGATGATTATAAGGCTCTTGCCGGCCAATCGGGGGCAACTGCTGTTGAAGCAAGCTTCAAGGACCTGATCTATGTTCCGCGCAAGACCAAACCGTTGCCGGGGATGATGGCCGGGACTATGCTGCAGGAGTTTGCTTTGCAGCCTGCGCAGCCTACGGCGCTGTATCTGCATATTCCGTTCTGCAATATGCGCTGCTCCTACTGCAGCTTTTACCGCAATCCCTTTGAGGCGGAGCAGGTGGAAGAATATGTGCAGGCGCTTTTGGCAGAGCTGGATTTCCTGCAGCAGCAGGGTGTTTTTACCAAGCAAAGACCGAAAGCTGTTTTCTTTGGCGGTGGCACACCGTCGGTGCTCAATCCGGCGCAAATCAGTGCGCTGCTGAATAAAATTCACAGTGTAGCAAAGCTGGCGGATGATTGTGAGGTAACCTTTGAAAGCAGTATCTATGATTTATCGGCGGATAAGCTCGCTGCCTGCATTGACGGCGGCGTTAACCGCTTCAGCTTCGGCGTTCAGGCCTTTGATACGCATTTGCGCCGCTCCTTAGGCAGGCTTAATGCCAAGGAAGAGGTAACGGGCAAGCTCGAAGAGGTGGCAGCTAAAGGCGTCAAGGTTATTATCGACCTGATTTACGGCCTGAACGGCCAGACGCAGGCCATGCTGCTGAACGATATCGGAACGGCGCTGGCCTGCGGCGTGAGCGGTATGGATTTGTACAAGCTGCAGATTATGCCTAAATCTCCCTTAGGTCAGGCGATTGCCAAGGGCAACATCAAATACGAATATAACGACAGAATGCTGGCGGAAATGTTCGTTGCTGCCGATGCGTTGCTTGCAGAGCAGGGGGCCAAGGCGCTGAGCTGCTGCCATTGGGCAATGCGCGAGGATGAACGCAGCGGTTACAATACGCTGGTGAAGAGCGGTGCGAATATCATTACCTGCGGTGCGGCCTGCGGCGGTCACATGGGAATGTATAAGTATATGAAGACTATGGAACGAAGCGACTATGTAAAAAAGGCTACGTCCGGGCAGTACGCCGTTATGGGCATGGGCAAGCATAACGAAAATTATCTGCTGCTGGAAAAGCTTTCCGGACAGTGTGATGCGGGCAAGCTTGATTTTGCTTTGCTGAAGCAGTATAGCGATGCGGATTGGGAAAGCCTGCTTGCGCCGCTTTTGGAGCAGTGGGAGCTTTTGGACCTGCTTTACGCAGTGGATGGCAAGTATTACTTTACGGCGAAGGGAAAATATTACTATCGTCAGATGGACAGAGTGCTGCTGACAGCTGCGGAGTGCGCACTTTACGGCAAACCGGGACTGATGGAGCAGGCAGGCCAGAAGATGATGGGCATTATGAAGAATATGAAATAAAAGGAGTGTACTACTATGCAGGACATTTTAATCGTTTATGACAGCAAAACCGGTAATACGGAAAAGGTTGCCAAGGCTTTGGCCGAGGCTGCAGGCGAACGCTGCGTGCTGGCGCAGGTTGACGCTGCTCCGGCTGCGGATGACTTCGCTGTTGTTGTGGCAGGATACTGGGTTGACAAGGGCGCACCGAATGCGAAGATGAAAAAATATTTGGAGAATTTGCACGGCAAAAAGGTAGTGCTGTTCCAAACCTTGGGTGCAGACCCGGCGAGCGACCACGCTGTAAGCTCCCTAGTAAATGCAGGCGTATTAATGAACAAGGACTGCAAGGTACTGGGTACTTTATCTATCCGCGGTGCGATTGACCCGGCGCTGATTGCCATGATGCGCAAGATGCCGGCAGGCAGCCCGCACAGCCCCAGTCCCGAGAGCGAAGCCCGTTGGGCTGCTGCAGCCAGCCATCCGGATGTAGAGGATCTGGCGAAGGCCAAGAGCTTTATGCAGGGCTTTTTGGCTATGTATGACAAGTTTTTGAAGATGATGTAAGAGCAGTCCTTTATATAAGAACAGTGTTTTATAATGCGCAGTCGCAGTTTGGCTGCGCATTTATTATTGTAAAAGCATTTTAGGGCAGATAAATTTAAACGATGAACTAAAAGTGTAGAACTATTGACAAAATTGTGTCTTGCGTAAAGTTCGCTCATAGTGTACAATGGATGTAGTCATTAAATGCAATTTTGAAAGGAAGGTGCATTATGAAAAAATTATTAGTGCTCATCATGGCAGCTTTGATGATTCTTGCTATGGCTGTTGCAGGCTGTGGCGGCGATGACAAAAAAGCTGACAACGGCAGTACTCCACACAAGGAGAAGCTGGTTATCGGTACCGATGCCGATATCAACAACCTTAACCTGCAAAAACAACAGGACGCTGCCAACAACGTTATTCTGAAGAACACTCACCAGACTCTGGTATTCTTCAATAACGGCTCTCAAGGCAAGGAGCGTTTCGGCCCCGGTCTGGCTACCGACTGGAAGTTCGTAGATGATACCCATATCATCATGAACCTGCGTAAGGATGTATACTTCAACGACGGTAAAAAGACTCCGATGACTGCAGATGACGTTAAATTCACCTTGGATATGGCAATGAAAAACGTTATCAAATCCGCTCTGGCAGGCTATGTAAAATCTACCGTTAAAGACAAATATCAGATTGAAATCGAAATCAGCTCCTATAACAACGAGTTCATTCAATCTCTGTCCTCCGTTCCTCTGTCCATCCAATCCAAAAAGGCTTATGATGACGGCGTAAAAGAGCCGTGGCTTATCGGCACCGGCCCTTACAAATATGACAAATGGGTTCAAGGCGAATACTGCCGTCTGACCAAGGTTAAGGATTATTGGGGCAACAACCTGCCTGCAACCGAAAACTTTGCTCCCGGCGTATCCGATATCATCGAATTCCGTCCGATGATCGAAGCTTCTGCTCGCGTAATGGCTCTGCAGGCCGGCGAAATCGATGTATGCGTAAATCCGCCTATCAGCGATCTGAAATTCTTGAAGGATGACAAGAATATCACTGTTTACGAACAACCCGGTACCCGTCTGTTCTACTTCGCATTCAATGTTGAAAAGAAACCGTGGGATAACCAAAAACTGCGTCAGGCCGTTGCTTGCGCAATCGATAAGAAATCCGTTCTGGACGCTGCTCTGAATGGCAAAGGCACTCTGCAAAAAACCATTCTGAACCGTGGTCTGTGGGGCTTCTATGATGAAATGCCCGGCTATGACTACAATCTGGAGCGTGCTAAACAGCTGATGAAGGAATCCGGCGTAACCGGTCCTATCAAAACCACTCTGACCTATGCAACCGGCGCTCCCTATGAGCAGATTGCAACTGTTATCCAAGCTAACCTGGCACAAATCGGTATTACCGTAGATCTGGTTCCGATGGAGCAAGCTGCTCTGAAGGCTGCCTGCAAGGACGGCAAACAAAGCCTGTTCCTGTGGCGTTGGAACGAAGACTCCAAGGTTGACTTTGTATATCGCGACCTGTTCTACACCGGTTCCGGCTCCAACTATCATCACTTCTCCGATCCGAAGGCTGACAAGCTGATTGATGATGTTGCAACCCTGAAGGATCAGAACAAACGTATGGAAGCCGGCGTTGAGCTGCAAAAATACCTGGTTGACGAATGCCCGCAGGTTCCTCTGTACATTGCTAACCTGGTAGTTGCCTACAATAAAGACCTGAAAGGTCAATATTTCTACGGCGGCGGCAACCACGATTGGCGTCATGCTTATATCGCTAAATAATTTTGCTGAAAAATTTACAAAGGCGTAAAACAAGGGAGGCGTAGTCCTCTCTTGTTTTATCATAGCACCTTTTATTTGAGTTCTACGGAAAGGAGCTTTGTTGAATGCTTAAATATGTTGTCAACAGACTCCTCAGTTTGATTCCGGTAATTTTAGTAACCTCTTTTCTGATTTACTGGGCAATGAGTCTTACTGAGGGCGACCCCGCAATGATGATTGCCGGCGACGGCGCTTCGAAGGAAATGATTGATCAGATCCGCCATGATCTTGGTCTGGACCAGCCTTTCCTGCTGCAATATTTTAACTATATGAGAGGTATGCTTGTAGGTGATATGGGCAAATCCTATGTAACCAACAAGGACGTATTCCATACCTTCTTCCAATATCTGCCGAACACCCTGTATCTGGGTGGCGCTGCTGTTATTATCGCTACTCTGGTATCCATTCCTCTGGGCATCTACACCGCTATCCACCAGAACACCTGGAAGGATACCGCAGGCATGATTTTCGCTTTGTTCGGTACCTCCATGCCTAACTTCTGGCTGGGACTGATGCTGATTATTATCTTTGCTCTGCATCTGAGATTATTCCCGACCGGCGGCAACTTCGGCTGGAAGAGCCTGGTTCTGCCTGCTGTAACCGTAGGCTTCGGTCTGGCAGCTTTGATTACCCGTATTACCCGTTCCTCCATGCTGGACGTTATGCGTCAGGATTATATGACCACCGCGCGTGCTAAAGGCTGCAGCGAGCATCGTGTAATCTACAAGCATGGTCTGAAAAACGCACTGATTCCTATTATCACTGCTATCGGTCTGCAAATGTCTTTGGTTATCACCGGCTCCGTACTGGCTGAAACCGTATTCAGCTGGCCCGGTATCGGCCGTCTGGTATACGAATCTATTACCAGACGTGATATTCCGATGGTAACAGGTTCTATTATTCTGTGTTCTATTTTGATGTGCCTGATTAACCTGGTTGTCGATCTGGTATACGCATTCTTTGATCCGCGTATCAAGGCACAGTACAGTAAGAAGGGGTGAGGAAGATGGCTGCAAAGAAAAGAACTAAAAGACGCACCATGTTCCAGGAAACCTGGCATCGTCTGCTGAAAAATAAGGGCGCTGTAATCGGCATGGCCTTTCTGGCACTGCTGTGCGTCATCGCTCTGGTAAGTCCCTTGGTATTCAACTATGAAACCGACGTTATCGGTCAGAACCTGGCTATTAAGCTGCAGCCTCCCAGCGGGGAGCACTGGTTCGGCACCGACGAATACGGCCGTGACCTGTTTGCACGTGTTATGTACGGCGCACGCTATTCCATGGCTATCGGTATCGGTTCCGTAGGCTTCGGTCTGATTGTAGGTACTATTTTAGGCTCTATTGCCGGCTTCTACGGCGGCAAGGCCGATGATATCATCATGCGCGGTATTGATATTTTCTACTCCATTCCTAACATTCTGAAGGCAGTAGTAATCGTATCTCTGCTGGGCACCAGCACCATCAACCTGATTATTGCTCTGGCAATTTCCTGCGCAACCAACTATGCGCGTATCGTGCGTGCTTCCGTTATGACAGTGCGCGATTTGGAATATGTTGAATCCTCTTATGCGATGGGCCTGCCCACCTGGAAGATTATTCTCAGACATATCCTGCCGAACTGCCTGTCTCCGATTATCGTACAGACTACTCTGCTGATCGGTACTACTATTATTTCCGCTTCCTCACTGAGCTTTTTGGGTATCGGCGTACCGGCGCCTGCTCCCGAATGGGGTGCGCTGCTTTCCGGCGGCAGAGGTCATATTCGTGATGCCAGCTACATTTGTGTTATTCCCGGTTTAGCTATTATGTTTACCGTATTAGCCTTGAACCTGTTGGGCGATGGCCTGCGCGATGCGCTGGATCCTAAGCTGAAGAAATAAGGGGGCTGCATTATGGATTTATTATTAGATATTAAGGACCTTGTGGTCCATTACGAAACAGAAGACAGCGATGTACATGCTGTCAACGGCATTGACATCGCTATCGGCAAAAAACGTACTCTGGGCTTGGTAGGCGAAACCGGTGCGGGCAAAACTACTACCGCACTGTCTATCATGAACCTTGTTCCGGATCCTCCGGGAGTTATCAAAAGCGGTACGATTAAGCTCGAAGGCAAAAACGTACTCGAAATGAGCGAGCGTGAGCTGGAGGAAATGCGCGGTAACGACGTGGCAATGATTTTCCAGGACCCGATGACTGCGCTGAACCCTGTTATGACCGTAGGCGAGCAGATTGCCGAAAGTCTGGAGCTGCACCAGAACCTTACTCCGGAGCAATCTCTGGAAAAGGCTAAGGATATGCTGAAGCTCGTTGGTATTGCCGAGGCAAGAGCCAACGACTATCCGCATCAGTTCTCCGGCGGTATGAAGCAGCGTGTAGTTATTGCTATAGCGCTGGCCTGCAGTCCCAAGCTGCTGATTGCCGACGAACCGACCACCGCACTGGATGTAACCATTCAGGCGCAGGTGCTGGAGCTGATGAAGGACCTCATCAACAACCGCGATATGTCCATGCTGATGATTACGCACAGCCTGGGTATCGTTGCCGAGGTTTGCGACGATATGGCAGTTATGTATGCCGGCCGTATTGTGGAGAAGGGCACTGTTGACGATGTATTCAACAATATGCGCCATCCCTACACCGAGGGCCTGTTCAACAGCTTGCCTAACCTGAAGGAGCAGGGCGAAATGCTGGAGCCTATCAAAGGCCTGATGCCCGACCCGGCGGATTTGCCGCCCGGATGCACCTTTGCTCCGCGTTGTCCCTATGCTACCGAAGCATGCTCTGCCTCTGTGCCTGAGCTGCATTCCGTAGATGGCAGCAAAACTCATTTTGTAGCCTGCCACGCTTATTCCAGACCCGGATTTGCTTTAAGGAGGAACCAAAAATGAGTAATGCTCCGCTGTTAGTTATTGACAATCTGTCCAAATATTTTAATACCGCTGCAGGTCAGCTGCACGCTGTCGATGGTGTAAGCTTTACTCTGGAGGAAGGCAAAACTCTGGGTATCGTAGGTGAATCCGGCTGCGGTAAATCCACCACCGGACGCTGCATTCTGAAGCTGATTGAGCCCACCAGCGGCAAAATCATCTTTCAGGGCAACGATATCACCAAGCTGAGCCGTAAGGAAATGCGCCCGCTGCGCCAGAAGATGCAGATGGTATTCCAGGATCCGTTTTCCTCTCTGGATCCGCGTGAAACCGTTATGCAGCTTATCAGCGAGCCTATTATCGAGCATAAGCTGATTAAAGGCAGGGAAGCGATTGAAGAACGCACTCTGGAGCTGATGCGTACCGTTGGTCTGGCAGAGCGCTATGCCAATGTATATCCGCATGAGCTGGACGGCGGCCGCCGTCAGCGTATCGGCATTGCCCGTGCTTTGGCTATGAATCCTAAAATCATTGTTTGCGACGAGCCTGTTTCCGCGCTGGACGTTTCCATTCAGGCGCAGATTCTGAACTTGCTCAAGCAGCTGCAAAAGGATTTGGGACTTACCTATATCTTCATCACCCATGACTTGTCCGTTGTAAAATATTTCTCGGATGATATTGCGGTTATGTATATGGGCACCATGGTAGAAAAAGCACCTGCTAATCTGCTGTTCAAAAATCCGCTGCATCCTTATACTAAGGCACTGCTTTCGGCAATTCCTCTGCCTATCGTGGGCAAGGATAAGCCTAAGCGTCAGGTTATCAAGGGCGAAATTACCGCTCCTATCAACCTGCCGGATGCCTGCCGTTTCATGAAGCGCTGCGACTGCCCTGTTGCCGGCGTTTGTGATAAAGGCAATCCTGTACTGCGCGAGGTTGAGCCGCAGCATTTTGTGGCCTGCTCCTGCGTAAAATAATTTATATTGAAAAAATTAATCGCCCTCTGAAAAGCTGATTTCAGGGGGCGATTTTCCCTTATCCTATTGGTGATTCCCTTATTTTATGGTATAATTTAAGGAAATGGAAGGAGGAGTAAGGGAATGAGAAGCTTTAACTACTCAATAATTAGAGAACAAAAATGGGATTCAGAAATTTTGAGCTTGATAGCTGCAATTTATAAAGAGGCAGGTAAACAGGAGCTTTTTGTAAAGCAACGGCCGGAAGAGCTAAATAAGCTGGTAGAAATAGCAAAAATTCAAAGTACGGAAGCGTCTAATGCGATTGAGGGCATTGTTACGACTAGCACTAGAATACGTGAGCTTGTAAACGAGAAAACAACACCGAGAAATCGTGATGAGCAGGAAATTGCCGGCTATCGTGATGTATTAAATATAATACATGAGAATTTCGATGTTATCCCCATCTCCAAAAACTATATTTTACAGCTTCATAAAATTTTGTATGGACATATGAATAACCCGCTTGCAGGAAGAACAAAAAGCGTGCAAAATTATATCAGTGATACTTACCCGGATGGTAGTACTAAGATTTTATTTACACCGCTTGCTCCTTACGAAACACCGGAAGCGCTTGAGCGTATCTGTGAAGAATATAATATGGTTATAGGCAATTCGGAGCTAGAACCGCTTATCGCTATACCTATTTTTATTCATGATTTTTTATACATTCATCCCTTTAATGATGGCAATGGAAGAATGAGCCGCTTGCTGACAACCTTACTTTTGTATAGAAGTGGTTTTTATGTTGGAAAATATATTTCTTTGGAAGCTAAAGTTGCACAGAATAAGGATTTATATTATGAAGCGTTGGCTGATTCGCAAATAGGCTGGCATGAGGGTAAGGAAGATGCTATACCATTTGTAAAATATATTTTGGGGACCATTCTTGCTGCTTATAAAGACTTTGAAGAACGTATGACTATCATTGAGCCTAAGCTTTCTGCGCTGGAAATGGTACGCAGAGCAAGTGAAAATAAAATTGGACGCTTTAATAAGCAGGATATTCGTGAGCTTTGTTCTACACTCAGCGACAGCTCTATTGAAGCTGCTCTGCGTAAGCTGGTGCTTTCCGGTGAATTGCAAAAAGAAGGCAAGGGGAAAAGCACTTGCTATTTTAGAGTTAAATGAGGATATTAAAAATAGAGTAAAATTAACCGCCATATGAAAAGCTGATTTCAAGGGGCGGTTTTGTCCAATATTTGTTACTTTCGTCCAATTATATACCAATTTTGGACGAAAAGTAAATAGGCTGGATGAAAGGAGAAAATAATAAATCATTTTCCCCTCTTTATCTTTTGCTCAAAAAGTGCTATAATAAACATCAAATTGAATCGACCCCTGATAACACGATGAACAAGCAAGTAGGCTTAAGGCTGTGTTTAAGAGAGCGAAGTCGCCGGCTGTAAGCTTCGCACACAAAATTATGCCGAAGTTCCCTTGGGAGTGTCCTGCCTGAAGGCCGCATGGCTGCGTAGGGTGGGCGTAAGGCTGCGTTAAAGCTTGCAAATGAAGGAACAAATTAGGGTGGTACCGCGAAATTTTTTCGCCCCTGTAAACTTATCAGTTTTGCAGGGGCGTTTTCTTATTTCTTGCATTATTCAATTTAAAAGAATTGTTTTAAAATAAAAAATATAATAAATATTAAAGAGGTTGATTTGCAAGCACATGATGATTTTAAGGTTTTAACTTTCAAACAAAACTGTTTCCAAATATTAGTTTAGAAAATATAATAGGGCTAGCATCATTTAAACATAGATACTGGCTTTGTTTTGTAAAGATATGTATATAAGGTGGTTTGAATAATGTACTCGAAATTCGATAATAAAAGGCGTATTGGAAAAATAAGGTATGTTAAAGATGCTACAGAAATAGCTTATGAATACAATTTTTACGCTCTGAATGATGAAAAATCTGCTAAGTTGTTATTTGAAAATGGATTTTATAACCAAGCTGTGTATTATTATATTCAGGCTATGGAGAAAATAGTTAAAGCTGCAATTAGTGCTAAAGTAGATGTAACTAATACATATTATGCCACAAAATTAAAAGCAATAGGACATTCTTTAGATTTAGCAATAGATTTTTTTCTGGAATTATTGGTTTATGGAAAAGATGATATGTTAACTAAGCAATTAGAGAACCAATTAAAAACAGAGGTTTTTAAAAATATACGTTTTGGCAGTTTGCATAATAATATACGTTATCCTGTTTATAATGAAAGATGGCATTCTTACGGCATTTTGGAAATATCGAAAGAGGATTGTGAAGAGTTAGGTCACATCCTGCAGGTGCTCAAAGAATACATGAAGCAAATACAGTATATGATTTAATGGGAGAAAACATGCTTAATTATTATGAAATTCTTGAGGTTGAACGGAGTGCTACAGAAAAGGAAATAAAAAGCGCTTATAGAAAATTAGCCAAAAAGTGGCATCCCGATACAACAGTGTTTGAAAAAGAGTACGCAGCTGACAAATTTAAAGAATTAACGATTGCGTATAATACATTATCTGATTCAGAAAGGCGCAAGAACTATGATTATAATTTAGACTATGAAAAAAGAAAGGAAGCAGAGCGCAGATATAGAGAACAGCAAAAACAGGAAGCGGAGCGTAGGTACAGAGAACAGCAGAAACAGGAGGCGGAGCGCAGGTATAGAGAACAGCAGCAGGAAGCAGAGCGCAGGTACAGAGAACAGCAGAAACAGGAGGCAGAGCGCAGATATAGAGAGCAGCAGCAGGAAGCAGAGCGCAGGTACAGAGAACAGCAGAAACAGGAGGCAGAGCGCAGATATAGAGAGCAGCAGCAGGAAGCAGAGCGCAGGTACAGAGAACAGCAGAAACAGGAGGCAGAGCGCAGATATAGAGAGCAGCAAGATAATACTGCAAAAAATAAAAATAGTAATAATGGTGTTTTGAAAAACTTAAAAGAAATAATGTTATTAAAGCTTAATGTAATAACTGATAACATTTTTATATTTGCAATCAATAATCCGTTTAAAATATTTTTGTTTAATGAGCTTACTGTAGCTGGTTTCTGCTTTTTTAGTAGAAATCTTAAACTATATGAATCTTCGTATTATATAATGATAATCTCTTTAGTTTTGCTTGTGATATCAAATTTCATATTGCTTACTTTACATGACTTAATGGAAGAACATAAATTTCACATTTCGAATGTTTCATTAAAATTAAAATTGAGTTGCTTAGTTTTTTGGGTGTTTTTTTTAATATTAAGTGATGTGTTAGTTTATGCTAGAGTTATATTAGTTAAACTAAAGGGAGAAGAGGCTGCAGAAGAATTTGGTATTATTTGTAGCAATATTTTAGAGGCGTGGAATGATGATTTACTATTGGGATATATGATCTTTATTATAGGAATAATATTCTGGGCGTTTTCAAAAATTTTTACTGATAAAATAACTATTCTCAGAACTTTTGCTACAACAATAATGATAATCTTGATTATTATGGTATTAGATGTAATAAAAGCAATATAATTAGCTAGAGCATTTGCTGGTTAAGTGTTTAGTATTCTATAGTTCGCTTTGACTTGTAATATGTTTCAAAAAGTGCTATAATAAACATCAAATTGAATCGACCCCTGATAACACTATGAACAAGCAAGTAGGTTTAAGGCTGTGTTTAAGAGAGCGAAGTCACCGGCTGTAAGCTTCGCACACAAAATTATGCTGAAGTTCCCTTGGGAGTGTCCTGCCTGAAGGCCGTATGGCTGCGTAGGGTGGGCGTAAGGCTGCGTTAAAGCTTGCAAATGAAGGAACAAATTTGGGTGGTACCGCGAATTTTTTCGCCCCTGTAAACTTATCAGTTTTGCAGGGGCGTTTTCTTATTTTTAAAGACAGTTGATAAAGCACCATCTACTGCGGTTATTCCGCATATCCGGTACTTTCTAAGCTGTCAAAGGAAGAAAGGATGAAATCAATGAAAGAAAAATTAGAAGCATTAAAAGCACAGGCTTTAGAAGAGCTTGCTGCCGTAACTTCTCTTGATGCGCTCAAGGACCTGCGCGTCAAATATCTGGGCAAAAAAGGCCCGATGACCGAAATCCTGCGCGGCATGGGCAAGCTGCCTGCCGAAGAACGTCCGAAAATCGGCCAGATTGTTAACGAAATCAAGGCTGAGCTGGAAGGCAAAATCAACGAAGCAACTGCATTTTTGGAGAAAAAAGCGCTGGCTGACAAGCTCGCTAACGAGCAGGTTGATATTACTTTGCCGGGCCGCAAGCCGAAAACCGGTCATCTGCATCCCGTAACATTGACCATGCGTGAGATTAAGAAAATCTTCATGCGTATGGGCTTTGATGTTTGTGACGGTCCGGAAATTGAGGATGTATACCACAACTTCACCGCATTGAATCTGCCGCCTGATCATCCGGCACTGGATATGCAGGATTCCTTCTATATTACCGAAAATTATCTGCTGCGCACCCAAACCTCCGGCGTGCAGGCGCGTACTTTGGAAAGCAAGGAGCCTAACACTCCGATTCGCATGATTTGCCCCGGTACCGTTTACCGCTGCGATTACGACGCAACTCACTCCCCGATGTTCCATCAGGTAGAAGGTCTGGTTGTAGATAAAAACATCAGCCTGGCAGATTTGAAGGGCACTCTGGAGCTGTTCTGTAAGCAAATGTTCGGCGAGGATGTTAAGGTTCGCCTGCGTCCTTCCTACTTCCCGTTCACCGAGCCTTCTGTAGAAGTGGACGTATCCTGCCCGATTTGCCATGCTAAGGGCGGCGGCTGCCATGTCTGCAAGGACAGCGGCTGGCTGGAAATCCTTGGCGCCGGTGTTGTACATCCCAACGTACTGCGCATGAGCGGTTATGATCCCGAGAAAATGACCGGTTTTGCCTTTGGTCTGGGCGTTGAACGTATCGCTATGCTGAAATACGGCATTGACGATTTGCGCCTGTTCTTCGAAAACGACCAACGCTTCATCAGTCAGTTCAAATAAGGAGGATCAATCATGCTTGCATCTTTAGAATGGTTAAAACAATATGTAGATATTAACATCTCCGTTGCGGAGCTGTGCGATAAAATTACCCGTGTCGGCCTGGAGGTTGACACCGTAACCCAACTGGGCAAGGGCCTGGAGGGTGTTATCACCGGTAAGGTTATGGAAATTCACCGTCATCCCGACAGCGACCACCTGTGGGTTTGCATGCTGGATTACGGCCAAGGCGGCGAGCCGGTGCAGATTCTTACCGGCGCGCAAAACGTACATCAATATGACATTGTGCCTGTTGCCGTAGTTGGCAGCGTACTGCCTCCGAGCGAGCGCAACCCGCAAGGCCTGAAGCTGAAAAAAGCTAAAATGCGCGGCCTTGATTCCTTCGGTATGCTGTGCAGTGCCGATGAGCTGGGCATTGAATCCAAGCTGCTGCTGCCGGAGCAAAGAAACGGTATCTTTATTCTGCCGGAAAACACTCCGATTGGCGTAGACATCAAAACCGTTTTAGGCCTGGATGATACCGTTATCGATATCGACCTGACCAGCAACCGTGCCGACTGCTTCAGCATTATCGGTCTGGCGCGCGAAATCAGCGCTATTACCGGCTGCCCGCTGAAAATGCCCGCTATGGACGTTAAGGAAGCTGCTGCAGGTAAGGCCAGCGATTATGTAAACGTAAAAATTGACGCACCGGAGCTTTGCTCCCGCTTTGCTACCCGCGTGCTGAAGGATATCAAAATTATGCCTTCTCCCGAATGGATGCAGCGCCGTCTGCGTGCCTGCGGCGTGCGCCCCATCAGCAACGTAGTTGACGTTACCAACTATGTAATGCTGGAGCTGGGCCAGCCGATGCATGCTTATGATGCCGACAAGGTTGCAGGCCACACTCTGATTGTGCGCCGTGCAGAAGAGGGCGAAAAGCTTGTTACCCTCGACGGCAAGGAGCGTGAGCTGACCTCCGCTATGATTACCATCGGTGATGCCGAAAAGGCTGCCGGTCTTGGCGGTGTTATGGGCGGTCTTTTGACCGAGGTTACCGACGAAACCAAGAACGTTATTCTGGAGGCTGCTTCCTTCCACGGTCCTTCCATTCGCCGCACCTCCCGTGCGCTGGGCTTGCGCAGTGAAGCCAGCGGTCGTTTTGAGCGCGGTGTTGATACCATCCGCGACCATGACGCACTGAACCGTGCTGCTCACTTGCTGGAGCAAATGGGTGCCTGCGAAACCTTCAGCGGTATCGTAGAGGCTTATCCGGAGGAGCTGAAGCCGGCGGTAATCACCACTACCGCAGCAAAGATTAACGGCCGCATCGGCGTAAATATCGCTGAGGACGAAATGGTTGCTATCCTTAGCAAATTGGGCTTCGGTGTAGAAGCAAAGGACGGAGAGCTGCTGATTACCGCTCCTACCTGGCGCCGTGACATCGACTGCGATGCCGATATCAGCGAAGAAATTGCGCGTATGCATGGCTATGATTTCATCGAAAGCCATCAGCCGGAGCTGACCATCACCCAAGGCAGCCAGTCTGTACTGGACGATGTTAAGGATGATGTACAGGATTACATGGTAGGCGCAGGCCTGAGCGAAATGATGACCTACAGCTTCATCAAGGCTAACGCTTACGATAAAATGCTGTTGGCAGCAGATGATGCACGCCGTAACTGCATTGAGCTGCTGAACCCGATTACCGACGCCTTCTCCGTAATGCGTACCACCATGGTTCCGAGCGCACTGCAGACTGCCTCCTTTAACCTGCGCAACCACAACAGCAGTGTTGCTCTGTTTGAAATCGGCCGTATCTTCCTGCCGAAGGCACTGCCGCTGACCGAGGATCCCGCAGAGCGTCAGCTGCTGACCGCAGTACTGAGCGGCAGCCGCAAAGCACTCAACTGGTGCGATGATAAGGGCAACGTTGACTTCTATGATATGAAGGGCATCGTTGAAGGCCTGCTGGAAGCAATGCAGGTGAGCGATTACACCATGACTCGCAGCCAACAGCCGTACCTGCATCCGGGCAAGAGCTGTGACATCGTTGTCAATGGCGAGGTTATCGGCTCCTTTGGCGAGGTGCACCCGGTAGTTCAGGAAAACTTTGAGCTGGATCAGGTTACCTACGTGCTGGAAATGGCCGTAGAGCCTTTGGTAGCAAGCGCAACCGCTGTACCGCAATACAAGCATCTGCCCAAGTTCCCGAGCATGAGCCGCGATATTGCCGTTGTTGTTCCGGCCGAAGTAACCAATGCCGAGCTGGAGCAGGTTATCCGTGCGCATGCAGGTGAACTGCTGCAGGGTGTGCGTGTATTCGATATCTACACCGGCAAGCAGGTTGCCGCAGGCTGCAAATCCATGGCCTTCAACCTGACCTATCAGGCTGCTGACCGCACCCTGACCGACGCTGAGGTTGATGCTTCTATGAAGAAGGTAATCGCTGAGGTTGCCGAAGCATATAAGGCTAAGCTGAGAGATTAATTAAGATATAATTATTACATATAAAAGGACTCGCTGCCGCTTTTTAGCGGTGGCGGGTCTTTTGCATTGGTACAAAAATTCCGTTGTTAAAATATCTGCTTTACAAATTCCTATCGATGTACTATGATAATAGTGAGGACCAATATTTTTTATTGAGGGGGTTTTCTTATGTACAAATTATGGAACATGTTAGCAGAAATGAAATCAGATGCTTATGAATGGGTGGAGCTTTCCCACTCCATGAACAACGACAGCCCGGTGTGGAGCGGTATTCCCGCAGGCTCGGTAGAGGTTAGCAAGACAGTTTTCGATTGGGGCAACCCGATGCTGGAATGTTTGATTCAGACCTTTAAATTCCCCGGCCAATACGGCACACATATTGACTTTCCCGGTCACTTTGTTAAGGATATGCCTTTATCCGAAGCGTTCGGCGCGCAGCAGATGCTGTTTCCCTTGTGCGTGATTGATATCACCGCCAAGGTAGCGGAGGATGTGCATTATGCCGTAACGGTGGAGGACATCAAGGCTTATGAGGCAGAATACGGAGCGATTCCCGACGGTGCCTTTGTGGCACTGCGCACCGACTGGTATAAAAACTGGCCGGATATGGATAAGCTGAGCGGTATTGCTGCCGACGGCAGCGAAAACTTCCCCGGCTGGTCTCTGCCGGCGCTGCAATACATTTATGAAGAGCGCAATGCTGCAGCCAACGGCCACGAAACACTGGATACAGATGCTTCGGCAGAG
>ULWG01026298.1_pt1 | contig 19350 bp, 14 predicted proteins | sample 1960141 | NCBI WGS metagenome assembly ULWG01 (sample SAMEA4835806, study PRJEB28245) | human gut metagenome | biome: gut microbiome; material: fecal sample | place: Denmark | collected 2008
CTGCATCAACAAGTTTCTTATAGTCCTCACTGTACACCACTACATCCCTTTTTTCCATGATATATATATTTAGTTTATTTTAACAGCCTGCAAGATGGCGCAAGAACTCTTTTCCTCACGCCATCTTTTCCAAGCCTTTCTATTCGTTTATATTTTCACTTTTTCTCTCCTACAAAGCCCCTTATGTTGCTGAATTCATTCCAGCCTTTCGCCTGTTTATAGGCGGTGATTGATTCTTCCGGAACAATCAACTCGCAGTTAGCTTTATTGACTTCGCCAAACTCTTCGCCGACAAACATACAGCGGTCAAACACTGGCGGAATTCCAGCCAACGATGTTATCTTCGACAAGCCACTGCATTCGCTGAAAGCAGCATCTCCGATGCTCGTCACGCTGTTTGGCAATGTCAGTTCGGTCAAACCGCTGCAACCACCGAAAGCACCATTTCCAATACTCGTCACACTGTTAGGCAATGTCAGTTCAGTCAAGCCGCGGCAATCAGAGAAAGCATGCTCCCCGATGCTCTCCAAGCTGTTAGGTAATGTCAGCTTGGTCAAGCTGCTGCAACCGCTGAAAACACTACCATCAATGCTCTTAAGGCTGTCAGGCAATGTCAGTTCGGTCAAGCCGCTGCAACCACTGAAAGCAGATTCCCCGATGCTCGTAATGCTGTTAGGCAATGTCAGTTCGGTCAAGCCGCTGCAACCCTGGAAAGCATACCACCCGATGCTCGTAATGCTGCTCGGCAATGTCAGTTCGGTCATACCGCTGCAACCTTCGAAAGCACAATCCCCGATGCTCGTCACGCTGTTAGGCAATGTCAGTTCGGTCAAACCGCTGCAACCACCGAAAGCAGAATCCCCAATGCTCGTCACGCTGTTTGGCAATGTCAGCTTGGTAATGCCGCGGCAACCGCTAAAAGCATAAGCCTCAATGCACTTAAGGCTGTTAGACAATGTTAGCTCAGTCAAGCCGCTGCAATATGCGAAAGCAGATTCCACGATACTCGTCACGCTGTTCGGCAATACCAGTTCGGTCAATTCACTGCACCAGCCGAAAGCAGAATCCCCGATGCTCGTCACACCGTTAGGGATGACACTGTTTTTGCATCCTGCAATCAATGTGTTGGTTTTCTTATCAATTATTGAATTGCAATTATCCCGGGAGTCATAGCGACTGTTTCCACTCTCTACTGTTATCTTTTCCAAGCCGCTGCAATATGCGAAAGCACCATCCCCAATGATCTTCACGCTGTTGGGCAATGTCAGTTCGGTCAAACCGCTGCATTCGAATGCAGAAACCTCGATAATCCTCACCCTGTTGGGCAATGTCAGTTCGGTCAAACCACTGCAACCTCCGAATGCAGAAACCTCGATAATCCTCACCCTGTTGGGCAATGTCAGTTCGGTCAAACCACTGCAACCTCCGAATGCAAAAGCCTCGATGCACTCCAAGGTGTCGGGCAATGTCAGTTCGGTCAAGCCGCTGCAACCATAGAAAGCCCATCTTCCAATGCTCGCCACTCTGCTCGGTAATGTAAGTTTGGTCAAGCTGCTGCAACCCTGGAAAGCCTCGCTATCAATTTTTTTTAATTTCTTTGGCATGACAATCTCTTCCAACTTGTCGCAACCTTTGAATGCCTCTTTGCAAATTTCCTCGACACGTTCGTCAATCTCGTAATATTTGTCTTTAAGTGCGGTTGCATCAACAAGTTTCTTATAGTCATCACTGTACACCACTACATCCCTTTTTTCCATGATATATACTTTAGTTTATTTTAACAGCCTGCAAGATGGCGCAAGAGCTCTTTTCCTCACGCCATCTTTTCCAAGCCTTTCTATTCGTTTATATTTTCACTTTTTTGCTTATAAACTCTTCACAAGTTTTTCCCAGTCTGACTTTGTCATATTTCCAGGCGACAGCGAGACGTTCTGGCAACTGTTGAGCAAAATCAGATTGCTGTAATTCTCCAGACCTTTGATTCTTGCAAACCATTCTCTCCGACTTCGCATAAGCACTATGACTTTCTCCTCTTCCATCGCGCTATAAATAAAATCGTCGACATACTTGCCAGACGGCAAGTCGAACGCCATTTTGTGTTTAGTGTGGTACGGGAAACATTCTATACAGAAAACTTTCTCTGAAATCTCGCATCCGCATGCTTTCTTCAATTTTCGCACGCGGTATTTCCACCATTTATAGCCTAGATGGGACTCGCCTATCGCATTCACAACTGTTTCTGGATCACGCAGCCAAATGAACTCCTTGTTGATATGCCACAACTCCTCACAAATCTCTTTCTCATAAATGTTGGAGAAAGCATTCTTACCGTTTGGCAGCACTGACGCCGCCTGAATCGCGTTGCCGCAGCCCACAAAAGTCAAATCTTTTTCGCTATGTCCAGGATTGCCATTAAGCAGATAGACCTTAGCCTCAGGATCGCCGTGATATGGTTCAGGAAGTGTGTCAAGCACAATCTTTGATTTAACAGCAGTCGTCAGGCTGTTGATTACTGACTTGTCGCAATCGGCGACAGTGTCGCTAAGTGAAATGTTTAACCATGGATTCTTCATGATTTTGGGACTCTTCATGTTTTGGGGACTCTTCATGTTTTTGCAATTTGTTTTTCGAATCTGCAAAATTAACAAACAAGAACACAATAATTACCCCCCCCCGTTAATTTTAGTTAATTATGTTGCAAAACATTTTTCCATAGGGTTGGCGCATTGGCGTGTTGTCGGTAAGAATAAATGATGCCGAGAATATATCGCAGGGAGGTGCGCAATGTGTTCATCCCCGTTTCCTTTTTCACATATCCACCTCTGTGAAACGATTGAAAGTTCGGCCGTCTCTTGTAACCTTCCCGAAAAACATCTTTTCAGGACGCACCCAATATGCCTTCTGTCCATACAAAGCTTGATAAACCACCATGCGCTCCAGCGTCTCTGAATCAAAGGCGGAATGGAAAAACTTATACTTTCCGCCCTTGAAGTGCTGAAAATACCGATATTCTTTTACCTGACACTCCATAAGCATCTTTTGGGCAAGCGGTGCGTACCATGCCTTCACCTCCTGCTCTGTAGGCGTGTGGCCGCCAGGGAAACGGAACACATTGCTGTAGTGCTGCAGAAACTGCGGGCAGAAATGGGCGATGCTGTCGCGCTCGCCAAAAAGTCCCCATACGCGGTCTTTGTAATATGGGTTGCAGCAATCAAATTGTATGGCTTCCAGTTCGGCAAACTCCTCAATCAACGCCTCGTCAATGACCAGCCGCTGATTGCCGTCCCTTCTCGGTGCCTTGTATTCGTGCTCGCCGACGCGCTGCTTCAAAAATTCGGTCATCTTGAAATGAGGATTGCCAAGCAAGGCCGGTATGCCCACCACAGGGGCAAGCATCTGGGCAAGGAATGCTCCGCAGCTGTTGCCAAGAAGCAAGTCGGGATGCTCCCGGTCGATGATTGAGCGAATCTCCTTCAGTGCCTCCTTGGGATGCAACGGCAGGTCGGGTGTCAGCACAACTGCCGACCCCTCGAAAGCCTCCCGTAACGCCTTTGCCATCGCACAACTTCCCGTGGCAAAAAATCCATGCAGGAACAGTATCTTCTTTTGTGTCGTTTCTTTCATTAAATTCTTTTATCTTTCCGTTGGCAGCCTATACGGCCGCCTAATCAATCTCGAGACACTGCTTGATGGCGGCGCGGATAGCGGCGGAGTCGGCATTGTCGCGCTGAAGGATGGTGAATATCGATTTGATATATTCATCCTTGTTCTGGCAGCCGCACAGCTGCGCCACGTTGCTCTGCACAAGCATCGTTTTCTGGTTGTAGACACGCAACACGCTGCGGTAGTCGCCCTCCTGGACATAGCGGTTGAAGTCGCGGCACAGTCCCTCATAGATTGCGCGCGGACGTATCTCCTGTCCAAGATGGTCGAGATGGTCCTCAAGGGCGTTGATGTTCTGAAAACGGCGGTCAACGACCACCTCGATGGTGCGTTTCACTTGATGCCGGGTGTGCATCAACGCCTGCTGCCGCAGTTCCGCCTTGAAGAGTTTGAGGATGTTGCCACGCACATGCGAAAAGGCCTTCACATCATCCTTCCCGTGCACTCGCGCCACGGTGCGTATCACCCCCTCAAGCATCATTATATTCTCAATTTCAGCCACATCCGGCACATAAATCTTCTTCTGACGCAGATAGTCAACCTCATTGGCGTTGCGCCGGTCGCGGTCAACGATGCCGCGCGAATCAAGATGATGGAAGCCTTGAATGTCGTTGACGGAGCGCACCGTTTCTATCACCTTGTTGCAGCTTCCCATCGGCTTCACCGTGTACTCCGGGAAAATCAGCGAATACAGCCTGAAATCAAGGCTGTGGGTGCTGTCGCCCTCCACAAAAAGCACCGGTTTGCGGCTGCCCATAAGGTCGATTATCAGCTGGTCGCTCAGCGACTCGTGCGGACGGATTATCTCATAGTCCCACGTTTCCGCCTGGATGTTGCATCCTCTCACCCACACCGTGACGTTGTCGGTGCGCGACGTAGGAAACTCGATGTCGTGGGTCATGTAGACAAACGTGCAGTCGGGGCGGTGCCCCTCGATGGTTGTCCAAAGGCTTTGCGTGATGCTGCGGTGCAGGAAAAGCGTAGGCGAGTCAACAAAAATCACGCTGCCCTTCGGAGCATACAGCGTCGCGCCGATATAGAAGAACACGGCTTTCTCGCCCGCCGACAGCTGGCGGGGATTGAAGGCATTGTCGCCAAGACGGTTGGTAAACTTGATTTTACCGCCCGACCTCTGCACATCGTTTTTCGGAAACACTTCCTTCCACAGTCTCACAACGGTATCGATTTTAGTGCGCGGCAACGGGATGTCGGCGGCTGCGCCGATACGGTTCATCTTGTAGGTGAACATATCGTTCATCTCATCGTTGAGCAGCATAAACAGCAGCATCTCAAACTCTGTCTCGGCTACGGGTTTCACAAACTGCACCGACTGCAGCGCCTGCTGATAGAACGTTGTGACCGACTGCGCCTGTATGTCGCCGTCTTTTATCGGATACAAGGCTTTGAGAGCGGAAATTGTGAATGCACGGTTGCCAAGGTCGGCAATCATCCGGTTGACGAAGCGTGTCTTGCCAGAGCCGTTGGCTCCGACCACTGTGATTTGCTGGCGTCCGTTGAGCGACACCGGCTGCTGCCCGTCTATTCGTTTCGGAAGCGTTATGTCCATCGTATTCAAATTTTTGTCAGTGTAAAGTTACGCACTCCTTTTGAGACAAGCAAGAGCTTAAGCATCAAGGGCATGCGACGGTTGGCAGAAATGCTGTTAAATATTGTTAATCCACTTGCTTGACAATAAAAATTCAAATAGCTTTGTCATTGGAAATTAAGCCATTTATTATGAATACACAAAGAACAGCTAAAGCAGAAACATCAGACAAAAAGATAAAGAGGATTATGATTTCTGAGAATTGCAATCTTTCAAGCAAATTGTCAGAAATTAGGCATCAGGATTCGACTGAATTGATTGTTTCGATTGTTAACAATGTAACGGTTATGGTTGACAAGGGCATCGTTCTTGATGATTACACACATCTATTAATTAAAGCTGGCAAATTAAACATAGATGTCTCGCTGACGTTAGGGAAGCACAGCGAACTGATTATTTCGCCAGGCTGCATAGTCATAGGAACTGGAAATATTGTCGGCAATTTTTCCCACCTCTCAGCTCCGATAGAGAAAGTGTTTGAAGAAAGCGTCAATGTTACGGGATTTTGGACAAACGACCGCGTCTACCCACAGTGGTTTGGAGCTGAAGCCTACGACTGTGAAACGCCAGAGCTGCCGACTGGGCAGGAACTCTCCGATAGCTCAGAGGCAATCGAGCGTGCCGCCAAGATGACGTGTTGCGGTGAAGTTTTTCTGCCAAGAGGCGTGTATTTCCTTGACAAGCCAATAAACTTGAGTTGTGGCGTGACAATAGCTGGAGAAACTGGCATCTACAAAGATGATGTCAACGGAACTATTTTAATTGCTAAAATGGATTATGACGCTATACAATGGTCCACATCGTCAGATAATAAAAATCAAGAGGAGGAAATTAAAGAGGAAGATATGCGCTATGGCAATTATCTGTTTCACATAAATATTAAATGGGGAAAACAGCCAAAAGAGCGTAAAGACTGGAATTCCCCAACATGGGAACTGGGCTTCACACAAATGTGCACGACGATAAAGAATTTGAGAATTATCAATAGAACGGCTCCACAAGACGAACCCATCGACAGATTGCCGGCGTGTGTGCTTACGGGAGCTCCTTCCGCCTTCGACAATGTGATTTTCAATGATTTTTGTCAAGCCGTGCGCTATGTTGACGAATATATTGACAACAAGCGAGTGACCAACTGCACGTTCTATTGCGACCCGCCACTATATGTGGGAAATTTGCAATTTTTCGCTTTCAACCTCGGGTTCCTTGGCGATGGAGTGCTGTTTGAGCATAATGCCGTTCACGAAGGCAAGTACAACAAAGGGCTGCGTCTTAACCACTGCGGTGGAGCAAGCGTCAATTCAAACATTCTGAACGCAGACGTGCTTATAAACAAGAGTATGGCAGTTGACTTCTCTTCCAACCATATGGAAGGAAATAAGACCGTAGAAATTAAAAGTTCCCAAGTTGCGCTTCGAAGCAATTACATATGGATAGGCAATCAACCGGCAGTAAGGATTTATTCCGACAGCTATGGCAATAAATCTGTTGTCACGATGGACGGCAATGTGTTTCTGTTCAAAGATACAATAACCGACAGTTCAAAGGATGAGTCTCTGTTTGTCTGCGATGCGGAGATTGCCATTGATGAATTTTCAATCCTGAACATCAGCAACTGCTATCGATATCGGAGTGGACAGAATTTTGGCGACACTCGGACATTTGGAGTACAGGTTTACAAAATCAAAAATAACTCGTTATTTTCGGAACTTGAAGAGTTCAACAATTATTCCTATGCCCTATCGCAATCGTCATGCATTTGTGGAGGCTTTGCCGTGACTGGAGCTCCATTCGCCACAGCCGTCTCTGACTGCCAAATTGATCCGATTGCGATGCTTAACGGAGATGTTAAATGGATAGGAGAAACAGGTGAATATTCATATTCAGCTCAAGTCCTTCTCGACAAAAAGCGTGGCATTGGGCTGTCGTCTGTCGACTTTAATTGGTGGGTAAATGATGATGGCGGGCATACAGCTTCATCGGCTACAGTCGAAAAGTACGAAAAAAAAGATAACGATAAAGATAAAGATGAAGATGAAGATGAAGATGAAGATAATGGTAGGGGAGTGCTGATAAGTCTTGGCAAAGCAACAGGGAAATATCTGTTGCGACTGTTCCGCATCAGGCTTGACAAAACAGAATACAAATATGTCGACATACCGATTTGTGATTCCCAATACATTTACGACAATGGAGTGTCGGTGAATGGATTTGGATGGAAGAACAGCGATGAAAAGGGAAGCGTAATAATCACGAATCCTCAGATTAAACGATTCGAGATTCGACAGAACAATGTCAACGTAGTGATTGTTGGAAGAATAACCCCCGACACGGATAGTTGGGAAGATGGCGATGTAATATATATTCCTGCCACAAGTTCAATAAAAATAGTTAACCATTAAAACCAAGGATATGAAACGAAATGCATTTTCATCAGTATTAGCATTGTTGTTGGTCACTGTTACAGGTGCATACGCCAAAACAGTTTCAGTACATGTCACAGAGCCAGGCACGTTTGCCGAGGAATTGGCAAAGCAATGCGATTGGACTACAGTCGACACCCTTACCGTAAGTGGACCGATCAATGCCGATGATGTTCGGCAAATAAGGAAAATGGCGAATGGCATGGATGCCATTTGGCATCCAATAGATCGCGAACACCAGAATGGTCCATATCTCGTTGTAAGCCGTATTAGCAACAGAGACGGCAAGTTGGTCAGGGTAGACCTTACTGACGCCACATTTACCGCGAATTTTGAAAAATTCATTTTTTACTATAACGATGCAAAGGAAATCATTTTGCCAAAGCAGTATAAAACCAGGTCTGTGAAATTTGCCAATCAAGCATTTTATAATTCTAAGATAGAGACGATTGGCAATTTTCCAGAGAATGTGTTCTGCATAGGAGATAGTGCCTTCTTAGACTGTAAGAATTTGAAAGGGTTGGACTGGAAGAACGTTGCAACCATCGGAATTCGAGCTTTTCGTGGGTCAAGTATGAAATTTGAGAAATTTCCCGAAAATCTGACACGAATTGAGAAATATGCATTCTATGGAACAAAGAATGTCATTAGTGCGCCATTTCCTGCCAGTCTGACATATATTGGAGACTATGCTTTCTGGGGTTGCACACTGCCACCAGAAATAAATTTGACAGACGTGAATGTAGGATCTAAAACGTGTTTTTGTGGTACGAATGGTGTAAAATCAATAACACTGACATATACTCCAAATTTCGATGACAGCCATCTACCTAAAGCACAAAGTTTTGAACACATGAAAGAGTTGGAGACAGTGAAGATTACAACAGACTTTTTTTTACAAGCTAATTTCAAAGAATGTTCCAATTTAAAGAATGTGCACATACCCAACTTGGGAAATATCGATGACTGCAATTTGGTGAATGAAGTACATTTTGATCATTCTGATTATAGCACCGGATATTATGATTATGTTCTGAATTTTTCTAGGTTATTAAAAGTTGATAGAAGATATTATGGACCTGACTATGCCTCAACGACATACGGACTAGCGACCATGGACGGAGCCTTATATCGTTTTGTCGGCTCAAATCAATTGTCGAGATTGTTAATGCTGCCTTCCGGAACTACGTCATATACATCTCCTTCAAGATGTTACTATATCGACAACAACGCATTCCAACATTGTGGAGGCCTTGAATATCTAAAATTGACAGAGGCCCAAATTAGCAACACCGCACTGAACGAGTATTTAAGAAACACAAAAATTGAGATTCCAGATGACAATCCATACCTTAGAAAAGGAGAGAATGGCTTTATATATAGCTTTAGATATAATTACGAGAAACAGGAATGTATTATGTTTGCAACCTCTGATGTCCAATCATCCAGAACATTGGTGGTCGACGCTCCAATTTTTGATAAAAACAGTCTGTTGCTTGAATATCCGGAATTGACCAAAGTAGTTATCAAACAAGATGTAAACGACGTAACATATCTATTTCCAAATGCGATAAACTTAAAGCGAATAGAGTTTGAGTCAACGACGCCTCCAGATGTTAATGATTTAGACAATACTCTTGCCGAAATGCAGAAACACGCTTATGATGACGACTACTTCATCATCGTGCCCAAAGGCTCGGAGATGAATTATATGAACCATCCGTTCTGGTACAGATTCCTTGTTAAGAGTTCCGACAGCGTGGCGGACATTTCGTCAGATGAAATGAAAGTGACGGTTGACGGCCGCATGGTTAGAATTGCTGGAATTGATGAAAAAGAGAGTGTTGAAGTGGTTAATGCATGCGGACAAATTGTGTATTCGGGTGCTGATCACGAAATCGCGATGCCTTCGGCTGGGATTTACATTGTACGTGCCAGCTCTCATGTCCGCAAAGTGATTGTCAGATAGCGGAGTCCTATAGCTCTTGGATAAGAATGCTCCGACCAAACAAACAATTTAAATGACCTACCAAAATATTTCAGCCACGACATGGAAAGGGAAAAGGGTGATGGCTACCACTGCGTTGAGCGTGATGAGAAGCACGGTGCGGTCGGTGCGTTTCATCGCCGCCTCAATGTTGCCGGCGCGCAGCATGCGGCGTGCAGTAACGGCTGAGCGTATCGACAGCCACGACAGCGGAAGCAGCATATAGAAAAACGGACTGCCGAGCAGCGAGAGCGGCGCGAACACATTGAAAAACGACAAAGCGATGATTACCGTCGTGACAACAGCGGCACGCAGATGCGTGGGGCAATGGCGCACGGCATCATCAGCCGCCCGATGCTTCTCAACGACCTTTACACCAAAGATTTGCGCGAACTCAGGCACGAGTCTTGCCTCTGTCCATTGCGGCAGCCCTTGGCGCCACACCTTCGTTTCCGCCGCAAGTCCATACGCGGTCAATTCCTCAAGGCTGAACGGACCTTCGCTATTTCCGTCCTTTATCATCCAATACTTCATACGGCAAAGTTACTTATTTTCCTCAAAAGAATCATCGTTCAGAGCATCTTTTCAAGGATGTCGAGAGCGTGGAGCATATCGGCATGAAACGTGGCGTGCGAACGCAGAAAGTCTGTGCGGCCGTCTGCCAGCAAGGAATACAGCTCAGGATTTATGTCGTCGGCAAACGAGGAAATGGCATACTCGATGTCGTCGCGCTGCCAGTCCATTGTTGAATGGGCATAGACACGCTCCTTCTGGTGCAGGAAGCAATAGGCGGTCTCGATACCGGCGCGCGTAATCATCGGTCGTAGCCCTCCGGACGAATTTGACGCTGCTCCACGCTGTAGACGTAGCCATGGCTGAGAAGATACGCCTTCAGCTGCTCCGGGTCGCGGTTGTAGGCATAGCAGATCTGTTCGAGCGAGTCAAACTCCTCGTCGCGCAGCAGCATATTGATTGTTGACACAAGTATTGCGGGGTCGGTTGGCAGATAGTCCATATTCTTGTCGTTTTTTTCACTCCATCAGCGGTGCCTCCACAGCATCGTCGCTCTGCTCCTGAAGGAAGAGGAAGTAGTCGGAGAACGAGCGTCCCTCCTTGAGCAGCAGGTCGAAATTCTTTTCACTGATAAACACAGGGCGCACCTGACGCGGAATGACAACCTGACGGTCGGCAAACAGTTGACGGCTGTAGTCCTCAAGGTCGGCGTAGCTGGTGAATCCCTTGATTATGATTATTCCGAGTTGTCCATACGTCTGACGGTCGATGTCGAAATCGCGCACAGCATAGTTCGAGAAGTTGTGGCGTGCCACGTCGAAGAGCAGACGGTTTGACGACACGCTGTCGACAGGATACGTGAGCAGACAGATGTGCGGACCCTCGCGCGACGTGTCAAACGGCGTATACTCCGTCGTGGAGTTGACCGCCGCAGTGTCGTTTGTGAGCCGTATCGACCAAATCATGCCACGCACGTTGCCTCCGGCTCCCGAATTCGGTTTTCTGCCTTTGGCAAGATCCTTCAGAATCGACGAGGCGAGCGGTGTGATGTCGGTGTCGGGATAGCGTACAAGCAATTCCTTGAGCGTTTCCTGGAAACGGTCGTATTTCTTCTCCGAGAGGTAGGAAAGTGCGTCGAGAAGCATGAACTTAGGCATAATTTTCGACAACGGATATCGGTTCATAATCCCCTGATACCCCTCATGCACCGCTGCGTTGCGGTTTGCAAGATAGTCGGCATACGTCTTCTCATACATCCGCTCCTGCTCGCTCTCCATGTTGCGCAGGTTTTCGACATAATTCGGGTCGGCGAGAGCCATACCATATTTCGTGTCAGCAAAGTCGGCAAGAATCTTCTGCCGGCATGTCTCTGCCTTGTCGGCATAACCATAGCGCACATACATCAGATACATATTATAATATATGTCAAGGCGATACACATTGTCGGGATAGCGGGTCAGCAGCTCGTTGAACGCGGCTTCGGCGGCATTCACATCCTCAAGTTTGTCCTTCAGGATTATGCCCATATTAAACAGTCCCTCCTGCACGATGTTGTGAGAGTTCTGTATTTCCTCCTCCGTTTTTGGAATCTGCACCAGATAGTATTCCGGGAAGTGCGGATCCTGCTCATGCGCCAGCTGCTCCTCGTTTTTCTTACGGGCGGCAATCTCCTCGTCGCTTAGCGGATTGCCGAGCGAGTCGACCATCTCTTTCTGCTTGTCGTCGTCGCCATAGTCTGCCTCCGAATTGAAGTCGCCGACAGAGAATGTGGTCTTGTTGGCACGACGCCAGTCGTCTTCCAACTTACGGCTGCCCCAGCGGCGCTGAAACTCCGTCTTGCCGGCATTTTTAGTGGCAGTGTTGTAGAAATACCACGACTTGTCGGTGTTGAGCGTATAGTTCTGCGTGTTGCTCTTCAACTGGCTTCCGGCAGCGTCGGGCCGCGACGCAAGCGCCTGCAGCGCAGCCTCCTCAGCAGCTTTCTTCTCCTTGTCTTTCAACTCTTTCACCAATCTGTCAGCCACTTTCTGCTGCTCCTCCGGCGACAGTTTTGAAAGCGCCAGCAACGAATCCTGCAGCGTGACATTCTGCGAGTAGACAGCCAGTTCGTCGAGCACGTCGCTGCGCTTCTTCAGCATCGCATAGTTCTGATAGTCCTCCGGCAGCTGCGCCACGCCCTCAGAATAGCAAGGCTGCGCCTTGTCATATTCATAGCGGTCGAAATAGAGTCCGCCGAGCGTAATCTGGTTTATAGCCTTGTCGATGCCGTTGCGCGTGCTTTTCTCATTGGCAAGCACATAGTTTTTTATGGCGTTTGCCGTGTCGCGGCGCGACAGGTAGAGATTGCCTATGGCATAGTATATCTGGTCGAGGTATTCTTTGTTGCGGTCCAACCGCGCCATGCGCTGCAACGACCTTACCTCTGAATTGATGTTCTGTCCGGTGTAGACCTCGCTCTGCTTGATGCGGGCGTTGAACTGCGTGCGGTAGGTGGCGCTCGACGCTCCTGCCACCGACTTGAACATACGGTAGGCGGCTGCCTTGTCACCGTTGGCCTCATAAACCTGACCGAGCAAAAATGCCAGACGCGTCTTCTGTGCGCCGCCAGTGTCTTTGTACGCCGCAAGCAGCACAGGCGCCGCCTTGTCGTATTGGCGCGTCTTCACGAGGAAGTCGGCATAAGCCGTGTTGTACATCGTGCGCAGCCGCTTGTTCACAAGCTCGTCCTGCTTCAGCCGCGACAACACGTTCTCAGCCTCGTTTGTCCATCCCAGCGCGCAGTAGCTGCGCAGCTGCCATATCTTCGCCTCTGTGACGAGTTTCGGAAGCCATGGGAAATAGCGCTCCACATACATAAACGTAGCCGCCGCCGCGGAGAAGTCGCCTTTCAGATACTGCGCCTCGCCCATCAGCCGCCACGCATTGTGGAGAAACGGGTTGTACTCGTTACGCTTCAGATAATCACGATATTTCGGGTCGCGCATCTTGCTGCGGTCCTTCTTCGGTTTCTTCTGGATGGAATGGAGGGCGATGGCTTTCTGCATCTTCTCGATTGTGCGGTCGAAACTCACCGACGGATGCGTGGCTTTGTCGTCGGCAAACGACTCGGCGGGATGCACATAGACGAAGTCGGAATAGTCGTCCTCATATTCCTCCTCCATCTTCTTCAACTGCTCCTTATAGTGCTGCTCTCCGTTGAAATAAACGTTGTAGCGGGTGGTGAACGACTGCATAAAACGGGAGCCGGCGGTGTTTTTCTTCGTGCTGCACGACAGCAACACGGAGCACAACACTGCCACCACAACCGTCAAATATGTCGCCGTCCGGCACTTCATACATAATATTAACGCTCGCGCACGCTTTTTATTTCAGTGCGGCATTTAAAAAAATCGCCCCACCACCGCCGATTTTCCCAACTGTATATTTGCGCAATAAAAATTAATGTCTAATTTTGTGAAACTAATAACAAACAAAACTATTATCATTTAATCTTAAAGATATGGCTTTTCCTTTTATTACCGCAGAACAGGCGGCTGAATTGGTGAACAACGGCGACAATGTCGGTTTCTCTGGTTTCACCGCTGCCGGCACGCCTAAATTTGTCGCTCCTGCAATCGCAGCTAAAGCGAAAAAAGAACACGAAGCCGGACGTCCGTTCAAAATCAACGTATTTACAGGTGCTTCGACCAATGACTACATCGACGGCGAGCTTGCACGTGCCGATGCCGTGAATTTCCGCACGCCGTATCAGTCATGCAAAGACACCCGCGCACGCCTCAACGCTCACGAAATCAACTATTGCGACATGCACCTCTCTCAGCTTGCGCAGAACCTCCGCTACGGATTCTTCGGCAAGATGGACATGGTGGTAATCGAGGCTGGCGACGTGACCGACGACGGCGAAATTCTGCTCGGTCCTGGTGTGGGCAACATCCCTTCGCTCGCTCACCTTGCCGACAAGATTGTAATTGAGCTCAATGAGCATATCCCGGCTGAAATCCGCGGTCTGCACGACATCTACATGCCGCTCGACCCGCCTTATCGCCGCGAGATTCCTATCTATAAGCCAAGCGACCGCATCGGTTCTCCGGTGCTGAAAGTCGACCCGTCGAAAATCGTGGGTATCGTAAAAACTTACAACACTGACAAAGTGCACGGATTCTCGCCTATCGACGAGACCACTATGCGCATCGGTGCAAACGTTTGCAAATTCCTCATCGGCGAGCTCCGTGCCGGACGCATCCCTAAAGAATTCCTGCCGTTGCAGTCGGGCGTGGGCAACATTGCCAACGCCGTGCTCCACGGTTTGGAGGAAAGCCCGGAAATTCCACAATTCGATATGTACACCGAAGTGATTCAAGACGCCGTACTCGACCTTATGGAGAAGGGCAAATGCCGCTTCAGCAGCACATGCTCGCTCACATTCTCCGACGAGACGATGGACCGATTCTTCAAAAACGTTGATTTCTTCCGCGACAAGGTGCTTATCCGTCCGGGCGAAATCTCAAACAACCCTGAGATTATCCGTCGACTTGGCGTGATTTCTATGAACACTGCTCTCGAAGCCGACATCTTCGGCAACGTCAACTCAACCCACGTGGTGGGCACCAAGATGATGAACGGTATCGGCGGCTCCGGCGACTTCACTCGCAACGCCTATATCTCTATCTTCAGCTGCCCGTCAATCACAAAAGAGGGCAAAATCAGCAACATCGTGCCGATGGTGTCACACATCGACCACAGCGAGCACTCTGTGGCTGTGCTCATCACCGACCAGGGTATCGCCGACCTCCGCGGAAAGGATCCGTTGCAGCGCGCCGAACTCATCATCGAGAACTGCGCACACCCGGCCTACCGTCCGTTGCTCCGCGACTACTTGAAGCTGAGCAAAGGCGGACACACGCCTCACACCCTCAAGGCTGCCTTCGCATTCCACGAAGAGTTTAACGCTTCGGGCGACATGCAGAAGACCGACTTCTCGAAATTTGCATAATAAACTACGCATAAACACCATCTAAAAGGGGTTGCCGAAACCATACGGCGACCCCTTTTTCATATATTTAGGTGTGAAATCAGTTGCATTGTGGTTTTTTTTGTCTAATTTTGCGGCGCAAAAACAAGAGAGAATTATTGATATGCCGAAAAATTTAGTAATTGTCGAGTCACCAGCAAAGGCTAAGACAATCGAAAAGTTTCTGGGAGACGACTACAAAGTAATGTCAAGTTATGGCCACATCCGCGACCTTCAAAAGAAGGATTTCAGCATCGACGTGGAGCACGACTACAAACCCATATATGAAATCCCTGCCGACAAGAAGGAACTTGTGAAGCAGTTGAAGGCTGAAGCGAAAAAGGCAGACACGGTCTGGCTCGCTTCCGATGAGGACCGCGAGGGAGAAGCCATCGCTTGGCACCTGTACGAGGTGCTCGGTCTGACGCCGGAAAAGACAAAACGCATCGTATTTCACGAAATCACCAAAAGCGCAATCCTTCACGCCATCGAGACGCCGCGCGGCATCGACATCGACCGTGTGAACGCCCAGCAGGCGCGCCGTGTGCTCGACCGCATCGTGGGCTTCGAACTGTCGCCTGTGCTTTGGAAAAAAATCAAACCGGCTCTCTCCGCCGGACGCGTGCAGAGCGTGGCGGTAAGACTGATTGTGGAACGCGAGAAGGAAATCAAGAATTTCAAGGCAGAGGAATACTACCGTGTGGTGGCTTTGCTCCACACCGACAATGCGGCGCAGCCTATTCGCGCTGAGCTCAACAAGCGTCTGCCAAGCAAAGAGGCGGCAATGGAGTTTCTCGAATCATGCAAGAACGCAACGTTCAGCATCAGCGACCTGACAGTGAAACCGCTGAAGAAGTCGCCGGCAGCCCCGTTCACCACGTCGACGCTGCAGCAGGAGGCTTCACGCAAACTGGGATTCACCGTGTCGCAGACAATGATGGTGGCTCAGCGCCTCTACGAATCCGGACATATCACTTACATGCGTACCGACAGTGTCAACCTGTCGTCGCTTGCTCTCGGCACTATCAAGGAAGAAATCGCAACTACGCTCGGCGACAAATACTACAAAGCGCGCAACTACCACACCACGGCAAATGGCGCACAGGAGGCTCACGAGGCTATCCGCCCTACATACATCTCACACCACGAAATCTCGGGGACGGCGCAGGAGAAACGCCTCTACGACCTTATTTGGAAGCGCACCATCGCCACTCAGATGGCTGATGCCGAACTGGAGAAAACCACCGCCGAAATCAGCATCGGCGGACGCCAGGAAAAGTTTGTGGCTACGGGCGAGGTTATCAAATTCGACGGTTTCCTGCACGTATACATGGAATCAACCGACGATGAATCAAACGACGCGGAGTCGGACACTCGTCTGCCTGAACTGAAAAAGGGCGAGACTATCGCGCTCGATGAAATCGACGCCACACAGCGCTACACGCAGCAGCCGCCACGCTACTCCGAGGCGATGCTCGTAAAGAAACTCGAGGAACTGGGCATCGGACGTCCTTCAACCTACGCCCCAACAATCTCCACTATACAGAACCGCGACTACGTGGAAAAAGGCGAGAAAACCGGAACAAAACACGACATCTGCCTGCTCGAGCTGAAAAACGGCAAAATCAAAGAAACGAAGAAGGAAGAGTCGTACGGCAACGAGAAAAACAAGCTCATCCCGACCGACGTGGGTATGGTGGTCAACGATTTCCTTATGGAATATTTCCCCGACATCATGGACTACAACTTCACTGCCAACGTGGAGGAGAAATTCGACCATATCGCTGAAGGTCAGACAAAATGGAACGATGAGATTGCCAATTTCTATAAACTGTTCCACCCGGAAGTGGAAAAAATTTCCAACCTGCGCCTCGAGCACAAGGTGGGAGAACGCGTGCTCGGCACCGACCCGAAAACAGGCAAAGAGGTGTCGGTGAAAATCGGACGTTTCGGACCGCTCGTGCAGCTCGGATCGACCGACAGCGAGGAGAAACCGCAATTTGCATCGCTGCAGAAGGGACAGTCGGTAAGCGACATAACACTCGAGGAGGCTCTAAAGCTATTCGAGCTGCCACGCACTCTCGGAGACTACGAGGGCGAGACCGTGACGGTGGCTATCGGACGCTTCGGCCCATACGTGAAACACGGCAAAATGTTTGTCTCGGTGCCTAAGACGCTATCACCGCAAACAATCACCCTCGACGAGGCGGTCGAGCTGATTAAGAACAAAGCCGAAGCAGAGAAAAAACGTCTGGTAAAAACATTCGACGAGGAGCCGGAGATGGAAATCCTCAACGGTCCTTACGGAGTCTATATCTCATACAAAAAGAAGAACTACAAGATTCCGAAGGACAAGGATGCGGCGGCTCTCTCGCTCGATGATTGCCGCGCAATTATCGAAGAGGCGGCAAACGCGCCTAAAAAGCCGCGCCGCACCGTGCGCCGCACTACAAAAAAATCATAATCGCGATGACTCCAACATACATCCATCTTGAATCGATACGCTCCACCAACACCTATCTGGCGCAAAACGCCGAAGGTGCTGTCCACGGCACCGTTGTCTACGCCGACTGCCAAACCGCAGGACGCGGACAACGGGGCAACTCGTGGGAAAGCGCCGACTTCAAAAACATCACGATGTCGATGTTGCTGCGCCCGGCAAACGTGAAGCCAAGCTGCCAGTTCTGGCTGTCGGAAGCGGTGGCGCTTGCTGTGGTGCACACCCTTGACCGCTACATCGACAACGGCGTAAGCATAAAATGGCCTAACGACATTTACTGGAACGACCGCAAAATCTGCGGAATCCTCGTGGAACACTCGCTGTCAGGCGGAAAAATCGACCACACGATAGCGGGCATCGGACTCAACATCAACCAAGAGAAATTCCTGTCTGACGCGCCCAACCCCGTGTCACTACGCCAAATCATCGGCTGCGACACCCCGCTGCCCGACGTGCTGCACCATCTTTCCGAAGAGCTGCTGCGCCTTGCCGACTCGCTACCCGACAACGCCGAGTCGCTGCACGCCGAGTTTCTCAGCCGCCTATACCGCCGCAACGGGTTGCACACCTACCGCAACGTAGCCGACCGAACGGCTGACCATCTCGCAGCCGGCGAAGAGTTCTGCGCCGAGATTGCCGACGTGGCTCCCGACGGCATCCTGACCCTCGCCCGCCCCGACGGCTCCCGCCCTCGCTTCGCTTTCAAAGAAGTAGAATTTGTAATCGGGAAATAAAGGGTCTACACAAATATACGGCGGCACGTGCCGGAGGCACGTCACTTTTCGGTAACCCGGTACGCGACGCAGGAGCGTGCCGGGACTGTGCATCTCCAGCCGTCAGCGTGCCGGAGGTACGCCACTACGCTATTTATTGTTGAGAAATTTGTATTGGCAACAAGATGTGGCCATCTTTACCAAAAAATGCGATGAGTTACACAAATTTACTTTATCATATTATTTTTCGCACAAAAGACAGCCTGAAGACTATCAATTTAGTTAATGCCCCATTACTGTACAACTACATTTTCGGCATCTGTCGAAATAAGAACTGCAAACTATACCGAATCGGCGGCGTAACCGACCATATACATATCTTCGCCGGACTTCCACCGACACTGTGTGTCTCAGATTTCGTAAAACTAATCAAGACGGAGTCAAACAAATTCATGAAAAACCATCGCACCGAATTTCCTAAGTTTGGAGGATGGGGTACAGGATACTGTGCATTGACATATAGCAGCCGTGACCGGGAGATGATAATTAATTACATCAAGCAACAACCAGAACATCATCTTGGCCTCGGATATGCGGATGAATTACGTGCGCTACTTGAAGAGAACGATGTTTCCTATAATTTGGATTACTTCGACAAAGACTGAACATTTGCACGTGAAGCAGTAGCGTACCTCCGGCACGCTGGTTGGTGTAGGGATGCCCTCTGTCCCCGGCACGCTCCTGCGTCGCGTACCGGGTTACGCGGGAATGTCGTGCCTCCGGCACGATCTCTTCAGATATCCTCTCGCATAGCCTATTGGCTGAGCCGGTACGTGCCGAAGGCACTGTCTCTTCGGATATACTCTCGCGCAGCCCATTGGCTGAGCCGGTACGTGCCGGAGGCACGTCACTTTTCGGTAACCCGGTACGCGAC
>ULWG01026006.1_pt1 | contig 19309 bp, 13 predicted proteins | sample 1960141 | NCBI WGS metagenome assembly ULWG01 (sample SAMEA4835806, study PRJEB28245) | human gut metagenome | biome: gut microbiome; material: fecal sample | place: Denmark | collected 2008
TCGAGAGCCAGGGTATGATTCTCTCTGCCGTCAACTTCGACGGAACGCTCAACGTAACCACCGTGGCTGGCAACGTTAAGCCGGGTTCGCAGGTAGGATAATTATTTCTTATATAATCGTAGCAGAGGTCTCTGGCCTCCGCAGCAGTCAACGACACAAACTGAAAAGAAGTGTTCTCTTCAACTGCTGCGGAGGCCGGAGACCTCCGCTACTGTTTTGTTGTATACCCTATTATGTTTTGTTTATAATAGAGTATGTTTTTCTTTATTATTTAGTTGGCAGAAATCAGTAAGCGCCGAGTCCGTTCACTATTCGCGTTATGCCTTCGTTGAGCAGTTCGCTGGTGCAAGCCATGTTGATGCGTATGAACGCCGCGCCTTCAGCGCCGTACATGCTGCCCGCATTCACCCACACTTTGTTCTCGTGCATGAGCATCTCCTCTATTTCGTCCGACGAGATATGCAGTTCCGAGCAGTCAATCCACGCCAGATACGTGCCCTCCATGCGCATCACCTTGCACTTGGGCAGTTCGCGAGCGAAGCGTTCCAGCAGCAAGTCGTAGTTGGCGGAGATGTATTTGCGCAGCTGTGTGAGCCATTCGTAGCCCTCGTCGCTGTAAGCAGCCTGCAGGGCAATCACGCCGAACGGGTTCACGTCGCACACCTCGTTGATGTTTATGGCGCGGTCGATGCGGTTGCGCACCTCAGCGTCGCGGCAGACGATGTTCGCAATCTGCAGTCCGGCGGTGTTGAACGCCTTCGACGGCGAGCAGCAGGTTATCGAACCGCGGCTCAGTTCGTCGGGCAGCGAACCGAACGGCACGTACTCGTTGTCGTAGAGCGTCAGTTCGCAGTGTATCTCGTCCGACACCACGCGCACGCCATACTTGCGGCAAAGCTCCGCCACGCGGGTCAGTTCGTCGCGCGTCCACACGCGTCCGCCCGGATTGTGCGGGTTGCAGAGCAGCATCAGTCGTGCGCGTTCGTGCTTGAGCTTGCGTTCGAGGTCGTCGAAGTCGATTTCGTAGCGCAGTTCCTCCTTATTATATATAAGCGAGTTGGATACCATCTCGCATCCATTGTTGCGTATTGAGGAGAAGAAGCAGTTGTACACCGGTCCCTGCACTATCACCTGGTCGCCGGGCAGCGTGAGCGCCTTGATAACCGCCGACACAGCCGGCACCACGCCCGACGTGTAGATGATATCCTCGCGGTTGATGTGCCATCCGTGACGCTTATCAAACCAGCGGCACACCGCCTCGTAGTACGCCTCCGGCACACGTGTGTAGCCGAAGATGCCGTGCGCCACGCGTCGCTGCAAGGCTTCGGTGATGCCAGGGAAGGTCTCGAAGTCCATATCCGCCACCCACAGCGGAATGATGTCAGCCTCTGGCGCCGAATCCCATTTGTACGAGTCGGTGCCGCGTCGGTCGGTGGGTATTGAAAAGTCGTATTCCATAGCTTACGTCTTTTGTTTTATGTTTATAGACAAACGATGTTTAGTTTATAGACCATTGTTATTGGGTCTATAAACAATCTGTTTTGTGGCTAAGCCCGCGTGAGAATCTCGCAGTCGGCAGGCTTCTTGATATTCTCGTTGAGTATTATCTCGCCGATGCTGTCAGCCACGATGCGTCCCGACGCAGGGTTCTTTATGCTCTTGATATGTCCGCGTATGTCAGCCTGCACGGTAGAATACTCGAACGCGCGGTCGCATTCGGCGTCGAACGTGCAGTTTTCGAGCACGAGGTCCTTGGCGTAGCAGAGCGGCTGTTCGCCCGATATCTGGCAGTTGACGAGTCGCAGTCCGCGCGAGTGCCATCCGAGGAACTCTCCGTTCAGTTCCGAGTCGTACACCGTCACGTTGTCCACCTCCCAGAACGAGTCCTTCGTGTCTATCTTCGCGTTGCGAATCTCTATATCGCGCGAGTACTGGAAGACGTACTTCGCGTCCGACACCAGTCCGTCCACCTTCACGTTGCGGCAGTGCATGAACGGGTACGTACCCTCGTGCATCACCACGTTCTCCAGCTTCAGTCCGTCGATGCCCCAGAACGTCTCGTCGGCATCGTTCACGGTTACGTCCTTCAGCGACAGATTCTTCATCTCGCGGAAGAACTTCGGACCGTTTATCACGCAGTCCTCCATGTGCATATCGTCCGAGTACCATATCGCCGAGCGCGAGCCCGGAGCGAAATAGCAGTTGCGTATGTCCGATCCCTTCACGTGCCACAGTGGGTACTTGCCCTCGAAGTAGCAGTTGCGGCAAACGATGTTGCTGCACTCCTTTACGCCCGATTCGCCGAAGGTGATGCGCACGTGGTCGAGCTCCACGTTGTGTATTTCGAAGAGCGGACGCTCTCCGCCGAAAACCTTGTTACTGATCTTTTCCATAATGATTGCATGAAGTTTGAATGTTCCAGAATTTGAGTTTCACTAAGAATATAAAGCCTCTGAAGCACAGTTCGATACACATAGCTATCCACACGCCGCGCAGTCCCATCGACGGCGCCAGCAGAGCGGCGAGCGATATGCGCACGCCCCATATCGAGACGAGGTTCATGATGCTCGGCACGAGCGTCTTGGCAGCGCCCACGAACACACCATAGCTCACGATGGCAGCGGCGAACATAGGCTCGGCGAACGCTTCTATGCGCAGCACCTCCACGCCCAGACGGCGCACCTCCTCAGCCGGCGTCATCATAGCCATAGCCACCGGCGCTCCGACGTACATCACCACGCCCATCACAGCCATCACCGTCACGCCCAAGCCCACCGACAGCCACGCAAAGCGCTTCATCAGCTCGTGCCTGCCGGCTCCGATGCTCTGTCCGACGAGCGTCGTAGCAGCATCGGCGATGCCGTAGCCCGGCATGTAGCAGAGACTCTCCACGATTACGCCGAACGAGTTGGCGGCGATGGCGAACGTGCCCAGCGGCGCAATGATAATGGTCGTCATCACGTAAGCCGAGCACATGATGGTCTGCTGCAATCCCATAGGCAGACTGATGTGCAGCGCGCGCTTCACCACGCCCCATGTGGGCAGAAAGCGCCCAGTGTCGATGCGCAGCGACAGCTCTTTCGAGCGGAAGCAGAGTATGTACATCGTGATCGACGCAGCCACCAGCTCAGCCGATACGGTGCCTATCGCCGCACCCACTACGCCCATACCCATGCCCGGTATAGTTACTTCTGCGCCAAACAATTGCATGGGTCGGGTGGGGAAGATGAGGAAGAAGTTGAACACCACGTCGAGCGACATCATCACCACGCTCATCACGCTCGGCACAATCATATTGCCCGAACTCCTGAGCATGCCGGCGCCGAATATCGAGAACTGGAATATGGGCAGAGCCGTAGCCACGATGGCGAAGTAAGCCGAAGCCGTGGGCGTGATGTCGCTGCCGCCGCCCAGCCACACGGGCAGGAACGGACTCACCGCCAGCGACACCAAGCCTATCAGCGCGCTCACCACGAGCACCGACATTATGCCCTGTCTGAGCGTGTTGCGAGCCCGCGCAGGGTCGTTGGAGCCCAACTGATGGCTCACCTGAACGTAGAATCCGGCTGCCGCCGCCGAGCAGATGCTGCCCAGCAGCCACATCGTCGTCTCCATCAGTCCGATGGAAGCCGACGCCTGCGCGCCCATGCTGCCCACCATCGACGCGTCGATGTACTGCATCATCGTCGTCGTGAGCTGCGCCAGAATAGCCGGCGTGGCGAGAAACATCACGAGTCGCGCCTGCTCGCCGAGCGTCATAGGCTTGCCCTGACGTATCATCGAGAGCAACGCGTCTTTCTTCTTGTCTGATTTCATATATGAATCTGTGTGTGTATATATACCTATTGAACTGTCTCAGTTTGCTGATATCGCAATGCGAAGTTACTACAAATTTTCATAATACACAACGCCCTTCGCCGCTTATCCGTAATAAGTATACCGAAAAAGGGAAAAAGGGTAATTTTGCGTTAAAACCTAATACTTTATGCGTTTTTATTTCGCTCTCTCGAAAAATAGCCGTACCTTTGCACCCGATAACAAAACATGTATAACCCTGTGGAAGAATTTGGCTGCTTGCAACCACACAAAAAAATGCTAAAACTGCAACGCTAACCGCGAATGTAAGAACGCGAAACGTAAAAGGATAACGACGGTTAGACAGCGGTAATTTGGTGTTTTTCCACTTATTTAAATTTAAAAATTGGAAAAATGAATTATCTTTTTTCTTCAGAATCAGTTTCAGAAGGCCATCCAGACAAAGTGGCCGACCAGATTTCAGACGCTTTAGTAGATCAGTTCCTCGCTTACGACGAAAACGCACACTGCGCCATCGAGTCGTTCGTGACAACCGGTCAGGTAGTAATCATGGGCGAGGTGCGCTCTAACGTCTACATCGACCTGCAGAACATCGCACGCAAGACCATCAACCAGATTGGCTACACAAAGTCGGAGTATCAGTTCGACGGCAACTCATGCGGTGTGCTCACAGCCATCCACGAGCAGTCGGACGACATCGACCGTGGCGTGAGCCGCGAGAAGGAAGAGGACCAGGGCGCCGGCGACCAGGGAATGATGTTCGGCTACGCCACCAACGAGACCGAGAACTACATGCCCGTAACGCTCGACCTCGCACAGCTCATCATGCGCGTGCTCGCCGACATACGCAAGGAGGGCAAGCAGATGACATACCTGCGCCCCGACTCTAAGAGTCAGGTAACCGTTGAATACTCGGAGGAGGGCATACCGCAGCGCATCGACACCATCGTAGTGTCTACACAGCACGACGAGTTCGACACCGACGACGAGCGCATGCTCGCCAAGATCAAGGACGACGTGCTCAACATACTCATGCCGCGCGTCAAGGCAGAGATACACAGCGAGAAGGTGCTCGCACTCTTCGGCGACGACATCAAGTACTTCGTCAACCCGACTGGCAAGTTCGTAATCGGAGGCCCCCACGGCGACACCGGTCTCACCGGTCGTAAGATTATCGTCGACACATACGGCGGCAAGGGCGCACACGGCGGCGGAGCCTTCTCTGGCAAAGACCCCTCTAAGGTAGACCGCTCGGCAGCATACGCAGCACGTCACATCGCAAAGAACATGGTAGCGGCAGGCGTTGCCGACGAGATGCTCGTGCAGGTGAGCTACGCCATCGGCGTCGCTGAGCCGGTGAACATCTACGTCAACACATACGGTCGCAGCCGCGTGCAGATGAGCGACGGCGAGATTGCAAAGAAGATTGAGAAGCTCTTCGACCTCCGTCCGAAGGCCATCGAGAAGGATCTCAAGCTGCGCCAGCCTATCTATCGCGAGACTGCTGCCTACGGACACATGGGCCGCAAGAACGAGGTAGTGAAGAAGACCTTCTCATCGCGCTATCACGAGACAAAGGAGATGGAGGTGGAGCTCTTCACATGGGAGAAACTCGACCGCGTAGACGATATCCGCAAGGAATTCGGACTCTAAAGAATGGTGATATGGTGTTGTGTTGAAGTGTTGAGATGTTGACATTACTTTTTATAGGTATAGACAAATCTCACCATCTCACCACAACAACACCTCAACAAAAATAATATTGACATGATAACAACCGACTCCATACATACAGAGGAGATAGTTCTTGGCGCCGACGGACTGCCCGTCGGCGCCAAGCCCGTATCCCAGCACCACCAGCTCACGCCGGCAGAAGTGCTGAGATGGCTGCCCAAGGACGCCACGCCTGCACAGCAGGACTCCGCTATCCAGGCTCACATACGCCCGTCGGAGATAACATGGAGTCAGCAGCCCGACACGCTGCACCTGCCCGGACACACACGCGGACACTCGTGGCGCGACGTCAACCTGCCGCAATACTACCGCGAGTCGTACTTCACCGGCAAGCCGTTCTTCAACCCCGACCTCTTCGGCGGACGAATCGGCGTGGCTGGCGACCCCGTGCCCTACACCATAGCGCGCGACAACATCATCACACTGCTGCTCATCTTCTGCTTCTGCATAGCGCTCATAGCATACACCAAGTCGCGACGCTTCATACTGCGACAGGCCAAGGAGTTCTTCCGACCGCCCGTAAGCGAGAACATGACCGCCGTAACCGAGACATCCGAGGAGCTGCGCTTCCAGTTCTTCCTCGTGCTGCAGACGTGTCTGCTGCTGGGTCTGGTCTACTTCTTCTACACGCAGCTATACGTCGCCGACACGTTCGTCGTCGACCACTATCAGGTGATAGCCATATTCTCGCTCACCGTCTTCGCCTACATGACGCTCAAGACGCTGTTCTACTGGCTCGTGGGATGGGTGTTCTTTAACAAGCGCAACAACGAGTTCTGGATGAAGTCAAACCTCTTCTTCCTCGGAATGGAGGGCGTATGCCTCTTCCCCGTGGTGATGCTCCAGGCTTACTTCAAGATGCCGGTACAGACCACGCTCGTCTGCACATTCCTCGTGATAGCACTCTTCAAGTTGCTCTCCCTTTACAAGTCGTACATCATCTTTTTTAGGCACAGAGGCGGTTTTCTGCAAAATTTTTTGTACTTTTGCACGCTTGAACTCGTACCTCTCGCGGCGCTGATAGGCTCGCTGACAATGATTGCCAACTGCCTGAAAGTGAATTTCTAAGACAAAAGCGACCACACCCCCGAAAAATGATAAATATTTAAGCTTCAAGATATAAAAATGATAAAGAAGATTCTGATATCACAGCCTGAACCGTCAAGCGAAAAGTCGCCTTACTTCGACATCGCAAAGGACTTCGGCGTGGAACTCGTCTTTCGTCCGTTCATCAAAGTAGAAGGGCTCAGCCCAAAAGAATTCAGACAGCAGAAGATAGGTCTTCTCGATTTCACAGCGGTGGTGTTCACCTCGCGCCACGCTATCGACAACTACTTCAAACTCGCTAAGGAGATGCGAATCACTATCCCCGAGGACATGAAGTACTTCTGCGTAACAGAGACAATCGCACTCTACATACAGAAGTATGTGCAGTATCGCAAGCGCAAGGTGTTCTTCGGCAACACCGGCAAGCTCGACTCGCTCATCCCCACAATGGTGAAGCACAAGGGCGAGAAGTATCTCGTGCCAATGAGCAGCGTTCACAACGACGACGTAAAGCAGCTGCTCGACTCGAAGAAACTCAACCACACCGAGTGCGTCATGTACCGCACCGTGAGCAACGACTTCACCGAGGAAGAAGCAGCCAAGTTCGACTGCAACATGCTCGTCTTCTTCAGCCCCTCGGGCATCAAGGCGTTCACGAAGAACTTCCCCAGCTTCGAGCAGAACGACGTGCGCATCGCCACATTCGGACCGGCTACAGCCAAGGCAGTAACCGACGCCGGATACCGACTCGACCTCGAGGCTCCTACAAAGGAACACCCGTCGATGACAAGCGCCTTGCGCTACTATCTTGAGAATAATAAATAGGTTGAGATGGTGAGGTGTTGATATGAGATGTTGAGGTGTTGTGGTGTTGTAATGTTGACATTACCTTTTATTGGTATAGACAAATCTCACCATCTCAACACCACACCATCTCAACACCACACCATCTCACCACAACAACATAACACCACCACCTTATGACATCATCACAACAGCTCCCAAAGAGTGAGCGCATAAACAGCAAGAAGCTCATTGACCGCCTCTTCAAAGGAGGCGGAGCAAAGTCGATGTCTGCCTTTCCGCTGCGTGTGGTGTTCATGACCGAGGATGGCGACGCACACGAACCGCTTGCACAGATGATGGTGAGTGTGCCGAAGCGCTTCTTCAAGCGCGCCGTGAAGCGCAACCTTGTGAAGCGACTCGTACGCGAAGCCTACAGACGCAACAAGCAGGTGCTCATCGACACCCTCCAGACCGCAGAACAGCGCAAGACGCTCTCGCTCTGCTTCATCTGGACCGACCACAACCTGCGCAGCTACGAGGAAGTGGAGCGCAAGACAGCAAACCTGCTGCAGCGCATAGCAGAGAAGATTGGCAAGGACATGGCAGAAGAAGCCGAAAACGTAGAGCAGTAATGAAAATCTCACGTTTGTTCTCGCGCTGCGCCCATTACATCTCTCGCGCACTGGTATGGCTCGCCATACTCCCCATACGCTTCTACCAGGTCTGCATCACGCCCTACACGCCGCCCTCCTGCCGCTTCACGCCGACATGCTCAGAGTATGCTCGCCAGGCACTGCAGAAACATGGCTTCTTCAAGGGCATGGCGCTCGCCATCTGGCGCATACTGCGCTGCAACCCGTGGGGAGGCTCAGGATACGACCCCGTGCCCTAAAAAGCCCCTCCCAACCCTCCCCGTCGGGGAGGGCTTAGTTAGCAGCAATAAGTCCTCCAAGGCTTAATAATAAGTCCTCCAAGGTTAAATAGTCCTCCCCAAGGCTTCGAGAGGCCTAAAGAGGCTTAGAAAGGCTTAAACGCTCCCCAAAAGGCGGCTTAAACGCAGCCTTAAAAGCTAAAAATAGCAATCATCAAATAAACAACAGCAATAATGACAAAGAATTTCGTTGAAGAACTGCGCTGGCGCGGTATGCTCGCGCAGATTATGCCCGGCACTGAGGAGTATCTCAATGCCAACATGGTGTCTGCGTATCTGGGCACCGACCCTACAGCCGACTCTCTCCACATCGGTCACCTCTGTGGCATCATGATGCTGCGCCATCTGCAGCGCTGCGGCCACAAGCCCTACCTGCTCGTAGGCGGTGCTACCGGTATGATTGGCGACCCCTCTGGCAAGAGCCTGGAGCGCAACCTGCTCGACGCTGCTACCCTCTACCACAACCAGGAGGCTATCAAGAAGCAGGTGTCTAAGTTCCTCGACTTCGACGGCACAGAGCCTAACAAGGCTGAGCTCGTCAACAACTACGACTGGATGAAGGACTTCACCTTCCTCGACTTCGCTCGCGAAGTGGGCAAGCACATCACCGTCAACTACATGATGGCGAAGGACAGCGTGCAGAAGCGCCTCAACGGCGAGGCTCGCGACGGTCTTTCGTTCACAGAGTTCACATACCAGCTGCTCCAGGGCTACGACTTCCTCTACCAGTATCAGAAGTACGGCGTGCGCCTGCAGCTCGGCGGCAACGACCAGTGGGGCAATATGACCACCGGTACAGAGCTTATCCACCGCACACTCGGCAACGACGCAGAATGTTACTGCCTCACTTGCCCGCTCATCACCAAGAGCGACGGCAAGAAGTTCGGCAAGACCGAGAGCGGCAACGTCTGGCTCGATCCGGCTCGCACCACTCCGTATGCTTTCTACCAGTTCTGGCTCAACGTGAGCGACGCAGAGGCTGAGAAGTACATCAAGATATTCACCGACCTCGACAAGGAAACCATCGACGCGCTCATAGCCGAGCACAACGAAGACCCGGGACGCCGCGTTCTGCAGAAGCGTCTGGCTGAGGAGGTGACAACAATGGTTCACTCTCGCGAGGACCTCGAGACCGCTCAGGAGGCTTCAAACATCCTCTTCGGAAAGGGTACAAAGGAGACTCTCCAGAAGTTCGACGAGGCTACGCTGCTCTCTATCTTCGAGGGTGTACCCCACTTCCAGCTGCCGAAAGATCAGCTCGGACAGCCCGCTGTAGACCTCTTCACACGCGACGACGTGAAGATCTTCAACTCTAAGGGCGAGATGCGCAAGCTCGTGCAGGGCGGCGGCGTATCGCTCAACAAGGAGAAACTCGGAGCGTTCGACCAGGTGGTTACTGCCGAAGACCTCATCGACGGCAAGTATCTGCTCGTGCAGCGCGGCAAGAAGAACTACTACCTCATCACGGTGAAGTAGTCGTTACGAAACAACGGTTAACGATATAAAATGTGGGGTAGGGCGACTCGTTCGCTCTACCCCATATATGTAAAAAAACAGCCGATTCGTTTGGCTGTTTTTACAAAAATGCGTATCTTTGCAGTCGCATTGTCCTATGGTGTAATGGTAGCACAACAGGTTTTGGTTCTGTTTGTGGTGGTTCGAATCCGCCTAGGACAACTTAAACGGAGACTCGAAAGAGCCTCCGTTTTTGTTTTGTAGCAAAAAAATCTACCATATCTCCCAGCAGGCGTGTAACACGTTGTAGGGTAGTGGGTTGACGGCTGGCAGATAGCAGTTTTATCTACCAGCTATCTACCAGCATGAGCAGTCATCTCCCAGCCTTCACAATTATCTCCCAGCCTCTGCAGCCGTCTGTAAGCCTTCACACCAATCATCCTCCCATCTTGTCATTTTGAATGCGGCAGAGCTAACCAAACACGCTCTCTAATGACAATAAAAAGGGAGACCTTCCCAGGCCTCCCTTTCTAACTTGATTTTCTTAGATTTTACCAAAATGATTTATATGCAATATTATATTAGTATATTGCCTTGTTTAGAAATCGTCATCGTTATATTTATGGTCTTTGTCGTCCTCCTCAACGAAGCCGAAACCATCGTTCTTGTTACCTGTAGGAGTCCACCCCTTGTCGGGACTTGCAGCCAGCATAGATATTGGTTGTATCTCTATGATGTTGATTGCTGGAGCTATATATTTCTTTTTCATAATTTTTTTTACTTGATAACCACTTTCTTGTTGTTAATGATGTAGACACCCTTCGGCAGGTTGTCGGTATTGCTGCTGTTCATGCGCATGCCGTTCACGTTATACACGGCGTTTGCGTTCTGAGGAGCCTCCTCGATAACCTTGATGCCGGTTGTAGAGTTGTCAGAGTCGCTCACTTTGAGTTGCAGTGTCTTTTCAGACGGAGTGGTTTCCTCCAACCAGCTGCGGTAGCTCTTTACGTTGTGTACCTTTGATGTGTGTACCATATCGCCTTTGCTCAGCATGTACGACTTGGCAGGAACCTCCTGTCTGTACTCGTACGATCCGTAGTGAGTCATTCCGGTATTGGTAGACGAGCCAGTGTCCTCACACTTCATTTCTGTAGGCTGTCCTCCATAGTATATGCCAGTTACGGTATATACTGGGCCGTCGATATGCTTCTCCTTGCCGCTGCCAACGTTGTAGTTGCGGTTTACAGAATCCGGCTGCTTTGTCGGATTGATGATGTACGGAATGTTTGCCTTGAGTATGTTTCCGTAAGCATCAGACTCCTCTACCGGTGAGAAGTATATCCAGTTTTCGTCGTACTTATCGAACTTTGCCAGCTTGGTGTCCTTGCCGAATGCCGCCGTCACCTGGTCTGCAGTCATATCAACCGGCAGGATGAGCGAGTTCCACTTGCCAGTGGTGAATGTGCGGTGGAACACCATTGTTGCATTGTTGAGAGTTTCTTTTTCGTCGAGTGTTTCGTCCTCATCGAGCACGAGGTACTCATCATTGCAGTCGGTTGATGTGCCGTCCTCGTTTATGTCGCTACCCAGCGCCAGACCGTATACCTTTATATTGTCGGCGAGGTTCAAGCCGCCTACTACCGTTAGACGTACCTGGTTGAACGGCCTTTTAGGCCTGAGTGTAGCGTACTGCTTTCCGCCCGTACCGATTACATCTGCACCGAGCACCTTCCAGTCGGTCAGCTCCTCCATCTCCTGGCCGTTAAGATAAGTAATAAGCTTTATAGCCTTGATAAGCTTTATGCCCAATCCCAGCTCTTTATCCTCGCTCACCATGATTATCTTCTGTCCCTTGGCTACACCCTTGCCCACGTTTACAGCTACGTTAGCTCCATCTGCGCTGAGGCCGAGCGGGAATGTCAGACCGGTTTCTATGCTGTTGTCAATCAGATTGCTTATACCGTCCAAGCCGTTTCCGATGTTCGCCAGCGAGAAGATGTTAGTGTGATACCAGTCTATAGAAGCGTCTGTGCCGTCCATAGACACCAGTTCTGTGCCGTAGAGCGCATTGTTTGAGGCGTTGTCCTTCTCGTCGTCGCAAACGTATGCATAGTATATGTTCGGCTTAGCGAGGTTGGCGTTGATCACTCCGCTGTTGAAGAGCACTATTTCGTCGAAGTCGGTGCCAGCCGGCACGTCGATGCTCATACGTATCTTCTGTGTGTCCTCAGAACCGATGAGTCCTGCCGAGATAGCTCCCCAGTGGGTAGCTACGCCGCCCGCAACTTTCTTTCCGTCCTTGTAGAGCTGTATGTTGTACAGATTGAAAGCCTTCAGGTTAAGCATGGTAGAGTTTAACGTAACTACGAAGCCTGCCTGCATCTTGTGTGTCTTGTCGATGTTCTTGTTGAGCGCCGACTTGTCTACCGACTTAATGCCGATGATGCCCGTGTTCTCTGCCAGCGATACGCCAGCCTTAACGCTTGCATAATCGTTGAGCGACGAGTTGAGAACGTTGGAAGCGTTCTCTATGCCGCCGAATAACTGCAGCAGTGCGCCGCCGTTATTGCCGCTAAGCTCATACTTTGTCTCGCTTGCGTTGTTCGTAAGCAGCGTTACGCCGTGCTCAGCCGGGTCGTAGTAGGGTGCGTAGTGTATTGTTGTTGTCTCGGTGCAACCGTCGTCGGCTGTAGCCATGAACGTATAGTCGCCCGGAACGTAGATGTTTTCCACCTTGCCAGTCTGTGCGTCAATCCAGATGTTAGAGTCGGCAGGCTGACTTACAAGACTCCATGTAACCCGCACTTCTTCGTTGTGAAACAGACGAAACTCGTTATCGCATCCGCAGACGTTGTAGCTTGCTGTAGCTTCGATATCGCAGTGGTGGGTAGCCAAATCGGGAGCCATGCGCACAAAGGCGTAGTAAACCTTGTTTGTGCCACCCAAGTCCGCATTAAGCCCTTCGACAGACAGTTTCACGGCTGAGAAATTACAAGGCGCTTTCATTACCAACTCGGCTTCTGTTGACTTTTTGTTAAGACCCAGGCTCAATACGGTGGTTGATATAACTTTGTGAGCTATCTCCCTGCCTTCCTTGTTGAAGAAAGTCAAGCGGATGCCTTTGCCCAAGTTCAGATTCAAAAGGGCTGAGCTTGCGTATCTGAATCCCACCTCCGTATATTTATAAAAGGCTTCCCGATTGTCGGAAGGTTTGGCAATGACCTTAATGGGTCGTGATCCTAAATGAACAACACCAAGAAGATTGAGGCCATTTATGTCAAAGCTATTTGTCAGGTCTTCATCAATGACATTTTCTTTTTTGCTCCACAAGTGGCTATATCCCTCGCAGTCCAGTGTAATCTTCTTTCGGCCTTTTGCGTATTGGTCGATGCCATTCTCCTTGTTGTTGGTAATAGTATACTCACGAGCCTTGCCTACAAATGCATACTTGATATTTATAGCATTACCCAACTTGACATCAACTCCACATTGAACGAGCTTGATTTCATCGAAATCACCGGGAGCTTTAGCCATATACAATGTGTTTACCTGATCTGAAGAACCCAGCGACAGTTCAAGACCAGTGACAGACATACCGGTAGAGATAGACTGGAGGTTGCCAACCTTTTTACCGTCCTTAAGAAACTGTATTTTATAGAACTTTGCTAAATCGAGAGAAAGGATGCTTGCATCTGATTCTGCACAAATAACAAAACCAGCCTCTGTACCACCAGCATAATAATGCTGATTGTCCTTAACGCTGATAATAGGACTTGCTCCTACGGTAGCATCAACAAGAGCCGGAATGGTAGCATAATTATCCAAATCTTCATCAAGAATTTTCTGAAGCTCTTTTGTTCCTGAAACCACTTTAACGCCAACGAAAAGGCTGTTGATCATACAACCGGGTCCTACAAGTGCAAGACGGTTGTCAAAATAATTCTCCTTCGTAGGGTCTGAATCCTGATATACAAGCTTTTCTGTCTTACCCCTCTCGTTTGTGTTTGCAGCCATCGTAGGCGATGCCAAGAAGAGGGCAGCTGCAATGACACAAATTTTAATTGTCAATGACTTTAAATACTTCATGATTATGTTATAGTTACTAATATTTATTGCACTTATCTTGAAAAATCAAATCTTACTGAAAATCGTTGTCCTAAAATCTTTTTATCTGGGTAAAATCTTTTTCTGGGTGCAAAATTATCAAGCTTTTCCGAGCAACTGCGCGCTTGGTAGCCGTATGGTAGTCTTTAGGTAGATTTTTATAATGGCAAGAAGCGTATCTGTCGAACAATCAGCTGTTTATGCTGTTCGTAAAAAGACCAATAGTAGACATTAAATACAATAGTACTAAAAACTTTTCTCTATATTCTTATTTAAAATAAGAAGAAATTACATAACTTTGTAGCAGTTAATTCCCCCAATACTAAAACAAACGCTATGAAACTATTATTTTTAGTAATAACTTTTTGCGCGCAAGCCTTTGGAGTAGTTAAAAATTCCCCCCCCCGTACTAAAACAAACTCTCTGTTTGCACGCTGACAACGATGAGCTGTACGAACGTTTGGATTCTGTAATAGCTCATCGTACGGATTATTATGTCCAGAAGAATAAGAAGATAGAGCAGATAAAACTTGGCTCCGCATACGTCACCGACAAGAAAGCCAAGTTGCAGATGTATGAGCGACTGGTGAACGAATACTCTCCGTACATCTACGACTCGGCTATGGTGTACACGCAGAAGGGTATCAACCTGACAAGGCACGCCAACGATTCGGATTGTTACAAGAAGTTTCAGATTATAAAGGCGCGTCTGCTCGTCTCACGCAACTTCTACATAGAGGCGAAGGAGATACTCGACAATATCGAGGTGCCGCCAACCGACCGCCGACTCAACTACCTTTACAACTGTGCTCAATGTGCGCTCTACTTCAATCTGAAACTCTCGACCCACGACACCGAGTACGGTCCGCGCTACGACAAACTCTTCCATAAGTATATGGACAACGCTCTGCTGTATAGTCCGCAGAAAGACGCGCAGTATTACTATATGAAGGGTGTGCAGCTCGCCTATTCCAACGGCGGCGTCAAGGATATAGAGGCGTGCCTGAGCAAAGCCATGTCGCAGTTGAAGCCCGACAGTTGGCTGTACGGCAAGTCGGCATTCATTCTGGCGAAGGTCTACGGCAGACACCATCAGCCGGAGCTGCAGGAGCGCTACCTGCTGCTTGCAGCCATCAGCGACGTGATGTCGGCAACCAACGAGGGCATGGCGTTGCAGGAGGTAGCTATGAGGCTATACAAGCACGATGTGCGCAAAGCACAGCGGTATATCAACGTCTCGCTGAACGACGCTAACGTGTTCAGCAGCCGACCACGACGCATAGATCTTTACTCCAACCTGCACACCATACTCTCTGCCTACAACCATGCGCTGGAAAACGCAGGCAAGTGGCACATCGTACTTATGTTATCCATTATAGTGCTGTTGGTGGTGATAGTTGTAGAGACTATGCGCATCAAACGTAAAAACAACTTGATGCAGCAGAAAGAGAAAATCCTGACGGCTCAGACCGAACAGCTGAGCGCCACCAACAGCAAGCAGAAGGAGGCTAACGAAGAACTTGAGAAATTGAACGACGAGCTTGAGCAGACCAACGCCAAGCGCGAGTATATGGCGAAAGCCTACATCAGTTTGTGCTATCTGTATATAGAGAAGCTGGAGAGTCAGCGCAAGATGGTGATACGCAAGATAAAGGCCAACCAGCAGAAGGAGTTGCTGAGCATTCTCTCCTCGTCGAAGCGCACCGCCGAGGAGACCCAGACCTTCTTCTCGCAGTTCGACAGCATCTTTCTCTCGCTCTATCCCACGTTCGTCACGGAGCTGAACACGCTGCTCACGCCCGAGGCGCAGGTAGAGCTGAAGGAGAACAACGAGCTGACACCCAGTCTGCGTGTGGCTGCGCTGATAAGGCTCGGCGTCACGGAGAGTTCGATGATAGCTGGCATACTGTCCTACTCGCCCCAGACCATATACAACTATCGTTCGGCGCTGAAGAACGGCGCCATAGACAAGGATAGTTTTGAGGAAAATCTGCAGCGGTTGTGCGCAGTATATTAACAATGTCGTAGTGTAAACAGAACTCTGTGTCACGGATCTGTTTACACTACCTAAGCTTTTATCACCGTTACCCGAACGCAATCCGATCGGATTGCGTTCGCCGTCTGATTGGATTCCGTTCGCCGTCTGATTGGATTCCGTTCGCCGTCTGATTGGATTGCGTCCGGGTGACGATGACTTTTCGTGAGGTTTATGTAGAAAGGCTTTCTTTAGGGGGTGCACTTGTCTCAAGTGCACCGACCAAGCTACTGATTTTATCTTTCCGCTATGCGCTGCTGACTTTCAGTTTCCCGTTGTAGCTATTCTGTTTTATCTCGGTTGGTGCACTTGAGACAAGTGCACCCCCTAAGAAGTGCACCGACCAAGCTACTGGTCTTATCTTTCCGCTATGCGCTGCTGACTTTCAGTTTCCCGTTGTAGCTATTCTATTTTTGCTTGCTTGGTGCAGTTTTATCTTGGTTGGTGCACTTGAGACAAGTGCACCCCCTAAGAAGTGCACCCCCTAAGAAGTGCACCCCCTAAAGAAAGCTCCAATAAAGCTAAAGCTATACTCAGCTGCGCCCCGTCACTATTTTCTTTATCTCGAACAGTTTATTGAGCGCTTCTACCGGCGTGAGGTTGTTGATGTCGAGACCGATAATCTCGTCGCGAATCTGGCAGAGCACGGGGTCGTCGAGCTGGAAGAGCGAGAGCTGCATGCCGTTGCTGTTCTGCTGACCGACAATCTTGTGAGACTCCACGCCCACGCTGGCGTTGTCAGTCTCGAGCTGCTTCAGGATGTGCTCGGCACGCTTCACGACCGAGCGCGGCATACCCGCTATTTCAGCCACATGAATACCGAACGAGTGCTCCGATCCGCCGCGCATCAGCTTGCGCAGGAAGATAACCTTGCCGTCAAGCTCCTTCACCGACACGTTGTAGTTCTTTATGCGCTGGAAGTTCTTCTCCATCTCGTTCAGTTCGTGATAGTGAGTGGCGAAGAGTGTGCGCGCCTGCGCCTTCGGGTTCTGGTGAAGATACTCCACGATAGCCCAGGCGATGGAGATGCCGTCGTAGGTAGACGTGCCGCGGCCCAGCTCGTCGAAGAGCACGAGCGAACGCGGCGTCACGTTGTTCAGGATGTTAGACGCTTCGGTCATCTCGACCATGAAGGTCGACTCGCCGAGCGATATGTTGTCAGACGCTCCGACGCGAGTGAATATCTTGTCGACGACACCCACATGAGCCGAGTCGGCAGGCACGAAGCAGCCCATCTGCGCCATGAGCGTGATGAGCGCCGTCTGGCGCAGCAGCGCCGACTTACCAGCCATGTTCGGACCGGTGATTATCATTATCTGCTGCTGCTCGGTGTCGAGCTCGATGTCGTTGGGCACGTACTCCTCGCCAAGCGGCAGCTGCGTCTCGATGACGGGGTGGCGTCCGGCGCGTATCTCAAGCACGTTGTCGTCCTCAACCACCGGGCGCACGTAGCGGTGCTCCTCGGCAGTCTTTGCGAACGAGAGCAGACAGTCGAGACGCGCCACGATGTTGGCGTCGGCCTGAATCTGCGGTATGTACGCCTGCATATCGGTGACAAGCTCGGTGAAGAGACGGGTCTCGAGCACCAGAATCTGCTCGTCGGCACCCATAATCTTCTGCTCGTACTGCTTCAGTTCCTCGGTGATGTAGCGCTCGGCGTTAGCAAGCGTCTGCTTGCGTATCCACTCCTGCGGCACCTGGTCCTTATACGTGTTGCGCACCTCAAGATAGTAGCCGAACACGTTGTTGTAGCCCACCTTCAGCGACTGTATGCCGGTCTTCTGCGCCTCCTCCTCCTGAATCTTCAGCAGATAGTCGCGACCGCCGCGCGAGATGGAGCGCAGCTCGTCAAGCTCGGGCGAGAAGCCCGCAGCAATCACGCCGCCCTTAGCCACAAGCTGCGGCGGATCCTGCTGCAGTTCGCGGTCGATGCGCTCGTACAGCGCCTCGCAAAGGTTAATCTGGTCGCCGATGGAATGTATCTCGGCGTTGTCGTTGGTGAGGCACGCCGCCTTTATAGGCTTCAGCGCGCCGAGCGCGTACTTCAGTTGCACCACCTCTCTGGGCGACACTCTGCCCACAGCCACCTTCGATATGATACGCTCTATGTCGCCAATGCGGTGCAGATGCTCGTCTACAGTCTGTCGGAAGTCGGGTTTGCGGAAGAACGTGTCCACCACGTCGAGGCGCTTGTTGATAGAAGCCACGTCGCGCAGCGGGAATATCGTCCAGCGGCGCAGCAGACGTCCGCCCATCGGCGTGCAGGTGCGGTCGATGACGGAGAGCAGCGACACGCCGTCGTCCTGCATCGACTGCAGCAGCTCCAGCGAGTGGATGGTGAAGCGGTCGAGGCGCACATAGCGGTCGGCGTCGATGCGAGCGAGCGACGTGATGTGGCCAATCTGTGTGTGCTGCGTCATCTCAAGATACTGCAGGATGGCTCCAGCCGCCGTCACGCCCAGGTGCAGATGGTCTACGCCGAAGCCCTTCAGCGTTGTGGTGCCGAAGTGTGAGAGCAGCTTCTGTCTTGAACTCTGCTCGGTAAGCATCCAGTCGTCGAGCTCGAACACGCACCACTTCGAGCCGAAGCGCTCCTCAAACTCGCGCTTCAGCTGTCGGTCGTAGAGCACCTCTTTAGGCTGAATGCTGCTCAGAAGTTTCTCAACGTAATCGAACGTGCCCTCACCCGTGAGGAACTCGCCCGTAGAGATGTCGAGGAACGCCACGCCGCACGCCGTCTTAGCCATGCACACCGCCGCCAGGAAGTTGTTCTCCTTGTAGTTGAGCACGGTGTCGTCCATAGCCACGCCCGGCGTAACCAGCTCGGTTATGCCACGCTTCACGAGCGTCTTCGTGAGCTTCGGGTCTTCGAGCTGATCGCATATCGCCACACGCTTTCCGGCACGTATCAGCTTGGGCAGATAAGTGTCGAGAGCGTGGTACGGAAAGCCCGCCATCTCGCACGCCGCAGCGCTCTGGTTCTTGCCGTTGGAGCGTCGCGTCAGCGTTATGCCGAGTATCTTCGACGCCTCTACAGCGTCGTCGGCGTATGTCTCGTAGAAGTCGCCGCAGCGGAACAGCAACAATGCGTCTGGGTGTTCTTTCTTAAACGTATAGAACTGTCGCATCATCGGCGTAAGTCCGTCGTCGTTCTTTTTCTGAGCCATGTGTTCTGAGTTTTTTTATTTGTTTATCTTATTGTTATTATTAAAGTTTTAGAACATGAGCGCGAAGTTCACGCCCGCCTCTTTGCCGCTATAGAACGGAGCGCCGAAAGCCACGGCTTTCTTCACGCCGCGCTTGTGCTCCTTGAAGAGCTTCGGATAGAGCCAGTAGGCGAACTTCGTGGAGAGCATGCCCACAGCCGCACCAGCCACTACGTCGTTCACCCAGTGGCGGGT
>ULWG01010269.1_pt1 | contig 19165 bp, 14 predicted proteins | sample 1960141 | NCBI WGS metagenome assembly ULWG01 (sample SAMEA4835806, study PRJEB28245) | human gut metagenome | biome: gut microbiome; material: fecal sample | place: Denmark | collected 2008
GCATCTTGTTTTCCTTGTCGTTCTTCCAGTATGCGCCGGACTGTTGGGTGATCTTGAAAGCCTTCAGTGCCTTGGTGTAGGTCAGGTGGGGTCCGATGCACATATCCACGTACTCGCCCTGCTGGAAGAAGCTGAACTCGGTCTCATCGGCCAGATCAGCCATGTGCTCGACCTTGTAGTGCTCCTGACGCTCCTCCATCAGCTTTTCAGCCTCGGCACGGGGCAGGATGAAGGGCTTGATGGGCAGGTTCTCCTTGACGATCTTGCGCATCTCTTTTTCGATGTTGGCCAGATCCTCGTCGCTCAGTTTCTGGTCGCCCAGATCGACATCGTAGTAGAAGCCGTTCTCGGTGGCAGGGCCGAAGGCAAAATCAGCCTGCGGATACAGGCGCTTGATGGCCTGTGCCATAACGTGAGCAGCGGTGTGACGGATAACGTGCAGCTCCTGATCCTGCGGGCACTCGTCCACATGACCGTCCTTGTAGATGATCTTCATAGCAGATTCTCCTTTGACAATGTGGTTTTGAACAAAAATAAAAAGCGCTTCACCCCGTAAAACTCACGGGATGAAGCGCCGATCAAATGTCTGCGTTCCACGGTTCCACCCGAATTGCGCGCTCCCCGGCGGGGAAACGCGCCCCTCGCAGTGCTGTAACGGGCACGCCCGGCAGAGGTTCGCCTCTGCACTCTGCGGTGGTAGAAGCCGGGGTCATGGCAGGCTGCTTGCAGCACCCGGAAACCCGGGGCAGCCCTCTCTGCGGCATGAAAAGCGGGGCTTCAGTTTGTCCGCATCAATGTTTTGGACAGGATGAAACTACGCTGATTGTAGCACGCCGGAACAAAAAAATCAAGAGATAGCGGCAGAAATATACTTTTTTATGCGCTCTGTTTCTCTACGCTGCGCACAGCCAGCGCCTTAGCGGGCTTCATCAGCAGCACGCAGACACCGTTAAAGAGCACAGAGCCCACGATGAAGGTGATAAAGAACTGCGGCAGATGGGCGGTCAGGGCAGGGATATCAATGCAGGCCACGGTCAGGTAGGCAAAGCCCACGTTGTTCAGCACCTTGGGTGCGTAGGGGTGCAGGATGATGAGGATGAACAGCACCACGGCCAGCGGCAGGATAAAGCCGAAGAAATCGCCCAGAACAGGGGTCAGGGCACTGATGGACAGCAGCGCCGCCACGGTGAGCACCAGACCCACAAGGCCGCCCAGCTCCACGGTGACAAGGCGATCCTTCACATCGCCCTCCAGCGTGAACATCATGATATTGCTCAGGAAGATCAGCCAGCTGTACTCCATGCCGGTCAGGTGGATGACGGCGTTTGCGATCAGGATCCAGACCAGCAGCATCAGGCGGAAGTAAAGCAGGAAACGCTTGGTTACGGTCTCGTTCATAGGGGTGTCCTCTCTTTCTCGTCTGTATTGACAAGTGTTTCTTTTCAAATATTCGGATATTTTGGCAAGTAACACTTGCATTAAACAAGACGAGTATACAATACTTTCCAGGAAAAGACAATAGTTTGGCAACTAAAAATTGCATTCTATGTAAATTCGGTATGGCGGGGGAGCCGGGGATGCAGACCGAAGGGGTACTTCCCTGAGAGGGTTCTGTTCCTCGTCAAAACCGCAAAACTGTATTTTCTACAAGTACAGTTTTCAGGGCAATTTTGCAAAAGCTTACAAAAAACGTGATTTGAGGCGTCAAAATGCCTGAAAACACTTTCTCTTTTTTGCCGTATATGCTATAATGACAACTGTTCTCGCACAAGAAACAGGAAAATGTACGCACTAGGCGTACAGTGTAAGAGGAGTGTTACGATATGAAAACCTTGAAAGCGGTTGTAGCAAAATACAACCAGACCAGCCTGATCCTGCGCATCCTGATCGGCCTGGCAGTCGGTTCGGTGCTGGCGCTTGTTGCGCCGGGCGCGGGTTGGGTCGGCGAGCTGGGCAACCTGTTCGTCGGTGCGCTGAAGGGCATTGCCCCGGTGCTGGTGTTCGTCATTGTGGCGAGCGCGCTGGCACAGGGCTCGTCCAAGCTGGACCGCCGCTTCGGCACCGTGATCTGGCTGTATATGCTCACCACCTTTCTGGCAGCGGCCATTGCGGCGATTACCAGCTTTATGTTCCCGGTCACGGTGGTACTGGCCGATGCGGCACAGTCCGATGTGATCCCGCAGGGCTTGGGTGAGGTGCTGAGCACCCTGCTGACCAACTTTGTGGCCAACCCCGTCAGCGCCCTGATGAACGGCAACTACATCGGCATCCTGTTCTGGGCCTGTATGTTCGGCATTGCCATGAAGAACATCGGCGCAGAGAGCACCAAGGTCTTTCTGGCCAACACCGCCGATGCCGTTTCTCAGATCGTGCGCTGGATCATCAATCTGGCCCCCTTCGGCATCATGGGTCTGGTGTACACCAACGTTTCCGGCAACGGTCTGGCCATCTTTACCCAGTACGGCAAGCTGCTGGCGCTGCTGGTGGGCACCATGCTGTTCATGGCGCTGATCGTTTCCCCCTTTATCATGTTCGTTTACCTGCGCTGCAACCCGTACCCGCTGGTATTCCGCTGCCTGAAGGAATCCGGCCTGACCGCTTTCTTCACCCGCAGTTCTGCCGCCAACATCCCTGTGAATATGTCCCTGTGTGAAAAGCTGGATCTGGACAAGGATATGTATTCCGTGTCCATCCCGCTGGGCGCCACCATCAACATGGACGGTGCCGCCATCACCATTACCATCATGACGCTGGCAGCGGCCAATACCTTGGGCATTCAGGTGTCCCTGCCCGCCGCCATCGTGCTGAGCGCCATGAGCGCTCTGGGTGCCTGCGGCGCTTCCGGCGTGGCCGGCGGCTCCCTGCTGCTGATCCCCATGGCCTGCTCGCTGTTTGGCATCTCCAACGACATCGCCATGCAGATGGTGGGCGTGGGCTTCATCATCGGCGTGGTGCAGGACTCGGTGGAAACTGCGCTGAACTCTGCCGGTGACGTGGAATTTGCCGCCACCGCCGAGTATCACCAGTGGCTCAAGGAGGGCAAGCCCCTGCCGACTTTCCTGAAGGGCTGATCGTATCCCAGCACAAACAAAGCAGCCGCTGCACTTTCTCGTGCAGCGGCTGCTTTTTGCTGTAATAAAATTTATCCAAACAGTACCACGGCGTAGCTTACGCCGTCCTTTACCACATAGGCAACGCCCAGTTTGGTCTTGCCCTTTGCGGCTTTGGTCATGGCTTCGGGGTAAGTGCCGTCCTTCGGCAGAACAAAGGTGATGACCGATGTGCCGTTGCTCTCAAAATCACAGTCGATTACAAAGCCCGGTATAAAGTCATTGTTGGCCATGCCGCCGCCGATGCCCTTGCCGATGCCCATGAGATCAAATGCATCCGCATAACGCGGATTCTCCATCTGTAGCAGCGCTTTTGCATCATTGCCGATACTGTTCTTCCGGGAAAGCTCCGGCTTTTCTGGATTGACCTTGCAGGACCCTGGGTAGCTGACAACCCAGTCGGCAACATAGTAAGCCTTTTCGCTCAGATCCTTATCGTAGGTCACGCCGAATCTGGTGCACAGTGCCTCTGCGCTTTTGGCGTTCGAGCTCTTGGCTTCCATCGGTCTGCCTACGCTGGCATCGCAGGCGGTGAACACGGTCAGTGCCATCAAGCCGACCAGCAGGCAGGCCAGTAATTTCTTCCAGTTTTTCATAGAACGATGCTCCTTTCCGTTCCGGGGTCGTTACGGGTCTGCGTCCGCACGGACGCAGTTCTTTTTGCTTTCTTCTGCATCCATGATACCCTTTTTTAGCGGGAAATGCAATCATTTTGGCGCAAAAAAACAGGCTGCCGTGCAAAAAACACGGCAGCCTGCAGAAAAGGCTTTATTTTGCGTACTCCACAGCGCGGCTCTCGCGGATGACGTTGACCTTGATCTGGCCGGGGTAATCCAGCGTATCCTCGATCTTTTTGGCAATGGCGCGTGCCAGCAGGATGACCTGATCGTCGCTGATGACGTCGGGCTTGACCAGAATGCGCACCTCGCGGCCTGCCTGTACGGCAAAGGCCTGCTCCACGCCCTCGAAGCTGGAGGAGATCTCCTCCAGATTTTCCAGACGCTTGACGTAGCTTTCCACGTTCTCGCGGCGGGCACCCGGGCGGGCGGCGCTGATGGCGTCGGCAGCCTGAATGATGAAGGCCAGCGGGGTCTTGGGCTCCACGTCGCCGTGGTGTGCCTCAATGGCGTGGATGATCTGGGTGTTCTCCTTGTACTTGCGGCAGATGTCCACGCCGATCTGGACGTGGCTGCCCTCGATCTCGTGATCCAGTGCCTTGCCGATATCATGCAGCAGACCGGCGCGGCGTGCCATGGTAACGTTCACGCCCATCTCGCCTGCCAGCAGACCGGCCACCCAAGCCACTTCCATACTGTGGGTCAGGGCGTTCTGGCCAAAGCTGGTGCGGTACTTCAGCCGGCCGATCAGCTTGATCAGGTCGGGGTGCAGGCCGTGGATGCCCAGCTCCATCACTGCACGCTCGCCCTCGCGCTTCATCTGCAGTTCCAGATCGTGGCGGCACTTTTCCACCGTCTCCTCGATGCGGGCGGGGTGGATACGGCCATCGCCGATCAGGCGCTCCAGCGTCATGCGGGCCACCTCGCGGCGGGTCTGGTCGAAGGAGGACAGGGTAATGGCCTCCGGGGTATCGTCGATGATCAGATCCACGCCGGTAGCGGTCTCCAGTGCGCGGATGTTGCGGCCCTCGCGGCCGATGATGCGGCCCTTCATCTCATCGCTGGGCAGCGGCACCACGCTGACGGTGGTCTCGCTGCAATGGTCGGCAGCGCAGCGGCTGACAGCCTGTCCGATGAGGTTGCGGGCGATGTTATCGCAGTTTTCCTTCAGGTCGGTCTCGTAGGCGGCAACGCGCACGGCCTTTTCGTGGGTCAACTCCTCGTCCACCTTATGCAGCAGCACCTCGCGGGCGTCCTCCTGGCTCAGGCCGGCCAGCGTTTCCAGACGCTCCATCTCCTTGGCGCGCAGAGCGTCGATCTCTGCCAGACGCTCCTCGGCCTCGGCAGCGCGCTTTTTCAGCTCTTCTTCCTTCTTTTCCAGCGCCTCGGTCTTGCGGTCCAGCGCTGTCTCCTTCTGGTCGATGCGGTTTTCCTGACGGCTGATCTCCGCACGGCGCTGCTTGATCTCCTTGTCGGCCTCTGCCTTCTGGGCATCGACCTCGGCTTTCAGACGGAAAGCCTCGTCCTTTGCTTCCAGAACCGCTTCCTTGCGCTTCTGGTCGGCGGTCTTGATCGCCTCGTTCACCAGCCGGGTAGCCTCGGCCTCGGCGCTGCCGATCTGGGCTTCGGCGGTCTTTTTACGGTTGTTGTAACCAATAAAATAGCCCGCAGCCACGCCGACAACAGCAACGATCAAGGCCACGATCACTCCGATCGCGGTCATTGCGTTCACTCTCCTTTGTTTCAATTCAATGCAAAATTAAAAGCAGGAGACGCTGCGCAGCAGGACACGGGCAATGATATAGAAAGAGCTTTCAATGCAAAAAGTGACACCAAAACCATACGCACCACCCAAAACCGGCGGCACGGGCAAAAGCATACGGCTTTTCTCTCTACGGTTCCATTTTATATCAAACAGGCACGCTATGCCTGAAACGGGTACAGGGTCACACTGAAACCTGCGTACAGCGTCTTTGATTCCATACTACTAAATATAGTACGAAACATTTGCCCGCTTGTCAAGAGGAAAACCCTGCCCGCAGAACATTTTGTGCAGAAAAAACAAAAATAAGATGACTGAGAGGGTTCTCTCCCCAAACCAAAAAGGCTGCCCCGGAGAACGGAGCAGCCCTTCTGGTTTATGATGAAGAGAAGAAAATGAAGGAGAATAGCTTATTATTTGGCGGCTTTTTCGCCCTCCGGGAAGATGATCTTATTCACAAAGAAGAAGATGACCATGGAGATGCCGCCGTTGAGCACGGTGGTGCCGATGTTGTAGATGAAGTCCGGTACCAGCAGACCGGCCACCGCCACCCAGATGCAGTTGATGGAGTTGACGATGCAGGTGATGATGCAGAACGCCAGCACATACCAGCCGATCTGTTTTGCCAGATTGCCCTTGCTGCGGAACACAAAATTGCGCTGGATGGGGAAGTTGATGCACTCGCCGATGACCATGGCGATCATGTAGGCACAGAAGTAGGGCAGACCGCCGTGGGCGGCATCGTAGCCGAGGATGTTCCACTTGAAGGTCTCGCCGAACAGGGTAATGTCGATGCCCGGCCAGCCGAAATCCACCACCGGCAGGCTTGCAAAGGCCTTGGGCAGAAATTGCAGCAGCAGGTACTTGAACACCGTGATGAGGTTGGACACGATGACGAATAGGCCGCCCTCGCGCACCCACTTGGCAGCGGCGGGGTGCTTTGCCGCGAAGTTATTCCAGAAATTCATAGCCTGCTTCCTTTCAGCTGTTTTTCAAGCGCTCTTCCATGCGGCTGTTCAGTACGAGGTTCTTCACGGCCTCCACGATCACCCGCACAAGGCCGATGATCCAGAAGCCCTGCAGCTCCATCACGATGCCGTCCACCATGCCCATGCTGATGGCGCCGTTGGTCATTTTGGCCAGCGCACGCAGAGGCATATTGTACTGGAACAGGATGTTCAGGTCGGGCTTGCCCTTTTTGATGCTGCGGCGCAGCAGGGTGCCCAGCACGGCAGCCGCCAGCCAGCCGATGGGGCTGCGTCCGTGCCCCATCTCGCCCAGCGTCATGTTGCGGTCGATGTGCACCTTGTTCTCCGGGATGGGACGGCCCAGCAGCGCCTCAAACTCCGCGTCCGGCACGTTCTGCACCTGCGCAGTGCGGTAATGTGCAAGGTCTTTGCCCGCGTAGGGGTCGGGTGCGCCGGTGCTCTCCACCGTGACGGCGGCAGTCAAGCGGATATCGGCGCTGGAAGCGCCCACCAGCAGCTGATAGCTGCCGCCCTCCACCTCCCAGCGGTCGGTGGCAACGTTCCAGTAGCGGAACGCCTTATCGTCCAGCGGGATGGTGACGGTCTTGCTCTCTCCGGCTTCCAGCTGCACCTTGGTAAAGCCCTTCAGCTCCTTGACGGGGCGGAAAACTTTTGCATCCGGCTTTGCCACATACAGCTGCACCACCTCGGCACCGGCACAGCTGCCAGTGTTGGTGACGGTCAGGGTCACGCCCTTTTCGTCTGCTTTCAGGTCACTGTACGCAAAGCTGGTATAGCTCAGGCCGTAGCCGAAGGGGAAGGCGGTGGGCACACCGGCGGTGTCGTAGTAGCGGTAGCCCACATACAGACCCTCGCGGTACTCCACAGTGGGGCCGTCGCCGCCGAAATGCGCTTTTGCGGGGGTGTCGGCGTAGCTGCGCGCCCAAGTCTCCGCCAGCTTACCGCAGGGGTTCTGCGCGCCGGTGAGCACCTCGACCAGTGCGCCCGCACCGGCCTGACCGCCCAGACAGCCGTAGACCAGCGCCTTGCAGTCCTTGACCCAATCGCTTTCCAGCGAGGAGCCTGCACTCAGCAGCACCACCACGTTGGGGTTTGCCGCCGCCACAGCCGCCAGCAGCTCCAGCTGGTTCTCTGCCAGCTTCATGTCGGCGCGGTCGATGCCCTCGCTCTCCTTGATCTCGTCCAGACCCATGCACAGCAGCACCACATCGGCGTTCTTTGCCAGCAGCACCGCCTCGGCTTTCAGTGCCTCATCGGGCTTGCCCTGCCGGTCAAAGCCCTTGGCGTAGCCGACGCTGTTCAGGCCGCTCTCGGCAAGGCAATCCAAGAAGGAATCCACCTTGATGGAGTTGACGGCGCTGGAACCTGCACCCTGATAGCGGGGTGTCTGGGCAAAGTCGCCGATGACCGCCACCTTTTCCCCTTTTGCAAGGGGCAGCAGGCTGTTTTCATTTTTCAGCAGCACGATGCTCTGGGCAGCAGCCCGGCGTGCCAGCGCGTGGTGGGCATCGGCATCGAACTTGCCGGGGGCGGCGTCCACCGCCGCTTTGGTGGTGAACACCAGTTCCAGCAGCTCGTCCAACCGGGCGTCCACGTCCGCTTCGGTGATCTTGCCGGTCTGCACCGCCTTCATCAGCTCCCGGATGGCGTCCCCGCCGGGGGCGGGCATTTCCAGCGTAGAGCCGTTCTTTACGCCGAGGGCGTGGTCGTTGCTGCCGCCCCAGTCGGTAACCACCGCGCCGTCAAAGCCCCAGTCCCTGCGCAGGATATCCATGAGCAGGTGGGCGTTCTCGTTGGCGTAGGTGCCGTTGACAAGGTTATAGGCGGACATGATGGTCTTGGGCTGCGCCTCTTTGACCACCATCTCGAAGCCGGTCAGGTAAATTTCCCGCAGGGTGCGCTCGTCCACGATGGAATCCGAGGCCATACGGCGCAGCTCCTGACTGTTCACGGCAAAGTGCTTGGGGCAGGCGGCAATGCCGTTTTTCTGGATGCCGCGGACGTAGGCCGCTGCCATCTTACCGGCAAGGTAGGGATCCTCCGAGAAATACTCGAAGTTGCGGCCGCACAGGGGGCTGCGCTTGATGTTCAGGCCGGGGCCCAGCAGCACCGACACGCCCTGTGCCGCTGCTTCCTCGCCCATGGCTGCGCCCACAGCTTCGCCCAGCGCGGGGTCCCAGCTGTTGGCAACGGTGGCCGAGGTGGGGAAGCAGGTGGCGGGCACACTGGGGTTCAGACCCAGATGGTCGGCGGCACCCGCCTGCTTGCGCACGCCGTTGGGGCCGTCCGACAGGGTAATGGCCGGGATGCCCTTGCCCGGCAGCGCCCGGGTGGTGAACACCGTGCCGCCGCTCAGCAGGGCGCATTTTTGTTCCAGACTCAGTTTTGCAATAATATCCTGATGTTTCACGGGGAAATCTCCTTTCAGTAGAAACGGTATTGCCTTTGGAAACAGGACCACGCATAAGGAGAAGAAGCGTGATTCTGTTTCCAAAAGGGAACACGGCTGCGGGTCGTAACTGCCGTGCAGCCGTGTTCCGGGATTAGAAGAAAGACAGTTTTGATTACGGGTCAGTGCTTATGCCTTACTCACATCCGCACCTGCATTGGTATTAGCCAGCGTTTTATTATACTTGCGGCGGCGAAGAATCACCACAACACCTGCCAGAACCAACACATAGACAATCACACTGCCTACCAGTGCAGGCGTGCGCCACATAGGCACAGGTGCATCTACATCTACACCGTAGCTATTCGCCAGCGTATACAGATATTGATGTGCAGCTTCGCGCATCTTCAGCTGACCGGTAGCAGTCTGGCTCAGGTTATCGAAGGTCTTAGTGCCCCAGCCAAACAGCAGACTGGTACCACCTGCCAAGACAGCTTTTTCAATATCCATAAAGCCATGCTCCTCGTTGTTATCCGTAATCACAGTGCCAATAAAGCCCCATTCATTACGCAGAACATTGGTCAGCAGTGCAGTACTTGCACCGGCCCAAGTAGTACCAATATTATTGTAGGAAGACATCACAGCCGTGCTGCCGCCTTCCTTCACAGCCTTTTCAAACGGCACGAAGTAAATTTCACGCATTGCCTGCTCATCGGCCCAGGTGCACAGACCATAATGACGCCAGGTTTCACGCTCATTCAGTGCAAAATGCTTAATGTAGCAGTACATACCATTTTTCTCTGCCGCACCAACCGTAGCAGCGGACATGGAACCAGAAAGGAAGCCATCCTCAGAATAGTACTCAAAGTTACGGCCAGCAAATGCATTGCGGTGGGTATTAGCACCAGGTGCATACCAGCCGGAAATATTCCACGCCTTTCCTTCCTGCGAGATTGCATCGCCAAATTCAGAAGCCAGGTCTACATTCCAAGTAGCCGCCAGCAGAACTTCTGCCGGATAAGTAACCGTCTTATATGTGCAGGTACCCATAAAGGCATCGAACACATAACTCAGAGCGGCAGGTCCGTCCATTTCATAAGTCTGTCCCTTACCGATATCATCAACTGCTGCACTTCCCCAGCCATCTGCGCCCAGCAGTTTGTACATATCATCAAGGGTCAGCTGATCCAGCAGCTTATCCCACTGTGCATCATCATAGGCAAGGCCTTCCATGTCTTTCAGCGTAAGGCCATTCTTTGCACCAAAGGTCGGCGCAGTGTCATCTGCATTCACATAGCTATCATCCACTAACAGCGCATTGTTGAAGGCTTCCAGCTGTTCAGCAGTTGCTTCCTTGCTGGTACCGGGAACGATCTGCCAAGTGTCACGGTTGAGGTAAGCCACATCACCAGCTGCATCATCAAACTGATTTGTTGCTACCACCTCGTCCGAAGAGCGCTTGCCGACATACTTGCAGTTTTCCACACCACTGCCAACCGCACTGTCCTGGAACACTTCATTCTCAGCAACCGTGCAGGTCATGGTCAGATTATCTTTCACCGTATGAGAATCCGTACGCAGAGAAATCTGATACTCGCCAGCTTCCAGCACGTAGGAACCGGTAGAAGTGTAGTACTTCTGTGCATCATAAGAAGCCATCTGCTCTACCGGCATAGAAATCGTAACCGTTTCCGTTTCGCCCGGCTGCAATTCCTTCGTCTTTGCAAAGCCGCCCAGTACTTCGCCAGCCTTCTGCAAGCCGCTGCCGCCTTCAGCTGCACTGTAATAGGGCGCACTGTAATACAGTTCCACAACATCTTTGCCAGCCACATTGCCAGTATTGGTAACTTTGACATTCCACTCCAGCGTATCCTGTGCGGTAACGGTAGTCGGAATCGTGTTTTCCAGTTCCCAGTCAAAGCTTGTGTAGCTCAAGCCATAGCCAAAGGGGAACTGCACTACATCATTGTAGGAAAGTCCCGTCAGATTTTCTCCTTCACGGGTAGTGTAATCGTAGCTTTCACGGGTTTCGTAATAACGATATCCCACATAAATGCCTTCCTGATACTCTACAAGGTAGGCAGGATGACTTTCGAAGTTTTTGAAGCAGTCCTTAGAGTTGGTATACTCAAAGGTATCAAAGTTGTAGTAAGAAGGGGTCGTTTCTACTGCATAAGGATAGATATCCGGCAGACGGCCAGAGGGGTTGACTGCGCCCGTCAGAATGTTGACAATTCCAATCGTGCCCACATCACCGGGATCACCGATCCAGAGGGCTGCATCAACGCCTTCATCATTCAGGAAGCCCAGTTCCATGGCATTGCCTGAATTGATCAGAACGATAACATTATCAAATGTCGCTTCTGCCTGTTCCAGCAAAGACTGTTCCGCGCTGTTCAGTTCCAGATAATGCTTGCTCTGATCCGGTGCATACGAGGTATTTTCAGCCATCGAAGTGGGCAAGTCATTGCCTTCACCGCCCTTGCGGGAGAACACGACCACAGCAGTATCCGAAAAATCCTTCATTGCTTCAAATGAGCAGTCTCCAGTATACTGGTACTCCACACCCATGTCCTTAGCCAATTCCTCGGTTGCAGGCAGTTCCGGGATGGAAAAATCAACAGAGAATGTATTTCCGCCTTCGTTGTTTTTGGGTCTGTAGAGATTGACCAGATTTTGATTCACTTCAAAACCTGCATCCGTAAAGGCTTTTACAAAATCTGTCCGGTTTGCAGTGTAGCTGCTGCCACCGGAACCCGTACCGCCATAAACCGGATTTGCGGAAGCATAGCCCAGAAGATTGATTTTTCGGTTTGTTCCTGCCAACGGCAGAGCGCCGTCATTTTTCAGAAGGACTGCGCCTTCCTCCTCGACTTTCTGAGCCACTGACAAACCATTTGCATAAGATGTTTTTTGCAATTCCGGGTCTCCATTCTGGCCAGGGAATGCCTTGTCCAGAGAACTGGGAAACACACCAAACATTGCTACATCTGCCACTATTCCAACTGCCAGTAAGAGTGCTGTAACAGCTGTCAGCAACTTTGTGGGCTTTTTGTTGTTCGGATCGCGCTTCATTGTGTTGTCTCCTCCATATTCTTTTATATTTTTTGGGCCGTACCCAACTGTGACCCATTATAACGGATATTGGCGCATCGTTATCATCTTTTGCACAATCTGTCGTTTTGGACACACAGTTTGCAAAAGTTACAATAAATTTTCAATTTTTATTGTGCTTGTGCACAAACAAAACCCGCACTTCTTTGTGCACCCTGCTAAATACAAAAAACGGCAGGGGATACCTGCCGTAAAAATATTATTGCTTTTTGGGCAGCGGAAATAAGATCCGCAGGGTGCACCAGTTGTTTTCCCAGTGCATCGTCATGCTGCCGCCGTGCTGCCCGACGGTGGTGCGGACGCTTTTCAGGTCCGACCCCTGCTTTGGCAGACCGTCCGCATCCAGTGCGGGGGCGGCCTCTGTATAATGCTCGAACCGCAGCATGGCAAAGCCGCCCTGACTGTACACCGCCACCTTGATGAGCCGCTTTTCGGGGTCCGGCTCGGCGCGCACGGCGGCAATGGCGTTGTCCAGCGCCACGCCCACGATGGTGCACAGTTCCCGGATGGTAAGAAAGCCCAGCATCCTGCCGTCTGCCACGCTGGTGATGGTGATATTCTCCTGCTGGCATTCCATGGTCTTGGCGGTGAGCAGGGTATCCAGCACCGGGTTGCCGGTCTTGTTCTCGGCCTCGTACTGGCGGATGTTCTGCTCCATGGCGGCAATGGCGGCGTTCTGCTTGGTCTGGTCCTGCTCCTCCCGGATGCGGGCAAGCTGGACTTTCAGTTCATGATACCTCCGGTTGATGAGGTTGATGCCCTCCTTGCTGCGCTTGTACTGCTCGTACTGGCGGTGCAGTACCTCGTCCATGGCGGCAAGCTCGCTGTGCAAAGCGTTCTCCTGCAGCTGCTCGTGCTGCACAGATAAGATCAGCACGCCGGAAAAATCCACCAGGGTGCGGATGGAAAAAATGCTCATGTTGATCTCGCTGCCCGGCAAAAAGCCCAGATTGCTCACCGCAAAGGCAGTCAGCGCCAGCATGACCGCCGTCAGGGCGGCGCTGCCGCCGATCTGTAAGTGCCCGGCAGGCTGGGGACGGCGGTGCTGCAGATAGCACATGATGCCGAACAGCGTCCCGTACACCAGCGCCAGCAGCAGCAAAGACAGCGGCTCCCACGGGCCGCGGGCGGGCCAGAGGGCGCAGTGCAGCTGCCACTCCACGCTGGCGGCAAGCTCTGCCAGAATAAACGCCCGGGCGCAGTGATACCCGGCTTCCAGCAGGGTGATGCTCCACACACCCCATAAATATAAATAGGAAAGCCCGATGGCCGCTGCCATGCAGGGGATCCAGAGCCCGCCGGGCACATTGCCGGTCAGTCCCAGAAAGGCCGACAGCCCCGCCGCCCACAGCAGGGTGACACCCACGGTAACTGCCTTGGAAAAGCGGGGCATCAGTGCCGGGGTGACCAGCAATACCGCCAGACACTCGGCAAGGGCGGTGTACAGCCGTGGGATATCCGGCAGCGCGGTCATGAGCCTTCACCTCCGATGTAGTCGGTCAGTGCGGCAAGAAAAGCCTTACGCTTGGGGCGGCTGACCTGCAGCTCGCAGGGGCCCACCTGTACGGTGCTCTGCCGCAGCTCCCGCACCTGTGCCAGATTGACAAGGTAGCCGCTGTTGCACCGGGCAAAGGGGCAGTCTGCCAGCTTTTCCTCAAAGGCCTTGAGGGCGCCGGGGGCGGAAAAATCGCCCTCATCGGTGTAAAAGTGCACCCGGTGCCCCTCGCTTTCCAAGTAATAGATGCTTGCGGTATCCAGCCGCCGCAGCCCGCCCTCCACCGGCACGGTGAGGTAGTGCTTTGCCCGCTTTTCCAGCCGGGCAACCGCCTTGAGCAGCTGCTGCGAAAAGGCAAAGTAGGGCACCGGCTTCAGCACATAGTCCAGCGCTCCCACCGAGTAGCCCCGGATGGCGTACTGCGCCATATTGGTAATGAAGATCAGGATGACGTCTGCATCCATCTGCCGGATGCGCTCTGCCGTGGTCATGCCGTCCAGATGCTTCATCTCCACATCCAGAAAAATAATGTCGTAGACCGCGCGGTAATCCTCCAGAATATCCACGCCGTCCGCAAAGACCGTCACTTCAAACTCTGTCCCGTACTGCCGGGTATACCGCCGGACATACTCCTGCAATACCCCCTGTACCTCCGCGTCGTCCTCTACGATCGCCACCCGGATCATGACCGCACCTCCCTTACCACACCTTTGTGGAACTGTTACGGCTCTATTATAGCGCAATCCCGTCCGGTTTGCCAAGGGGCACTCCGCAACAAAGGGCAGGGCAGCCCACAGCTGACCACCGTGGACGTCAACCCCTACCAGCTGGGCATGGAAGCTGCCAGCCAGACCATCAACCACATCGAGAACCCGAACCTTCTGGCCACAAAGATCATCGTGCCGCACAAGCTCATCCCCCGGGAGAGCTGCTGCCCGCCGGAGGAGCAGCGCTAGGAAGTGCTTTTTCAGCAAGACAGTGTCCGCTTCCGGGAGCTGCCGCGCAGCGCTTGCTATCCTGCCCCCAGAGTAGACAGCGTAAAAAACGCTGCATCCTCCGGGGGTATTTTTATGCCCCAAAAGGCACAAAAGAATGCCCGCCCACCTGTGGAAAACCACGGTGAGCGGGCATTTTATAGTTTATCGTTTGCGCGCTGTAAAAGCGTTCAGAGAGCGGCGGTCTGGGGTACCAGCCGGAAGAGCATTACGGGCAGCTCGCTGTTTGCAAAATCCAGCGTAAGGATGATCGTTCCGCGCTCTGTTTCAAAAGGCATCTCCGTCTGTGTGCCGTCCGGGGCAATGCGCACAAGCGTTTTGCCTTCCAGCAATCCGGCGGGCAGCGCGAGCCTTACCCGACCGGTGGGCTGCGTCAGGCTGCCTGCGGTTTCAAAGGCCACACTCAGGTATTCTCCATTCGTCCGTGCGGTCACATCCTCCGCAGAAAGGCTGCCGCTGATAGTCCACGCCGTTGCCGCTTCGATCATTTCCAGCTGCGCGGCGTTTTCTGCCTGCCCGCACACGGGGCAGAAGGTCAGGGTTTCACCTTCCGCAGTGCGGAAAGTAAACTTCCGGCAATCGGTGCTGCCAGTGTGCGCACAGCCATCTCGCAGACAATCGGCGCTCTGAGAGCCGGTTCCGTTCGGGGACCATGCACCGAACTGATGCCCCAGCTGATCGGTCGGGTCTGCGGTGTAGCTGTCTTTGCAGCGGGTGCAGGTAAAAACAGTATAGCCGTCCGTTTCACAGGTAGGCTCTACGGTAACAGCCTGATAATCATGGTTCAGCGCGGGCAGCTCTTTGCGGGTGGTATAGTCGCAGCGGGAGCAGGTTTCGTAAGCATCCCAGCCGATTTCCGTACAGGTGGGAGCTTGCGCTTCGTGCTGCTCCAGAGCATGGTTCAGTGCGGGCAGCTCTTTGCGGGTGGTATAGCCGCAGCGGACGCAGAGGTCGTAAGCGTCCCAGCCGATTTCCGTACAGGTGGGGGCTTTTGCATGGGGATGCACCAGAGCATGGTTATTTGGGTCTTTTTCGCCGTATTCCGCATCACACACCTCACAGACCGCTTTGGTGGTGCAGGTTGCTTTGCCACCGGTACACTTTGCAGTATCAACTTCGCGGCAGTAGTTCGTGCAGCTGCGGGTGTGCGTGCCGTTGCCGGCGGATGACCACTCGCCCCATGCGTGACCGCCGTAGTAACTCCCTCCGCAAGTATTGCACATTCCCAGAGTGTCGCAGGTCGCGTAGCCGCCGCTGCAGCTTCCAGTCTCTTCTGCGTTGCAGCGCTTGCATCTGCGGGTGTGCGTGCCGTTGCTGGCGTAGTTAGGCGTCCACGCGCCCCAGTCGTGACCGGGAATGTCGTATTCCGCGCCGCATTTTTCACAGGTTTTGCCTGTGGTGCAGGTGGGACCTTGGGTACCGCCGGTATGTACCTGTAAAAGCGTAACATTGCCATCGTTGTGGCAGTTCTGGCATTCAGTTACATAAACCCTATGATAGGTCGAATCATATTTTTCGTATCTGAGCACCTCACGTGTCTCCCTACTCCCACAGCGTAAGCAGTGCACCGGGACTGTTTCTGCCGCCGCTTTTAACACGATCCCCGGTATCAGGCACACCATTGCCAGCACCGTCAAACACCAGATCAGCCATTTTTTCATGTTACTCCCTCCTTGTCATCAAACCTTGTTATCCTTTCAAATCAAACTGTACGGACAGCGATGCAAGCACGGCATCTACCACCTTCCGCGCCTGGGCAAGCATATCGATCTCCGCCACAAAAGCGATGACCTGCTCGCGCTCCTGCGCGGGGACCTGCAGCGCACTCAGGCTCATGCTCAGATAGCGCCGTATTTTGCGCTCCAGCGTAAAGTAGGGGTCGCACCGCCGTGCCATGTAGCCGCGCATCATGCCAGCCGTGCCCAGCTCCATCTCGTAGAAGTCACACTCGGCGCACCCGGGCAGATACGCGCTGAACGCCGCCTGCAGCTCGGCCGTGGTGCTGCGGTGGATGATCTCCGCCGTGGCGGGGAAGGTGTACGCTTCCACATAGATATCTCGCAGATTCTCGCTCAGCTCGGTCATCGCCAGCTGCAAAGCCGTTTCCACCGCGTAGAGGTACACCGGCGAGGGGGCGTTTGCCGCCAGCGGCCTTACCGCGCCGAACTGCCTGCTGAACATCATGCCGATCAGCTCGGTCAGCACACCGTCCTTTGTGCGGAAAATATTCTGGAACGACCCGGCAGAAACATCTGCTTCCTTTAAAATTTCTGCAACCTTGGTGTTCGTGTAGCCTTTTTCCAGAAAAAGCCGGACACAGGCGGTCAGGATCCGCCGTTTTGCTTCCTTGCTGTCGTATCTGCGCGCCATTGGAAATCATCCTTTTCTATGATTGGTTTCTGACCCAATTATATATTGATTTGAGAATTGCGTCAAGTAAACTTTTAAGGGCGTATTTTGGGCAGTTTGACGGGGGAGAGCTTTCTGCGGGTGCGCATCCGGGCAAAACAAAGCGCAATGGACCTTGCTGTTATCCGCTGCCGCAGCCAGACAGTTCGCGGCAGCAAAAAAGAGGCCACCGATCGGGGCGACCTCTTTTCAGCGTATTTTCAGCGTAAATCCCGCAGCAGCCCTGCCTGCGGTCGGTAAGCTTGCCGTAGGGGGTGGGGCGAGCCTTGCGGTACTTCCGGTACCCACCATCTCCATGACAGCTCTTTTGGAGTTGCTCTTTGCGTAAGATTGCAAGATAAATCTTATTTCTGACAGAAAGAGCCGAACCCGTGCAACGAGTCCGGCTCTTTCTGTGCTTTGGTTGGATCTTAAGCAAAGTTATGGTAAATGAAGAAGTTGGCTTTGGGAGTTTACAGCAGGCTCAGTGCTTCCTCGTCTGCCACAAGGATGCAGTCCGGATGCAGCTGCAGGATGCTGCCGGGGCAGGCAGGGGTCACAGGGCCGGTCACGGCGTCCTTGACGGCCTGTGCCTTGGCTTTACCGTTGGCTACCACCAGCACCTTGCGTGCCTGCATGATGGTCTTGATGCCCATGGTGTATGCCTGTTTGGGGACAAGGGCCTCGTTGCCGTCAAAGAAGCGCTTGTTGGCTTCGATAGTAGTGGGCGCAAGGTCGATGCAGTGGGTCTCCAGCTCAAAGGCTTCGCCCGGCTCATTGAAGCCGATATGACCATTGGGGCCGATGCCCAGCAGCTGCAGGTCGATGCCGCCCAGCTTGTGGATGATACCGTTGTAACGGGCACACTCGGCGGCGGTGTCCAGATTGGTGCCGTCCGGCAGGTTGGTCTTGGCCGGGTCGATATTCACCTTGCTGAACAGGTTCTCGTTCATGAAATACCAGTAGCTCTGGGGGTGCTCCTTGGGCAGGCCGCGGTACTCATCCAGATTGACAGTAGTGACCTCGGAGAAATCCAAATCGCCTTTGTTGTACCAGTCCACCAGTTGGGCATAAGTGCCCACCGGGGTGCCGCCGGTGGCAAGACCCAGTACACAGTCCGGCTTCATGATGACCTGTGCGGAGATGATGTTGGCCGCTTTGCGGGACATATCCTGATAATCTTTTGCGCGGATGATCTTCATAATAACGCTCCTTTTATAGTACTGTTACGCCTGCGTTCCGGCAGGCCTGTAAAAATTCTACGGGCAGCTTTCCGTCCGAGATCACAATATCAATATCGGACAGCTCGCAGATGTGGAATGTGCTTTTCAGTCCGATCTTGGAGGAATCCAGCAGCACGGCTTTCTGCTCACAGCGGCGGAGCACGGTCTGCTTGAGCCGTGCTTCATCCTCCACGCCGCAGGTAAAACCGGTTTCCGGGCTGTAACTGGTCACGCCCAGCAGCAGCAGATCAAAGTTGATGCCCTCCATCGTCTGGATGCTCTGTGCACCGCAGACGCTCATGCTGAACCGGTTCAGGCTGCCGCCCGGCAGGGACACATGGGGCTTTTCCAGCTTTGCCAGCTCCATGGCGCAGCTCAGGCCGCTGGTGTAGATGAGCATGGGCTGATCCGGGATGCACCGGGCCACTGCTGTGGCGGTGCTGCCGGAATCCAGAAACAGAGTGGTGTTGGGGCGCAGCAGGGCAGTGGCTTTTTCGGCAATGATCTGCTTTGCTTCGGCATTGCGGGCGGAACGGCGGCTCAGCAGGTCGTCTGTGCCTACCACCTGCTCCACCGACTTGACACCGCCATGCACCCGCACCACACGGCGGGCTTCATCCAGTGCTTTCAGGTCGGTGCGCAGGGTCATTTCCGAAACGGAAGGGAAAGCTTCCTTGAGCTGGGCAAAGCTAATGCTGCCTTTGCGGTTCACCAGCTCCACGATTTGATTGCGGCGTTGTTCCATGGGGGATTCCTCCTGTCTGCGTTTGTCCTGTCCCATGGCACGTTCTGCTTAGTCCTCCGGGTTGAAGTTTGCCAGCAGATATTCCTCTGCTTCCGGGCACCACAGGCCGTTGTGGGCATCCACGATGTCAGCCAGTGCGGTATAGCGGGGGTCGTTGTCCTGTTCGCCCTTGGCACGCAGATCGGTCAGGGCGATGAGGGGCATGGTCAGGTGGGTGTAGATCAGCTTTTTGCCGCCGGGGATCTTGGGCAGGTTGAGGGTGGTCTCGGCAGCGGCGTTCAGACCGCCGATGTGGGTGACCATCACAGCCGGATCGATGCGCTTAGCGGCGGTCAGCT
>ULWG01016603.1_pt1 | contig 17445 bp, 7 predicted proteins | sample 1960141 | NCBI WGS metagenome assembly ULWG01 (sample SAMEA4835806, study PRJEB28245) | human gut metagenome | biome: gut microbiome; material: fecal sample | place: Denmark | collected 2008
TTTTTGTGTTTATACTGAGTTTCCGACTTGGAAGGGGTGAAAATGCTATTTGAGTACTATAAATGTATATACTCAGGACAATATTGCTACATAAAGAATACCTGAAGCTTTAATTTTGTAGCAATAAAAAAACTATAAATATTATTATGAATAAACGAATAGCATTTTTGTTGTCTTTGTGCTGGGTGGTATGTTGCTCTTATGCACAAAATTCTTTTTCAAAACATGAAGTAAGACAAACAATGAGGCGTGTTGCCGACTGGCAAATTGCCCACATGAAAGAAGTTACCTATGATCCGTTGAATTGGGTAAATGCTACGTTTTATCTGGGCTTGTCTAAATGGGCATCCGTGGCGGAGCAGGAAAATCAGGATGATTTTTATTTTAAGTGGTTGCGGCGCTTGGGGGCACGCAATTATTGGCAAGTGGATAAACGGATGTATCATGCAGATGATATCTGTGTTGCACAAACATATTTGGATCTTTATCGTAAATATGGAAAAGAAGAGATGCTGATTCCTACGAAGGCCCGTACTGAATGGGTGATGGAGCATCCTTCTAAAGGATCTTTCTTATTGGATTATGGTGATGCTTCCACTTTAGAAAAATGGACATGGTGCGATGCATTATTTATGGCTCCGCCGGTTTATGCCCGTTTGTATAACATTACCGGTGATAAGAAATTTCTCTGTTTTATGGATAAGGAGTATAAAGAGACTTATGAGTTCCTTTATGATAAGGATGCCCGTTTGTTTTATAGAGACCATCGTTACTTTACTCAAAAAGAGGCCAATGGTGAGAAGGTGTTTTGGGGGAGAGGAAACGGATGGGTATTGGGTGGACTGGTCGAAATTCTTCGTGAACTTCCTGCGGGAAATAAATACAGAACTTTTTATGAGAACCTGTTTGTGGAACTGGCTACTCGTGTAGCCACCTTGCAACAGTCTGACGGCTTTTGGAGAGCCAGTATGCTGGACCCTCATTCTTATTCTTCTCCGGAAACCAGTTGTTCCGGTTTCTTTGTCTATGCTTTGGCATACGGCATCAACGAAGGATTGTTGTCGAAAGAAGAATTCCTTCCCATAGTGGAAAAGGGCTGGAAAGCTTTGGTAGGGGCAGTAGAGGAAGATGGTAAATTGGGCTATGTGCAGCCTATTGGTGCTGACCCCAAAAAAGTAACCCGTGAAATGACAGAGGTGTATGGCCCGGGTGCATTTTTGCTGGCAGGGACAGAGGTTTACCGGATGGCAAAAGACGAGATACATGGAAATAATATTTCGGCAGAACGTATTCGTGAGATAGCCGACATGTTACCGGAAAAACCGGAAGGTATCGGAGTAACTTATAAAGATCGTACTTATTGGGATAAGATGAAGAATACTCCTGAAGCTCGAAAATTAATTGAAGAGGCTCATACCAGCCTGAAGGACGGAATGCCGCCTTTTGTAGATTCGCTTTATTTGCATCTTAATAAGACCGAGATTCGTCTGCCGGGAGAGAACATGATGAATGCCCGTTATCAATATTTGTGGCGATTGGTATTGGCGGAATGTTTGGAAAATAAGCGACGGTTTATTCCGGCGATTTGTGAAGGGGTGGAAGAGCTCTGTCGCCAGAAGCCTTGGTCAATTCCTGCACATGACCGTAACTTGCATAACTATCATGGAACTGATTATTATGTGGATTTGGTTGTTGCTACTGCCGGAAATACATTGGCGCAATGTATTTATTTATTGGATGACCGCTTGCCGGCCGAAACGAAAGCTTTGGCGATGTGTGCTTTCCGTGAGAAGGTGTTCCGCCCTATCTACCGTTGTTTGGAAGAAACAAAACCTTTTTATTGGTTTACTGTCACGAATAACTGGAACTCGGTGTGCTTGGCCGGCGTGACAGGAGCTGCACTTGCTTTGTTGCAGGACAAGGAAGAGCGTGCTTACTTTGTGGCTGCTGCTGAGAAGTATTATGTATATGGAATGAAGGGATATAGTGATGACGGATATTGCAGTGAGGGGGTAGGATATTATAATTATGGTTTTTGCTCGTTTATCTTGTTGCGTGAAGAAATTTGTCGTGCTACGAAAGGGAAGATTGATTTCTTCCGTACTCCTAAGTTTGCCCGTATTGCACAATATGGAAAGAAGATTCAGATCATGAATCAGGTTTGCCCTGCCTACGCCGACTGTCGTGCAGGTGTTTCACCTTCTTGGTTTATTACAAACTATTGTGATAATGTGTTGGGTACAGCTCCTTATGAAGAAAAATATGAAATACCCGGTATGGATAATCTTTCATTGCACACCATCGGCATGTTCCCCCATCAGGCTTGGAAAGTGGAAATGACTCCCGAAATACAAGAGGTATTGAAGGCCGAGGCTGATGAACTTCATTCTTGTTATGATGAAGCAGGCATTATTATTAGCCGCCCTGCTACCGGTTCGACTTGTCGTTTGGGCGTATCTGTAAAGGGAGGGCATAACGCGGAAAACCATAATCATAATGATGTGGGTTCTTATGCAGTAGTGATGGGTAGTCAGACGATGGCAGGCGATATGGGTGGACCTTTCTCTTATCCCGGTGACTATTTCAGTGGAAATGCTTATAAATATCCTATTAAAAATTCATTTGGTCATCCCGTTCCCTTTATCAACGGACAATGTCAGGTGTCGGGCAAGAAGGCTCAGGGAGTGGTGTTGAAGAAAGAACTGACTGGCGGCACAGATATCTTTCAGATTGATTATACATCTGCTTATGCTACTGCGGTACCTGAACTGGAAAAGCTGATACGTACCTTTACTTATAATCGTGCCGGAGAAGGAACGTTCGTGATTGAAGACCGTTTTGAAGCAGTGTCAGGAATTTCTTTTGAAACAGCTATTACTACTCGTGCCGACTGGAAGATGATAGGAAATAATCGTTTGGAGTTGGTGCTGGGAGGAGAAAAAATGACGGTGGATATTGAAGCTCCGGGTGTGGTAGAATTTGATTCGGAGACTGTTGAAGTGAACTCTCCTGCTTATACGCGTATCGGTATTCGTCTGAAGAAACCGTTGCAAAGCGGTAGTGTCCGGCTGATAATGTATCCTTCGCGTCCATAGTTATGTATAAAATAGTCCGTTCGGTTAATTTATGTACAAAGAACTCAAAAAAAGGGTATGCTCTAGTGAAGGGCATACCCTATTTTTGTACTGTTAAAAAGTTTACTACTAACGAATTTTAAGCTATTATTATGAAAAAAACATCGAAACGGATTTCTTTGCTTTTACGAAAGAAAGGATTCTTCATGTGCACTACATCAATGCTGTTGGCAAATGTGAGTGTATTTGCAAGTCCGGATGCAGCGAAGACATCTTTGCTGCCGGCTAAATCGGATGTGGCATCAGTGGCCATTGTTGCGCAACAAGGTAAGACTATTACCGGTGTGGTGATGGATTCACAAGAGTCTATTATCGGTGCAAATGTGATGGTAAAAGGTACGACAAACGGTACGATAACCGATTTTGAAGGAAAGTTTACCCTGAGCAATGTACCTGAAGGAGCTATTCTGCAAATCTCTTATATCGGTTATCAGAGTATGGAGATTAAAGTTGGAAATCAAACTAGCTTTACTATCAAATTGAAAGAAGACAGCCAGGCTTTGGATGAAGTAGTGGTTGTGGGGTATGGTTCGCAAAAGAAAGTGAATTTGACAGGTTCTGTGGGAACTGTTGATGCAAAAGTTTTGCAATCACGTCCCATCACTTCGTCTACCAGTGCATTGCAGGGGACTATACCTAACTTGCAGATTACGCCGAGTAGTGGTGAGCCGGGTACCGGAGCAACACTGAATGTGCGTGGTACTACTTCTATAAATGGTGGCAGCCCATTGGTATTGGTTGACGGTGTGGAAATGGATCTTGACATGATTAATCCGAATGATATTGCCAACGTTACGGTCTTGAAGGATGCGGCTGCATCTGCCATCTATGGTGTACGTGCTGCTTATGGTGTTATTTTGGTAACTACGAAAAATGCAGGTTCGGATATGAAGACTACTGTATCTTATTCCGGTAACGTGGCATTCTCTAAACCGACTGTATTGCCGGAGATGGTCGACACAAGTTGGGAACATGCCGAATTTGTAAATCGGGCAATGACAAATGCTAATTTGGATGTGATGTATAATCCGGATACAGTGGAAAAAATGAAGAATTATGCTAATGATCCGGCTAATAATCCTGAATATGAAGTGCTGAACGGTACTATGTATTATTATGGTCATTCTGATTGGACCGATTTAATGCTGAAGAAATATACTCCTTCTCATCGCCATAATATAAATATTTCGGGAGGTAATGAAAAGACTAAATTTTATACTTCTGTAGGTTATGTAAATCAATCTGGGATGTATAAAGTGGGGGAAGACAGCTATCAGCGTTTGAATACTCGTTTGTCTGTAGATAATCAAACGACTCCATGGATGAAGCTGGGGGCTAAAGTATTGTATAACTATACTACTACCGATAAGCCTCATAAATATAAAGATGATGTTTGGCAGCAGATGGTATTTTCAACTCCGACACGTATGGCTCGTCCGTGGGGAGGTGATGCACGTTATCCGGAACTTGACCAATATGCCGGTAAATATTTCGATGACCAGAATCCTATTTCTTTGCTGGAACAAGGAGGTCGTGACAAGAAGAAAGTACATGATATCTGGTTGACAGGTAGTGCGGATTTTACTTTTACGAAAGATTGGCATGCACGTGTGGATTTTACTTATAACCTGAATTACAGCCGCAGTGCCGAACATCGTAAAAAAGTGGATATGATTACCAATGCTTTTGTTGAGACGGAAGGTAATACCAATAACAACAGTTATTCGTGGGTGAACGGTAATAAAGATTATTATTCTTTCAATGCTTATACAGACTACGAACACACTTTTGCAGAAAAGCATTATGTAAAAGCCATGTTAGGTTTCAATCAGGAATTGACTAAGTATAATACAACTACTGCTACCCGTCAGAACCTTATATCTCAGGATTTACCTTCAATGAGCTTGGGTACCGGTATGCAAACTGTTAGTGAAAGCGGTTATGAATGGGCATTACGCGGCGGTTTCTTCCGTTTGAATTATATCTATAACAACCGTTATCTATTTGAAGTGAACGGCCGTTATGACGGAACTTCCCGCTTCCCGTCCGATAATCGTTTTGTATTCCTGCCTTCATTCTCGGGAGCATGGCGTGTTTCGGAAGAAGCTTTCATGGAATCTACCCGTTCTTGGTTGGATAACTTGAAGGTACGTGCTTCATACGGTATCTTGGGTAATCAGTTGTTGACAGCTAGCAGTTGGTCGGGTAACACTAAATATTATCCGTATATTCCCTTTATGGCTTCGGGTACAGCAGGAAACTGGCTGTTTGTAGACGGTGAGAAATCTTTGTATATCAATCCGGCAGGCTTGGTATCCAGCGACTTGACTTGGGAAAAAGCTTCTACCTTTAATATTGGTCTTGATTTTACAATGTTGAACCAACGTTTGGACTTCTCTTTTGACTGGTATCAGAGAACAACATCGGATATGCTTGTTAAAGTGGAATATCCTGAAGTATTGGGAACAACAGCTCCTCCTGCCAACAAAGCGGAGCTACGCACTCGCGGTTGGGAAGTATCCGTTAAATGGAATGACCGTATTGGCAATGACTTCTCTTATGATTTAGGCTTTATCCTTTCGGATTCACAGGCTGAAATTACTAAATATGAAAATCCGAGTGGAACATTAAGTGACTATTATGTAGGTCAGAAGATTGGTGAAATATGGGGATATGAAACAGAAGGTTTCTATCAGTCGGACACTGATGTGCAAAACCATGCAGACCAGTCTAAGTTAGGTGCTAACTGGGCTCCCGGTGATATCATGTATAAAGATCTGGATGGAAATAAGAAGATAAACAACGGCTCGAATACATTAGACGACCATGGTGACTTGAAAGTAATCGGTAACACTACTCCGCGTTACCAATACGGTATCACTGCTAATATGTCTTATAAGAATGTATATTTGAATGTCTTCTTCCAGGGTATCGGCAAACGTGATTTCTGGCCGAGTTCACAACCTTTCTGGCCGGTGGCAACACAGTATTATAATACTCAGAAATGGTTTGTTACGGACTCATGGTCTGAAGATAATCGTGATGCATATTTTGCACGTCCTATTGCACGCGAAACAAAGAACCAACAAAAGCAGACCAAGTATTTGCAGGATGCTTCTTACTGTCGTCTGAAGAATCTGACAGTAGGATATGACTTCCCGAAATCATGGTTGAGCTTCCTGCACGTTGCAAAGGCAGGTGTTTATTTCAGTGCTGAGAACTTGTTTGAATTCACCAATGTGAAGGGAGCTTACGACCCTGAAGCAGCAGGTAAGAATGGTACTATGGTATATCCGTTCCAGCGTACTTATTCATTCGGGTTAAACGTAACATTCTAAATTTAGTAGACAAGATGAAAAAAATAATATTAAATATAGCAGCTTTAGCGGCTGTATCATTGATGTGTGTTTCTTGTAATGACTCCTTTTTGGATAGAAATCCGACACACGACTTGAATGACAATAGCTATTGGAAGACCGAAAGTGACCTTGAAGTCTATAATAACGGTATTTACAATGAAGCCGGAAATGACAGTTATTACCGTTTTATGGTAGGACATACCCTGGGTGCATGGAATAGTAGTTATGCGGATTATTTCTGGAAGGATGTACAGACTGATAACTATGTTTCGAAGAGTAACTCAAACCATACTTCGTATACAAAGATTGCAGCCGGAAAAGAGACGGTTCCCAATGACCCGACTGCCGGAGGGTGGTATTGGACTTTGCTGCGCCGCATCAATACTTTCTTTGCTAATTATGAGAAAGTGGGAATAGCAGAAAATATCAGAAACAAGTATGCAGGTGAGGCTTATTTCTTTCGTGCATGGTTCTATTTGGATAAAGTGCAGATGTATGGTGATGTCCCTTATATCACTACTCCTTTGACTACGGATTCTGAAGAACTGTATGGGCCGCGTACTCCCCGCAAGGAAGTGATGGACCATGTTCTGGAAGATATCAATAAGGCTTGCGACTATTTGCCGGAAGACTGGGGTAATAAAGGGGTACGTGTGACAAAAGGTGCAGCATTGGCATTAAAATCACGTATTTGCCTTTACGAAGGTACTTATAGAAAATACCATGGACTGGGTGATTATGAAAACTTCTTGCAGGAAGCTGTGAAAGCATCTGAAGCGTTGATGGCAATGAAGAAATATGAAATCTATAATACCGGAAATCCGGATAGAGACTATGCCACTTTATTTACCAGTGATGATTTGACTGATAATAAAGAAGTGATTCTGTTTAGAAAGTATGTAGCCGGTTTGTTGGGACATCGTTTGTGCGGTTATTTGGTTGCTTCGGGTAATGGTGCTACAAAGGATTTTGTAGACGACTTCCTTTGCATCGAACCGGATGGAAGTGCTAAACCTGTTGCTTTGAGTGAGACTTTTAATGATGATGAGTATGAGAATGTTTTGGATAACCGTGACCCGCGTTTGACTCAGATTGTACTTGATCCTCGTCACTCAAAAGAAATTCTGTACAATAAAGACAAGTTTATCTTCCCTCGGGTAGCGGGAATGACAGGTTGGGAATCGGCTACAGGTTATCATGTTATTAAGTATTATATTGCCGAGCAAGATATGAAAGGTTATGGTAACGAGACACATGACGCTCCATTGTTGCGCTATGCTGAAGTCTTATTGAATTTGGCAGAGGCAAAAGCTGAATTGGGAACAATTACACAGTCTGATTTAGACCGGACTGTCAATGTGATTCGTGATCGTGCCGGAATGCCTCACTTGACCCTGAATCCTGTAATGGACCCGAAATATGCGGCTGAAGGTTTGTCTTCCCTTATTATTGAAATTCGTCGTGAACGTCGTGTTGAACTGTGTTTTGAAGATACTCGCTATCAGGATTTGATGCGTTGGAAATGGGGCAAGCGTTTGGCAAATCGTGTACTGGGTATGCGTTTTGAACCGTCAGATTTTGATAATCCTCGTTTTAATCCGTCAGAAGGCAAGGCTGATCCTGAACGTGTGAAGCTGTTTGAATTGAACGGAAAACATTATATTGATGTGTTTGCCGGCACCGACTGGGAAAATCGCTCGTTTGATGAAAATAAGCATTATTATCATCCTATACCTGTTAATGTGATTGGTAAGAACAAAGAGATAACACAGAATCCGGGATGGGATTAAACAAATATCTTAATTGTTGAGGTAAAAGGTTGGATTACGGTTAGGTTTGGGGTGTGTCAAAACTAAAACGGTCTATTAAATTGTCAACTGTAGGGGGAGGGTTTGCCTGCCCGAATACACAAAGCAAGCTGTTTTCGGGCGAGCGAACCTCGCCCCTACGGGCTAAACGACAGCATTAGAACGTCTTGATACACCCCTATTTATTTTCTCCCCTATTGTCTTCTACTCCTCTTTTGCGGATGGATTAGCATTCTTACGTACATTCAAAGGAGCAATACCATAGAATGTTTTGAAACATTTGCTGAAGTATCTGGCCGAAGAGAATCCGAGCTGGTAGGAAATTTCCGTCACATTGAGATGAGGTGCATTGTTTAATAAATGCATGGCTTCTTCCAGTTTTAACTTGAGAGTAAACTCGTTGGGAGTCAGTCCGGTTATTTCTTTTAATTTCGTATATAGTTTGCTGCGTCCCATTCCAAGCTCAGAGGCGAGAAGATTCATGTCAAACTCCGGGTTTTCAAAATTCTCTTTAATTATTTGTGTCGCTTTTTCCAATAGTTGTCGGTCGTTTATGTTAATGGTGTCCGGGGCTTCTTGTTTGTTGGCAATAGGCTGTTTAAGCCGTTCCAGCATTTGTTGCCGAGTCTTAATAAGGTTACTGCAGCGTGCTATGAGAATTTTCACATTAAAGGGCTTGGTGATATAATCGTCTGCACCGAACATATATCCTTCTATTGTATATTGTTCAGATACCTGTGCTGTGAGCAATATGACGGGGATATAAGATAGTTCGATACTGTTTTTTATTTTGTAGCATAATTCCTTACCCGACATTTCCGGCATCATCACATCGCTGATAATGAGGCTGGGATGTACCTGATATGCCATTTGTAATCCTTCCTTGCCGTTTTGGGCAATGTGTACTTCATACATGGATTCGAATATGCTCTTCAGCAAATCCAGCATTTCTTTATTATCTTCCACTATGAGGAGCACAGGTTTTCCACTGTCTGTATCCGGTACAACGGGAAGGACTTCTTCAACAGGCATTTCTGTCAGGTCGAGCGGCTTGTTGATATCTCTGCTGTCATCCGTGGTCAGGTGGGTATGCGCAATGTCTTCGGGTGAAAAATGGGAATTTCCTTTTAGCAGGTCAATAATGAATTCGCTTCCTTGTTCAGGTTCGCTTTTTACATGGATGTTTCCATGATGCAGGTCGATGATTCCTTTGGAAAGTGCTAGTCCGATTCCTGTGCCGAGCGTGAATTTGTTGGCACCATTCTCCAGTTGGTAGAAACGCTCGAATATTTTGTTGACTGCTTCTTGCGGAATGCCGGAACCATTATCCTTTATACTTATATGAGCCTGTGTGTTTGTACTGCTGATGCTCACATTGATTTTACCTCCTTTTGGGGTATATTTAAAGGCGTTTGAAATCAGATTGAATATGACTTTTTGCAGTTGTACCGGGTCAAACCATAGTTTGAGTTCCTGTTCCGGGCATTCAAACCGGTAATTGATTTGCTGGGTGGCGGCATATTCATAAAAGGACATATATATTTCCTTTATAAAAGGGACGATATCCTTATGTTCAATTTTCAGTTTCAGGTAGCCTTGTTCCTGTTTGCGGAAGTCTAAAAGTTCTGAAATGAGATCTCTCATGTGCCACGCGTTCTTATAGATATGCAATATACGATTATAGATGGTGGGAGCAAGCTTGTTTGACTGCAATAACACTTCAATCTGTCCGATAATCAGTGTGAGAGGGGTGCGGAACTCATGTGAAATGTTGGTGAAGAATCTCAGTTTGACCTGATTTAGCTCTTCTGTACGTTCTTTTTCTTTGCGCTCGAATTGGAGTGAGGTCTGAAGTTGGGTTTGTTTGGTTTTGATATAAATGATGAGGTACATGATACCAATCACACACAATATATATATCATAAATGCCCAGTAAGTGGCATAGAATGGAGGAGCGATGTAGATGTTGAGGCTGATACTGTGCGTACCTTGATGTTCGCGAACGGTTAAACGATACATGCCCGGACTGAGATTGGTGTAGGAAATAGACTGTGAATGGGTAGGAATCCAATGGTCGGAAAAGCCTTCTAATTTGTATTCATAAATGATGTCTTCGTTCAACGTATAATTGGAGGAACAAAACTCGAAGATTAGATTGTTCTGGTCGTGTGAAAGCTTGATTTCTTTTACTTGCGAGAGTGTTTGCGAGAGGATTCCGGTTTCATCATCGGGCAGTACGCGTGTGTTATGCACCCACAACTGATCAAAATAGATATGATAATTATTGTTGCTGTGGTAGAGTTGTTCTTCGAAAAAAGAAAGCATGCCGTTTACTCCGCCGATAAAGGTTTCTCCATTTTGTGCGAAATAAATGCTTGACCCCTGGCAATATCCCATTTGAAATAAATTGTATGTATGCTTGCTTTTACCGGTTTCGGGATCGAAAAGGGAGAATCCTTTGCTGTGTAGAATCAGTAGATGGCGGTAAATGGGAGATTCACAGATATAGTAGCAATAATCGCTAGGCAGCGCATTATTGCCTAATCCATATTGACAGAAGGAATCATTGTCGGGGATATATTTGAATAAGCCTGAGCCGATGGTACCAAAGTATATCTCGCCTTTGCTGTTTTCCATGATATCCACTATCCTGAATTTGCCGATGGAAGAAGAGTCTTGCGCATTGGTATAATAGCGATGGAGGCTGTTGTCCGTCATGTGGATACACAGAAGTCCTCCTTTTGAATCGGCCAGCCATAATCTTTCTTTGCTGTCAATAAGAAAGGTTTCGAATTGATAGGGACGGAAGAGAAGCTTATTGATGTCCTCATTGTGGGTGAGGGGGGAGAATGTCTCTTGCTCGGGATTGAAAAGGTAGACACCGGCTTGCGTCAGTATAATAAGCTTGTCTTTATAAGGTTGTATTTCGTTGACGATATTTCCGGCTTGTGAAGTCGGGTTGTTTTGAGAAGGAATTAGCGTACGGAACTGTTTCCGGGTAATGTCGAAGACGGCGAGACCGCCTGTATGCGTACCTATGTATAGTTTGTTTCTTTCCTTGGCATAATAGATACATTTCATATTATTATGAGCTGTTCCGGGCAGTCCATTGGCATGATAAGAGAATTTCTCAAAGGTCCGGGTAGTTCGGTTGAACAGATTCAATCCTCCTCCTTCCGTACATATCCAAAGGTTCCCCGTCCTGTCTTCTACCATCTTGCCGACAAAAGGAAAACTCAGGAAATGGTTTCCTGTTGCTCCCGAACCATAAAACCGACACGTGTTGGTATCAGGATTAAAGTAATTTACTCCACCGAAATAAGTTCCTATCCAGATTGTTCCTTGCTGGTCTTTATATAAGCAGTTGATAGAGTTATGGCTGAGTCCGTAGTCTATATTATCTTGATGCAGATGAGCGGACCATGTATCGGAATTTGGGTTATAATGGTTCAGACCATTGAAAGTTCCCACCCAAATATGTCCGTTGTTATCCTCCTGAACTGTTCTTATCTGATTATTGGATAAACGGTTGCTATCGGTGTAATGTGTTATTTCTTCCTGCGGACTGATACGGTATAGACCATCCTGCACAGTGCCGGCCCATATATTTCCTCGGCTGTCTCTGTAGATGGAAGAAACATGAGAGATGCCCGTGATGGTCTTGATTGTTTTATAATCTTTACGGGATATTAATGAAACACCTTGCTTATGTCCCATCCAGATGTAATCCTTGTCTATAATTAGAGAGTTTCCAATACTGAATTTATTGTCCAAGGTAGCAGCGTGGTGTATTTTTCCGTCACTTTTCAGATAGTATTGCAATTCGTTCCGATACCCGAGCCATAATGTATCTTTATAGCAATACATGGTATGGGCTGCATTTGGAAGGATGCAGGTAAACTTTTCTTTTTCTATATCGAACTTTATCAAATCATAGATGGATCGGATATAGATGCTTCCGCTCTTGTCTCCGCAAATGGCGCTGATTTCATTGTGGGTAAGGCCGTTGTCGTTTTGCGAAGGACGATAGATATCTATCTTGTCGCCATTGTATCTGTTCAGTCCTTCGCTGGAACCAAACCACAATGTTCCTACTTCATCCTGATAAATGGAAAGGACGGTGATTTGCGACAAACCGTCTTTTACATTAATGTGCTTAAAGTGAATATGATTTCCATAGCAAAAGAAAACACAACAGAAAATGAGGATACAAAATACATTTATTCTCATATTAGATTTGTTTTAGGTCTTTTTAGCGAGGCAAATTTAAGTATTAATTAATCAAGATGGAAACGATAAGAAATAAAAAGCATGTAAATGCATCCAAAAGTTTGCAGAACGAAGGAGGATTCTTGATATCGTTCCACCCTGATGAAGTGTCTCGCAAATATTTTTTCTTGATGATAGAGCATAAATAAATGCGATAATTCACAAAAGATAATAGATTTCTTTATATTTGTAATCGGGATTGCCGACTATTCTTTTTCTTGGTTTTTTCTGTTGGAGAGTAATTGGTAAGCCTTAGTATTCATTGCCTTATATTTTAGTTCTATGAGACACTTGCTGTTGTTTTTATTCAGTTTGCTGCCTACTTTCTTGTGGGCAGACAATATTCCGGTAGAGAAGGCTCAAGAGTTGGCTATTACCTTTTTCAAGGAGGGACATCCGCAGCGTTCCGCCTTTTCTTCTTTGCGGTTGCTTGTTACGGATGAAGCCGTGTCTGCCCGGGCAGTGGGAGAGGCTCCTGCCTATTATGTGTTCGGCTGTACCGACAGCGAGGGCTTCGTCATTGTGGCGGGCGATGATGCGGTGATGCCTGTGTTGGGCTATTCGTTCGACAGTAGTTTCCCACAGACCGATTTGCCTGTCAACCTGAAGTTGTGGTTGCAGGGAATCAGTGAAGAGATAGCGGAGAAACGTCGTGCTCCGACGTATGGTTCGACGCAAAGCAACAGTCTGGCTCAACGCTGGACGACGGTCCGTGCCGGACAAGCGGTGGTAGAATTGGAGACGGCTAAATGGGATCAGGCCAATCCTTACAATTGGCTGTGCCCGCACATTGCCGGCAAGGAGACCTATACCGGTTGCACTGCCACCGCTACTGCTATTGTCATGCGATATCATCAGTGGCCCAAGGCGGGTAGTGGCACTTTGCCGGCTTACACTACGAGGACTCACCAGAGATACATTGCTGCACAGTCTTTAGGACATGCCTATGACTGGGACAATATGCCGCTCAGCTACGCGCAATCTTTTTCTTCGACTGCCGGAAATGCCGTAGCCACTCTGATGCGCGACTGTGCACTCATGATTTCGTCTGATTTCGGCCCGATAGGGGGGGAAGGTACAGGCGCTTATGTGACCGATGTAGTGAAAGGACTACAGACTTACATGGGATATGACAAGGACGGACGTTACATAGTGCGCAGTAATTATTCCTTTGCCGAGTGGATGCGGATAATGAAAGGCGAACTGGATGAAAGGCGTCCGGTCATTTATACCGGCGGCAGCAGTGAAGGCGCTCATGCCTTTGTGCTCGACGGTTATGACACTGAAAACTATTTCCGGGTGAACTGGGGATGGAGCGGCTGGGGAAACGGCTACTATCTCTTGTCGGCTCTCGACCCCGTTGAACAGGGAGCAGGCGCTTCCGGCGGCCACTATAATGAATATCAATCGGCACTTATCGGATTGAAGAAGGATGAAGGAGGTATAGGCGTGGAAGATTTTCGTTTCATGTGTTATACGGACGGTAAGAATTACCGGGGAATCACTTCTTCGGAAAAGGTGTTTGAAGTCAATAAGCCTTTCTCGCTGGATATCGGTTTCCTTGGCTATTATGGTAGTCTTCCTTTTACGGGTAAAATCAGTTTGGCTCATGTCGATAAGAATGGAAATATAAAAGAAGATCTTTATTCTTTAATGGCAAGTCAATTACCTTCCGGTTCCGGCTATATGTTGCCCGGAGTACAGGTGACTATCACCCGGCCCATTACTTCCGGCGACCGTATCAGGGCTTATTGGACTCATACGCAGACAAAAAAGATAGAGTGGGTTAAAGGAAACGAGGAAGACGGCTGTGTGTGGGATTTTATCCTGAGTGAGGAGGTAAGTTTGGAAAAGGAGACCTCACTGACCTATAACAACCGGACCCGATTGCTGACACTGCAAGTGCCTGCCGAAACCGTGGTGCAAGTGTTTGGTGTCGATGGCAGCGATTTCAGCCGGATGTGCGAGGTGCAGGAACGGCAGGTGAGCATTGACACCGGGAAACTGTCTGCCGGCACCTACCTGCTGCGTTTGCAACTGCATGACATGACCAAGGAATTGAAGTTCAAGGTGGGAGCTCCTGTGCAATAGAGGTAATAAGATTAATGATTCATAAATACCATAAAGAATATTCGTATGAAAACTTCACGATATAATATACTTCTCGTCTTGTGGGCGCTCATGTTGCTTGTGGCTTGTTCGGACAGTAGTTCTGACGAATCGGAAAAGCCGGTTGCCCCCTCCATTACGCTGGATACTGAAATTCCGCCGGTCATTGTGGCGGAAGGAGGAACGGTTGCGGTCGGTTTTAAGGCGTCAGCGGATTGGACTGCAACCAGTGACCAACCGTGGTGCATCGTGTCGCCTGCTTCGGGCAAAGCCGGCAACGCTACTGTGACCGTAAGTGCCGAAAAGAATGAGGATTACAATGAACGGAATGCGACTCTGATTTTAAGGGTTGGAACGGTACAGAAGAAGATTACTGTGACGCAAAAACAGAACGATGCCTTGACGGTGACAGCTGACAAGATAGAGGTTGCCACCAAAGGAGGAGAAATAACGGTAGAGGTAAAGGCTAATGTGACGTTTGAATACGAGGTGGAAGAAGAGGCTGCCGGGTGGATTGTATCGGCTCGTACCGGTGCTCCTCGCGCGCTCACCACTTCGGAGGTGAAGTTCGACATATCTCCCAATGAAGAAGGCAAGAACCGTCAGGGGCGGATTGTCTTCAGCAGCGGTGCGTTGAAGAGCACGGTCACGGTCTATCAGGAGGGAGGCAGCTTATTGTTGCTTTCCAAGGAAGAATATACGGTGTCCAGCGGTGGTGGAGAGATTGTCATAGAGTTGCGTAGCAATGTGGATTATGAAATGGTGCTGCCCGATGTGGATTGGTTGACGGAAGTCAAGACCAAGGCACTTTCTTCTTATTCGCGTCGCATCACCGTGTTGCCCAACGAGGGATATGACGCACGAACGGCAGAAATATACTTCGTCAACGAACTGCAAGGAATCAGGGAAAAGGTGAATATCGTGCAGGTGCAGAAAGATGCGGTTCTTGTGGCACGGGAAGAATACGACATGCCTCAAAAAGGAGGAGTCTTGGGATTTGAACTGAATACCAATGTAGAGACTTTCGATGTGGAATGTTCGGAAACATGGATAAGGAAAGCGTTGAAAGGAAGAGGACTGACGGCTTATCCATTGAGCTTTGTCGTGGAAGCCAATCCCGAAGAGGCATCACGCTCGGCTATTATCACTATCATAGGCGGACAGGCAAAACAGCAGGTGGAGGTGGTGCAGGCAGGATTGAGTTCATTAAAACGTATCACTATTGTCCATTCCAACCGTATGTTCAGCATTCCCAGGTTCCGGGGAAGCGACTTGACCGGACTCATCAAATGGGGTGACGGGAAGTCGGAAGAGTACGCCGATGGCATCAGCCATACTTATACTACCGATCCGCCTTATACCGTGGTGGTGGGAATGAATGGTGCGGAAGAGGTGACTTTGCATGACTTGAGCGGTGTGGAAGAAGTGGATTTTTCTAAGTTCTGATGCCATCTGTAACTTATTTCTTCGTATTGGAGGAGAATTGAATCCTGAAGGAAATGGATACCAGGATCGGGACCCAAGAGTTTATAATAATAGCTATATTGAAAATACAAAGAAGAGAATCAGAATGGCAAACTTCGGCAAAAGACTGCGGAGTTTGCCATTCTCATTAGGGAATACTGACTCTGAACACATAATGAACTGAGATTATGGCGGAAGCTAAAGATGGGAAAGAAAAGAGGAATACAGGAAATTGAATAGTGTCAATTACAATGAGGGTATAGCGTGGCACATTATACATTATAAAGTAAGTGAAGAATTTTGAACTAAATTAAAACAAATTCAATGTATTGTTATTTATTGATAGGACTTTTGTATTTTTGAAAACTTATTCATCAAGGAAAGTTTTTTGAGAATGAACTTTCTGCAGACAATAGACTATTTATGAAAATAATATTACTTAGCTTGCTCCTGTGTCTGTTTTGCTCTTGGAATGTGGCGGCACAAGGAAATGACATGAGTTGTTATCCTGAGGACACCATTGCTCATCAACTTTCAAAAAAGGAATTAAGACGCCGGAAGGTGGCCAAACGCAACATACATTATAATATATTGGGAGGACCGAGTTATACTCCGGACTTTGGTGCGTTAATAGGAGGTAGTGCTCTTGTTACATTTCGTATGAATCCGTCGGATACCTTGCAAAAACGTTCTGTATTGCCGATGGCCGTTGCGGTGATGTTCGAGGGAGGGTTGAACCTGATGGTGAAACCTCAGTTGTTTTTCAAGAATGATAAATTCCGTATTTTTGGAAAATTCACTTACAAGAATACATTGGAGAATTTTTATGGTATCGGCTATGCTACCAATAAGCATTATGAGCGCAGTGACTCTACCAGTGAATATCGTTATAGCGGTTTCCAGATTAATCCGTGGTTTTTATTCCGTTTGGGTAAAAGTAATTTCTTTGCCGGTCCTCAGATTGACTTGAGTTATGATAAAATGTCCGAGCCTGCCAAACATTTAATTAATCAGCCTGATTATAAAAGGTTGGGAGGTACCGCCACGGATATTCTACTTTCAATTCGGGAGTAGGATTTTTGTTGACTTACGACAGTCGGGATATTCCTGCTAATGCTTATAAAGGTATTTATCTGGATTTTCGTGGATTGATGTATCAGAAATTCTTGGGAGGAGATAATAATTTCTACCGTTTGGAGGTGGACTACCGCCAATATAAAAAGGTAGGAAATAGAAAAGTTATAGCTTGGACTGCTCAGACCAAGAATGTGTTTGGGGATGTTCCTATGAACCAATATGCTT
>ULWG01012910.1_pt1 | contig 17204 bp, 9 predicted proteins | sample 1960141 | NCBI WGS metagenome assembly ULWG01 (sample SAMEA4835806, study PRJEB28245) | human gut metagenome | biome: gut microbiome; material: fecal sample | place: Denmark | collected 2008
GTGCCTCCGAGCAGAGCCACGAGTTTCTGTGTTATCGACAGTCCGAGTCCGAAACCTTCCTGTCCCTGCGCGCTTTTCAGACGGGTAAACTCCTGGAATATCCGTTTTTGCTCGTCTTCGGTCATTCCGCATCCGGTGTCGGCTACGCTGATGCTTAGCCGTCCGTTGTCGAGTTTTGCAGACATTGACACAGAGCCTTCCTTGGTGAATTTCATTGCATTCGACATCAGATTCTCGACAATCTGTCGGATGCGGAAAGGATCGCCTGAGAAATAGCCGTCGAGCGCGTTGTCGCAGTCGTATTCAAGGCGCAGACCCTTTGCGGCTGCTGCCGGACGGTAGCTGTCGGCAACGGCGTTGAGCAGTTGCTGCGGGTTGAACGCCGCGGTGTTGATGTCCATCTTGTCGGCGTCCAGACGGTGGTAGTCGAGCAGCGAGTTGACAAGGTCAAGCAGATGTTTCGCCGACGTCTGCATATTGCCGAGGTATGCCGCGCGTTTCTTTCCGTCGGCTGTCTTGTCGAGCAAATCGGCATAGCCGATTATCGAGCCGACAGGAGCCTTGATGTCGTGGGTGATGGTGAGCATCAGCCTTTGGCGCACGTCGAGCAGGTCCTCGGCGCGTTTCTTGGCTTTTTCCAGCTCGTGGCGGTAATGGTTGCTGCGGGTGATGTCGCGCCATATCATAAACAGGAACGCCATTGCCAGAACCACTGCGGCAAATGCTATTGCGGCAATCTCACGGGCGGCATGGCGTCGCACCGATTCGGCTTGCAGATGCTTTGTCTCTGCCGTGCGCGAGCTCTCATCGACAATCACGGCAAGCAGCTCGCTCACCTTGCGGCTCAGCATCTGTCCGTTGATGCGCAGTTCCGCAGTCTGCCGCTTCAGCTGTGCGATTTGTCCGATGCGGTGTCCGTCGACCCGCTTGCGCACACCGGAAAGCATTTTCACCACCGTGTCGGCGGGGTTGATGGTGTTGGCGAGCGTGTCGGTGTGATGCTCCGTGACCGTCTCGCTCACGTGCTGCGGATTGTTGTCTTCCTTTGAGAAAGCATCGCGCAGACGTCCGAAAAAGTTTTTCCGTTTCTTGTGAACCACATATTCGCTTGTGCGCACCGTTTGCGAATGCTGCACTTTCGGCGCCGCTATCTCGCGGTTCTGGTTCGCTATGAGGTCGCTGATATATTGTTGGTAAAGTTCGTCGGAGTTGTCTGCCTCCATTGCGTCGAGCAGGTTGTCCATGTTGTCAACCTTTCTGCCGAGCAGCATTTTCACAGAGTCGAGCCTCGCCACCTGTGCGCGGTCGTTGACGATGGCGCGCAGCGAATCGACTGCCTGTGCTGTCAGCATCATAGCATCGACATAAGACTGAAACAGGTCGGTCTGCCCGGCGCTCAATGCCTGTCCAATCACCTCCGCCTGATACAGCCGGCTCACAACGTCGTTTGTAGCGCGTTGCCGGTTGTTGATGGTGCGTTCGGCACCGTCGGAGCGTGTCAGCGAGTCGAGAACGCCTACAATCAGCCACACCGCCGCCAAAAACAACGCTATCACCGCCGCATATCCCACGGCAGCCTTCATCTTGGTCGATAAATTCAATCGTTTCATAACCTTTGCAATTTAAGGGGAATCCAAAGGTAGCAAAAACCTCCAAATTCGCCAAAATTCGTAGTGTTTAGGCAAAAGATCGCTCAGAAAAATGTAGTGTTTAGGCAAAAGATCGCTCAGAAAAATGTAGTGTTTGGGCAAAAGATCGCTCAGAAAAATGTAGTGTTTAGGCAAAAGATCGTGTAAAAAAGTGTATCTTTGCAATGTAATTGTCTAAAATATAGAAAAATAATCCTTAATGTCTGAAAGATATGGAAAGAACGGTAATGATGCAATTGAAAAATTGGAAAAACAGTCAGTTCAGAAAACCTTTGATTTTGACAGGGGCAAGGCAGGTTGGGAAGACGTATGTGCTGAAAGAATTCGGCAAGAAGGAATTTAAAAATGTTGCATACGTAAACTGCGACAATAACCCTGACGTGCGAAGCCTTTTTGATGAGGATTATGATATGAAAAAGGTGCTGATGATAATAGGTGCGATTACGAAGCAGCCTATTGTCCCTGGCGAAACCTTGATAATTCTTGATGAAATTCAAGAGTTGCCGAGAGGCCTCTCTTCGTTAAAATATTTTTGTGAGGAAATTCCGGAATACCATGTCGTGGTGGCTGGCTCGTTGCTTGGCGTGGCGATGCGGCAAGGTGAATCGGCGCCAGTGGGGAAGGTTAATGTTATGCAGATGTTTCCAATGTCGTTTGAAGAATATCTGATGGCAAGGGGAGAGTCGCAGGTTTGTGGACTGCTTGGCAAGAAAGATTGGGCGTCGATTAACATACTTCACGATAGGCTTACTAAATTACTCCGGGAATATTATTTTGTCGGAGGTATGCCGGAGGCTGTGAAGACGTTTATCGACACAAATGATGTAAATGCGGTGAGGCAAGTGCAAAACGACATTTTGTTTGTTTATCGCAGCGATATGTCAAAGCATGTGACGCCAACTGTGGCAACTCGAATAAGTATGGTATGGCAGTCGATTCCGACGCAGCTCGCCCATGAGAACAAGAAGTTTGTTTATGGTGCTGTCAAGGCCGGTGCGAGGGCGAAGGACTTCGAGTTGGCAATACAATGGTTGGTGGATGCCGGGTTGGTTTATCGTGTGCCGCGTGTGAAAGCAGTTGGAAAACCATTGAAATTTTATGAAGATTTCAATGCATTCAAGCTGTTTGTTGTCGACAGTGGACTCCTTGGAGCAATGGGCGAGATGGAGCCGATTGACATGCTTATGCCAGGCAATTCAATGGCGGAAAGCAAAGGTGCGTTTACGGAGAACTATGTGCTGTGCCAGCTGATGTGTCTAAATGACATCCATTGTTATTATTACAGCCGCGATGATTCCAGACTGGAGATAGATTTTGTTGTGCAATATAAGGGCGAAATAGTGCCGATAGAGGTTAAGGCAGAGGAGAATTTGAGGTCAAAGTCGCTTCGCTCGTTTGTTGACAGTCACAAGGGTCTGGAGGGAGTCAGATTTTCAATGTCGCCATACCGTAGGCAGGATTGGATGCGCAACATCCCGCTGTATGCCGTAGGCGCATTGTAGGCGGTGCGGTTGGCAAGAATCATAGAAATGCTTGTGGAAAATATGTTGTTAAGCAGATTTTTTAACCGTGTCGGCGAAAATAATATGACAATAATAATGGAGAATGCTAAAAATATCGTAATTTTGCGCTCAAAATAGGTATAGTTTATATGCAGAATATCAGAAACATTGCCATCATCGCTCACGTGGACCACGGAAAGACGACATTGGTGGACAAAATGCTGCTTGCGGGAAACCTTTTCCGCGACAATCAGAACACAGGAGAATTGATGCTCGACAACAACGACCTTGAACGCGAGCGCGGCATCACAATCCTCTCGAAAAACGTTTCAATCAACTACAACGGTTACAAAATCAATATTATCGACACTCCGGGACACTCCGACTTCGGTGGTGAGGTGGAGCGCGTGCTCAATATGGCTGACGGATGCTTGCTGCTCGTCGACGCTTTCGAGGGCCCGATGCCGCAGACGCGTTTCGTGCTTCAGAAAGCCATCCAGATGGGGCTGAAACCGATTGTCGTAATCAATAAGGTTGACAAGCCGAACTGCCGTCCTGACGAGGTCAACGAGATGGTGTTTGACTTGATGTTCAACCTCAATGCAACCGAAGAACAACTCGACTTCCCGACAATCTATGGCTCTGCAAAGCAGAACTGGATGAGCGACGATTGGAAAAAACCGACCGACAACATCATCCCGCTGCTCGACGCCATCATCAAATATATTCCAGGACCTCAAGTGCTCGAGGGCACTCCGCAAATGCTCATCACGTCGCTCGACTACTCGTCGTATGTAGGACGTATCGCAATTGGCCGTGTGCATCGCGGCGAACTGCGCGAGGGCATGGAGATTGGCCTTTGCAAGAAGGACGGCTCGGTGGTGCGCCAGCGCATCAAGGAGCTTCACACATTCGAGGGTATGGGACGCCGCAAGGTGGAAAGCGTGAAGAGTGGCGACATCTGTGCGCTTGTCGGTATCGAAGGCTTTGAAATCGGCGACACTGTGACAGATCCGGTCAACCCTGAACCATTGGAGCGCATCGCAATCGACGAGCCTACAATGTCGATGGTGTTCACTATCAACGACTCTCCATTCTTCGGAAAAGACGGCAAGTTTGTGACATCGCGCCACATTGCCGAGCGTTTGGAGCGCGAGCTCGACAAGAACCTAGCTCTCCGGGTGAAGAAAGAGCCACACGAGGACGTATGGACGGTGTTTGGCCGTGGTGTGCTCCACTTGTCTGTGCTTATCGAGACAATGCGTCGCGAGGGCTACGAACTGCAGGTGGGACAGCCTCAGGTTATCATCAAGGAAATCGACGGTCAGAAATGCGAGCCGGTGGAGTTGATGACTGTCAACGTGCCTGAAGAGTACTCAAGCAAGATTATCGATATGGTGACACGCCGTCGTGGCGAGCTCGTGTCGATGACCACGCAGAACGACCGTCTGCAGATGGAATTCCACATCCCGTCGCGTGGCATCATCGGTCTGCGCACAAACGTGCTGACGGCATCGGCGGGCGAGGCTATCATGAGCCACCAGTTCTTGGAATATCAGCCGTGGAAGGGCGAAATCGAACGCCGCACCAACGGTTCGCTCATCGCAATGGAGTCGGGCACTGCCTATGCTTATGCCATCGACAAGTTGCAGGATCGCGGACGTTTCTTCATCTTCCCGCAGGAGGAGGTGTATGCCGGACAGGTGGTTGGCGAGAATGCCAAGGACAACGATATCGTGGTGAACGTCACCAAGTCGAAGAAGCTTACGAATATGCGTGCGTCGGGTGCCGACGACAAGGCGCGCATCATCCCGCCGGTTGTGTTCAGCCTCGAGGAGGCGCTTGAATACATTAAGGCTGACGAGTATGTCGAGGTTACACCTAACCACATGCGTATGCGCAAAATCATTCTTGACGAGCTTGAACGCAAGCGCGCTAACAAGAACAATTAGACAATAGGTAAAAAAAAGAGAAGTGGCGATGGAATGCGGATGTGATGACGCGTTCCATCGCTTTTTTAGTATGCAATGAAGCCCCGGTTAACGACTGGGTGATTTCTCTATAACGGAATTGCCCGATTCTCGCCGAATTGTAGTAACTTTGCCGCCCTATGGCAACAACGGTCGATTATAGTTATAAACAGATTTGGCGAGTGGCTTATCCTATTCTGGTAAGCCTTTTGATGGAACAGATGATAGTGCTTACCGACACGGCTTTCATGGGACGTGTCGGCGAGGTGGAACTTGGCGCGGCGGCTATCGCTGGAGTGTTCTATATGGTTATCTTTATGGCTGGTCACGGATTCTGCGTGGGTACGCAGATTCTGATTGCGCGACGCAATGGCGAACGGCGTTATGGTGAGGTGGGGCAGGTGTTCTACCAGGGCTTGTATTTCTTGATGGCGCTTGCCGCGGTGCTGTTTGTCGCATGCCAGATGTATGCCGATGAAATTCTGTCGATGATGATTTCCTCGCCCAACATTCTTGCCAAGGCGGAGGACTATATCCATTGGCGCGTCTACGGCTTCTTCTTTGCCTTTGCCGGCGGTATGTTCAGGTCGTTCTATGTTGGCACGACGCAGACAAAGACTCTCACGCTCAACTCCATTGTAATGGTGCTGTCGAATGTGGTGTTCAACTATGTGCTCGTGTTTGGCAAATGCGGCTTGCCCTCGCTCGGAATCGCCGGCGCGGCGATAGGCTCGTCGCTTGCCGAACTTGTGTCGCTGGTGTTTTTTATCGGCTATACGCGTGCGAAAATCGATTGCCGTCATTTCGGATTGTCGCGTTTCCCGGCTCTCGACATCAAGCGTCAGCGCTCGATTCTCAGCGTGTCGATGTGGGTGATGGTGCAGAGTTTCGTATCGCTGTCCACGTGGTTTATCTTCTTTGTCTATATCGAGCATCTTGGCGAGGAGTCGCTTGCCATAGCTAACCTTGCACGCAACATCAGCGGACTTCCGTTTATGATGGTGATAGCGTTTGCCTCGGCGGCAAGCTCGATTGTCAGCAATATGATAGGGGCTGGTCAGACCGACAAGGTGGCGCTTGCCATACGCCGCCATATATGGCTCGCATATCTTTGCGTGGTGCCGTTGCTGCTGGTTGTGGCGGCTTTCCCTCAAATGTTTATACGCATCTACACCGACATTCCGCAACTTATCGACGCTGCGGTGCCTACGGTGTGGGTGATGTGTTCCGCCTATACGGTGCTGGTGCCTGCAAACGTGCTGTTCAGCAGCGTGTCGGGCACCGGCGACACCCGTATGGCATTCTGGCTTGAGATGGCTGCGCTGGTGTTCTATATGATATATAACACATGGGTTGTCTACATCATGCGTGTCGACGTGATGTGGGCATGGACGGCGGAGATTGTCTACGGGTCGCTGATGTTTGCCTTTTGCGGAGCATACATGCGCCGAGGCTCATGGCGCAGACGCTCCATCTGACGCTGCTTACCGAAGCACTACCTTCTGCGTGCCGGCGCCTTGCTTGCGGATGTAAATGCCTTTTTCTGGGTTGTTGACCTTCCTGCCCTGCAGGTCGAACCATTCGGCTGCATCGGATGTTGCAATCTCGGCGACCGTCCCGTTGCCGTCTTTGAAAGGGTCGAGGGCTGCGTTCTTGAACCTTAATTTCGCAACTCTATAAATTCTAACTTTTATAACATCTTGAGCAATAAAAACTTACCCAGGATTTTGCTGTGCCAGAGGATTCACTTAACTTAGTGTTGCAAAAATAATTAAACAAAACCTCATCAGGTATGGCAAAAGTATAAATAAAAATCCGAAAAACTCATCTTTTGGTGGTATATTTCCAATTATGGAGAAATTAGACGGGTACTGATGTTGCGGAAGTTTTGCCAGACAGCAATATTTGATAAGATAGGCTGCGGTTCGGAAGGGCAAAATCAAATAAATTTGTTTTGCTCTTCTCTTACCTTGCACTATCTTTGTCCTTGAAAAATATTGAGATATGGAAATATCCGAACTTTGCGGACTGCTGATGCCGGCAGCCCGCGTTGCGGCATTGGGTAAATGCTTTAAAGATAAAAAGATAAAGAGAATCAAACTTGACGGGCTTGTCGGCTCGGCTCCATCAGTCGTGTTCTCGCAGTTGCCTCGATTGAAGCAGCCTTATCTTGCAGTTGCCAACGATATGGATGAGGCGGGATATTTATATAGTGACCTGTGCCAGATTTTAGGTGAACAGGCGGCTTTGCTTTTCCCGTCGGGCTATAAACGCGACATCAAATATGGTCAGGAGGACGCTCCGTCGCAGATTCTGCGTGCGGAGGTGCTTAGCCGTTGGGACGACCCTCAGTTGCGCGTTGTGGTCACATATCCTGAGGCGCTTGCTGAAAAGGTGGCTATGCGTCAGCAATTGATCGACAGCACATTGTCGTTCCGTCGTGGCGGCACAGCCGACTTGACGGCGACGGCGCAGCGTCTGCGCGACTTTGGCTTTGTGACGGTCGATTACGTGTACGAGCCGGGGCAGTTTGCCGTGCGCGGCTCCATCCTTGATATTTTTTCATTCACCAATGAGCAGCCCTACCGTATCGACTTTTTTGGCGACGACATCGAAAGCATTCGCACGTTCAATATAGAAACGCAGTTGTCGGAGCAGTCGGTCGATGAGATTACGGTGGTCAATAATTTGTCTACCGGAGCAGGCGGCGAGTCGTTGCTGCGGTTTGCCGGAGCCGACACGGTGTTGCTGATTCACGACCGCGAATGGTTGCGGCAGCGTGTGCGTGCCGTGGCGGAGGAAACGTTGTCGGAAAGCGCGTTGATTGCCGATGAGGGCGACAAGCATGCTATGGACAATGTGGTCGACGCTGAGCAGTTCTGCTGCGACATCGACAGCCACCGCTATGCCGACTATGCGGTTAACAATCGTGGCGACTACGATGCCGCTTTGGCTTTTGACACAGCGCTGCAGGGTGTGTTCCACAAAAATTTCGACATCATCAGTTCCACGTTCCGTCAGTTTGAGTCGGACGGCTACAAAATATACATACTTTCCGACAGCGAGCCTCAGTTTGAACGTCTGCGCTCTATCTTCGACGACCGAAAGGACGATATCCGCTTCACGCCGGTGCTGCGCACGCTTCATGAGGGATTTGTAGACAACGAGCGTAAGATTTGCGCGTTTACCGACCATCAGATTTTTGAACGCTTCCATAAGTACACGCTCAAGAGCGACCGTGTGCGTTCGGGCAAGTTGGCTCTGTCGCTGAAGGAGTTGTCGCAGATAGAGGTGGGCGACTTTATTGTGCATGTCGACCACGGAGTGGGACGCTTTGGCGGGTTGGTGCGCACTGCCGTCAACGGAAAGATGCAGGAGATGATAAAACTCACGTATCTCAACGATGATAAGATTTTTGTGTCGATTCATTCGCTCCACAAACTGGCAAAATACCGCGGCAAGGAGGGTGTGCCTCCGAAGCTCAACAAACTTGGGTCGGGGGCGTGGAACAGGGTGAAGGAGCGCACGAAGTCGAAACTCAAAGACATCGCGCGCGACCTTATCCAGCTTTATGCCGCACGCCGCAAGGAGAAGGGATTCGCATATTCGCCCGACGGATATCTGCAGCATGAGCTTGAGGCCTCGTTTATCTATGAGGACACGCCCGACCAGCTGAAGGCGACGGAGGCGGTGAAGGCCGACATGGAGAGCGAACGCCCGATGGACCGCCTGGTGTGTGGCGATGTGGGATTCGGCAAGACGGAAGTGGCGATACGCGCTGCGTTTAAGGCTGCCACCGACGGCAAGCAGACCGCTGTGCTTGTGCCCACCACGGTGCTGGCTTATCAGCATTTCACCACGTTCTCAGAACGCTTGAAGGACTTTCCCGTGCGTGTCGACTATCTCAGCCGTGCGCGTAAGCCGAAAGACGTGAAGCGCATTCTTGAGGAATTGAAGGAAGGTAAAATAGACATAATCATAGGCACTCACAAGCTTATAGGAAAAACGGTGCAGTTCAAAGACTTGGGGCTGCTCGTGGTCGATGAGGAGCAGAAATTCGGCGTCGGTGTGAAGGAAAAACTGAAACAGCTGAAGGTGAACGTGGACACGCTTACAATGTCGGCTACGCCGATTCCGCGCACGCTGCAGTTCTCATTGATGGGCGCGCGCGACCTCAGCGCCATCAACACGCCGCCGCGCAACCGCTATCCGATTATAACCAATGTCACTGCCCTCGATGACGAAATACTGCGCGAGGCAATCAATTTTGAGCTGGCGCGTGGCGGACAGGTGTTTATTGTAAACAACCGCATCGAGCAGCTGTTCGACCTTGAGAGCCGGGTGCGCCGTCTGGTGCCCGACGCCCGCACTGTGGTGGGGCATGGACAGATGGCGTCCGACAAGCTGGAGCAGACAATCATCGACTTCGCCGCGCATCAGTACGACGTGCTGCTTGCCACCACAATCATTGAAAGCGGCATCGATATGCCGAATGTCAACACCATCATAATCAACAATGCGCAGAATTTCGGTTTGTCGGAACTGCATCAGTTGCGTGGACGGGTGGGGCGTAGCAACCGCAAGGCGTTCTGCTATCTGCTTGTGCCGCCTGAAGCCGCGCTCACACCGGTGGCGCGTCGCCGTCTGCAAGCCATCGAGAGCTTCTCCGACCTCGGCAGTGGCATACATATCGCCATGCAGGACCTCGACATCCGCGGCGCCGGAAACCTGCTCGGAGCCGAGCAGAGCGGCTTTATCGCCGACCTCGGCTATGAGACGTATCAGAAAATTCTCAAAGAGGCGGTGCTTGAATTGAAGACGGAGGAATTTGCCGACACCTTCGCCGACGAGCATCAAGACTCCGCCAACACCGAATATGCCAACGACTGTACCATCGAGAGCGACCTCGAAATCCTCTTTCCGGCATCCTACGTGCCTCAGGAGAGCGAGCGCATACTCCTGTACCAGGAACTCGACAACATGGAGCGGCAGGAGGATGTCGACGCCTTCTGCAAGCGGCTTGAAGACCGTTTCGGAGCTATTCCCGACCAGGCGCGCGAGTTGATTCTTGTGGTCACGTTGCGCAGGCTTGCCCGCCGTCTCGGCATTGAGAAAATCGTGTTGAAGCAGGGGCACATGACAATGTTTTTCGTTTCGTCGGAAAATGCGGCCTACTATCAGTCGCCGGCATTCGGACGCATCCTGACTTATCTGCAGCAGAATGTGCGCATAGCCAACCTCAATGAGCACAACAACCGCAGGTCGATGCGCATCGACGGCATCAAGACCGTGCGCGAAGCCACCGACGTTGTGCGCCACATCCTCGATCTCCCCGTATGCGATTAGACGTGTAGCGCCTTTCCGTGAAATCCATGCGGAATAGGCGATGGAGGGGAAAAAGGAATGTATGTGTGGTAGAAATTAATAACTCGTAATTGTTGCGTATTTGCCGAATATGCTTTATATTTGCAGCGGTTGGACGGGTTAATGCCAACCATTTCAGCACAATGCGGAGGCATAAAGCTGGACTACATATCAAAAAGGTGTTATTGAAATTATCTTCTGTATTCAAACTTGGCGGTCTGAAACAGCTTGAAGATGATTGGCAATAGCACCTGCATCGTTGCTTATATCCTGCCCTGATGGGGCGGTTTGTATAGCGTCAGCGGTGTGGGGCTGTTGCTTTATCTAAGCTGTAGGTACGCCAAGACCTGAATACAAGATAAAGCAGATACAATCTCCACACCTTTTTTATATCCATTTGCTAACGTTCTATGGGAGATTGAAGAACACAAAAATAAAAAGGATGGAAAAGGAAAGTGCGTTAAGCAGAATAATTGATTCTGTAGAATCCTATTTGAATAGCCATAAGGTAAAATGTTTTTATATAGGAAAAACTGACAATTTTGAAGAAAGAGCAGAGTCGCATAGGCAAGAGGGGTATAATCAAATCTTTGAACTTGCGATTGCGAGTAGTGATGCCATTGCATATCTTGAAGAAGCTGTAATTTTTTATTTCAAAGAAAAGGGAGATTGCAGGATTAAAAACGAGAACAATGGGAGTGGAGGAAATCCACAGAGTAGAATTCTGTATGTTGCCTGTTTAGTAGAAATGTTGAATATTGATGAGATCTCTAGAGATTTGCTGCCTATATCAGATTCTTTTCCAATTGAAATTGATAAAAAATAAATAAATATGAAAATTAGAAAATTGCTGTTGCCAATGGCGTTGTTGGCGGCGTTTAATGCCTACGGTTACGATTTTGAAAACGGAAATGTGTACTATGATATCCTTTCGGTAGAAGACCATACTTGTGAGGTGGTTTCTTTAGGATTGGAGTATGCCAATTCTTATTCAGGAGAAGTTGTAATTCCAAATATTGTCAGTCATCAAAATGTTGAATATACGGTTGTGCGTGTGGATGATTTTGCTTTCTCCCAATGTGGTAGTTTAAAGTCTGTGACACTTCCGAATTCTGTGTGTGAAATAGGTAAATATGCCTTCTTTGACAGCAAGTCGTTGGAAAAAATAGATTTTGGTGAAGGTGTGTCCAATATTGATGAATATGCATTTTATGGTTGCTCTTCTTTATCTGTAATTTGTCTGCCACAAAAAGTAAGGAAAATTCCATATTTTGCTTTTGGCTATTGCAAAAATTTAACAGGCATCACACTGCCGAAAGACATTGAAAAAATAGAAGACAATGCATTTTTTGAATGTGAAAATTTGGCTGAATTTGAATTTCCATCACAAATAAAAGAGGTTGGGGTAGCCGTGTTCTATAAGTGCAAAAGTCTGAGTGCAATAAGAATACCGAGTCAGATAGAGGAGATTGGATTGGATATGTTCAATGGTTGCTCTTCTTTGAGAGAAATAGAGTTTGAAGGAAAAGTTGAAGCTATTGGAGATGGCGCGTTTAGGAAATGTACAAGTTTGAAAAGTTTTAGTATGCCAAATTCAGTTAAAAGTGTCGGAAAGGATGCTTTTGCAGGTTGCTCTCTTTTGTCAAATCTGGCTTTGTCGGAGAATCTTGAGACTGTAGAAGAATATGCATTTTCAGGTTTAGTGTCGTTGAAGGAGATGGCATTGCCTAAGAATTTAAAAAGCGTGGGCAAGTTTGCGTTTGATGGGTGCTCCAGGTTGCAAAGTGTAGTTATACCAGAATCGGTTGAACAGATTTATGATAATGCGTTTAGGGGTTGTGTGTCTTTGTTTAATGTTCAAATTAAAGATGGAAAATCCTCGTTGGATTTAGGAAATAATGGAGAGTCAAAAGGTCTGTTCGGAGATTGCCCACTTAACGAGGTTTATGTAGGGCGAGATTTATCGTATAAAGACAATGGTGTTGGACCATTTTCAAATACGGAAAATCTAAAAAAAATAACGATAGGAGAAAATGTAAGGGAGATAAATAAGTATGAGTTTGCAAACTGTGCGGAAGTGAAAAGTTTGAGACTCCCGGACAGTCTGACAAAAATTGGGCAGTATGCATTTGAGGGATGTGGCATGAAAACCATTGATATACCAAAATCTGTACAAAACATAGGCGATGGGGCATTTTCGGGTTGTGTAAACGTGTCGTCTTTGAATTTAGCAGAAGGGGTTGTCTCTATTGGTGATTATGCTTTTTCTGGATGTGTAAATTTGTCTGAGGTGAATTCAATGAATGTCAACGTCCCGAAATGTAAAGGAGCGGCTGTCTTTGATTCAAATGTTTATTTGAATGCAGAACTTTATGTGCCACAAGAGGCTTTGTCAGCTTATCAAGAAGCAGATGTTTGGAAAAACTTCCTGTCAATTTCTGGCAAGCAGTTTGGTGGAGCGGAATTGATTTATAATGATTTGACAGTTGCTGTCAATGGTTTTGATTTGATTGTAAATGCACAAGAAGGTGTTGCTGTCAACGTTTATAATGTCGCTGGACAATGTATCTATAGTGGGGCTAATCATCAGGTGCAGTTGCCTGCTTGTGGTGTTTATATCGTGAATGTAGGAGGAAAGGTTTCTAAGATTCTTGTCAAGTAGCTATGGTACGCAAGTCGAGTATCTGCTGCATCGGATTTGTAATTCTTATATTAATTATTGCGGTTGTGTTGAGGGTCGTAAACGGAATAGATGGTGCGATAGCACCGCTGTTTGTTGAGTTTATTGGTATCTGCACAACGATGATTGTGGGTATGCAATTAGTGAGCGTGGTGACATTGCTCAGTATGCAGAAGCGACAACAACAATTGGTAGAAGAGCAGGCAGAATTAAAGCAACAGCTGGAAGAAGTCAAGAGGCAGAAAGAAAGACTTGAATGTATGGTCTATCAAGCCGAAGGTTTTGGGTTGTTAGAGCAGAATCCATTTTTTGCATTCAAAGCTATCCTGAAGGCTTTTGAAAAAGCATACAGTATAAGGAGTGTGGATTTAAGTAACCAAATACTTCATAATTTGGAGATAATAAAAAATATGGTAGTTAAGAAACTTAATCAGAAAGATGGAAAGAAAGGCAAGCCGTATGAATGGCTTAAAGAGCATATCCATCAATATAAGTTTGATGATGCAGATTTGAATCATCAATTAAGTTATGATGTGAATAGAATCATAAAAGAAGTTTCAGATAAGATAACCCAAAACAATAAACTATGAGAAGAATATTTTTAACATCATTGCTGTGTATTATCCTCACGGCAATAAATGCCTCGGCTTATGATTTTGAGGTGGATGGAATATATTATAATATTATATCAAATGTGGATTTGACAGTCGAAGTGACAAATAAACACAAAGGTTCGTTTGATAGGAACTATTCTTATTCTGGGAGTGTCGTTGTGCCGGATATGGTCAGATATGAAAATAAGAATTATTCTGTCGTTCGAATTGGTTATTCTGCTTTTGGTGGTGATTATAACGATAGTGGAAGTGACGTTACTGAAGTCGTTTTGCCAGAAACGATAGAAGAAATAAGGAGTTGTGCGTTTTGCAACTGTCGTAAACTATTAAAAATTAATATGCCGGAAAATTTGAATATAATAGGAGGCTACGCTTTTTACAGTACGCAACTTGCAACACTTGTGATACCTGATTGTTGCACTGCAATAGGATTTTCGGCTTTTGAAGGTTGTGGAAATTTAAGGATGATTGTGTTAGGCAAGGGGCTTAAGAATATAGGAGATAAAGCATTTAGGTCTTGCTCAAAATTGTTGGAAGTGTTTTTTCTTGCCTCGAAAGAGCCGGTACGTGGCTACCAGGTTTTTTCCGGTAATGAAAATTTACGGCTTTATGTGCCATCGCGTAAAACATATTCTTTTGGGCAGGAGATGGTTAGCTTTGAAAGTTCATCTTTTGAATACACCGGATTGCAACCGAGAGTTGTTTGGCAAAGCAACCTTGGAAAATATAAAGTTTCAATGCCAATTGAACATGACCGTTTGCAAAAAGATGTCGGGACCTATAGTTCAACTTTCACAGCAACTTGCACAGAAATGAATTTTCAGTTTGATGTCCCATATTCTTATGAGATTACGAAAGCACCATTGACTGTAAGTATCTATGATTGTGAGAAGTTCTATGGTGATGAAAATCCAAATTTCCAGATAAAGTCAGTAATGGGACTGAAAAACGGAGAGTCTTTAGACGGTATTTCTGCGAAGTGTGAATTGTCAACGTCTGCAACAAAAACAAGTAATGTAGGAAAATATGCTATTACAGGATCTTTTAAGTCTGAAAACTATAATGCTAAAATAAAAGGGGGAATACTCACCGTTGATAAGGCTCCGGTCAAAGTGTCTGTTATAGACATAAGTAGAATTTATGGAGAAGATAATCCTGTTTTTGACGTTGCATATGAAGGATTGAAAAATGGAGAGTCAGCTCCAACCTTGACTGAAAAATTCTCTTTGACAACAAAGGCAGACCGTAAGACCCATGTGGGAAAATATGATGTGAAAATAGAGGGAGGTGCATCTAATAATTATGAATTTATAGAAAGAAAAGCAGGTCAACTCGTAATATTAAAACGAGGTTTGAAGGTTGTAGCAGATGATATAAGCCGAAAGTATGGTCATAAAAATCCTAATTTTACATGTCATTATGTCAACTTCGCAAATGGTGATACAGAAAAATCTTTTAGCGAAATGCCGAACTTGAATTGCGATGCAAACGAAGAGTCTGTAGCAGGCCAGTATCCAATAATGCCAAGTGGAGGAGAGTCTGATGATTATGATTTTGAATATGAAAATGGAACATTGACGATAGATAAGTCATTAGTAAAATTTAAGCAGGTGGATAATTATGCGGTATTCAATAGATGTGCTCAATCTGTGGAAACAGTTGTGGAACAACCGTCTGATTTGTCTGGGCTTGAAATAAAAGCTTATCGTTTAGCTGATGACGGCAGTGGGTATTATTGGAATATATCAATGGATAACGTTAAAAATGTGGGTAAGTATAAATTTGAACTACGAATAGATAATCAAACAACGTTTGGAAATTCAGAGGCCTATCTGACAATAACAAAGGCAGAGCCGAACTTAGTATGGAATCAAAGTTTGAAACCGTTAAAAATAGGAGAGAAAGTTTATCTTGATTTTAGTTGTGATAATATTGATTCGAGACCGTATTTTGACAACTATGATAATAAGGTGATTGATGTCGATGCAGATGTTGAGATGGACAATCAGGGTAAAACCGTATATAAATGGTATATAAGAGGAAAATCAACAGGTATAACGAACATATCGATGTATTATCCTTCAAGTAATAATTATTTTGAATCAGAAACTATTAACAAGATAATCAAAGTAGAAGAAAATTCAAGTGTGACAGAGATAGATAGTGATGGTATAAAAGTTTATACTGACAATGGAACAATTCGTATTGAAAATGCAGAGCAGTTGTCTATGGTTCGTGTCTACAACGCCAATGGACTTATTGTTTATGATGGACAAGATAAAATCGTTTCAGGATTGAACAAAGGATTGTATCTTGTGAAGATTGGTAGCAAAATAGTAAAAGTGGTGTTGTAGAAAAAGGCTTGTCTTTACGGCTGTTCTAAACAATCGGAGTGGAAGTGGTGCAATAGCAAAAACTTCCACTCCGATTGTTTGAATGCAAGAACTGCTGTTCTGGTTTCCGTAAAGCGGAGCTTGAATTGGTGGTTTTTTAGGGCAATAGGCAGATAATTCGTGGAATTTGTCTAATTTTGCAACTGAAAAACTGTCCGCAATGGGCGGATAACGAAAACTGGATTCTTATGAAACATATTCTTGCCGTGTATCAGTGGTGTGTGGCTATGCCTATTTTGTTGGTGATGACTATTATCACCGCGTTGCTGACCATCTTTTTCAGCCTGTTCGGAATGAGTAGGCGTGGTGGCTATTATCCTGCGCACTTCTGGGCCAAGTTGTGGTGCATACTGATGTTTGTCAAGGTTGAGGTGAAAGGCCGCGAGAATATCGACCCCAAGACGTCGTATGTGTTTGTGGCAAACCATCAGGGCGCTTACGACATTTATCTTGTATATGGCTATCTGAACCACAACTTCAAGTGGATGATGAAGAAGAGTCTGGAGAAAATTCCGTTTGTCGGCGCAGCCTGCCGCATATCGAAGCATATTATGGTGGACCGTTCGTCGGCGTCGGCTATACAGCAGACCATGGACAGCGCAAAGCGCATTCTGAAGGACGGCATGTCGCTTGTGGTGTTTCCCGAAGGGTCGCGTACGCCTGACGGCGAGATGAAGAAATTCAAGCGTGGCGCGTTCTCGCTTGCCACGGAATTCGGGCTTCCGATAGTGCCGCTGACAATTGACGGCTCTTACGACGTGATGCCTAAAAACACATTCCGCATCACTCCGGGAAAAATATCGCTGACAATCCATAAACCAATATATTTTGACAAGGTGGGTGCTGACAACAAGGCTTTGACCGAGGAATTGCTCGAGAAAAGCTATAATGTGATTAAAAGCGGTCTGCCGGGATAAAAGCATGCGTACAAAAAGAATATTTGCGGTGGTTGTGGCGCTGGGTCTTGTGGTTGGCGACGTGTGGCCGCACGACATTGCGTCGGACGTCGATGTGGAGACGTCGGCCGAGGTC
>ULWG01021582.1_pt1 | contig 16956 bp, 16 predicted proteins | sample 1960141 | NCBI WGS metagenome assembly ULWG01 (sample SAMEA4835806, study PRJEB28245) | human gut metagenome | biome: gut microbiome; material: fecal sample | place: Denmark | collected 2008
TAACGCAGCCAACAACGGTACATTGAAGTAATAAGTTTCATGCTCCCGGAAGGGAAAAACTAAATAGATGATTTTGAAGAAAATCAAGAATATAGTAAAATGGGTGGTGGTGCTGTTTTTCAGTACCACCATTCTTGCTGTAGTGGCATATAGGTTCATTCCTGTATATGTCACTCCTCTGATGTTTATCCGATGCTTCCAGCAAGTAGCTGATGGAGAGAGTATTACCCTGCATCATCATTGGGTTTCGATGGATAAGATTTCGCCTCACATGCCAGTGGCGGTAATGGCGAGCGAAGATGCGAGATTCCTGAAGCATCACGGTTTCGACTTCAATGCCATCGAGAGTGCGGCGAAGAATAATGCACGTGGTGGAAAGGTACATGGAGCCAGTACCATCAGTCAGCAGACTGCTAAGAATGTCTTCCTGTGGCCTGGCCGTTCATGGACCCGCAAGGGATTTGAAGTCTACTTTACCTTCCTCATCGAAATGATGTGGAGCAAGCAGCGCATCATGGAGGTTTATCTCAACAGCATTGAGATGGGACCGGGTATCTATGGTGTGGATGCGGTTGCAGAATATCATTTCGACAAGAAAGCGAAAGATCTGTTTCGTGGCGAGTGTGCGCTGATAGCAGCTACACTTCCTAATCCGCGCAAATTCAGTTCGCTGCATCCTAGCGCTTATATGAAGAAGCGCCAGCGACAGATAGAACATCAGATGAGATTTATCCCTACCTTCCCGCGTGAGGGCGAAGATTTCGACCCGGGCACGGCTGTGGGAGGATATAGGGGGAAGTAATACTTAGTTGATAGTTTATAGTTTATAGTTGATAGGGGTGACCTTAAAATAGTTTTTTGCCTCAAATATTGATTCATGGATTTACTGAAAGACTTGAACGAAGCGCAGCGTGCTGCGGTAGAATATATTGACGGACCTTCGCTGGTGATAGCCGGTGCAGGTTCGGGTAAAACGCGTGTGCTTACTTATAAAATAGCTTATCTCCTGAGCCAGGGCATGAAACCCTGGAGCATCATGGCGCTCACCTTTACCAATAAGGCAGCAAGAGAGATGAAGGAACGTATCGGAAAACTGGTGGGAAATGATCTCGCACAGCATCTCTATATGGGTACCTTCCACAGCATCTTCTCCCGAATCCTGAGAGCGGAGGCCGAGCATATCGGCTTCAACAACAACTTTACCATTTATGACGAAAGTGACTCGCGCTCGCTGATCAAGGCGATAGTGAAGGAGATGGGGCTGGATGATAAGAAGTATAAGCCTGCTGCCGTTCATGCCAAGATTTCGATGGCGAAGAACAACCTGATGAGTGCTGCGGCTTATGAGAGCGATGCGGCTATCTTCGAGCAGAACAAGCGTGCGCAGATGCCTGAGGTTGGTAAGATTTTCGTGGCTTACGTGCAGCGTTGCAAGCAGGCTAATGCCATGGATTTCGATGATCTGCTGACGCTTACCTATCAGCTCTTCAGGGAGCATGAGGATATTCGCCACAAATATGCCGCCCGCTTCGATTATGTCCTGGTGGATGAGTATCAGGATACCAATCACGTTCAGATGTCTATCGTCATGCAACTCTGTCAGGAGAAACAGCGTGTTTGTGCCGTGGGTGATGACTCGCAGAGTATCTATAGTTTCCGTGGTGCCAATATCGATAATATTCTCAACTATCAGCGCCAGTTTCAGGGAACGCGTCTCTTCAAACTGGAACAGAACTATCGCTCTACCCAGACCATCGTTGAGGCGGCTAACAGTCTGATCAAGCATAACCGCAACCAGATTCCTAAGGATGTGTTCAGCGAGAATGCGAAGGGTGAGAAGATTCAGTATAAGCCTGCTTACAGCGACAAGGAAGAGGCGGCGATTGTGGCGAAGGACGTGAAGCGTATCCGGCGCGAGGATGGCTGCCAGTATAGTGATTTTGCCATTCTCTACCGCACCAATGCCCAGAGCCGCAGCTTCGAGGAGGAGTTCAGAAAGCAGGGTATTCCTTATCGCATTTATGGCGGACTGAGTTTCTACCAGCGCAAGGAAATCAAGGATATCATAGCCTATTTCCGTCTGGTGGCGAATCCGGATGATGAAGAGGCAATCAAGCGTATCATCAACTATCCGGCACGAGGAATAGGGGCTACTACGGTGCTGAAGATTGCTGACTGTGCCCATCAGAACCAGGTGAGTTTCTGGGAGGTAATCGGTGCCCCTGAGCGGTATGGACTGGCGGTAAACAAGGGTACGATGAACAAACTGGAAACCTTCAGATTGCTGATTTCTTCGTTTATCGAACGGGCTCAAACCACGGATGTCTATGAATTGGGTGATGCCATTATCAAGGAGAGTGGTATCAGTCAGGATATCATGTCGGGCAAGGATGCCGATGATCTGGCACGTCAGGAGAACCTGGAGGAATTCTTGAGCGGTATGTCGGCTTTTGTGGAGGAACGCCGTGAAGAGGGTAGGTTTGATGAACTCTTCCTGCAGGATTATCTGCAGGATGTGGCGCTGCTTACCGATGCTGACAGCGATGGTGATAAGGATGAACCACGTGTTTCTCTGATGACGGTTCATGCTGCCAAGGGTTTGGAGTTTCCTACGGTTTTCGTGGTTGGTTTGGAAGAGAATATCTTCCCGAGTCCGCTTTCTGCTGCTTCGCTCCGAGAACTGGAGGAGGAACGGAGATTGCTTTACGTAGCCATTACGCGAGCTGAAAAACATTGTATCCTGACGAACGCCAAGAACCGCTGGCGATATGGCAAGATGGAGTTTGATAATCCGAGTCGGTTTATCGATGAGATTGACGGCAAGTTGATTGATAGCCAGGATGAGGCTGGTGGAAGCTTGTTTGGCTCTATGTCTGACCAGCCGGAGTGGGCGAGAGCGCAGCGTCCTCGCAGACCGTGGGAGGATGCTGAGCAGCCTAGATACAGTAGCAGGTATCAGAATTCCAAACCGGTAGCATCGCAGTTTGTGGCAGATCCTAAGTCTTCTCTCTTTGATGATGAACCGGAGACTTCACGTACTTCCGGACGCTCGTCTGTTTCCGGACGCTCATCTCTCTCTGAAGGTAATTTCAAGTCTGTTAGAGCGCTGAATGCAGCTAAGCGTTACATGGAGACGCATTCTTCTCATCCTGCTTCTCGCGGTACTGGATCTTCTGCAGCATCAGTTTCTTCTTCTACAGCTACATCTGCTGGCAGTTCTTCTTGCGGTTTGCAGGAGGGAATGAAGATTGAACATCAGCGTTTTGGACGGGGAACGGTATTGAAGATTGAAGGTACTGGTGAGAATACGAAGGCTACGGTTGAGTTCGTTCATTCTGGCACCAAACAACTTCTGCTGAAATATGCCAAGTTTACGGTAGTAGATTAAGTTCAGTAGTCTGATTTTGCGTTTTTAATAATATATTAGGGCTCTTTAGTATGCTAAAGTACTAAAGAGTCTTAATTTTTTGTGTAATTATTTGTTCTTCTTGTAACTTTTGTTTATATTTGTAGCATATTTACGAACGATATGCAAAAAAACGTTTAATATTTAACTTATAAACAGAACGATTATGAAGAAATTAATGATGATGGCAGTAATTCTGCTTGCTGGTTTAGGAAGTGTAATGGCACAGAGCGATTACAAGCGCGGTATCTTTAACCATGTAGGTCTTAATGTGGGTGCAGGTACCGAGGGTATTAGTGTTGGTGTGGCTGCTCCTGTTACTAACTTCCTTGAGGTAGAAGCAGGTGTGAACATCATGCCATCTTTCAAACTGTCTGGTGATTTGGATGTAGATGTCAATACCAGTTCTTTGCCTCAAGTACCTGATTTTCAGTACCCAACCAGTGCAACCATTCATGCAGAAGGGGCATTCGACCGTACCACCTTTAATGTAAAGGCTAATCTGTATCCATTCGGTGGTGGCAGCAAGTTCTTTATCGCAGCTGGTTTGTCTATTGGTGGTGAGAAGATTGCTGAGGTTACCGGTTCTTGCGATGAACTTCGTGATTTCTCTAATAATTATTTGAAAAATAATCAAACTTTGGAGCAACAGTTCCGTAAGGCTATATCAGCCAACTTGGGTGGTTACAACTTGGAGCTCGATGAGAACTATAACCTTCAGGGCGATATCCGTTGCAAGAATGTTCGTCCATACCTCGGTTTAGGTTTCGGTCGTCTGGTTCCTAAGAACCGTATCGGTTGCCGCTTTGAGTTGGGTTGCCAGTTCATGGGTAAGCTCAAGGTTTACCAGAATGGTAACGAGATAGATATCAATAAGGCATTGGAAGATGCTGGCGAGGATGATCTCTCTAAGTTCGTAAAAGACTTGAAGGTTTATCCTGTTTTGAAGTTCTCTCTAACAGGTAGAATCTTATAATATAGATAAAGAGTTATAAAAATAGATTGGGCAAGACCAGAGATGGTCTTGCCCTTTTTGTTTCTATATACTATAAATTGAAAAAGCGTCCCCGCAGTAGCCTCACGGTCACTACGGGGACTTATAATTACTAACATCTAACTTTAGCATTTTTGTTTAAACTTAAAAACAAATTCTTTATGAGAGTAATTTCTCCATTATCTATAAACATAAACCAAGTATCTCATATATTGCAAGTAACTTGTATCCTGCAAATATCTTGTATCCTTAAATGCAAGTTCTTAGAAAAGTCAAACCCATAGACCAGTATCTCTACTAATATCTTGATTATTTTTATTTTATTGCTTTTTGTCTGTTTAATATTTAATACTTTTAAGTTCACAATGCAAAGATATAAAAAAAATGGGTAAACTCCAAATTAATTTTGCTTTATTTTGTATTAAGTGGCTTTTATTGTACTTATGCGGCAGTTTTTAAGGATTAACCGGCAAAGTTAAGAGGGTGTATCATAAACATTCAAATGCTTTATGATACACCCTCTTTCTCAGGATTCTGAATTTTTTCGTGTTTATAACGCTTCGTCTTCAGGACGTGGCATCTGTGTCTGGGGCTTCTGTTTCTTGCCTGACTTCATGAATAGTTTCTTTTTCTTGAGCCATGCAGCCTTGCGTATTTCGTATTCTTCGCGATGACGCTCCAAAAAATTATCAGCCATGTTTCGTTTCCTTTTTTACTTTGCGTTATGAATGCTTATTCTTCTTTAAACTTACTGTAAATCACCTTTATCTGTATAGGACTTGTCTCCTTGCCGTTGCTGTCGGTGGTTATTACACCTCTTTTCAGTCGGGTAGAAGCGAGTGACATATCGTGATTAATCTTGGAGATGACGGTAGTATAGCCCTGTGTGGTTGTGATGACGTTTACAGGAACCAGTACTACTTTATTCCAGTTTTCCCCCTTGCCCTTGTTCTTATACATGGCAGAAACCAGGTTGGCGATATTCTGGAATGTATAGGCATTCTTGTAGGTGCCGGTACTGCTGTAGCTTGCCGTATAAGAAGTACGGCTATCTGCCAACTTGCTCTTTTCGAAGAACGACTGCAAACTGTCTTTCTGAACCATCAGGATGGTGCTTGGTGTAGCAAAGTTGTATGGGTTGTCTTCGTTTTCATTGTTGAGTCGTGGGAAAGAGATGGTAGCAGTGTTGAGCGTATCCTTCTCATGACCTTTCATGATATCTTCGATAGGGAGGGTAACCTCGGTGAAGATACCTGCCGGTGACTTGAGATAAGTACATTTCTCCTGATCCTTACTTGCCAACTTCTTCAAGTTCTCGGTATCGTTCTCAATCTTGTTGAGCTGCAATACCTCTTCTGTACCATCGAAACGGTTGTATCCGATGCTTACAGCTGTACTGTCTTTATTGATGGTCTTGTGGCGGGTCCAGTAGAAGATAAGCTCTGTATTCCAAATCTTAGCCATGTTACCCGTACCGCCTACGTTCTTGATATAGAAGCCAGGGCAGACGTTGTGCAGGAACTTGAAGTTGGTCTTGAAGTACTCAGGATGTTCTGCGTATGTTTGCATGATGTAAGAACCATAGTTCTTGTATGTCTTACCATCTTTTTTGTACTTCTTATTCAAGTAAATCTTGAAGTTCTTGACATCTGATGTATTGCTCAAGTTGTAATTACTGCTCCAATGCTGGTTGTTTTCGCTTACCCAGCCTTCCTTGAAGGCATCATAATTAGAGTAATACTCCTTATCTTCTGCCATCGGCTTTGTCATCTCATAGGCTGTCACCTTCATTGGGGCGATGGTATCACCGTAGCTGGCATTGTATGAAACCAGGAGGTAGCATGAGTCTGCTTCGATAGAACCTTTGTTTGCCTGCTTGATGTAATCGAGTGTATCTACAGAGAAAGTAGGCAATACGCTCAATTGGGTCATGTAGTCGCCCTTTACATAGTTGCCGGTTTCCGGGTCTTTCATCTTTCCGATGAGCCCCGTGTTGTTGCGGCTCAATACGGAATCTGCTACTATAGACTTTGTGGTAACATTGAACGCTGAGTTAGAAATGTTAATGTTGTCTATCTTATTAGTGATGCTACCACCGATTCCCTCGGTGGTATCATCACATGCAGCGAAAGTAAGCGCTGCTATTACTAATACTGTTAAGAGTCTTAAAATTTTCATTATCCTTGTATGTATGTGTCTCTGTTGTCGGAATTTTATTCTGCGTCAGGACAAACCTTGTTGATGAAGTCTGCGTATGGCTCCTGGATATCTTCTCCTGGATAAGCCAGTACAGGCTTGTTCTTCTCCTTCGCATAATCAAAGAGAATCTGGTTAGCTTCTTCTTCACCTTCTACCACACCGTCGCTATAGTCGATGGCGAGTTTGCCGAGCTCAATGAAGTTAAAGTCGTCCTGATAGCCGTCGAGCAGTTCAGACTTGGCATCGCGGAAGGCAACGCAACGTTTGAAGTTGGTACCCAGTTCACCCTTGAGTTCGTTGGTATAGAGAGCGGTAATCACCTTTGATTCTGCAAATGAAGGCTCTTCGCTGTAGGCTGTCTTTACATAGAATGGCACTACTGCGCTAGCCCAACCCTGGCAGACGATTACATCAGGCTGCCAGCGGAGCTTCTTTACGGTTTCCAATACGCCACGTGCAAAGAAGATAGCTCTTTCTCCGTTGTCGGCATATTCCTTTCCGTTTTCATCGGTGCCCATCTGGCGGCTCTTGAAATAGTCGTCATTATCGATGAAATAAATCTGCTGTCGTGTTGTTGGTATAGATGCAACCTTGATGATCAGCGGATGGTCTGTATCATCTATGATAAGGTTCATACCAGACAGGCGAATGACCTCGTGCAATTGTCCGCGACGCTCGTTGATGGTGCCCCACTTAGGCATGAAGGTGCGGATCTCAAAACCTGCTTCCTGCATCTTCTGAGGCAGTTCGCGTCCCATGATTGACATGTGAGACTCGGCTACGTATGGGTCGATCTCCTGATTGATAAATAATACTTTTTTTGCCATAAAATTTAAATTTTATTCTTACGAATTACGTGCAAAGGTACAAAAAAAACTTCAAATAGGGGCATTTTTTCTCCGAAATTCATTATTTTCGGCAATAATTCGCATATTTTTAGGTTTTTTCTTTCTCATTTGAGAAAAAAGTTGTTATTTTGCACCCGAAAACAGATTATGACGATGAAAGTATTCAATAAGATTGTTGACCTCCAGAACGAACTCTTCATGTGTCGTAAGGAGGGAAAGGAAATCGGCCTTGTGCCAACTATGGGTGCGCTGCATGAGGGTCACGCCTCTCTTGTTAAGCGCAGTGTGAAGGAAAATGGCGTGACTGTAGTTTCTGTGTTCCTGAATCCTACACAGTTTAATGATCAGGGTGACTTGGATCGCTATCCTCGTACCCTCGATGCTGACTGCAAGCTCTTGGAGGCTTGTGGTGCTGACTATGTGTTTGCACCATCGGTGAAGGAGATGTATCCTACACCAGATACACGCCACTTTGAGTTTCCACCTGTTTCTACCGTGATGGAGGGTGCCAAGCGCCCGGGGCATTTCAATGGTGTATGTCAGGTAGTGAGCCGTCTTTTCTATATCGTTCGACCAACTCGTGCTTATTTCGGTGAGAAGGATTGGCAGCAGATTGCTGTCATCAAGCAGCTCGTGAAGTACATCAACAGCGATGTGCAGATTGTGGAGTGCCCTATTGTCCGTGATGAGGACGGTTTGGCTAAGAGCAGCCGTAATACTTTGCTGGCTCCTGATGAGCGTGCCATTGCGCCAAACATCTATAAGGCCCTGAAGGAGAGTGTGGAGTATGCCAAGACTCATACCGTACAGGAAACTCACGATAAGGTGGTTGCCGACATCAATGCTGTAGAGGGTCTGGAGGTAGAGTATTTCCAGATTGTGGATGGCGACAGCCTGCAGGATGTTTCTTCATGGGAGGATAGTGCATACGTGGTAGGTTGCATCACCGTTTATTGCGGTAAGACTCCTATCCGTCTCATCGACCATATCAAGTATAAGGGATAATTCCTCGATAGATATTCTTTATTAAGTTTAATCCGTAACAGATCAAGTAATAACAGAACAATGCAGATAGAAGTATTGAAGAGTAAGCTCCATTGTGTAACCGTAACTGAGGCTAACCTGAATTATATGGGTAGCATCACCATCGATGAGGACTTGATGGACGCTGCTAATCTGATAGCAGGCGAGAAGGTTCAGATTGTAGACAACAACAATGGTGAGCGCTTGGAGACCTATATTATCAAGGGTGAGCGTGGTAGCGGTTGTATCTGCCTGAACGGTGCTGCAGCCCGCAAGGTGCAGGTGGGAGACACGGTGATTATCATCGCCTATGCCCTGATGGACTTTGAGGAGGCTAAGACCTTCAAGCCAACCGTGGTTTTCCCTAAAGAGGGAAACAGGGTTTAATATTCAATGGAAACAAAAGAAAGGGTGTGTCATGGATTTATGGCACACCCTTTCTTTTGTTTTATTACTATATAATTTAAGGTGTAATTACGATGGGTTAAGGATAGATCTCGATATGGCTGCTGCCGGAGTTGCCATTCTTGATAATCCTTATCTGGGTGGTGATGCGCTCGCTCATCGTGTCGGTATGACTGATGACGCCCACCTTCTTGCCTTGCGAACTTTGCAGCATGGCGAGGGAGTCGATGACGGTGGCTAGGGTATCGGGGTCGAGGGTTCCGAAGCCTTCGTCGATGAACAGGTTCTCGAAGGAGATGTTGCGGGAGGATAATGCCGACAAGCCCAAGGCGAGACCGAGACTCACGATGAAGGTTTCGCCACCAGATAGGGAGGTGGTGTCTCGGATATCGTCGGCACGGTCGTGGTCGATGACTCGGATGCCCAGCGAATGCTTTACCTGCTGCAGTTCGTAACGGCTGTTGAACTTTCTGATTTCCTGGTTGGCGTGCGCTATCAGGAAACTGAGCGTATAGCATTGGGCTATCTTGCGAAGCGTCTTACCGTCTGCTCCTATAGCATCCGTAATGGCTGTCCAGTCGTCCTTTTCCTGTGTTACGAGATTCAGAGCCTCAGCCTTGTCACCCAACTGCTTCACGGCTTCCTGATGGTTCTGCATCCTGGCGTTGGCAGCAATCAGTTCGTTGCGCTGGCTTCTTTCCTGATACTCCTGCTGAATGGCTAGGAGAGCATCACGGGTTTGGGCAGGCTGATGTTCCAAGTGCTGCTGATGCGCCTTTTCTGCACTCTGGTAAAGGGCGGTAGTTGAAGCCACAGCTTTCTCCTTTTCGTCCTTTTCCCGACGGATGGCATTCCAGTCTTCGGCAGAGTGAAGTATCTCCCGGATGGTATTTCGGTCGATAAGGCTTGGTTCGATACTTCTTTCCTCGATGCCTTCCTCTTCGGAGTCTTTTCCTTCGATGCTCTTTTCTTCAAGCTGCTTGTTGTATTCCTCAATCCAAAAGTCGAGTTCCTTTTCCTTCGCTTGCAGATTCTCTTTCATCGTCTTGTTCTGAGACAGCATGGTTTGATGCGAACCTTTACTGTTGGCGAGTTCCGCCTTCAGTTTGTTGATATTCTCGTTCTGAGTATCAGCAGCTTTCGTTGCCTCATCCTTTGCTGCTGTCAGTCTTTGTTCAGCCGCATCTGGTTCTTCTCCATTCAGAATCTGCTTATATTTCTCCTGCCATTCCTCCATTTCCTTCTTGGCGCTATTCCATGCCTGAAGGGCTTTCACGTAAGCCTCCTCCTTACTCTTTTGCTGTGAGATAAGGTTGATGGTAAGTGCTTTCTGCTCAGCCAGTTTTGTGGCGCAGGTTGAAGTGTTTTCTTGGGCTTTATTCTGTATAGTAGAAGCCTTGCTTTCATACGCAGCTTCATCCTTCACAGCCTTGTCCTTGAGTTGGGTCAGCCGTTCTATCTCTTTCTGAATCTTGTTAAAGAGGCTCAGTTTGCTGCTCGCATCTTTCGCCTTGTTTTCATAGATAGGCAAGAGCGATTTTAGTTCTGCCTCTGCCTTTGGAATCTTTGGATACTGGGCGATGAGCGCCTTCCATTCCTCTTCGTAAGTTGCGATTTCTCCCGAGAGCTTTTCCTGTTGTTTTTGGAGCGTCTGTACTTCGCCGTCGTTCTGTTTTCTTTCGCCGGAAAGATCCTTCTCCTCTTTCTGCTGCAGTTTCAGCAGATTCTCCTTGGCTTTCAGAAGTTGCGAGAGTTCCGTGGTGGCTTCCTCAAACTGTCTGTTGTCGGTATGATAAGGATGGGTCGTGCTGCCACAGAGCGGACACGGTTTGCCTTCGGTCAGGTTGGCACGATGAATCTCCCATTTCTCGCTCACCATGAGGGTATAGGCATTTCTCAGCGTCAGGGTCTCTTGGGTCAGAGCCTCGATGGTCAACTTGCCCAGCGCCTCATCTATTTCCGCGTTTCTCTTGCCCAAGACCTGGATTCGCTCCTCATTCTTCTGCTTTTCTGTTGTGGCAGCATCGAGATGAGCCACAACCTTGATGGCTTGCTGGACATCTTGCAGTTTCCTGTCGGCTACAGTCTTGCTGTTCTGCAGTTCCTCTATGTTCTGTCCGGCAGTCTTGTTTCTTTCCGTCTCCCAAGCCTGTTCAGCGGCTTGCGTCGCTTCGTGCAGAACCTGTTTCTGCTTGGTAATCTCTTCCTGTGTCGCTTTGAGGGCAAGGTTCGCTTTCTCCGTTTCGGCTTCCCATTTTTGGATGTTTCGGGCGTTTTCCTCCACGTCTTTCTGGGCAGTTAGATTCTCTTTCTGAGCCAACTCCAATGCCTCTTTCTTTTCTTTCAGATTCGGCATTGCCGCTTCCATTTTTGTTTTCAGCGCTCTTGCTTCTGCGATGACCGGCAGCGCCTTTTCTAGCTGTTCCTGTGCCTTGCTTACTGTTTGCTTCAGACTGGCGAGAGTTTTCTCGCTTTCGCTGATGGCAGACTCTTGACTTTTGATGTTTCCTTCCGCTTTCAGGATGTTTCCTTCCTGCTCGTGGATGCTTTGCGTCTGTCGTTCTACTTCTTGTAGTAGGTTGACGGCAGGCTGTACTTCATCGTGCAACTGCAGACGGAGAATCTGGGCTTGCATCGCTTTAATGTCATCTGCTGCTTGCTCCATATCTGTTTGGCAGATAGCGATTTGCTTGATTTGCTTATCGTTTTCCTCAAACCATTGCAGGTCTTTCGAGATGGCTTGCAACTGGCTGTCGAGTTCCTTCTCAGCCTTTTCCAGGCGGTCGATTTCCTCCTTCAGTTGGGCAAGTTCTTCATCGTTCAGCAGGTTCTGTTTTACGGCTTCCACCGATGCAGCCATCTGGTTGTAGGTATCCGTCGCCTGGTCTTTCGCCTTCTTGATTTCAGTAGCTATGTTCGTATAAGTTTCCTCGCATCCGATGAGTTTTTCCAGGAGTTCGTACCGCTCGTTTTCCTTCGCCGTCAGGAAGTTGGCAAACGAGCCTTGGGCGATGAGCACGGTACGGAGAAACTGGTCGTAGTCGAGTCCGATGATGTTCGGCAGTTCGTTCCAGTCGGCAGCTTCCTCTGTTATCTCTTCTCCGTTTCTCGTGATTTTATAAAGCGCAGTCTTGGCGTTCTCGTAGCGCACTCTCTGGAATCTGACGTGCCATTCTGCGCGGTAGATGCTGCCGTTGTTGGCAAGGAAGGTGAGTTTGCTGTAGCCCTCTTTCTTGCCACGGGTCAGGATGTTTCGGCTGTCGGTAGGAGCCAGACGGTTACTTTCGCTGGCATCGGCAGCTCCGAAAATCTCGATGTTCTGGTTCTTGTCGCCTTTCTTCCTGGGGTAGCGAGGGGCGCGGTTGTAGAGGGCAAGGCAGATGGCGTCGAGTAGGGTAGACTTGCCACTTCCCGTCGGACCTACGATGCTGAAGATGGTGCTCTCGCCTAAGGCACCTTCTTCAAAGTTGATGACCTCGCCACCCTGTTTGTCAAGCGAAGCGAGGTTGAGTATTTCGAGTTGTAGGAATTTCATAATGATGATGTCGTTAATAAATCGGATAACATTTTCTCCTGTCTTTCGTTCATCGGAGCGTTGTGCCTGATGGCGAAGGCTTCCTTCAGCGTATCGAGCGGAGGACGGTTGATGATGTCTTCTATGCTGGTGATGTGCTGGGAACCCTGGATGGTGGAGAGGTCCAGTTGTGGGATGATGCGCTGGATTTTGCAGAGCACGGCATCCTTTTCGTTGACGAGTTTCTCCAGTTCCTTGATGTCATCGCTGGATAGTTTCTCCTGTTTCACCTTCAGCATCACGTAGTCGAAATGGTCGCTCAGTTCGCCGTCTGTTCTCTCTGAAAGTTCAGAATTGATGAGCTTCTGCCATTTCTTGAAGGTCAGCTCTTCCTCATCTTCGGGCAGGATGCGGAGGGCGTGCTGAGGCTTGTATTCCAGGAAATCTACTTTCCATTCCTTGCTCTTGCCGGTTTCCTTTCCTTCATCCTCTTCTCCGTGTTCTATGGTGATGAGGTCGATGCCGTGGGTGTAGTCTTTCTCGGCAAACGACATCGGGAGGATACTTCCAGTATATCTTGCCCAGTCGGTGTTCCAGATATGTTGCCGTTTGTGGATGTGTCCGCAAGTCATATAGTCGGGATGATCGTTCCATCCTTCCAGGTCCACTTCCTCCTGTCCGCCGATGATGATTTTCTCGCTCGCATCCTTTTTGGCGATATCCGAACCCTTGGCGTACATGTGTGCCATCATGATGCACTTCCTGCCCGGGTATTTCTTTCGAGCCTCAGCCGTCAGTTCTCTCAGAAAGTCGTTGACTCCCTGCGAGTAACTGGCGTTCTGTACCACATCGCTTCTTAGGAAAGGTACGGCGAGGATGATGACTTCTTCTCCTTCCTCGTTGGTTACGGGGATGATGAGGTCATCGAAGGAATAGATCCAATGTCCGCCGGTTTTATCATCGTCCTCGCTTTCTCCCTGCTTCCAGATTTTCCTTACGTTTCCTCTTATTTCCACGTGGTATCGGGTGAGTAGCGGACGGGGAGCCTCCAGTCGGCTGGCGGAATCGTGGTTGCCGGCGGTAATGATGACCTGCATGTTCGGGCACAGTTGGGTAGCATCGGCAAGAAACTCGTAATAAACGGTCTGTGCCGCTGCCGATGGATTTCCGTTATCAAAGATGTCTCCTGCGATGAGGAGAGCATCGGGCTTTTGTCCTGCTATTTGTTCCAGGAGCCATTTCAGGAAATGCTTGTGTTCCGGCAGACGGTCGTTGCCGTGAAACAGGTTGCCCAGGTGCCAGTCGCTGGTTGCTAATATCTTCATACTCATAAGAATGTCTAATCTTAGTCTTTTTCTTTGTCTTTGGTTTGCAATCCTTTAGCCTTTGGCTTGCAATCCTTTGGCCTTTGGTTTGCAATCTGACTACAAAGTTAACACAATTATTTGGGATACGCAAAGAAATAAGCTCAAAAAACGAAGAATTATGGCCGGAAAAGTAAAGATATTCAGGAAAAGTCTTGTTTTATATCTGATAAAGTTGTATCTTTGCATAGTAGAAATCTTCGTTCACCGACGTTGAACCGACATTCAGCGACGTTGAACCGCCGTTCATCGCCGTTGAACGGACATTCAGCGTCGGTGAACGGAGGTTTCTCCTAGGATTAAATACTTTTCTTCCTAGGTTTGTGGTCTTTTCTTCTTAGGTATGATCATAAATACTGTAGGATGCAAAGGCTGCTGCAATAAGGAGTGATAACAATCTTAATAAGAAAGGAAACTGATATGGCTAAGTACAAGTTGCAAGAGTTGAATGATTTGCGTGATGAAGGCAAGCGCAGAGTTTATCCCAAGATGGTGACCAACCGGACACTATCCCGAAAAGAGTTCGTCAAGATGATGCAGAACTACCATCGCGGTATTTCGGAAAGTACCACGGAGGCTGTATTGACCGATGTGGTTGATATGCTGACAGACATGCTCTCCATGGGTTACAACGTGAATCTGGAAGGTTTCGGCACCTTCTCCCTCTCCCTCGCTTTCGAGGATGAGAAGCCTAGGGAAATTCTGAATCCTGATGATAAGATGACGTACCGCAAGGTGGGCGTGAAAGATATCAACTTCAAGGCGTCTCCAGAGTTTGTCAAGGATGTGAAGCGTGAAACCGACCGTGACCTGGAGCGTGATATGGGTGGCGTAAAGGTTATCCGTAAGCAACTCTATTCCAGGGAAGAGCGCATCGCCCGAGCCCTGGAGGTGATAGAGAAGAACGGAGTCCTCACCCTAGGCGATTATGCCTCCATCAACAACCTGAGCCGTACTGCTGCCTCTATGGAACTGAAGGAGCTGACAAATGACAAGACTTCACCGATAGATTCACTAGGCCGCGGCAGCCATAAGGTTTGGGTGAAGAGGAAAGAATAACATAGCGTAAAGGTAAAGGGCAAAAGCTTAGAATATAAGAACTGTCATTTATGATAGTTACCACAGATGACAGCTCTTTTTTATTTGAGATATTTATTTCCAAATAGGATTTTCTTCCCATGCTCTTGTGAACCCAATCATAAAAATAGGAATGTTTGGGTAGGAAGCAAAAAGTTCCTTTATATCCTTTTTGATAGTGTTGTTTGGACATATAGCATTACACAGATATAAAAGACAGGATATTACGCCAAACGCACGTTTACGCTGGTGCTCTGTTAAGTTTGAATGCATCCATTCATTCCTATGATGGCTTATATTTGTCGGTTTCTTAGAAAATATCTTATACCATATTCTTGAATGGTGGGCAATGATATTTCGTAAGACCGAAATAGCTTCTAACCAACTTGAAAGTTCTCGGGCAGAATATAAACCAAATTCATTTGCTATTTTTGATTTTAATGGAGATTGATTCAATAGGTTTTTGTACATCTTAGATAGTGTTCCAAATGTAGCAGTTTCAAAAATCATCCACGCGTCAGGATTAGCTCCGGACAATGTATTTTTGTCCCAATCGGGATGGTCTAAAATATACTGTCGAACAAAAGGATCTGAATTTCGAGCGAACTCATATTTCATATCCAGCACCAGGTTTGTGTGAAACTGCTGGTTTTCAAAAAGGGAATTATCCAAATACCATAATCCTGTATTTGTTGCCAACGAAAGAGTTGTTATGAATTTTGTACGTAATCCCACTTCCAGGATTTCAATTGCTCCAAAAAGAATATTGCGCAACTTTTTGTCAAACTCATATCGGTCTATGATTGTATTAAAACTTGTACCATTGACGAAATGCCTAGTATTAATATCCAACATATCCACCCAATAGTATTTTAGGCGAAAATAGCTAATCCTTGCTAGATATGAAATAGCAATTTGTTCATCATTGAATTCCATTCCCTTTTCTTTGAGTCTGGTCAATTGTTCTTGTATGGTTCTTGGTCTCTGATTCATATGCCTTATATATAAAAAATGACTCGCTTGCAGTTCTAATGGGATGCAAACGAGTTCTGTTGCTGCAAAGATACAAAGATTCTTTTATAAAACAAACTTTTTGAAAAGAAAAATCATAAAAAGTATTTTCTTTTTACATAATTGATGGATTTTATCAAAGATGATACTTCGCCGATAGATTCACTAGGCCGCGGCAGCCATAAGGTTTGGGTGAAGAGGAAAGAATAAATGCAAATATCTCTCAGAATATTTGTTAGTTTCAATTCTTTTTCGTATTTTTGCGGTGTAATTTAAATGATAGTGTTATGACGAGAATAACAAGGGAACATCTTGAAGATGAGGTACTCAAGTCGATTCAGAAGAAAGCGGAGTCGATTATGCCGAAAGATGCCAAGGTTATCCTTTTCGGGTCAAGGGCTAGAAGGGATGCTAAAGCAGATTCCGACTGGGACATCCTTGTGCTTCTGAACAAGGATAAGATAGATGAGCAGGATCATGATAATTACACCTATCCTCTTTGGGAATTGGGATGGCAAATCAATCAGATGATTCACCCGATTGTGTATTCGATGAAGGATTGGCAGAGCAAAAAGGGCAGTCCTTTTTATAATAATGTAGAAGAGGAAGGGGTAATGCTATGCTAGATAAAAAGGATAATGGTATGCCAACAGATAGTCGCTATTTTGCGCAAAAAGCAATAGATGCCGCAAATGAATTGTGGGATAAGGGCTTGATAGATGAAAATACTATTGAGCAATGGAAGCATGAACATATGAGAACGTCTTATTCTGAATAAATGTATCAAACTTTATTGTTTAATCGTATTATGAATGCAACATTACAAAAGAAAAAGTTACAATCAGAGTTAGATAAGGCTATTCTCAATGTAAAGGAGGGGAATGTCAAGAACTTCGATACATTGGAGGATATGATGAACTATCTGGAAGCTTAGACATGAGTATAAAATGCCTGGTTAAGAAGTAAATCTTTGAACTTTTGCATGTGGTTCAAGCACGGGCTGAAGGTCCACAAGAGGGTGTGTTATAAATCAACAGCTCGCAAGTCCGTTAGGCGTTAGGGAGATACGCGAGTCGGGGGTGTAATTTAAACTGTGTCAAGGCTTGTTCTTAACT
>ULWG01020031.1_pt1 | contig 16061 bp, 7 predicted proteins | sample 1960141 | NCBI WGS metagenome assembly ULWG01 (sample SAMEA4835806, study PRJEB28245) | human gut metagenome | biome: gut microbiome; material: fecal sample | place: Denmark | collected 2008
GGAGCACGGACAGCTATGCTATGGCATTCGCTGAATAGTTACAGAAAAGGATTTAGTATGAAAAAAATCTTATCTCTTCTTGCTTTGTTAGTGATGACGCTAACCGCGTTTGCAGCTGACTACACAGGTCATCGCACCGTTACATACGGAAGCATGCCCTCTACTGAGGCGGACGACGCAGTTCTCACAATCACTGACAATGGCGACAACACATTTAATGTGACGTTTAAGGATGTCATCAACGTTGATGGCAACTACAGAGACAACTATGGTACATACACATTCAGCAATGTTGCTGGTACCACAGAGAATGGTGTTACAACCATCGACCTTTCTAACCTGAGTGCAACTGTTGCAAATAGTGACCTTGGCTTGACCGAGGCTTCTGATGGCGTTCTTTTTGCTAAGTTCAATGCAGAAAAGGCATACGCTAAATTCTCAGCAATGGTTGGTTCTTATTACAAGTCTAAAATCTCTGCAGAGTTTGGTGTTAACGATTTCGAGTCTACTGGCGGTGGTTCTACTGGCGGCGGTGACGAGAAGCCGGCAGCTTTCGAGAAGGTTAACTTCGTAGGCGATGGCACTAACTTCAACTGGAGCATCCCAGTAGATTGGGATACACAGAAGATCGTTATGTCTATCAGCACAGCTACTTGTACAACTGGCTGCGAGCACATCATCGGCCTCGGTACAGACGGCACATCATGGGCTGGCAACCTCCACATGTATCGCACTTCTGCAGACAAGCAGCTCCAGTGCTACTTCGGTGCAGGTGCAGTCAACACTGGCAAGTTTGATGAGGGCAACCCTATCAAGGTTGAGATCTCTAAGGCTAATGGCTTCATCGTAGACGGCACAACACGAATCTCTGCAGCGCAGCTTGCAGACCTCTTCGCTATGTCAACAGTAGTTATGGGCACTGGTGAGGGCAATAACATCCTCTCACACGCTACATACAACTACGTTAAGGTTGTTGACAAGGACTGGACAGAGCCGACAGAGCCTGAGGTAACTGTAACCTTCGAGAAGCAGTATGCCGATCAGCTCTATTCACTCGCTGACGGTACTCCGAGCGCAAAGGGCGACGCTACCGTTACTCTCAAGGAGATGTCTGACAACACTATCAGCATGTCTCTCGCCTTCTCTGATATGAACGTTGAGTCTACAGACCTCGTAAAGGGTACAGACGACAAGGACCGCACTACATACACTGGTACAGCTAACTTCCAGGGCACAAACTTCGCTGTTAAGGCTCTTCGCTACACTAAGGATGAGGAAGAGAAGCTTTACATGACTCTCATCCCAACTGACGGAACAACTCTCGCATTCGGTGAAGATCCCGACTACGTAGCTCCGGCTGAGCCTGAGGACGTAACACTCTGGGAGAACTACCAGGCTGACGGCACTGGCTTCTCTAAGACAGCTACTATCAACTGGGACAAGCAGAAGATCGTTGCTTCTATCGACTTCTCTAACGGTGGTGACGACAAGGATATCCTTGCTATGACTACTGGCGAGAGCTTCGCTGCATTCCAGACAAGCACATACCGCACAATGCACTGGTACTGCCAGCAGTCTGTAAAGCAGATGTCTGGTTTCTACGCAAAGGACGGCGCTGGTAACAACAACACCGGTCGTATGGACGTTGCTGACTGCCTCGCTAAGTTCGAAATCTCTAAGGCTGAGGGTCTGAAGGTTAACGGTGAGGTTAAGATGTCTCCTGAGGTTCTTGACGAGCTCTTCGCAAGCAACACTGTTCTCATCGGTAGCGGTGAGTCTCCTAAGTTCAGCCAGGCATTCTACAACTACATCAAGGTAGTTTCTCTTGACTGGACAGAGACAACAACACCTGACACTCCGGAGGCTAAGGTTTACAAGAACACTCTGAAGGTAGTTCGTGGCACAGACACCAAGACATACGCAGACGCTGAGGTATCTGTACTCGCTAAGGGCGAGGGCAAGTACGAGGTTGTTCTTCCCGAGTTCGCAGACATGGATACTGCTGAGGGCACATCTGCTGGCACAATCGGCAAGCTCACATTCGTAGCTGACGGCGTAGAGGCTGACGGCAAGCTCAAGCTCACAGCTTCTTCTGTAGAGACAACTCAGGAAGGTGGCGAAGGCTGGGAGTCACAGACATTCACAGCTTCTATGGACGCTACTGTTACTGGTGAAACACTCGCAGGTACATTCACAGTTAAGGTTAATGGCTATGAGAGCATGTACACATACAACCTCTACTATGGTGTTGAGGCTCCTGAGGTTGTAACAGAAGTTGCTAACAACAACTACACAAGCAACCTCCGCATCATCGACCAGACTTCTGAGGATGAGAATACCCTCTTCCAGACTGACGAGGCTTCTGTAAACATCATCAAGTACAGCGACAACACTTACAAGATCACTCTCAGAAACATCACTCTCAACGAGCAGACAAGCGACCTCGTATTCACTGGCGAGGCTGTAGGCACAGAGGTCGATCCGGACGAGGGCGGTGCTGTTGTAACAGAGGGCACTATGGTTCAGGCTACTGCTGACGCAGAAACACAGAACTTCCTCGGTGGCGCTGTTAATGCACAGTTCATGTGGCAGGATCTTTCTACTACTGAGATCCGTATGTCATTCGTTCTCGAGGGCGCAACACTCAGCCTCGGTGGCGAGTTCAACTACGAGGAGGAGACACCTGATCAGCCGAAGGACGACTACGCTATCAACTTCGACAAGGACGCTAAGCAGAACCACGTTTCACGCTACTCTACATCTGTTTCTCTCCAGCAGACTGGCAAGGACAAGCAGACTATCGAGTTCGGCAAGACTATGAACGGTTATGAGGACCTCACAGCAGATAAGTTCACTGTTGAGGCAGGCTCAGAGGTAACACCTTCTATCGGTTACGTTGGCGAGTGGATGCACGGTTACGTATACATCGACCTCGACAACAACAAGCAGTTCTCATTCAACGCCGACGGCGCTGACCAGACTGGCACAGAGGTAGTATCTTACAGCTACTATAAGAATCAGAACTCTAAGGGCGAGGCTGTAGAAAGCAACTGCAACGTTAACCCGATGCCTGCATTCACAGCTCCTACCACACCGGGTACATACCGCATCCGCTTCAAGGTAGACTGGGATAACATCGACGCAGGTGGTAGCGTAGCTACTGGTAACTCTATCCTCAACAACGGTGGTGGTATCTACGATGCTACTCTCGAGGTTGTAGCGCCGGTTACCGACGGCATCAGCACAATCAACGCTGAGGTTGCTAACGGCGAGGCACAGCTCTTCACTGTTGACGGCGTACAGATTGCTAAGCTCCAGAAGGGTCTGAACATCGTTCGCACCGCTGACGGCAAGGTTAAGAAGGTACTCGTTAAGTAATCTTTTTAAGACTATAGGGTAGGGCGCACGCCCTTTCCGATAAATAATAAATCCCGACTCCAGCAACGGAGTCGGGATTTTTTTTGTATTAATATGTCATAAACCGATGCATTTTTACAGATTTTTTATTGCGTAAACAATAATTATTCTTACCTTTGCATGTAAAGTACGACTAAGAACAGACAAATTGTAAACATTTCCGGCATTCGGATAACCCCATGCTGCTTATTAATACCATATAGAATAATATAGTTCACTTAATTTAATAACAATTTATTAACAAAAAGAAAGGATTTAGTATGAAGAAAATCTTATCTCTTCTTTCGATGTTGATGGTTACCGTGATGGCATTCGCTACGGACTACACCGATCAGCTTACTTTCAAGCTGACTTTTGGTAGCAGTCCTTATGAGCAGTCTTTGCCGGAAGGAACTCTCACCGTAGAAAAACGCGTAGACGGCAAATACAAAGTGACCGCATGTGGCTGCGATCTAAGCACGTATGGCGTTGGAAAATGGGGCGACCTCAGCTGCGACGCAGTAGAAGGCACAACAGACGCCGACGGTTTGACAACAATCCAAGTTAGCAACCCTGATGTTTCTGCCAGTGGAACTATTGATGGTGGTTTCGCTCTTAAAGGCGAGTCTCTCCTCGTTAAGTTCAACGAAACAAAGGCTTACGCCCTTTTCAAGGGCAAGTTGGCTCTTAACCCTGTTGTAGGTTATGCTTTTGAGTACACCTTCGGTACTGACGAAGGTTTCGAAGGCGGTGGTTCTACCGGCGGTGGCGAGACTGGCGGCGAAGTAACAGAGAAGTACACTGTTAACTTCGACAAGACAGCTTACCACTCACGTAACGACCGTGTCCTCAGCAGCTTCTCTCTCCAGCAGACAGGCAAGGACAAGCAGACTGTAAACGTATTCGCTTCAAAGGCAGCTTACGAGGATCACACATCGTCTGTATTCAATGTTGAGGCAGGCAGCGAGCTGACAGCTTCGTTCAACTACTCAGGTCAGTGGATGAACGGTTATATCTACATCGACCGCGACAACGACGGCGAGTTCTCTTACAAGGAAGGACAGTGGGATCAGGCAGGCACCGACTTGGTAGCCTACAGCTTCTATACTACACTTGCTAATCCGAAAGTAAACGATGGCAATGGCTACAACTCTACCGGTGCTTCTGTTTCTGGTGACGATCGTAGCAACGTTAATCCTCCTTCATTCACAGCTCCTACGGAGCCGGGTACATACCGCATCCGCTTCAAGATCGACTGGAACTGCATCCTCCCTGGAGGTTCAAACGACATCCTCTCTGACGGTGGTGGCGTTTGGGATGCAACTCTCAATGTTGTAGCTGCAGAGCCTGAGGTAACTTCTGACAAGACATACACAAGCAACCTCAAGTTGACTGATGCAGAAAGCGAGGAAGATGTTGTTGATATGCCTCAGGCTGACGTGAACATCATCAAGTACTCTGACGACTCTTATAAGATTACACTTAAGCAGGTTGCTCTCCGTGGTGCTGAAAACGACCTCGTATTCGTAGGTACGACACCTGAGGTAGCTCCAACAGCGGAAGCAGCAGAGCCTCTCTACATATCTGCTACACCTAACACTGCTACAAAGGCAATCCTTGGCGATGTAACAGCTACATTCGCAATCTCAGAAGTTTCTGACGACGAGATTAAGATGGGTATCGCTATCGAGGGCGAAGGTGTTCTCTATGAGGGCGAGTTCAACTACGAGGAAGAAGTAGATGAGCCTGAGGTTTACACAAGCAACCTCCACATCTACGACGCTGCAGCTCCTGAGACAGACCTCTTCAAGGCTGACAAGGCTAACGTAGAGTTCTTGGCAACTGAAACAGGTGAGTTCACGCTCACTCTTAAGGACGTAACACTCAACGAGAAGACTCAGGACCTCGTATTCACTGGTACACTTCCTACAACAGAACCAGGTGGTCAGGAGCCGCTCGCAGAAGAGGGTGATGGTGAAGTAACTCCAGATGAGCCAGCAATGGTTCTCAACGCTACTGCTGACGAGGCTACTGCTACATTCCTCGGTGCTGCATCTGCAACAGCCGAGTTCTCTATCTCTTATAACGCAGCCGACGAATTCATGATGACATTCACCATGAAGGCTGGCGAGAAGAACTACGGTGGCGAGTTCAACTACGAGGCTAAGACACCTGCTGCAGAACCGTTCTGCAAGGAGAACTACGTAGCTGACGGCAATGGCTTCGAGTGGGAGATTCCGGTAGATTGGGATACTCAGAAGATCGTTATGTCTATCGACCCGTCTACATGTACTGGCAACTGCGAGGATGTAATCGGTCTTGGCGCTGTTCCGACAGCTTGGGACAACACTCTCCACTTGTATCGCACAAGCGCAGACCAGATGCTCCAGGGATACTTCCAGGTACCTGGTGGCAGCAACAACAACACAGACAAGTTCGCTGAGACAGCTCCGTTCTTGGTAGAGGTTTCAAAGGCTCAGGGCTTTGTTGTTAACAACGAGGTTAAGATTGCTTCAAGTGCAATGAGCTATCTCTTCACTCTCCCGACCGTTAAGATGGGTACTGGCGAGGGCGCTAACGACAAGTCGCGTGCTACATACAACTACGTTAAGGTAGTTGATAAGGACTGGACGAAGGATCCTGCGACTGGCATCAACGCAACAACAGTTGCTGAGGGCGAGTTCGAGGTATTCTCTGTTGACGGCGTTAAGCTCGCTAAGCTCCAGAAGGGTCTGAACATCGTTCGCTCTGCTGACGGCAAGGTTAAGAAGGTACTCGTTAAGTAATATTTTAGGGGGTGCACTCAGGGGGTGCACCAACCAATAAATTCATAAGAGGGCATGGCATTCCGCCATGCCCTCTTTGCGTATATACCATGTTCTCGCAGATTTCACGGATTTCACTGTGCTAATTATTACATCCTAATCTTCTGTGTAATCTGAATTTCGTTGCAGTTTCGCAGCCTGTCTATCTGTGAAAATCTGTGCCTATCTGTGGGAGGCACATCTCAGTTTGAAGGTTCTGTGTGTTCAGTGTATTCTGTGGGAACTTTCTCCCTGTTTGTTTGGTTGGTGCAGCTGAGACAGCTGCACCCCCTTGAAGATGGCACTGCACCCCCTGAGGATGGCACTGCACCCCCTTAAGTTGCTCCCTTTGAAATATTTGCAACAAGGTTGCAGAATCTTTTTCCGAACTTTGTTAACGATTATTTTTCAGCTTAGTAATTAACAACAAACAAAATATGCTTAGAAGATTATCCTATTACTTATTATCAGCAGTCTTCGTGGCGGGCATTGCCGCTTGCGGAGGCCAGTCGCACGACCATCTCGACCACGATCATGACCACGACCACGCCGAGGAAACCGAGCATCACGACCATGCTGCCGAAGAAGCAGAACACGGTGGCGAGGAAAAGGGCGCCCACACCGATGAGATAATACTCTCTGCGGAGAAAGCCCGTGCAGCCGGCGTGAAGGTAGAGGAGGTGAAGCCAGGCACCTTCCACGGCGTTATACACACCAGTGGCAAAGTGATGTCAGCCTCGTGCGACGAGACCACCGTCGTTGCAACCATCAGCGGACGCGTGCAGTACAAGAACCACGTAAGCGAGGGCTTGAAGGTGTCTGCCGGCACCACGCTCTTCTCAATCACCTCAGCCGGCATGCAGACCGCAGAGGGCGACCCCGTGCAGCGTGCCCGCATCGACTACGAGCGTGCAGAGCGCGACTACACACGTGCCAAGATACTCATCAAGGACAAGATAATAAGCGAGAAGGACCTCGCCGTGGCAAAAGCCGAATACGAAGCAGCCAAGCTCACGTATAACGGCATGAAGCGCACGCGCAGCGAGGGTGGAGTAGTGGTGACGGCGCCGCGCGGCGGTTACGTCAAGCAGTGTCTCGTCAACGGCGGCGACTACGTAGAAGCCGGTCAGCCACTCGCCATCATCACTCAGAACAAGCACCTCTATCTGCGTGCCGAGATACCCGAGCGCCGCTTCAACGAACTCAACAAGATACGCGGCGCCAAGTTCCGCACAAGCTACAGCAAGCGTCTCTACGACATCGCCGAGATGGGCGGACACATACAGTCGTACGGACGTTCGGCAGAGGTGAACAACTCCTACCTGCCCGTCATCTTCGAGTTCAACAACACCGGCGACGTCGTGCAGGGCTCTTACGCCGAGATATACCTCATAACCCAAGACCGCTCGAACGTCATCACGCTGCCCCTCACCGCCCTCACCGAGGAGCAGGGCATCCACTTCGTCTACGTGCAGATAGACGCCGAAGGCTACCGCAAGCAGGAGGTGACGCTCGGCGAGAGCGACGGCGAGCGTGTAGAGATACTCACCGGTGTTAAGCAGGGCGACCGTGTCGTAACAAAGGGCGCCGTGCAAGTACGATTGGCTTCGGCTGCAAACGCCATCCCGGCGCATAACCATAATCATTAATAAGCTATGCTGAACAAGATAATACGCTTCTCGCTTGAGAACAGAATACTCGTGTTGGTGGCGTCGGTGCTGCTCGTCATTGGCGGCCTTTACTCCACCAGCCAGACCGATGTGGACGTGTTCCCCGACCTCAATGCCCCCACCGTAGTCATCATGACCGAAGCCGGCGGCATGGCAACCGAAGAGGTAGAGCAACTCGTCACGTTCCCTATAGAAACCGCCGTCAACGGCAGTACCGGTGTGCGCCGCGTGCGTTCGCAGTCTACCAACGGTTTCTCCGTTGTGTGGGTTGAGTTCGACTGGGGCACCGACATCTACCTCGCCCGCCAGATAGTGAGCGAGAAACTCGCCGCAGTAGGCGAGCAGATGCCCGCCGGAGTGAGCGCTCCGGTGCTCGGTCCGCAGTCGTCGATACTCGGCGAAGTGCTCATCGTGAGCCTCACCAGCAAGCACACCTCGCAGCAAGACCTGCGCACGTACGCCGACTGGGTGATACGTCCGCGTCTTCTCTCTACCGGCGGCGTGGCCCAGGTGAGCGTTCACGGCGGCGACATCAAGGAGTATCAGATACTCGTCAGCCCCGGTCGCATGAAGCACTTCGGCGTGTCGCTCACCGACATCATGGCATGCACCCGCGGCATGAACACCAACACCAACGGCGGCGTGCAGTACAAGTACGGCAACGAGTACATCATCCGCGGCATCACCTCCACTAACGACGTCGAGAAGCTCGGCACGTGCATCGTGAAGAAGAACGGCGAGAGCGTGGTCACCCTTGCCGACGTAGCCGACATAAAGATAGGCAACCAGTCGCCCAAGCTCGGCGTAGCCAGCGAGCGCGCCCAGTCAGCCGTGCTCCTCACCGTTACGAAGCAGCCCAACACCAGCACCATCGACCTCACCAAGCATCTCGACCTCGCACTCGCCGACCTCAAGCAGACCCTGCCCGCCGACGTGCATATCTCTACCGACATCTTCCGTCAGTCAGACTTCATCGAGAGCAGCATCGACAATGTGCAGAAGTCGCTTATCGAGGGCGCCATCTTCGTGGTTATCATCCTCATGATATTCCTCGCCAACGTGCGCACCACGGTCATCTCGCTCGTCACGATACCAATCTCGTTCCTCGTGGCGATGATAGTGCTCAACGCCCTCGGCATAAGCATCAACACCATGACCCTCGGCGGACTTGCCATAGCCATCGGCTCGCTCGTAGATGACGCCATCGTCGACGTAGAGAACGTCTACAAGCACATACGCCAGAACCGTGCGTTGCCCGAGGCAGAGCGTGTGCCTATCATCGAACTCGTGTTCAACGCTTCGCGAGAGGTGCGCATGCCTATCCTCAACTCCACGCTGATTATCGTGGTGAGCTTTGCGCCGCTGTTCTTCCTCAGCGGCATGGAAGGCCGCATGCTCATACCCCTTGGCATAGCCTTCGTCACAGCCCTCTTCGCCTCAACCCTCGTAGCCCTCACGCTCACCCCCGTGCTCTGCAGCTACCTGCTCGGCAAGAGCAAGGGCGAGATGCCGAAGGAAGCCTTCGTAGCCGTATGGCTTAAGAAGTATTACGAGCGTGCCCTGCTGTGGGTGCTCGCCAACACCCGCAAGGTCATCGTCGGCACCGCAGCGTTGTTCGTTGTCGCCGTGGGCGTGTTCTTCTGCTTAGGCAGCAGCTTCCTGCCCAAGTTCAACGAAGGCTCGTTCACCATCAATATTTCCTCGCTGCCCGGCATCTCGCTCGAAGAAAGCGACTCCATCGGCGCACGTGCCGAGCGACTGCTGCTGCAGGTGCCCGAGATAAAGACCGTGGCACGCAAGACCGGTCGTGCGGAGCTCGACGAACACGCCCTCGGTGTGAACGTGAGCGAGATAGAAGCCCCGTTCGAGCTTAAGGACCGCAGTCACGAGGAAGTGCTCAACGACGTGCGCAAGCGCCTCTCCGTTCTCGCCGGAGCCAACATAGAGATAGGTCAGCCCATCTCCCACCGCATCGACGCCATGCTCTCGGGCACACAAGCCAGCATAGCCATCAAGCTCTTCGGCACCGACCTCAACCGCATGTTCACTATCGGCAACCAGATAAAGAACGCCTGCCAGGACATAGAAGGCATCGCCGACCTCAACGTGGAGCAGCAGATAGAGCGCCCCGAACTGAAGATTGTGCCGCGCCGCGAACTACTCGTGCGCAACGGCATCACGCTGCCCGAGTTCAACGAGTTCCTCGCCGTGAATCTCGCCGGCGAGACCGTCTCTCAGGTGTACGAAGCCGGCAGATCCTTCAACCTCGTGGTGAAAGCCGCCGACTCCGACGAGATAAGCAACCTCATCATCGACACGCAGGACGGCCGTAAGGTGCCTCTGTGCGACGTTGCCGACATCATATCGAGCGCCGGACCCAACACCATCAACCGCGAGAACGTGCAACGCAAGATAGTCATCTCCGCCAACACCAGCGGCAGAGCCTTGAGCGACGTAGTAGCCGACATCAAGCAGGCAGTAGGCGAGAACGTGCAGCTGCCCGAAGGCTACCACGTAGAGTACGGCGGACAGTTTGAGAGTCAGGAGAGCGCCAGCCGCGTGCTCTACCTCACCTGCATGCTCGCCATCGTCGTCATCTTCTTCCTGCTCTTCATGCAGTTCCGCAACGCCCTTGAAGCCGGCGTCATACTGCTCAACCTCCCGTTGGCACTCATCGGCGGCATCTTCGCCATCGTGCTCACCACCGGCGAGGTAAGCATACCCGCCGTCATCGGTTTCATCTCGCTCTTCGGCATCGCCACGCGCAACGGCATGCTGCTCATCACCGAGTACAAGCGTCTGCGCACCGAAGAAGGCAAGAGCGTGCGCGAAGCCATCGTCGAAGGCTCGCTCTCGCGTCTGAACCCGATACTCATGACAGCCCTCACCTCAGCCCTCGCCCTCGTGCCGCTCGCCCTGGGCGGCGCCCTGCCCGGCAACGAGATACAGTCGCCGATGGCGAAGGTGATACTCGGCGGACTCATCAGTTCTACATTACTCAACGCATTCATAGTACCGATAATATATGAGAAGATATCTAATCGCCACAGCCGTGGCACTCAGCGCATGTAGCGCCGCCCTCGCCGACACCGTTGGCGACGTGCTCAAGCAGATAACTGCTAACAACCTCACCCTGCAGTCGGCAGCGCACGACATGCGCGCCGATGTGCTCGACATAAAAGCCACGAACACCCTCGGCGGTCCGTCGGTAGAGTACAGTCCGTTCTTCACCAAGGGCTACTCCGGCGTTGTCGAGAGCGAACTTGTGGTGAGCCAGGAGATTGACTTCCCAACGAAGTATGCCGCCCGCAGCAAGCAGGCGCAGATGCAGCAGACCGTAGGCGACCAGCTGCTCGTAAAGCAGCGCCGCGACATATTGCTGCAGGCACAGCTCGTCTGCATCGACGTGATACGCCTCAACCAGAGTCTCGCCATGCTGCGTGAGCGTCTCTCCAACAGCGAGACGCTGCTGCAGATGTACGAGAAGCGCATGGAGGCAGGCGACGCCAACGCCCTTGAGCTGAACAAGGTGAAGATCGACTGCATGGAGGTGCGCACCCTCGTTGGCGAGGCAGAAGGCGAGCGCACCGCCCTCCTGCAGCAGCTGCAGCAGCTCAACGGCGGCAAGCCCATCGACGTATCCTCAACCGAGCTGCCCCACTACGAGCCGATAGCCGACTTCGAGTCGTATCGTGCCCTCGCCGTAGCGTCGGATGCCGACGTGGCAGTGGCGCAGACCGCCCTGCGCGCCGCCGACATGAACCTTAAGGTGCAGAAGAGCGAGTGGCTGCCCAGCATCTCCTTCGGCTACCGCCGCAATACCGAGCAGCGCGAAGCCATCAACGGCTTCATGGTGGGCGTGAGTTTCCCGCTCTATAGCAATAGCAGCAACGTGAAGGCGGCACGCGAGCGCCGTCAGAGTGCCGAGCTGCAGGTGCAGCAGGCGCAGCACGACGCCGAAGCCTCGCTGCGCACCAGCTACGAGCAGTTGCAGGGCTTGCAGCAGGTGATAGACCACAGCGACGTGAAGCTGCTGCAGGAGTCGCTTACGCTCTTCAGGAAGGCGCTGCAGCAGGGCGAGATAACCGCTCTGGCTTACTACGTGGAGATAAACAGCATCTACGAGAAGCTGCAGCGACACATCGACCTGCACAGCCAGAGCGTGAAGCTGCTCGCAGAGCTGCACAGAAATGAGTTGTGAGTTTTGAATGTAGAGTGTTGCGGTCGGCGTACGCCATTTTGTCCGAACCAGAGTTTATAAGGGAAAACGTTTGCTGATACAGAAAAAATCGTTATATTTGCAAGAGTATGACTCAAGGTACATGACCTGATGATTATTTGCTAAACAAAACTATCTTTTAAAAACTAATATTACTATGTTCAGATACAGCAAAGGCTTTATCCTCCCAGTGTTGGCTGCTACGATGATGGCAGCCCCCATGAGCGCCGAGAATGTCAGCGTGTCAACACCGAAGACATCACTCGCCCTCGACATCACAAAAGGCGAGACCCTGAAGTTTCTCTATTACGGCGACCGCCTCAACGCCGCCGACGTGGCACAGCTGCAGTCGGCAGGCACCTTCGGCAAGGACGCCTATCCCGTGTACGGACTGAGCGCTGAGGCTCAGGCTGCCCTCTCCGTCCAGCACGCCGACGGCAACCTCACGCTCGACATGAGCGTTGAAGGCTTCGAGCAGGTGGCTGAGGCTAACGCCAAGGTGCTGAAGATACAACTCAAAGACCGCGTCTACCCGTTCTACGTCACCGTCTGCTACCGCGCGTACAACGACGTCGACATCATCGAGATGTGGACAGAGATAAAGAACGGCGAGAAGCAGACCGTAACACTCAAGCAGTTCGATTCGGCTTACATGCCGATACGCCGCGGCGACGTTTGGATGTCGCACTTCTACGGAGCGTGGGCTAACGAGGCGCAGCTCTCAGAGGAGCCGCTCAAGCCCGGCACCTTCGTCATAGAGAACCGCGACGGCGTGCGCAACGCACAGACCTCGCGCGGCGAAGTGATGTTCTCGCTCGACGGCAAGGCGCAGGAGAACTCAGGACGCGTCATCGGCGCCGCCATCTGCTATACCGGCAACTACAAGCTGCGCGCCGTGACCGACGAGTCGGAGTATCACCAGTTCTTCGCCGGCATCGACGACTACAACTCGGAGTATCATCTGAAGAAGAACGAGACCTTCGTGACGCCCGTCACAGCGTTCTCGTACAGCAAGGAGGGACTCAGCGGAGTGAGCCGCAATTTCCACCGCTGGGGCCGCAAGTACAAACTCGCCAACGCCGACCGCGAGCGCAAGATTCTGCTCAACTCGTGGGAGGGTGTCTACCTTAACATCAACGAGAAGGACATGGCGCAGATGATGGCAGACATCAAGTCGATGGGCGGCGAACTGTTCGTGATGGACGACGGATGGTTCGGCGAGAAGTATCCGCGCAAGACCGACAACAGCGCGCTCGGCGACTGGAAGGTGGACCGCGAGAAGCTGCCTAACGGCATCGAAGGCTTGCTCGACGAGGCTAAGAAGCAGGGCGTGAAGTTCGGTATATGGATAGAGCCGGAGATGTCGAACACCAAGAGCGAGCTCTACGACAAGCACCCCGACTGGGTTATCAAGGCTCCGAAGCGCGAACTGCGCACCGGACGTGGCGGCACGCAGGTGGTGCTCGACCTCGCCAACCCGAAGGTGCAGGACTTTGTGTTCTCCGTCGTAGACGACCTCATGACAAAGTATCCCGAAATCGACTACATAAAGTGGGACGCTAACATGCACATCTCCAACCACGGCTCGCAGTATCTCACAGCCGATAACCAGAGCCACCTCTACATCGACTATCACCGCGGACTGGAGAAGGCTCTGCAGCGCATACGCGCCAAGTATCCCGACCTCACCATTCAGGACTGCGCATCGGGCGGCGGACGCGTCAACTGGGGCTATCTGCCTTACTTCGACGAGTTCTGGACGAGCGACAACACCGACGCCCTGCAGCGCGTCTACATGCAGTGGGGCACATCCTACTTTTTCCCTGCAATAGCTATGGCTGCGCACATCTCCAACGCGCCTAACCATCAGACAGCGCGCACCGTACCTCTGAAGTTCCGCACCGACGTGGCTATGTGCGGACGTCTCGGCATGGAGATTCAGCCGAAGGTGCTCAGCGATGTCGACAAGGACCAGTGTCGTAAGGCTATCGCCGACTACAAGCGCATACGTCCTATCGTGCAGTTCGGCGACCTCTACCGTCTGCAGTCGCCGTTCGAGAAGAAGGGCGTGGCTTCGCTGATGTACGTCACAGAGACAAAGGACAAGGCGGTGTTCTACTGGTTCAAGACCGAGGCGTTCTGCAATCAGCATCTGCCGCGCATCCCGATGGCAGGTCTCGACCCACAGAAGCGCTACCGCGTAACCGAGCTTAACCGCATCGACCACTCGCCGCTCTCGTTCGAGGGCAAGACGTTCTCCGGCGAGTATCTCATGCAGAACGGCCTTGAGATTCCGTACGGACACAACGCCGATTGGGGCAAGGCCAACGAGTGGGCAAGCCGCGTACTGCTGCTCGAAGCGCTTTAAAGAGTAAAAAAGTAAAAGAGTAAAAAGGTAAAAAATCTGCGTTTTTTTTACTTTTTTACTCTTTTACTTCTTTACTTTTAGAAGCAAATATAATACAAGTCACCTCCGCGAAAAATCTCATTATAGAGATTCGCATTCTCGAAAATGCGCCATTTCATCGGTCGGCGCAGCCGAAAAATCATAAAAATTGAGACTTTTCAGTGTAAAACGATAGGTTTTACAAACTTTTCGTGAGACTTTACATGGTAACTCTTGAGACTTTACCTGGTAAAACCTATGCTTTTACACTGTAAAGTCTCACGATAAGTTGTGTTTTGCTAAGGCTAAAATTGCACACTTTTAGAGAAAACGCTACAATATGCTGTAAGACAAACGCTTACGGCTGCACGCTCAAAACTCGCGAAAAATCGACTAAGGATTTTGTTTTTGATTTTTCGCGAGATATGAGCGGTCAAATCGGGCAAATATCGTCTTGGCAAAAAGTATGCCATTCCAGTTGAGAGTTAGTCGAACAGTCCCGGCTCCACAGCATTGCTGCCAATCATCGGGCGACCCAGATGCTGGTAGGCGAGGGGCGTCACCATACGTCCGCGCTGCGTGCGCTTTATGAAGCCCTCCATGATGAGATACGGCTCGTACACCTCCTCGACGGTGCCCGTGTCCTCGCCGATGGCTGTGGCGATGGTAGACACGCCGACCGGTCCGCCGCGGAACTTGTCGATGATGGTGAGCAAAATCTTGTTGTCGATCTCGTCCAAACCATACTGGTCGATGTTGAGCGCCGAGAGCGATAGGCGCGCAATATCGCGGTCGATGCGTCCGTTACCCTTCACCTGCGCGAAGTCGCGCACACGGCGCAGCAGAGCGTTCGCAATACGCGGCGTGCCACGCGAGCGGCGCGCAATCTCTATAGCCGCATCGTCGTCGATGGGCACCTTCAGAATCATCGCCGAGCGCTTGATGATCTTCTGCAGCATCTCCGGTCCGTAGTATTCAAGGTGGAGGTTGATGCCGAAGCGCGCACGGAGCGGCGCCGTGAGCAGTCCGCTGCGCGTTGTGGCACCCACGAGCGTGAATGGGTTGAGGTCGATCTGTATAGACCGCGCCGACGGACCCTTGTCGATCATGATGTCGATGCGGTAGTCTTCCATCGCCGAGTAGAGATACTCCTCTACGACGGGCGAGAGACGGTGAATCTCGTCGATGAACAGCACGTCGCGCGGCTCCAGCGAAGTGAGGATGCCGGCGAGGTCACCCGGCTTGTCGAGCACCGGTCCGCTCGTAATCTTGAAGCCCACGCCCAGTTCGTTGGCTATGATGTTGCTAAGCGTTGTCTTGCCCAGTCCTGGGGGGCCGTGCAGTAGCGTATGGTCGAGCGGTTCGCCGCGGTACTTCGCCGCCTCGACGAACACTTCGAGGTTCTCCACCACCTTCTGCTGTCCGCTGAAATCGCCGAACCGCAGCGGTCGCAGAGCGTTCTCAAAGTCCTTCTCGCCCTTGCGTCCCTGCTCCTGACGTATGTCGAAATCTTCTTCCATGTTGTATCGGATAATCTGTTTTGTACAAATTTAAATAAAATTTCCGAATTATAAGCCAGTTGGGAT
>ULWG01017821.1_pt1 | contig 15381 bp, 13 predicted proteins | sample 1960141 | NCBI WGS metagenome assembly ULWG01 (sample SAMEA4835806, study PRJEB28245) | human gut metagenome | biome: gut microbiome; material: fecal sample | place: Denmark | collected 2008
GAGCTTGTAGTTGAACTGTCCGGCCTTGAACATCGCACCCAGATACCAGGCTTTCTTCTCACCCATGTAATAACGTATTTCCGGAGCCACTTCCCAGAGTGCATAGCGGCGGTCTTTGTCATTCCAACTCCAAGAAGTCCACGAGCCGTTTACGGCAATGCCCCACGATGGACAGATGCGCCATTCAAGTCCTAAATCTGGTGTCAAGGTAGCCCAGCGCAGCAGGTTGGCACGCAGGGAGAGATGATAATCAGTTGTGATTTTGGTTTCCGACAGCGTGTCGGCAAGTGTATTTTGTTGAGCGGTTTTCTCGGCTTCTGCCTTTTCAGCGGCAAGTCGGGCTTCTTCCGCCTTGCGCTGCTCTTCGGCAAGCCGTTCCTGCTCGGCACGCTTCTCGGTTTCTAAGCGTTCGGCTTCCGCCTTGCGTCGTGCTTCTGCTTCCGCATCCGTCACGGCTGTTTCCTTTACCGGTACCGTCAGGCGCACGGTGACAAAATCACCCTCTGTCACATGATTGCGGGTAATGAAGTTTTCTTCCTTGATTTTCGCTCGTGTAATCAGTTCTGATTTCACACGGTTGGCACGAATCTTCGCTGTTGCAAGGTTCTTGACTTCACTGCTCTGCGAATTGCAATATCCGTCAACCAATAGCGGCAGTTTGCCGTCAAGAATTGTTGCTTTGTTGTTTTCGATACATTCCAACAGGCGGGCAAGTTCCGTGTCATTGCCATTCCAAGGCACGTAGAACATGTCCTTCTGCGTAACGAACCGGAAGGTGTAGGTCGTGTCTGCTTTCTGCTGCGCAATGACAGGAAAAGTTAGCGTCATCAGCCACAGAAACAGGGTAAGAAAAGTGATTTTTCTGCTCATATAAACTTGAATTCATTATCTTTGTCATCTCCAAAGGTAATAAATGCCATTCAGCGCCCAAAATATTACAAAAACTTTTTTTGCTAAAACACAGCGTTTTATAAAAATTGTCGTTTGAGCACTTTTCACATTGTCGTCTGAGCACTTATTTTGTCAAATCGGCACTTTTTGAGTTGTCGAATTAGCACTTTTGTGGCTGGCGAATTAGCACTTTTTGTAGTATGAGCACTTTTGGAAAATGGGTTTCTGAGAGCTTTTTCATCGGATTTTTACCACGCAAATCACTTCAGATTTGCTTTTTTCCACTTGGCAGGCGTACATCCTTCCTTCTCGGTAAATAATTTGATAAAGTTACTGCGGGAAAGAAAACCGGAAGACTCAGCCAGCTTCTGTATATTGATCTCCGGATGCTCCTTCAGTATGTTTTTCGCATACTCCAACCGGAGACCGGTTATCCATTCGCGGAATGTCATTTTATACGTAGTCTTGATATAAGCGGAAAGATAGGTACGGTTCGTATGAAGTATTTCGGACAGTTCTTTTATGGTAAGTCCCTGCTGGACATAGCCGTCTGTCTTTATCCAGTTGGCCACTTTCTCTATAATTTCTGTATAGGACACTGGAACTTCTTTCTCAGAAACTATTTTAGGTTCTGTTTCTGTATCTGTCAGAAGTTCTTCTTCAGACTGTATATCTTGCTCAAAAGCATTTTCCACCTGTTCATAGAACAGCAGGTAGTTCTGATAGCTGTAGAAAAGATAGCTGTAGAACGGTATTGACGACAAAATCCAGATAAAACATATTTGTCTGGCAGAAATGTCAGCAATCCGCATCCGACACCGAAGATAACAGCCCAATAAGTGAATATGGAAAGCCATTCGATATATGTACCTATATCATCCGCCTGAGTTTCATTGAAAATCCGAATGGCTCTACGGTATGCAATTATGACTCTGCGAGCTAAAACGACTCCAAAAACGACTAACCATACAGCTAAAGCAAATAAAGAGAATTTTTGCATGATTCCGCTTGGCAACAGGAACAACACAACTCCGGAAAGAGTTGAAAATATAATCCATAAAATGATATGTGTCCACACACGCCGTTTGGTAATGTAAAAACGATCAAGCAACATTATCAATGCCGAACTGAACAGAGAATAGCACAGGAAGTATGTGGACATGTTCATCAATATGGCAGAATCCGCATTTTTGAATCGGATACCAAAGAAGAAATGTACCGAATAATTTGCCGAAAGCAGCAGCATAGCTATACCCATAATCTGTCGGGAGCGGAGATAATTCTTGAAAATTTTCTTTTCAGGAGTCTTTGCAAACAAAAAATAAAAGCCGAAGAATAACATCAACGGCAGTGCGGCACAAAGTGAAAAACGGTATATAGATGGTTCCATTGTTATGCTTATTTGATTTTGATACAAAAATACGTCTTTTTCTTCACAAATAGACACATAATCTATGATTTAACGTTATAGATTCGGTCATATTAGATTGAATAAATTATTAACGAGAGTTCGGGACATAAATTTCCACTGACCATAAAAATCAGGTTTCGCTACTGACCCTGAATCGTGGAATGTGAGGAAATAAAAAAAAGGATGAAATCCATTGGATTCCATCCTTCAAAGTAGCGCCTACGGGAATCGAACCCGTGTTTCAGGCGTGAGAGGCCCGCGTCCTAACCGCTAGACGAAAGCGCCGTTAAAAATTTTGTGTCCGGAATGAGACTCGAACTCACACGATCTAATAATCACTACCCCCTCAAAGTAGCGCGTCTACCAATTCCGCCATCCGGACAAGTGAGCGAAAAACGGGACTCGAACCCGCGACCCCGACCTTGGCAAGGTCGTGCTCTACCAACTGAGCTATTTTCGCAGTCGCTGTTGCCAGCCAATAATTCAAAAAACTCTGAGCGAAAAACGGGACTCGAACCCGCGACCCCGACCTTGGCAAGGTCGTGCTCTACCAACTGAGCTATTTTCGCAGTCGCTGTTGTTTCGCTTTTGCGAGTGCAAAGATAGAACAGATTTTTTATTCCCGCAAATTTTTCGGTAAAAAAATTAGAAAAAAATCACCGGAATCCTTTTGCTGACGGGTGTTTTGAGGGATAAAAAGCGGAGGAACAAACTGTTATAAATTTGCTCCTCCGCTTTGAAATTTTTCTGCCGATTAGTAGTTTCTTGCGAAGATTACTCGGCGCTCAGAAGGCTTGCCTGTGAAAATGCAGGTGCCGGGTGTTGTGTCGCCGTCCAAAGGAATGCATCGGATTGTGGCTTTTGTCTCTTCTTTTACGCGCTCTTCTGTTTCGGTCGTGCCGTCCCAGTGTGCGAGAACGAAGCCACCCTTTTCGATAAGCTCTTTGAACTCGTCGTAAGAGTTCGCCTCGAAGATGTGTGAGTCGCGGAAGTTGCGAGCCTTGGTGTAGATGTTGTTTTGGATATCTTCAAGGATGTTTGCAACGTAGTCAACGATTCCGTCGAGCGAAACGGTCTCTTTCCCGAGTGTGTCGCGGCGCATGACTTCTGCCGTGTTTTCCTCCAAGTCCTTCGGCCCGATGACGAGGCGCACAGGCACACCCTTCAGCTCGTAGTCGGCGAATTTGAATCCCGGGCGTTTGTTGTCGGCGTCGTCGTATTTCACGCTGATGCCTTTTGCCTTCAAGCCTTCCACGATGCCTGCCACTTTTTCAGAGACCATGGCGAGTTGTTCCTGCTTTCTGTAAATAGGGACAATCACCACTTGTATAGGAGCCAGATGTGGTGGCAATACAAGACCGTTGTCGTCGGAGTGGGTCATGATCAGAGCGCCCATGAGTCGTGTCGATACGCCCCATGACGTTGCCCAAACGTAGTCGAGTTTGTTTTCCTTGTTGATGAACTTCACATCGAAAGCCTTTGCAAAGTTCTGTCCGAGGAAGTGCGACGTGCCCGATTGCAGTGCTTTTCCGTCCTGCATCATTGCCTCGATGGTAAATGTCTCGAGAGCTCCTGCGAAACGCTCATGTGCTGTCTTCACGCCTTTGATCACAGGCACGGCCATATATTTTTCAGCGAAGTCGGCATATACGCCGAGCATCTTCTTAGCCTCCACGAGGGCCTCTTCCTTAGTGGCGTGTGCGGTGTGTCCTTCCTGCCATAGGAATTCGGCGGTGCGCAGGAACATGCGTGTGCGCATTTCCCAGCGGAACACGTTTGCCCATTGGTTGCAAAGGATGGGGAGGTCGCGATATGAGTGTATCCAGTTTTTATAAGTGTTCCAAATGATGGTTTCCGAGGTTGGTCGGATGATGAGTTCTTCCTCGAGTTTGGCTGCGGGGTCGACAACCACACCGCTGCCGTCTTCTGCGTTTTTAAGACGGTAGTGTGTCACTACGGCGCATTCCTTTGCGAATCCCTCCACGTGTTCTGCCTCGCGGCTGAGGAATGATTTCGGGATTAGAAGAGGGAAATATGCGTTGACGTGTCCGGTTTCTTTGAACATATCGTCGAGAGTGCGTTGCATTTTTTCCCAGATGGCATAGCCATAGGGTTTGATAACCATGCATCCTCTGACTGCCGATTGCTCGGCGAGGTCTGCTTTAACGACCAGGTCGTTGTACCATTGCGAATAGTTCTCGCTGCGTTTTGTAAGTTGTTTTAGCTCTATTGCCATTTTCTTAAAAATATTTTGTCACAAAAATACGGTATTTTTCTGAATGTTACGGAATGTTGTGCTAAAAAACTGTGCAAACGCGACTTCCCCGGGGCGATGATTGCGCGATATTGCGATTTTTCACAAATAACGTCCGGCGAGTTGGACAAAATTGGTATATTTGTATTGGCTGATTCTTGCGTTGCCGTGTTTGTTGTGGCTTGGTGCGGGGTGGCATGTTATAATTGCACGATAATGAGATTTGGTGTTAGCAGGAAAACGTTGATGGTTGTGGCCGGAATTGTGTGGACAGTTGCCGGCGTCAACATTCTGCGTATCGGGATAGACTGCTGGGCGCAGGTGTCGGGCGGGTTTGTGCTGATGTTGCTGGGGGCGGTTGCGGTGTTCGCTGCGTTCCACTATATGGTTTTCAGCAGGATGTTTCATAAGCACAAGCGTAGGATTTCGCAAAAAGGCGACTCCAATTGCCTGATGGGCTTTTTTGACGCTCGTGGTTGGATTATTATGGCGTTTATGATAACGTTGGGTGTGTCGATAAGGCGTTATGAGTTGATGCCGCTGTGGTTTATCGCTCCTTTTTATACTGGGCTGTCGTCGGCATTGGTGCTGATGGGCATCCGTTTTTTGTTCAGCAGCAAGTTTTGGAACAGAAAAAGTGTGGGGTGAATTGCTGTCGTGTCCAGCTTTTCAGCCGTGTGTGTGGTGCATGGCGAAAACGACGGTGAAAACGACGGTGAAAAAACTTTAGTGCGTAATATAATGTGGAACAAGCGATTATGGTAAATGAGAACGGAATGCGTGAAAAAAAGATGCCTAAAAATTTGGAGGTGGATGAAAAAGTTACTACCTTTGCACACGTAAACGAAACATCGCGGGATGGAGCAGAGGTAGCTCGTTGGGCTCATAACCCAAAGGTCGTAGGTTCGAATCCTGCTCCCGCCACTAAGAGAGGCTCACCATTTGGTGGGTCTCTCATTTTTTATATGCTCGGCATAGGCATGTGCGCCGACTCATCCGTAGTGGCGTACCTCCGGCACGCAGGCTGCTGGAGCATGTCGAGTCTCGGCGCGCTCTGCTGTGCTCGTGCATCGGCTACGTTGGCAGGCATGCGCTCCGATAGTCTGGATGCGCCCTGCGCGATTCCTCGCCAAACAGGTGTGTGCTGCCGTCACGCATGCCGCGCCGTTTCCCGGCTTATATGCCGCTTTGTCGCGATGGGGAAGTTTCTCCGTCGGTGCATACGCAAACAGGGCGGAGTCAGCTGCTTTTGCAGCTCTCCGCCCTGTGTTGGGGTTTAAGTTGGCGTTGTCTTATTTCGCCTTTGCTTCCACGTCGGGAGCAATGAGTTTGTAGCCCTTTCCGTGGATGTTGATGATTTCGATTGAAGGATCGTCCTTCAGGTGCTTGCGCAGTTTGGTGATGTATACGTCCATGCTGCGGGCGTTGAAGTAGTTGTCGTCAATCCAGATTGTCTTCAGGGCGAAGTTGCGCTCGAGGATTTCGTTTACGTGAGCGCAGAGCAGGCTCAGCAGTTCCGACTCCTTGGTTGTGAGTTTTGTGATTTTATCCTCAATCATCAACACTTGTTTCTGAGTGTCGAAAGTGAACTTGCCGATTTTGTACATCGTGATTTCCTTGCCTTTCTTGCCTTTCACGCGGCGCAGGATAGCCTCGATTCTAAACACGAGCTCTTCCATGCTGAACGGCTTTGTGATATAGTCGTCGGCACCGATTTTGAAGCCTTCGAGGATGTCCTCCTTCAGTGATTTCGCCGTAAGGAAAATGATAGGCACTTCGCTGTTTACGGTTCTTACTTCCTGTGCGAGCGTGAAGCCGTCTTTCTTAGGCATCATCACGTCGAACACGCACAAGTCATACTTACCCTTCAAGAAAGCCTTGTAGCCGGCTTCACCGTCGGGAAACAAATCGGCGTTGTAGCCTTTCGCTTGAAGATACTCTCTCAGCAGCATGCCGAGGTTTTCGTCATCTTCACATAACAAAATACGCAATCTTTCTTCCATGATTATTCATTTATTAATGGTAATGTAATTATAAATTTCGATCCCTTGTTGAATTCGCTCTCCACGCGGATTTCGCCTTTCAGCTCGGTCACCATCTTGTGCACGTATGCCAGTCCGAGGCCGAATCCTTTCACGTCGTGGCGGTTGCCGGTCGACACGCGGTAGAACTTTTCGAACACCTTTTTCAAGTCGTCGCGTTTTATTCCGATGCCGTTGTCGGCTATCGAGATTTCGATTTTGTCGCCCGGAAGGCTGCGTGTCGCCACGGTGAGCTGCAGCGGGCAGTCGTCGCGTCGGTATTTGACAGCGTTGTCGAGCAGGTTGAAAATCACGTTGGTGAAGTGCATCTCGTCGACTTTCACGTCGGCAATCTCGGCGTCGAGTCGGGCGTCGATGCGTCCGCCGTATTTCTCAACTTTGAGCTTGAAGGTGTTTACGATGTTTTGTATCAATTGGTTGGCATTTACTTCCTGCAGTTTGAGGGTGGCTTTCTGACGGTCGAACATCGACATCTGGAGCACCTTCTCTACTTGGAAGCGCAGCCGCTTTGTCTCGTCGTTGATTACGGTTGATATGTGCTGCATCATCGTCGGACTTTTGCGCATGGTGTCGTCGTTGAGCATCTGCGCTGCGAGCGAGATGGTTGATATCGGAGTCTTGAATTCGTGGGTCATGTTGTTGATGAAGTCGTTTTTCATTTCCGACAGTTTCTTTTGGCGGAATGCGATTACGATGGTGCACAGGAACACTACAAGCAGCACGAATGTGAATCCGAACGACGGAATCATAAACCGTACGGATGAGAATATGTATTTGTCGCGCTCGGGGAAGTAGACGTATAGATAGTTGCGCCGCGACTCGGTGTCGTTGGGAAACAGCGTCTGTATGAATACGTCTTCTTTGTCTACCGTTTCGTCGTAGCCGTTAGTCTTGTAGACAATGTGGCCTTTGCGGTCGGCTATGGCATATTCCCATGCGAGTGGAATGCCGTTGTTGCCGAGCTCGGTGCGAAGGTAGTTGTTGACCATAGCTGAGTCGGCGCGCTCTGTGATGGGGCGGTTGCTCGACTGGTTGAGTATGGTGAGTATCACTTCGTTGAGCAGGCCTTTCTGATAAAGGAATTGCTTGCGCAGGTTTTCCTGAAATTTGCGCAGCTTGTCCTGCTCTACGGGAGTGCGCCGGTTTGTTGCCGGAAGGTCGGACTCTTGCGAGAGGGATGTGTTCATGAAGTTGTCTGTCTTCAGGAATGAGTTTGAGTCAAATATCCCTGGCTCCAACATCAGCAGCTCTTCCTCGAGATAGTTTTTTGTCTCGTTTTTCTCCAAAGCTGTCGACAAAGAGTAGAGGCTGCGCTTCACGCCTTCCGAGAAGTGCTGTTCGCGCATCTTCACCATCTCCTCCATATATACGAACTGCATATACAACAGGCCGACAAATGTCAGCGCCATTATGATGGTCAATATCCAAATCGTACTTTTCTTCATCGTTTTTACACTTTTTTTGATATTGCAAATATATGAAACATATCTTAAATTCGACTCTTAAATTTATTAATTTTTTAATTTTTAATTAAAATGCACGATTGTAAACTGTTTTTAACTTGAAAATGCGGCGGTTGGACGGAAAAGTGTGATTTTTAATGGAAAACGCTTCCTCCACGTGGAGGAAGCGTTGTGCCAGGTTTCTGAATTGGCAGTTTTAATTGGCAATGAATCCGCCTAACTGGTATGGCATTTGCTGCTGATAGGTGTAGGCTCTTGCAAACTGCTTCAAAAACTCGATTGTTGATTTTCTTGGTTTGACGGAAGATTGTTGTGTTCCGTTGCATTCTTTTGTAATCAAATGAGTAGAGTTTTTCTGCATAGGCAATATTGTTTAAAGTTCATACATATCAGTAACGCATCAGTGTGGCGAATTATTATATAACAGGCAAAAAAATAATGGGTTGCACACATGCGCAACCCATTATTTATGATAAATATCAGACTATTTTTACTTAGTGATGCCGAATTCTTTCGCGATGCGGTTGATTTTCTCGTCTGCGCGTGCCTCTGTTGCTTTATATTCATCGGCGGAAGCGAGAGTGTCGTGAACCTCGATGTAGAATTTGATCTTAGGCTCTGTTCCCGACGGGCGGACAGACACTTTCGTGCGGTCGGCTGTGTAGTATTGGAGCACGTTTGACGTAGCCGGCATGTCGAGTTTCTTTGTCTCGCCTGTCGCCACGTTTGTCTCTACGAGCGATTGGAAGTCTTTTACGGTCACCACTGGCGATCCGGCGATTTCCTTCGGTGGGTTCTCGCGGAATTGTTTCATCAAGGCGATGATTTCCTCTGCGCCCGATTTGCCTTTGCGCACCAAAGAGATGCCTTTCTCGCGCGAGAAGCCGTACTTCATATAGATGTCGATCAGCATGTCGGTCATGTTCAAGCCCTTGTCTTTTGCCCAAGCTGCGATTTCAGCCATGAGCGAGATTGCCGACACTGAGTCTTTGTCGCGGACAAAATCCTCGGCCAGGAAGCCGTAGCTTTCCTCGCCGCCACCCAGATAGCGGGCTTTGCCTTCGTTTTCGCGCATCACGTTGGCAATCCATTTGAAGCCGGTGAAGCAGTCATACATCTTTATGTGCTGAGCTTCGGCGATTGTGCGGATTGTCTCGGTTGTCACGATTGTCTTCACGATGTATTCATTGCCGGTGAGTGTGCCGAGCTCCGTGTTGCGGGTCATCAGATAGTTGAGGAAAATCATCACAATCTGGTTTCCGTTGATGAGCACATACTCGCCGTTGTTGTCGCGGATCACGAGGCCGATGCGGTCAGCGTCGGGGTCGGAAGCCATCACTACCTCTGCGCCGGTTTCCTTTGCTTTCTCGATGGCCATTGCCATAGCCGACGGCTCTTCTGGGTTTGGCGAAGCGACGGTGGGGAAGTCGCCGCTGAGCACTTCCTGCTCAGGCACGCCGATGATGTTTGTGAAGCCGTAGTTTGCGAGAGAGCGGGGAATCAGTTTCAAGCCGGTTCCGTGGATTGGCGTGTAGACAATCTTCATGTCGTGATGTCTCTTGATTGCCTCTGGGCTGAGCGACAGGCTTTTTACTTTTTCAAGGAAAATCTTGTCAACTTCCTCTCCGATGATTTCAATCTTCGACGGGTCGCCTTTGAATTTGATGTCGGCAACGTCGGTCACCTCGTTGACATATTTGATTGTGTTGACGTCGTGAGGGGCAATCATCTGCGCGCCGTCGTCCCAATAGGCTTTGTAGCCGTTGTATTCTTTCGGGTTGTGAGATGCAGTGATGATCACACCGCTCTGACATCCGAAATGGCGGATTGCAAACGACATTTCCGGAGTAGGGCGGCAAGAGTCGAAGAGATACACCTTGATGCCGTTGGCCGAGAAGATGTCGGCAACGATTTCGGCGAATTTGCGGCTGTTGTTGCGCACGTCGTGACCCACCACAACCTTGATTTCCGGAAGGTCCTTGAACGCCACTTTCAGATAGTTTGACAAGCCTTGGGTGGCGGCGCCAACGGTGTATATGTTCATACGGTTTGAGCCGGCGCCCATGATTCCGCGCAAGCCACCAGTGCCGAATTCGAGGTCTTTATAGAACGACTCGATGAGTTCTGTCTTGTCTTCGCTGTCGAGCATAGCCTTTACGGCAGCGCGTGTTTCTTCGTCGTATTCAGGAGAAAGCCATTTCTCGGCTTTTTCCGTAACTTGTTTTAGGAGTTCGTTGTCCATAATATTTTTAGGTTTTATAAGATTTTTCTAAAGTGAACAAATTTAATGATATAAAAGGTAATGACCAAAAATAAACGGGTCATTTTTCTTCGTTGCCTTCTTTTCGGCTCCGTTGCGGCAATTCTTCATCGTTCTCGCGCAGCTTTTTGAGGCGCTCTTTGTGTTTGAGCGTGAAATGCAGCAGCACGATCACGAGCAGCGACACGCCCATCACTCCGAAATATTGCAGATACTTGCCTGCAGCCACCTGTCCGCGGCCTACGTAGGCCATCACCATCAGATAAACAAGCAGCAGCAGCGGCAGCCATGTAGATTTTTTAGTTTTCATTGTCGGTTGATTTTATGACTTTATATTTTGACTCTTCCGGCACAAACGCATCGCTGAGCAGCCGTCGGTAGATGCGTATGCACGCCCATGCGTCGATGGCGGCGTAGGATGTCTGGGCCTCGGTGAGCGTCTCGGCGTCCCAGTTCGACAGCTGTTGCGACTTTGAGATTTTCATGTCAAACAGGATTGCGTAGATTTTCTGCAGGCTTGAGCAGCCGAAATTGTAGTCGGGCACAAGTTTCTGCAGGTCGATGAATCCCTGGGGGTGGAAGTCGTAGTTGTGGGCGAGCATCGAGAAGTCGTCGTGGAGCGACAGTCCGATTTTTGGAATGTCGGGGTTGTCCATGATTTCGTGCAGAGGCTCGAGGTCGTCAATTTTGCGCACGCGGAACAGGAAGCACACATCGTCGGCTGAAATCTGAATCAGCGAGACGTGGATAGGCACTCCCTTTCTGAATGTGGGCTTTGATTCGGTGTCGAAGCCGAGGATAGGATATTTTTTCAGTATCGACACCGCTTTGCGTGCCTCGGCGGCGGTGTTTACCACCTTGATTACACCGGGAAACTCCACTCGGGGCAATTCTGCCAGTTGTTCTTTTGTTATGGTGAGAGAATAACTCTTGTCTGTCATCTTTTGAATTTTGGTGCAAAGGTAGGTATAAATAATAGATTTATGTCTAATTTTGTACCCGATTATGGAAAAATTCAGTTGGAAAGGCCACGGCGCGATGCTGCTGGCGAATACGAGTTGGGGCTTGATGTCGCCCCTTGCCAAGGTTGTTATGGCTGGCGGTGTGGTCACGCCGTTTGTGCTCACCGATTTGCGCATTTTCGGCGCGATGGTGCTGTTCTGGGCAGTGTCGCTGTTTCAAAAACCGGAGCACGTGCCGCCGCGCGACATGCTGCGTCTGTTTGCCGCGTCGCTTCTTGCCATAGTGTTCAATCAGGGCAGTTTCATCTTTGGGGTCAAACTGTCGTCGCCTGCCGACGCGTCGATAATCACCACGAGTATGCCTTTGTGGGCAATGCTTCTTGCCGCCGTATTCCTTCGTGAGCCGGTCACGGGGAAAAAGGTGGCAGGCATAGCTTTCGGGGCTGGGGGCGCGTTGATGCTCATTCTGGGCAGTGGAGCCACTGCCACGGCAGCCGGCGCGCATCCCATACTTGGCGACCTGCTTGTGCTTTTCGCCCAACTGAGTTATGCCACCTATCTTGTCCTGTTCAAGAATTTTATATGCCGCTATTCGCTTGTGACGGTGATGAAGTGGATGTTTACCTATGCTTTTCTCTGCACGCTTCCGTTCTCATATTCGAGTCTTGTGGCAACCGACTGGCTTGCACTTGGATGGGACGATGTGCTTGCCGTGGCGTTTATCGTGGTGTTTGCCACGTTTGTGAGCTATATGTTTATCATTGTCGGGCAGAAGAATCTGCGTCCCACGGTGGCTGGAATGTACAACTACGTGCAGCCCGTAGTGGCGTGTGTCGTGACGGTTTGTCTCGGGCTCGACTCGTTCAACGTGATGAAGGGGTTTGCCGTGGCGATGATTTTTGTGGGCGTGTTTCTCGTCACAACGAGCAAGAGCCGCGCTGACGAGCGCCGCGAGGCACGACGGTGACATGAAACGAAATCGGCGCCGTGCCTGTGCAGACACAACGCCGACCATATTGTGAAGCTTTAGATGCTTGCTGTTAGTTATTCTTTAACAACCTTCCAAGCCTGCTTGCCATTGTAGGTGGTCTCTACCGATTTGTAGCCAGGGGCAACGAAGTTGGTATGTGCGCCTTCGGCAGTGTTGTCGGCAGGATTGAAGCCTACGAATATGCCGCCCATGATTTTGATGGCGCATTTGCCATCTTTGTATGGCTCGTCCTTGCAGTTGATTAGATATTTAGCATCTCCTGTTGTCTCGAAAACGCCACCATAGATGTTGAGGTTGCATTGTCTATAGGCTGCTCCTCTAGATGGTTGTGAACTTTGCACGTATATGCATTCAGCGTTCCCGCTGGATCCTCCTGCTGTTTTGAAATGACCACCGTAAATATTCGCCGTGCCATTAATAAGTCTTAAAGCATAGCTGCCAGCTGCTCCTGAGTTGCCCTCGAACGTGACATTGTCGTATATGTTTACGGTTCCAGATTTTGATGCAGACCCGACTTCTATAGCTGAAGCCTGAGATGTTGTTGGGTTGGGATTAATAAGGACAGGGGCAATGATAGAGCCATTGCCTGAAATGCTTAAGTTGCTACCGCCGTATGCTCCTAATGTATAGTTCTGAGCGTTTCTTGTTGGCTCTACCTTTAAGACGCTGCCATTTTTTAACACCAAATTTGATTTAGTCTTGCATACAATTGTTTCTGTTGCAGAAATATTTGTGCCAATTGTTGTTACAGAGCCTCTTTTGAAAGAACCCTCAAGTTCCGCTCCTGTTGTAGCCTCCACAGTCGGCACAACTTTCCAGATGGTGCGGCCGTCGGTAGCTGTTCCGTTGGGGATTGAAGCATAGCCAGGGGCTACGAAGTTGGTGCCGTTGCCCTCAGCCTTGCAGTCGCCAGGGTTGAATCCAATGAACGTGCCGCCGGTAACGATGATTTTCGCTGTTCCGTTTTTGCGGTTCGCGTCATAGCAGTTGAGCACGAACTCATCGGCTTTATCTGCGTCAGGATATTTCTGCTGCACCTCGAATGTTCCGCCTTTTATTTCCGCAGTTCCTTCTTCTACATAGACTGCGTGGATGTTGCCGTTGAAGTGTCCGCCCTCGATAACAAGATGTCCTCCGTCCTGAACATCGACAGCGTAGCAGTCGTTGGCTTTGGCGATGACCTCACCGTCGCCTGAAAGAGTCAGTTTGCTGTCGGTGCCTCTTACAGAGAACAGAGACCAGCTGTTTGGCACGCTTGGGTTTTCCCACAAGTCGGTGGTGTTTTTCACCGTTTTCCCATTGAGGTTCACTGACATTATTTTGCCTGGTTGCACAGCGATTGTGCGGTCAAAGTCGACGTTGTCGCTCAGCGTCACCGCTCCACCGATCTGCGAAGCTGTGTATAGAGCGCCGAGATTGTAGTTGGTAGTTGCAAATGCCGGTTCGATGACCACATTGAAGTCAGTGGTGTTTGTGAGCAGCGAGCCGTAGATGTTTGTGCGGTAGTTGCGCTGCACTGGCACGTTTGTGAACGTGCGGCTCTGCGGACCTCCATAGTTGAAAGCCACGTCGACAGTCGCCTTGTCAGCACCTACGAGCAGGTAGTCCATCGAAAGGTATTTGTAGCCGCCGGCAACGGGAAACTCTCCGTCGGATGCTGTCGGAATGGCTTTCATAGTGAATGTGCGGTCAGCCTCGTCGGCAACTTCGCCTGTGGCAAGGTTCAGCGTGGCGAATGCTTTTGCCACAACTTCGGTCTGGGTCACTTCCAGTCCGGAAGCCTTGGCGGCGTCAAAGTCGTCGGTTCCTATGTTCACCTGCGCGAACGGACGTGTAAGTTGGACGTCAACACTTTGGTTTCCGCTTACGGTGATTGTTTCTTTCTTGAAGAAAGCGTCGCAATTGTCGCTGTTGTTGTTCACCTTGCTGTAGTCCACACTTACTTCCTGTGATGCCGGATTGAAAGTGTATGGAGAATCGGTTGTGGCGTCAGCCCAGAAAATCACGTCGTAGGATTTGCCGGACGTCAGTTTCAGGGTTACTGATTTCTTGAGGTTGACCATTTCGGCTTCTCCCACAACAGTTGTCTCGTCGCCGAACACCTTCAGAGGAGTTGATTGCCCAGCCTCATACACTGCATATTGCAGGTGTTTCGCCGTCAGTCCGTCGGCAAACGCACGGGTTCCCATCTCCGAAGGCAGTTGCGCTGTGAATGTCACGGTTCCCTCGTCGCCTGTCTTCAGGCCGTTGTCCATCTCATCGTTACACGATGTCATGAGCAGCGCCGCGGCTGCAATCGTGAAAGTTGAAAGTAGATACCTTTTCATTGTTTTGGTTGGTTTTTGTTTGGTTATGTCTATAATTTAGTTTTGTTTGGTCAAGTTTGTCGGATGTTTCGGGGCTGTGCCCCAATATTGGCACAAGCACCCGCGCTTAGCGGAACGCCGACAATGCGTCGCGTTGCGAGGTGCTTGTGATTTTTATAATTATTGTTTGGGAATGGAAATTCGTAATAAGAGAAAGGACAGGCACAATGTGTCCTTCAGCCGAAATTGCGCGCTTCTCGGCATTGTTGAAGTTATGAATTGTAGCATTCATTGTCGTTTCTCTGATATTTTTTTGCAAATATAGGGGGGGTAATCAAAAAACCAAATAAATTCCCAACTTTTTTCACAAAAAAATTAAAAAAAACGGCGTTGCTGCCGGATGCGGCTGTAAAGCCAGTATCCCGACAGTGGAATGCCTACGCCGGCAATGGTGTACAGAATCCAGAAGCAGTCGGTCTGCGCATAGTCGTGAATCACCATGTGGCACCCGATCTGCCGTGGGTCGAGTCCGTACCACCATATTTTCAGCAGGCTGACCACCTTGTATGCCGACACGTGCCAGATGAAGATGTAGAGAGTGTGCTCGCCGCAGTACTCCAAAAACTGGATTATGCGTCCCTTGAGGTGCGACAGGTGGTAAGAAATGTTGTAGGTCATCAGCCATCCGGCGACTCCCGTCACTGGCAGCGACAGCACGTCGCGGATGCGCACCGACAGGCTCATGCCACGGCATTCCAGCCATGATCCGGCAAGCACGACAGCCGCTCCGGCGGCGGCGAG
>ULWG01006241.1_pt1 | contig 15190 bp, 10 predicted proteins | sample 1960141 | NCBI WGS metagenome assembly ULWG01 (sample SAMEA4835806, study PRJEB28245) | human gut metagenome | biome: gut microbiome; material: fecal sample | place: Denmark | collected 2008
AAAGTTAGCAATTTTAATCGAGAAATTCGTAACTTTGCGGATGAATCACCCAAAAACCCGTATTACAGACAAGTTAAATAACAACCCAATAAGCACACATGATTACAGTCGATGCACTAACCGTCGAGTTCGGCGGCACCACCTTATTTAAAGACGTCTCCTTCCAGATAAACCCTAAGGACCGCATAGCTCTCATGGGCAAGAACGGAGCCGGCAAGAGCACGCTGCTCAAGATCCTGGCCGGCGTCCGCACAGCCACACGCGGCTCCGTTTCGATGCCCAAGGACTGCGTCGTGGCCTACCTCCCCCAGCACCTCCTTACCGAAGACAAGCGCACCGTGTTCGACGAAACGTGCCAGGCGTTCGCCCATCTCCATGAAATCCAGGCGCAGATCGACCGCATCAACAACCAGCTCTCTACCCGCACCGACTACGAGAGCCCCGGCTACATGCTGCTCATCGAGAAGCTGTCCGCCCTCTCCGAGCGGTTCTACGCCATCGACATCACTCACTTCGAGGAGGACGTCGAGAAGACACTACTCGGACTCGGCTTCCAACGCTCCGACTTCAACCGCCCCACAAGCCAGTTCTCCGGAGGATGGCGAATGCGCATCGAGCTCGCTAAACTCCTCCTCAAGGCGCCTGACGTGCTCCTACTCGACGAGCCGACAAACCACCTCGACTTACGCACCAAAGACGTGCTCAAGCAGGCACTACAGGACTTCGACGGAACGCTCATCGTCGTAAGCCACGACCGCGACTTCCTCGACGGCCTCGTCTCTAAAGTCTACGAATTCGGAGACGGACGCGTTCAAGAACACCTGGGAGGTATCTACGAATTCCTCGAGTCAAAGAAAATGGAGAGCCTTCACGAACTTGAGAAGAAAAACTAAACATATGAAGCTGATAACAACAAGCGACTGGCACATCGGAAACCTTTTCCATGGCAACGACCGTCTGCCAGAGCATAAACACTTTCTAAAATGGCTTCTTCAAAGAATTGAAGAGCAACAGCCCGATGCCCTTCTTATAGCAGGCGATGTGTTCGACAATGGCAATCCTTCCGCTGCTGCCCAATCTGCCTATTATGAGTTTCTGGCTGACGCTACCCAAGCATCCCCTCAGATGCAAATTATCATAACAGCGGGCAATCACGACTCAGCCAGTCGTCTTGAAGCTCCTCGCGCTCTCCTCACACGCCATAATGTAGAGATAAGGGGAAACGTGCGTCGCACATGGAACGCTGACAACGACGGTGGGAAATGGGATATTGACTACAACGACCTAATGGTACCCGTAAGAAATAAAAACGGGGAAGAAATTGTTGTGCTCACAGTTCCATACCTGCGAAGCGATATTGTGCAGAATGCATGTTATTCGGAAGGAGTAAACACCTTTCTGCGCAACCTCACAAGTATGGCTCGTGAGACTTATCCCGACAGGCCAATCGTAATGATGGCACACATGTACGCTAAAGGCGCTGACATCGCTACAAAGGATGCCAGCGAGAAGATTGTCATTGGTGGTCAGGAGGAGGTGAACATGCAAGGTTGGATTGGACACCCCGACTACCTTACCTGTGGCCATATACATAAGCGTCAACATATATGGAATACAGACTGGGCACGTTACACGGGAAGTGTTCTGCCTATGTCTTTTGCCGAAATAGACTACAGACATGGTGTCGATATGGTAACGATCTCCAACACGCAAAAGCCTAAGGTGGAGTTTCTCGAATACACTCCACAACACAAGCTGTGCATCCTGCCGGAAGGAGACGAAGAACTCACTCCGAAGAAGCTGCAGAAACTAATCAGAGAGAAGTTGCCTGATAGAACGAACGATAAGTTGGACGACGATTTCGTTTATCTCGTCCTTAAGGTGAAACTGGAGAAGGTAAGCAATGATGACATCAAGGAGCTGGAGTCGATCATCAGCAAGAAGAATGCTGTTCTTTGTAAAATACAGAAGATAATCCCCACTCTTGACCTCAGTACGATAGTCGACAACCATCATATTCAAAGTATTGATGACATCCTCAATCGCGATCCTCTTGACACGTTAAAGGAAACGTTCGCTGTTAAACACAATGCGGAAATGACCGAACATCAAGAGATGATTCTCAAGCAGTTACTCGAACACATTAAAGAAAACATGAACTAATGAAATTCATAAAGCTCGAAATACAGAACCTTGCATCTCTCGACCGTATAGGAGGCGAGATAATCAACTTTGAAGAAGGAGCATTAGGCGACAGTACGATATTCAGTATTGTCGGTCCTACCGGTAGCGGCAAGTCTACAATTCTTGACGCTATATGCCTTGCGCTATACAATCGTGCACCACGCTATCCACGCAAGAAAGGCGACCGCAATCAGAATATCGAAGTATTCGGCAATTTGAGTTCTGAAGAGAAATGTCGACTTGCGCCTACTGACTCGCGCAACATCCTCACACGCGGCAAGAAGGAAGGCTATAGCAAACTTACTTTTCTTGCGAACAACGGCACACTATACCGTGCAGAATGGTATGTTCGCATGAAAACCAAAAAGTTTGAAGATCCTACTCTGTCTCTCTACAAGATTGATGTCAACAATGGTGTACCTACAGAAGAGGTTGACGACTGGAATAGACTACCTCTTATCATCGGGCTCGACTACGAGCAATTTCTGCGAACTGTACTTATAGCCCAAGGATCGTTTGCAAACTTCATTACTGCCAAGGAAAATGAACGCTATGAATTGCTCGAAAAGCTCATCGGGTGTGAGGAATTGTACACAAACATAGCCAAAGAGATAAAGCAGAAAAAGGATGAAGCCGTTAAAGCCTACGATCTGATTGCAGCCAACTTCACAGCTCAAGAGAAGGACCTTATACCCGAAGAAGATCTCTGTAGCGTAAAGGAGCGCATCGACGAACTGGAGAAGTTGGATAAGCAGATAAAAGAGGAGTTGCAGAAAATAACAGAAGCGCTTGCCTGGTACACTACTTTTGAAAAGCACCAGCAAAACATCGTAAAATTTGAGCAGGCTTTCAACGAAGCAAAAAGTCAGATAGATGCTTTTGCAGAGCAAGCAGCTCGTCTCTCGCTTCACGATTCAACCCTTCCTGCCGTAGCCCTGTTAAAGGATATCAAGACATCCGAAACAAACATTGCTTCTTTGGAGAAAACCCTAAAAGAGTTGGAGTCTGCTATCTTAAATAAAGAAAAGGAGATAAAGCAAGAGGAAGATGTTGAACTCAAACTGCTTGTAACCAATGCACAAAAGGCTTCGGAGGAGCTTGAAATTCAAAAACCTCATATCAATAAAGCCCGCCAGACAAAAACCGAACTCGAGGCTTTGCAGACAGCTCTCAACGACAAGGCAAAAGCAAAAACTGAAGCCGAGAATGCCAAAGTTAAAGCTGAGAAAGCTGTAGCTGATAACAGGAAGAATATTGAAGCTGCAAAAGCTGCGCTTAGCAAATCGAAGGAAAGTCTGATTGCCTTGCAACAGAAAACGAAGGAAGAAGAGAAGCTTTTGTCGCAAAAGGCTGATGATGCCACATCTTCATACGAGGAAGAGAACAAAAAGCTTGAATGTTGCGATGCTGCGAAGCTTCAGAATGCCAAGACTATGGCAGAACGAAACCTTACAGACCTCAATTCTGCAATTCGCATACAAGCTGCTTTGAAGGCAAAGCGTACAGAACACGACAAGAATGTCTGCCAGCAAAAGGTGTTGACAGACAGAAACGCTGTAATCTCAGAACAACTTAAGAAATACAGAATCGAAGAACTTAATAAGGAACTCGAGATTCTTCTCAAGTCGTACGCCCTTATGACAAGCGAAAACTGGGCTTTGCATCGTGGCAATCTGACAGAAGGTGAAGCTTGTCCGCTATGTGGTGCTACGCATCATCCTTACAGCGACAAGGATGCTATCTTACCGGTAATCGACGATATGAACGCTCTTATTGACGGTAAACGTGCGCAGATCAACGCCCAACAGACAGAAAAACAGCAGCTCACCAAAGAACAGAGTAGGAACAAAGGACTTTTGGACGGTATAAGCAAAACTATAGAAACGCTCCGTTCTGAAACTGCAAGCCTTTCTGACGAATGGAAAGTGATAGCTTGCGCGCATAACAACTGGCCGGAGGCTGAAGATCTGCTCAGATCGCTCATGCCGGAAATCGAAAAGAAGGTAAAGCTTTCCGACGCAGAACTAAAGGCATACAACGAGCAGGTAAAGCTTGTAGACAAACTCCGCAAGCAGATGGATGCAGCTGATAAGGCAAAGCAGGAATACACCAAAACTGCATCAGAAAAGATACAGACGGCAGAAAAAAGAGTAACGGAAGCGAACACATTGCTCGAAACTGAAAAGGGAAAAACCGAAAATCTTAAAGCCCAACTTTCAGATAAAGTTGCCGTTTTCTCATCTGCAGCAGAAGCTTTGGTTGATGCGCAACATATCGTTGAAACAAAGCGGCTTGATTTGAATAAAGAGATTGGAGACAAGGATCCTGACGAATTTGAGAATTCGCTGAACGCAGCCAAGTCAAAGGCTGACAGCTTAGTGAAAGCTAAGACTGAAGCCATTTCACGATTGCGCGAACTACTCAATGAGGTCCGGGGTAAAGAATCTGCAACCAAAACACAGAAAGAAAAAGAGCACGACTCTATAAACAAGCGGAATGCTGAACTTTCGGCGTGGCTGGCAGACTACAACAAGGCTCATACCGAGAATATTCTTACTGAAGACTCTATCGCTCATCTCCTCTACTCTACAGAGAATTGGGAGCACATACGCACCATACAAAAGCGGTTGCGAGATGCCTTCACCTCTTCAGAAACTACTCTTCGCAACGAAAACCGCTCTATGCACGAGCTTCTGCAGAAGAAACCCGATATGCAGAAAGAGGCGCTGCTCACAAAAAAGGCAGAACTTGAGAACGTCTCCAACCAAGAACTCATCGACACCAAAGCCCGACTCCAACGTCACAACATGGCTAAAGAACTGATGGGCAATATGTTTGCGCAAAAGCAGAAAGCGGAAGTCGCAAAACGCGAATGGGAGGAGATCGCTGACGCCATCGGGGGCGACGGCAAGACGCTACGCAAGATAGCTCAATGCTACACGCTGCGCTTCCTCATTGAGCATGCAAACGTCGAAATCAGAAAGTTCAACTCTCGATACGAACTTCAGCAGGTGAAGAATTCGCTCGGCATCCGCGTGGTCGACCACGACCGTGCCGACGACGTGCGCGACACAACATCTCTCTCTGGTGGCGAGACTTTCATCGTCTCGCTCGGACTGGCGCTCGGGCTTTCCTCTCTCTCGTCACGCAACATCAGTTTTGAGAATCTCTTCATCGACGAGGGCTTCGGCACGCTCGACCCCGACACTCTTGCCACAGTTATCGACTCCTTGGCAATGCTCCAGTCGTCTCAAGGAAAGAAAGTAGGCGTAATCAGCCATACCGACACCATGTCCGAACGCATTACCACCCAGATACGCATCATCAAGGACGGTAGCTCCGGTAGCAGCCATATAGAAATATATCCGTAATTGAAAGCAAAAACTCGTTTTAATAAACTTTTTTTCAAGTTTCATTTTGTAAACAATAATAAATTTTCTAAATTTGCACGCAAATAGATAACATTTTGTTTAACAAAACACACACAACATGAAGAAAACGCTACTTTCTATCGCTGCGATAACCGTTTCGCTTAGCGCAGCTGTCGCACAGAACGGCATCACCGAACTGCCCGACGCCGACCATAACGGACTCACTATCACCGCCATGTCCCCTAACGCCAAGTTCGTCGCCGGATCTAACGCCTCTACATTCGGAGGCTTTATCTTCGACCTCGAAAACGACAAAATCGTCAACTTCGACGTCAACCCCTCCGACAACGAAGACGTCGATGTCGACCTCCAGATAAAGGCTATCGCCAACAACGGCCTCGCGGTCGGATGGAACGGACCGGCCGCTACGTTCGACTTCTCTACGCAGAAATGCACCACCTACGGCGCCACCGACCAGTATCTCTTCAACGGCATCAGCCCCTCGGGGGGCTACATCGTCGGAGCACGCTACGACGGCGCACAGACCGAAGGCACGCCCTGCGTCTTCCACGACGGCACGCCCCGCGACCTCCCGCTCCCCTCTAACTCCTTCCTCGGATACGAGTCCGCTGGCGCCGCCGCACTCTCCGTAGCCGACAACGCCACCATCTCCGGCTACTTCGTCGACGATATGGCTACACGTCCTGCCACCACATGGGCGCTGCTCAACGACGGCTCCACCTTCTTCCCCTACCCCGTCTCTCGACCCTACTTCGCCGCTACGGCTGAGTCCTCAAAGCCCTACGCCATGTTCAGCTGCGACCAGACAACGATGTCCCCCAACGGCAAGTGGCTCATCATCAACTACGAGAAATACCTCGGCGACTCCGGATCTCTCATCTCCACCGCTCGCTACAACCTCCAAACCGACGAGGTCGAGTTCTTCACGCCCAACGAGGACGACGAGCGCTTCGCCGAGGTCGGTGCCGAGGTCTACGGCTTCGGCGTCTCTGACGACGGCACGGTCGTCGGATTCTACGGCGGCGCTTACGGACCGCGCGTCGGCTTCATCTGGAAAGCTGGCGAAAGCGACATACAGCGTCTCGCTACTGCCTTCCCCGGTGCTACACGCCTCGCCGACTACGACGAAGGCTACTTCAATACGCCCTGCGCCATCTCTGCCGACGGACGCTACATAGCCGGCTTCGCATACATCTCGCCCGAAGACCAGGACGAGGACGAATACTACCTCTCATGGGTGCTCGACACGCAAGACCCCGACGCCGCTGGCTCCGCTACAGCCGTCGCTCCTATCGTCGTCAAAGACAAAGACAAGGTAGCAAAGATAAAAGCGCTCTACTCCCTCGACGGCGCTCGACGCAACACTCTCTCTAAGGGCATCAACATCCTACGCATGTCCGACGGCAAAAGCCTCAAGAAGCTCGTCAAATAACTCCCGCCGCTAATATATTACCGCGTAGCGAAAACCTCATTACAGCATAGCTGAACTACCCTTACCGCGCAAAGGTAACATCCTTGCCACGCAAAGGTAACGATGCTGGCTGTCTGAATAACCAAGACGATTGTGAGATTAACCCCTCTCACAACCGTCTTTTTTTATAATTCTTTGCATAGATTTTTTTTGCAGCAATAAAAATAATGTGTACCTTTGCTCTCTGAAAAACCTACTAACGAACAGAGCATCGTTGCACCTACCGTCGCCTAACGACACATCGTGCAGCCTGCGAAGTTCTTAAACAATTCATTCAGTTATGCTAAAACAAATACTCAACGGTCGCGTTCTCACTCCTCAAGGCTGGCTCGAAGGCGGCTCTGTAATCATCGACGGCAACAAAATCTTAGCCGTATCCAACAGCGACCTACACATCGTAGACGCAGAAATCATCGACGCTAAAGGATGCTATGTCGTGCCCGGCGGAGTTGATCTTCACGTGCATGGTGGCGGCGGACGCGACTTCATGGAGGGCACCGAGGAGGCGTTCCGCGTAGCTATCAAGGCGCACATGAAGCATGGCACCACTTCCATATTCCCTACTCTCTCTTCTTCTACCGTCCCCATGATTGAGGCTGCTTGCGAAACATGCGAGAAACTCATGGCTGAGGAGAACAGCCCCGTGCTCGGACTCCACCTCGAAGGCCCTTACTTCAATCCGAAGCAGGCGGGAGCGCAGATACCCGAGTGGATAAAGCCGCCGGTAGCCGAGGAGTACGAACCGCTGCTCGACAAGTATCCATGCATCAAGCGATGGGACGAGGCGCCCGAACTACCTGGCTCTATAGAGTTCATACAGTCGTGCCGCAAGCATGGCGTCGTGGCTTCTATCGGCCACACTCGCGCCACATACGCTGACGTCGTGGCCGGACATAAGGCGGGCATGATGCACGCCACACACTTCTACAACGCCATGCCCGTTGTCTACAAGGAGCACGAGTTCAAGGTGCCGGGCACGGTAGAGAGTGTTTACGCCCTCCCCGATATGACCGTAGAGGTGATTGCCGACGGCATACACGTACCGCCGGTTATGCTTCGCGTCGTCTATCAGATCAAGGGCGTAGAGAAGACTGCGCTCATCACCGACTCTCTGGCGTGTGCTGCAAGCGACGAGGGCGTGGCGTTCGACCCGCGTGTCATACTCGAAGACGGCGTGTGCAAGCTGGCAGACCACTCGGCGCTTGCCGGATCTATCGCCACAATGGACCGCCTCATACGCACGTGCGTACAGATGGCGAACATACCGATGGAGGACGCATGCCGCATGGCGAGCGAGACGCCTGCAAAGATCATGGGCGTGTTCGACCGCAAGGGATCTCTCGAAGACGGCAAGGACGCCGACATCATGATGTTCGACAAAGACCTTAAGCTTACATACGTAATGCAGATGGGCAACGAGGTTACAAACGAACTCTAAATCGAAAACGTTATGTTGAAACAATTTGTCAATGGTCGCATCCTCACACCTAAAGGATGGCTTGATGGCGGCTCCATTGTTACCGACGGCAACAGAATCAGAGCCGTCTCTAACATCAACCTTCATGTGGTCGGAGCCGAAATCATCGATGCCAAGGGTGGATATATAGTCCCCGGCGGCATTGATATGCACGCTCATGGTGGCGGCGGACGCGACTTCATAGAGGGGTGCGAGGACGCTTTCCGGGCGGCTGTTAATGCGCATCTCAAGCATGGCACCACCGCTATATACCCGACGCTCTCTTCTTCTACAATTCCTACCATCGAGGCTGCTTGCACGGTGTGCGAGAAACTCATGAACGAGAAGGACAGTCCGGTGCTTGGTCTGCACATCGAGGGCTCATACATCAACCGCAAGCAGGCTGGTGCGCAGAACCCTGTGCTCATAAAGGCGCCGATCATCTACGAATACGAGTCGCTGCTAAAGAAGTACAAGTGCATCAAGCGATGGGACGAGGCGCCCGAGCTGCCAGGCTCCGTAAGATTCATAAAAGAGCTGCGTAGTCACGGCGTTCTCTCTGCTCTCACCTGCACACGCGCCACATACGAAGACGTAGTTAAGGCACACGACGCCGGAATGACTCACGCTTCTCACTTCTACAACGCTATGCCGGTTGTCTACAAGGAGCACGAGTTCAAGGTGCCGGGCACCGTAGAGAGTGTCTATGCGCTGCAGGACATGACCGTAGAGGTGATTGCCGACGGCATACACGTACCGCCGGTTATGCTCAAGATTGTGTATAAAATAAAGGGTGTCGAGAAAACCGCTCTCATAACCGACTCTTTGGCTTACGCTGCGAGCGAAGGCGACGTGTCTGCTGAGGCTCGCGTCATTATGGAAGACGGCGTTTGCAAGCTTGCCGACCGCTCTGTGCTTGCCGGCTCTATCGCTACAATGGACGTTCTCATCCGCACCTGCATACAGAAGGCAGAGATACCGATGATTGATGTGTTCCGCATGGCGAGCGAAACGCCTGCAAAAATCATGGGCGTCTTCGACCGCAAGGGCTCTATCGAGGAAGGCAAGGATGCCGACCTCATGGTGTTCGACAAGGACATCAACCTCACATACGTAATGCAAATGGGCAAAGAGATTACGAACAACCTCTAATCTCACATTTATATATAAACAAGACTCATTATATATAAACAAAGACTCATTATATATAAACAAAGACTCATTATATATAAACATAACAAGGGCTGGGTTCCACAAAGGAATCCAGCCCTTTAATAATTAAATCAGTCCGAGCGACTTCAGTTTGCCTTCGATAGCCTCAACACCACCTTCTACGTTGCTCTCGATGTTAAGAGGCATAACCGGGTCGTGCAGCGACATGCGCAGCAACCACCAACCGGCTTCGTCCACATTGCCGCAACTTACACGCAGTCCCTCGTAGTTTGGCTCAACAATCGTCCAGCCTTCCACTCCTCCTGCCTTTGCCTTCATATCCTCAAGCACCTTCGCGCCTTGAGCCTTAAAGTCGGGATCGGCGAGCTTTATTCTTATCTCCTTGCTCTCCTTTGGCTGCTTTAGCGAAGCTATCACCTCATGCACCTGCTTACCCTCCTTGTACAGCTTTGCTGCAAAGACTATGAGCTTTGCTGCAAGATAAGCGCCGTCGTCGAGGAAGTGGTTCTCGCGCAGAGCCGCATGGCCAGATGTCTCAATAGCCAACCAGCACTCCTCACCTGCTTCATTCAGACGGATGCCCTCGTTTATCACGTTCTTGTATCCGCGGCGGAAGCGGTGGTGCCTGCCTCCCTTTTCGCTGATATACTCAGCAAGTCCGTCTGAAGTTACAGAGTCGGTTACGATTGTGCTTCCCGGATGCTCATCCAATATCACGGAAGATATAAGCGCAATGAGAGAGTTGCGGTTGATTGGTTCGCCCTTTCTGCCGATGATAGCCGAACGGTCTACGTCTGTATCGAAGATTACACCAAGGTCGGCATCGCTTTCTTCCACAGCCTTGCAGACAGAAGCCATCGCCTCACGATCTTCAGGGTTAGGAATATGGTTAGGGAAGCGTCCGTCAGGATCGAGGAACTGGCTGCCCTTTGTGTCGGCGCCAAGCATACTCAATATCTTCTCGAAGAATCCGCCATTGCCGTTGCCTGCGTCTACAATGATGTGCATGCCCTTAAGCGGATGCTGATAATCATCAGCATTCACACCCTCACAGATGTAGTCGGCAATATGACGAGAGTAGATATCCATGAAGTCGAGTGTTGACGAACTGCCCTTCGCGCCTTCAAAAACATATTCTCCATTCTCTGCTATCGTAAGGATAGAAGCAATGTCCTTGCTGTCGAGACCGCCCTTAGGAGTGAAAAACTTAAGTCCGTTGCGGTTGAAAGGCAGATGACTTGCCGTCACCATAACCGAAGCCGTAGCCTTCACATGCTCGCTGATAGTGGTCATGAACATGGCTGGAGTAGAAGCCAGTCCGCAGTCTACGACATTCGCACCAACCTCAACAGCGCCCTTCACAAACGCACTCTTGATGCTGCTGCCAGAAAGACGACAATCCATACCTACCGCAATAGTCGGCGTCTCACAGTCAGAGTTATTTCTTATCCAGCGCACGAACGACTTTGCGATTGTTTCTATAACTTCGGGTGTGAGGTTAACGTGTTCTCCTTCAATACCTTCAAGAGCCACGCCTCTAATGTCAGAACCATTCTGTAGTTTTTTCCAATTCATAGTTATACCTTAAGATTAGTAGGAAACAAAATTATACATTATTTTTCAAACGCCAAACTAAAAGTCCGCAAAAATCATTATCTGTAAAGGTTTTTGTACATAACGACTTGCAAAATCAAAAAAAACGTTTGCGAGTTTTATAATAAAAATGTACATTTGTGGCTGACAAACATAGCCTACTTAATAAATCGTGCAAATTATGAAGACTCTTCCCTACATGATATTCAGTTTTCTTATGCTATGCGCATTGTGTACAAGCATAAACAGTTATCGCAGAACAGAGAATATAATAGCGCAGGATGTGAATCGGGCATTGGAACAGGTGCTTGTGAAAATGCCCGACAATGTGGTCACAACAGACACCATACGCTGCTATCGCAACTGCCTCACCATAGCCGAACTGAAAGACACGGCAGGAATAGCCATGCGTACTGTGCGCAAGGACGGACGTTGGGAGACCCGACTCGTGGCGGAGGCTAACTGTGGCTTCGCAACTACCTTCATGATGTCCGACCAAAAGGCATCAGGGTCTTTTCTGTTTGCCGGATTGCTGTGGCTATTGTGCAGCTTATGGTACATAAAAAGGAAAAGACCGGAGCTGATTGCGCAAGGCATATCGTACGGAGGCATTGTCTTTTATAACGACAAGTTCATGACGCTTTCGGGCGAGCAAATTCGTCTTACGCCTATGCAGCATTCTCTGCTCGAAATGTTCATAACAAGCGACACGCATACTCTATCAAAACAGCACATTTGCGACCGACTATGGCCGAAGAAGCCCGATGCAAGCGACACGCTCTACACGCTGATAAAGCGCATAAAGCCAATCATAGAGACTCATAGCACGCTGAAGATTCAGTCGGACAGAGGCAAGAGCTATAGTCTGATAATCAAGTAGATAGTCTTTTGTCAGCCAATTGTCAGATAAATGTCAGACTCGTAAATTGGCTTTCTTTTAAGGAGATTATAACTTTGCACCATAACAAAATTGGTGCAAAATGAATAGATTGATTACACTTTCCATTATTCTCTCCTCCGCATTCTCCGCTTCTGCCCAGGATGTGGACAAAACCATTACGCTCAATGAGGTTACGGTAAAGGCAGCCAAGGTTGTGAACAAGCCCGACGGCATGGTTCTCTACCCTACCGATGCTCAAAAACAGTCATCGAACAACGGCTACAGCATTCTTGAGAAGCTCTCGCTTGCCAATCTGCGTATCGACAATATCAACCACTCCATTACAGCTATCGACAACCGCGGCAGCATTCAGATCAGAATAAATGGCATCGTTGTGGACAAGTCGGAGATGTTGGCTCTCGATCCGAAGAACATCACGAAGATTGACTTCATAAACAATCCTGGCGTGCGTTATGGCGATGGTATAGCTTATGTCGTTGATATCATTACACGCAGAAAAGAGAGCGGATATACCATTGGTACCGACCTCACTTCGGCGCTTACCACCTTGCAGGGCGATGGCATGGTTTACGGTAAGTGGAACCGCGGCAAAAGCGAATGGTCGCTTTCCTACGATTTGAGCGGGTATCGTACAAAAGAAAGCAAGAGCAAACAGTCAGCAGAATATACATTGACTGACGGAAGCATACACAGAATAGAACGAAACGATATGGAGACGCTTCGTAAAGCTATTGCACACGAAGCAAAACTGACATACAACTGGGCTGACTCTACAGCCACCGTCTTTCAGACATCATTGAGTGGATCGTTCAACAACGCTCCCGACAACTACAATATTAAGGATATTAAGGACGGCGCTCGGCAATACCAAGCAACAAGTCGCGATGCTGACAAAAGCTATTCGCCGGCATTGGACGTCTACTTCTTCCGCCAGATATCTCCACGTCAGTCTCTTACCGCCAATGCCGTAGGCACATACATCTCCACGCAGACCGGCTCTTTCTATAACGAGGGTTCTCCTTATAAATACAATGTAGACGGCAAGACAACATCCTTACTTGCGGAGGCAATCTACGAGAATCGGCTGAAGCCCTTCACGTTCTCTACGGGCGTGAACTATAGCTATAAATACATAAAGAACGGTTATCTTGGCGATGCTTCGTCTCTTACTAAGACAAACAATAACCGTCTGTATGGCTTTGCAGAAATCAAAGGTATGCTACGCCAGCTGCGCTACACGTTAGGTGCTGGCGTAAGTTACATTCATTACACGCAGAACGGTCACAGATTCAATTTCTGGACTTTTCACCCGAAGGCATCGCTCACATATCAGATCAACAACGGCCTGCAGATGAGCTATACTTATCAGATGCAGGACAAGGTGTCTCGCATAGCGATGACAAGCGATGTTATGATTCGCACAAATAGCATGGAATGGACCAAAGGAAATCCCGATTTGAAACCGTCGCATGATATGGAGCACCGCCTGCAGTTTTCGTATAACAACAATCGCTTGCAGGCCTTCGTCGACGGCTACTTCAAGCAATGTTTCAAGCCTAATATGGCTCATTATGAACGTACCCAAGACAATCAATTCGTCTATACACAGATAAACCAAAAGGAGATAGACGCCTTGAACGTTATGGCATACGCCAGCTACTGGCTTTTGCCAGAAAAGCTTCAGATTGCAGCCAACGGAGGATTGTACAGATGCTTCAACTACAGCAATGACTATACACATTGCTACACCTCTTGGTTCTATGCAGCCAGCATCACAGCTTATCTCGGTAGATTCACGCTGCAGGGATACGTAGACAACGGCAACCGCTTTTTGGAGGGCGAATCGAAAGGCTACAACGGCGCTTATTCTGTCGTGAAAGCATCACACGCATGGCGCAACTGGCAGTTCTCCTTGTCGTGGACGAATCCGTTAAACAACAACTACAAGGCATACGAGAACGAACTGCTCAACCGCAATCTCCACAAGCATACCATAGGCTATTCAAAGTGGATGGGCAATCTGGTTTCGCTGAACATCTCTTGGCGACTGAGTAGAGGAAGCAAGCACAATTCGGCAGAAAAACGCATAAACCTACGCGATACGGATAACGGCATCATAAAATAGAGAGCAGAGGCTACTTGTTAGGGAACTCTCACAACATCCACCACATGGCTGCCAGCTCCAATAAGGTCGGCACGCTCGGAGATGCACTTCTGATATTCTATGAAACGCGCAAACGTCTCGTCACTCATGCGGTTGAGACGTGTGCGCATATAGTCGGAAGCGCCGTCGGGCGAGAAGATAGTTAGTCGTTCCAAGCCTGCACGTTCGTCAAGTCGGTTGATGTCGTCTATACGTACATAGTCGTAAAGCTCGTCTGCCTGAGCCTGAATATGGAATTTCTCGTCAACGGCGCCACGCTCCATCAGTCCTTCTATTCTATCCTCGTCGAAGCAATACGACAGAATGCTGTATTCGTTCATCAAGTATGCCACAAAAATCAGTCCGCCCGGTTTGGTCACGCGCTTTGCCTCGTTCAGAGCCTTTAACTTCTCCTCGTCGCCGATGAGATGATAGAGCGGACCGAGCAACAGCGTAACGTCAGCATACGCCGTAGGCAGGAACGGCATGTTACGTGCGTCGCCCTGCACAACATCTGCCGTCAGCTCACGCTTCAGAAACACCTCGATGTTGCGTCGCACCAGTTCTACGGCCTTCACCCGATAACCTTCTGCCATAAGAGCCGATGTGTAGCGTCCAGTTCCTGCACCTATATCGAGCAACAACGAATCGGGCTTGATAAAACGGCGCAAGTGGTGCATTGTGGTTTCGAACTCTACGATGCCGTGCCTGCGCTGCAAGCGAAGGTCTTCAGGGTGCTTATTGTAATGTTTCTCTATATTGGATAATGCCATATTTATATATTAAAAGTTGGAGGTTGAATGATATGCTGTTTCTTTTAACAACGATAATCCTCAACAAATTTAGATAAAATTTCCGAATTATAAGCCAGTTGGGA
>ULWG01001989.1_pt1 | contig 15047 bp, 9 predicted proteins | sample 1960141 | NCBI WGS metagenome assembly ULWG01 (sample SAMEA4835806, study PRJEB28245) | human gut metagenome | biome: gut microbiome; material: fecal sample | place: Denmark | collected 2008
TGATGAAGCAAACATTCATAAAATCAGCTATGTTGCTGCTGCTGATCCTTTCAACGGCAGCGACGCGAGCGCAGGAGGTCGCTCTGAAGACCAACTTACTGGGATGGGCTTCTACATCTGCCAACGCCGGCATCGAAATCGGCACAGGCAAGAAAACAACCTTCCAACTCTTCGGAACCCTGAACCCCTGGAAGTTCTCGGGCGACAAGAAGATGAGATTCTGGAATGTTATGCCAGAATACAGATGGTACACCTGCCAGAAGTTTGGAGGCCATTTCTTCGGAATCCATGCCTTAGGCGGTGAATACAACATTAAAAACATTGACATGCCCTTCGGCATCCTGCCGAAAACTCAGGAGGGCAGGCACTATGAAGGCTGGTATGTAGGTGGAGGCCTTACCTACGGCTATCAGTGGTTGCTTAATAAGCACCTCAATTTCGAAGGGTCTATCGGTTTGGGATATGCATACAGTCCCTACAAGCTTTACGGACGATGCGAAAAATGTCTCGACAAAGACCACCGCAACTATGTGGGCCCTACAAAAGCCGCACTATCTCTCATATACGTGTTCTAAGAATTTTATTTAACTGTTGTTTTAACTGACAATATAAACACGTAATAACTAGACAGAATACAAAAAATTTTAGGGAAATCATAATATGGATAAAATGAAGCTTTATGCGGTTATTTCGCCTCTCTGCATACTCTTTTCTCAGGGCATCATGCCTGCTCAGGCTCAACAGCTGGCAGGGGGCAAGATTCAGGTAGACAGCGTCTTGGCACGCAAGAACGGCAACCGGATGGACGTTGCCTTCCGTATGAATCTGAACGATTTGAAGATGAAATCAGAGCAGCAGATTGTTTTCACACCGGTAATGGTAGGAACTGATTCTATCGCTCTCAACCCTATCATCATCCAGGGTAGAAACCAGGCTGTAAGATACCGCAGACTTGCCGACAGCAAGAAGAATCCGCAGGCACAGGTTCTTACCCGCAAGAACAAGACCAGTCAGCAGGTTTACTTCGCCCAGTCTGTTCCTTATCAGAAATGGATGAAGAAGTTCAAACTCTCGGTGAAAGAAGATCTCTGCGGATGCGGCAACCTGATAGAACAGGACAATACGCCGATTGCGGATATCGACCGTACACCGAAGATTACGAAGGATTTCTTCGTGCAGCCGAAGGCGGAAGCCAAGAAGGTGAGAGCCGAAAAGGGTGAAGCCTATCTCAGCTTTGTGGTTAACAAGAGTAATATCCTTGCCAACTTCCGTGAGAATGCTACTGAGCTGAAGAAGATTACTTCCACCATCGACCTGGTGAAGAACGACAAGAACGTTGAAATCACAGATATTGATATCCATGGTTTTGCTTCGCCTGATGGTTCGTATGCCAACAACAAGCGCCTTGCCAACGAGCGTGCAGCTGCCCTCCGCAAATATGTGAGCAGCCTCTACACCTTAAACAGCAAGCTCTTTACCTATCAGGCTACACCGGAAGACTGGGAAGGATTCAAGAAGAAGATCCAGGCAAGTAATCTGGCTGATAAGGAAGCAATTCTCGAGATAGCTAACTCCTCGCTGGCTCCCGACGATAAGGACCTGAAGATCAGAAAGCTCCATCCGGCAAGTTACCGCTACATCCTGGATCAAATCTATCCTCGTCTCCGTCATAGCGACTATACGGTAACCTACATGGTTCGTCCGTTCAGCATCGAAGAAGCCAAGGAGATATTGAAGACCAAACCACAGCAGCTTTCTCTGCAGGAGATGTTCCTGGTGGCACAGACTTACGAGCCGGGTTCGCCAGAGTTTAACGAGGTATTCGACATTGCTGTCCGCCTCTTCCCAGATGATGAGACAGCGAATCTCAATGCCGCCTGCACCGATTTGCAGAAAGGTGATCTTACTTCTGCCGAAAAGCATCTTGCCAAGGCAGGCAACTCGAAAGAGGCAGAACGTTTAAGAGATGTTTTCAAACAGATAAAGGAATTGGAATAACAGAAAATTAGAGAATAACGATTATAAACAAGCTTAACTTTCAAAGATTATGAAGATTAAACATTTTTTTGGCTTGGCTGTCATCGCAGCTATGACGGCAAGCTGTTCAAGCAATGAGGACCTGGGAACCGCAGGTCCAGGTACTGGTACTAATGAAGCAGGTGTTGGTTATGCAACTTTCACCATCAACTTGCCTACAACAAGCGGAACACGTGCTGCAGGTGATCCTACATTCGACAAGGGTGATGCCAATGAGTACAAGGTAAATGATGCAACCTTACTCATCTTCAAGAAAGATGCTACTGGTTATCAATTCAAGGAATCTGTAGACCTCGGTAATATGGAGCCTTGGACATCAAGCAGCACAGATGGTATAACTACAACAGCCAAGTTGACAGCCAAGATTACTAAGGCTGAAGTAGGCTCTGATAAAGGTTATTATGCTCTTATTGTTCTCAACAACAATTCTGGAACGAATCAGAAAATCACTTATCCTGATCCAGACAAAACATATGAAGAATGGAGTAAGGATGATAAAAAAGCAAATGCTACCAACTACTTGAAGCATGACAACGGTTTCTTTATGGCAAACGCTCCTAAGTATGTTGCAGGCGCCCCTGAAACACTTGTTGAAATCAAGAATATTTATGCTTCTAAGCAGCAGGCAGAGAACTCTACAGCCACTACAGTATATGTAGAGCGTGGTCTTGCTAAGGTTTCACTTGCTTCTGGTTCTGAAAAAAAGCATGTTGATATAACAGAAGGAAACTATAAAGATGACAAGGTTGACATTACTGGTTGGACACTTGATGTTACAAACACCAAGACATACCCTGTTCACGTAACAGATGGATTGTGGGAAGATACATGGAAGGCAACAACTACTCCTGCTGCTACCAATGATGCAACAATGGAACGTTTCCATGATACAAAGCTTACAGAGTTCCCACGCGTATATTGGGGCTTGGATCCTAACTACAGCAAAGATTTCGCTACTGTAGCAGATTGCGAAGCCGAGTTTAACCTGGTAGCAAACCAAACAGACCTATCAAAAGCGTTTAAGACTGGTGAAGACGCTAAGAAGCCTCAGTACTGCCTTGAGAATACTTTCGACATTGATCACATGGTGCAGGGTCAGACAACACGAGTTTTGTTCTCTGCTAAGTACACACCAGCAGATCTTAGTGATGGCGAGACTTTCTACAAGATGGGTAACAGCTCTCAGTTGTGGAATGCTGATAATGTAGTGGCTCAGATTAAGGCTAAGGCTATGGAGGTATTTAATGAGACTGATCCTGACAAGGTGGAAGTAATACTTACAGGTACAGATTTAGCAAAGGCAGGTACCCATCTTATTACAAAAGCGAATGTAAAGCATGGAACAGCTGATATAGAAGATGCTGATATTACTGCAATTAATACTAAACTTGGTTTCAAGAAAGCAAAAGGAACAGACCCTATGGTAGGTTTGTCAACATATGTAGATGGAGTTTCTTACTACATCGCGCGTGTAAAGCACTTCGGCGATTACCTTACTAAGTGGGAAGCCGGTAATGATACATACAACAGTAACAATGCCAACTGGCTTGGTCGCTACGGTGTTCTCCGTAATAACTGGTACGAGCTTTCTGTAAATAGCGTTAGTGGTCCTGGTTATCCTGACGTTCCAAAGGTTAATCCTAAAGATCCAGACGATGAGAACTGGCAGTACATCAACGTCAGCGTGAAGATCCTTTCTTGGGCTAAGCGTTCTCAGGATGTCAAATTGTAATCCATTTCACATTATTATATATAGCTCAGCCGCTCTAGCGCTAAGGAGCGGCTGGCTATATCGGAAGAATAAGAATCAATTTATACACTTTACTTTTTCATAAAACAGATAAGCATCATGGCAAACAAGAAGTTTAACAGTTGGATCAAGAATATATGCATGGGATGGGGATTCATCATGGCGGGCAGTTTGCTCAGCAGCTGCAACGACTTGATGCACGACGACCTGCCTCCTTGTGACATGGGTGTTGACTTGCAGTTCAAGTACGACTACAACGTGCAGCGTGCCGACATGTTCAATGATCATGTGGGCGGACTCAGCGTATTCGTATACGACGAGCAGGGCAACTTCATTGCTCGCCATGATGCCTATAACGATGCGACATCACAGCCGCTCAAGAACCCTAACTATGCCATGCGAATCAATCTGGAACCGGGCAAATACAGATTCGCAACCTTCGCCTTCCAAAAGAAATACGAAGATGCACTCGCGCAGCCAGGTGCCAAATTCCAGATAGCTCTGCCACAGCAGGGTGACAACATCACCGCCCTCCATGCACGACTCGACCGCGAACAGGGCAAGGTGAACAACCAGAGCCAACCGCTCGATACACTCTGGCAAGGACTCAGCAACGAACTGGTTGAAGTAAAAGACCTGCAGGTTACACGCCATACCATCGGTCTGGTTCGTGATACCAAGCAGCTCACCATCAGCCTGCATCAGACCGATGAGCCTGCCAACATCAATGCCGATGACTTCAGTTATCAGATAACCAATGCCAACGGCGATATCAGTTACGACAACTCTCTCCTCCCCGACGAGGAGTTGACATATACCCCATACTACACCTGGACCACTGAGTTTAAGGATAAGGAGGGCAATGTAAAGGAGCGCACCGCTCATGCCGCCCTCATGTTCTCCCGACTCATCTGGCATCCGGCAGAAGAAAACGACAAGAACGCCATCCTCACCATCACGAACAAGACTACAGGCGAAGAGGTGGCACGCATCAATCTTGCTGACTATCTGGCTCAATGCCGTGGTGCTTTCGAAGCCCAGCATTATTCAGAGCAGGAATTCCTGGACCGTGAGTACGACTACAAGCTCGACTTCTTCCTCCAGGGCAACCAGTGGAGATATGCGGAGATTAGAATCTCCATCCTGGATTGGGTCAAGCGCATCCAGCGTGTCGATTTCTAACCGTTTCAGGTGTCAGAGCCCTTTCGGGGCATTTAGCTCATAAGAGTATTTGACTTTAAAAATTAGGAACAATGAAAATACGAGATTTCATTTTAAGTTTAGTTAGTTGGTTTATATTGTTGGTTACAGTAAGTTGCTCTGACGAACTTGGAGGCGAGCGCGCTCCCATTTCGTCAGAAAGCAACTTGCATGTACTCGTGCCAACCGTGCTCAGCAGCCGCGGCACCCGTGCCGACGATGCTTCCGGCCTTCCTACCTATAATGCTACGGTAGATGAATGCCAGATCAACGACCTGACCCTCTATGCTTTCCCTGTCCCTACAGGAAATGGAAATGATGGCAAGCTCCTGGTAGAGACGCTCCCTGCTCCACTGGCTACGATGATGGTAGAGCCGCATGTAGCTAACTATCAGCTCAATATCGAGCCGGGAACTTACCATATCTATGTGGTTGCCAATATGAGTGATGTGTTGAAAGACCAGAATAAGAATATTGATTCGGAAGAAATGCTCAAAAATATCGTGCTGAATTATTATCCTTCAGGTGCTCAGCCAGGTATGCCTGTCTGCACGAATATCCCGATGATTTATGAGCCAAAGGATGTGTACGGTAATATCATCGATACAAAAATAGAAAAAAGTGGTAAGAAATATACCGAGGTGGCAGCTAACCTGAAGTTTACATGCGTAAAGGTAAAGCTCAACCTGCTCTTCGACCCTACTGCTGAAGGTTCTGCATTCAATGGTAATAGCTATATCATCAAGGATATTCTGGCTCAAAAGCTTTCTCCTAGCACCACGCTGAGTTGGGATGGAGCATTTAGCAAGCCAGCCTCTAGTGTTAGCCAAGATTATGCCAATGGTTTTGAAAATAAAGTTTATGCTACTTCTTCTGAGGCAAGCAATAAGGGTAGTTATTATAAGGCGGGAGACTGGACAGAGGATGCTGCTAATGCCAATGTGAATAATAAGGACATCATCACACTTGTTCAGGGTGCTACTCCTAAAGCTGCTCCACAGAATGCCGCCGATAAGTGGCTCTTCCAAGGCACTTACTATCTGCCTGAGCGTTATATCGCCGATGCCTCTCAGCAGTCTACCCTCAAAGTTAATGGCTCTGTGAATGGTAACATTGAGAACAACTATAAGATTAAGCTGGGACATCGTCAGGACGAGAGTTCAACTTCCAAAGAAGTCCCAACTTTCCCTCGTGGCACCTATTATGAGATTATCGGCAAGATCAAGAGTCTGGGAAACATGACTCTCAACTGTAATGTGAGCGTAGAGGACTGGACTCCTGTAACGATAGATGCAGACTTCAGCCATACCACACTGTGGGTAAACAAGACAAGCGCTCAAATAACCTCCATAGAGGAAGACTCTATTTCCTACAAGTCAAATTGGGTGAATGTGGAGTTTGGTTGCGATAAGATTGTTGATGGTAAGCCCCTCGTCGTTGTAGATAAAAGAGATGAGGTCAATCATATTATCACCTTTAGGATTAATCCCGAGATTCCCATGAGTGCTTATGGAAATGGGGAAGGTCAATTTCCTCCGAAAGGAAAGACCAAGATATGGCTGAAGGCTAACAACCTGAAGAAATATCTGGATGTAGACTACAATGTAGAACCTCTGTTTGAGGTTGATCCATTGGAGGTAATCATCTATTATGAGGCAAGTGCAAAAACCAACACAAAGGTATTCACTTGGGTTACAAACTTGGGAGGTATCGTGCTTCCTAACGAGCAGACTTCCACCATTGGTAGCTCAACTATCAATATATCGAAGCCATCCGATGAAAACGCTCCCAAGGGAACATTCCAGGTGGAGGCTACAACCGACCCTGGAACAACTACAGTGCATACATTCCGAGTACACTCGAAAGACTCGTATAATAGCAACTATAAGTACAGAGATATTAAAGTAACTGTAAGACCTCCGGTTGACAATTACCGTATCTATTTCCGTGCCATTAATGACAGGTCGTCAAATAAAGACAAGTTTAATACTAACCAATTCCAAGGTATTTTGGATGAATACTATGGAACAGGTGATAACAATAACAACTGGAACGATTCTTGGAGTTGGGACAATAAGATGCAAACAAGTAGACATAATGTATATATTTATTCTCAAAAGGGTGAAACGACAGGAACAGCAATACCTAAAGAAAATGTGTGGTACTTTAATGGTAGATATTATAATCCAAGCGGTATGACTGGGGACACGAATAATCCAGGATGGTACTACATGGACATGGATTTTAATGCTAAAGGATATAGATTGGATAAAGGCGACGGTCAAGAAACTACACCGATCAAGCCTGGCGAGACATTGATGATATTCTACAGCTTCATCAACGATGGTGCGGACCTTCACCGCTGCCCTCAGCACATGACGCCTGGTATCCCCCTTTTTAACTATCAGGATAGAGAAGGTTGGATACTTTACGACCCGACAACAGACCCTTATTATCGTATTTTCGATGAGAAGCCGATAGTTAAGGATATCAATTATGTTGTCTATACCAAGATTAAAGTATTAGGCTGGGCGTTTAAGTTCGGTGTCGCAACAGACAATCCGACATCCTCAGGAGATAATAAACAATATGTACATTGGGACAACACTTGGGATGGTCACAGTGCCAAGAGTTTTAAAAGCGAACAAGTAGGAGGCTGGTGGAAGACAACGATAAGTTTAAAAGCGGTTGACGGCTATCATGAGAAGGGTATAGTCCTTCAGTTTGAAAAGGATGCCTATGAAGAGAAATATACCCTTTTCGGAGGTAGAAGTTATGAGAAGTATAACGATACAGGATATTATGACAATAATAGCTGGCATCCAGGTATACCATCAGGTGTATAAACAAGTAAAGTAAGTAAGGAAATGAAAAAGATAATATCTCTTTTAGTGGCACTGCTGACATTGGCAGCATGTAGCGACACTTTGAACGAAGGTTCCAACCCAAGCAACAAGAATGGGGTGGAAGATGGGGGCATCACGCTCACCATCAACCTTCCCGACTTTACAAAAGAAGAGCTGACAAGAGCTGGCGAGAAGGGATTGACAAGTCTGAACGCCGTGGCTTACGATAATGACAAGAACTGCCTTCTCAACCAAAAAATCACAAGCTGGGAGGTTGTTTCTGATGGTTATAAAGTGAAAGTGCCAGTCACGGACAAGACTACAATGATTCATCTGGTTGCCAATGACGGTGATTTGTCAGATACTCAATGTCAGAGTGGTTTGGACAAGGCTGCCATTTCGGGAACAATCAACACAGAGAATCCTGTCTGCTGGGGAATGATCAGCGTGTCAAACTTGATGAAGGCAAATCCGGAAATCAGTTTGCTGCGCCAGTTTGCCAAGGTAAACGTCAAGTATGAGAAGACTACATCCAGTGATTTCAAAGACGACAATACGTTTGAATTGGAAAGCTTCCAGGTGTATGAAGCTGCAGACAAGGGAACCATAGCTCCCAAGGATTTTGACTATAATGCAGCAGCAGTCAATGTGCCAGATGATGCAAGCAAAGCTAATAGCGGATGGCAGACAGGCGAAACACCTTTCTATGAGACTGCCGCCGGTCAAGCCTATCTCATCGTGAAGGGTAAATATAATAGTGTGGAGTCTTACTATAAGGTGGCTTTCCTCGACAACAAAACAAAGGATGCCATGCCGTTGCTCCGCAACCATGCCTATACAGTAAAAATCACTCACGTGAACACCTATGGCTGGCCCACAGAAGCAGAGGCTATTAAAGACCCATATCCCGAGAACCGAATGATGGTAGACGTGAAAGATGATAATCCTTTGGTTAACGATATGATAGCCTGCAAGGACTATCATCTGGGAGTAAGCGACCAAGTAAGCGGCGCATGGGATGATGAGAATATTATCGCCACTGTCGTTACAACTATCAAGAACAATGAGGAGCCGACTTTCTCTAAGTCCGATGACTGGATAAAAGGTGTCACGGTCAGTGAGACTATCACCGTGCCGGATACTGACGGTCCAAACTCTACTACAGGTAAGAAATATAAGATTTCGATTGCGGTAGATAAAAATGAATACTCTGAGGAACCACGCCCAGGAACGGTAATCGTGAAGTCGGGCGACTTGACCCGCACCATAACCGTGACCCAGAAAGGTAAGGACTTCAAGCGTTCTGACAGAATCGTAAAGCTTGTGACATCAAGCAATGTGGGCACATCGGAAGAATATGAGAACTATTTCAACAAATTCCTGCCAGGTACTCAAGGTATCAGCCCGAAGGATATGCAGAACGATATTGTCAGAAACGATGGTCTGCACTTCGGGGTGGGAACTAACGAGTTCAGTTATTTGATTCCAAAGAAAACGGGTGATGATGTGACTTATGGCGCAAACAGCAACTTGTTTAAGGTAACGGATAATGGAGACGGCAACTGGAAAGTGACGCTGAACAGCGGTGCTGACAACTATGACATCTGGATCGGCGACTTCACCATCACCTATCAGGAGAATGGACACGACATTGCTATCACGTATCCCGTTTATCATTGTGGACTCTTCCACAAGATAGATGCCAGCAACCAGCAACCGCCTGTTGATCAATCTCGTGTCAGCGGCCGTTTCTACTACGGTGTAGTGAAGGTGAAAGGAAAGAGTAAAACATACGTCATGCTCGACCGCAACCTCGGAGCCTCCAGCGACAGATGCTATGCTCCGGGCACCAAGGCGTTGGAAGCTAACAAGGGTGCTATTGGCGGATACTTCCATATTGCTAAAGCGAAACAGGATCAGGCAAATGCAGGTAATCTTATCGGCAATCTGCCTCAAGGTTTCACTATTCCCGAGAATAGTGTGTTCCAAGACATCATAGACGGCGGTAATCTGAAAGAGGAGACCCGCTACACCTTGTCGGGCGAGGCGTACAACAGTGTTGAGATAACAACAGACAATTCGGAGCTGCCCGTAATCTATTTGCCAGCCACAGGATATGTGGAGGGTGATGCTTTCAGAAATGTCACCCATGTCAGCCTATGGACCCGCACGCTACTCTCAGGAAATCAGGGTTTCGACACCACCAGTCCTGAGTATGGCTTCTGGTATCGCTATTTAGATGTGTATGGTAAGATTTGCACCATGTCGAATCTCCGCTTCGTCAGCGGTAATACAGGTAAAAACACCGGGACTTACAGGGCCATGCCAATCCGCCTGGTACATGTTCTGTAATAAACATAAGATAAGTGATAAATATAATAATATCTTTTACTTAGATATAAATATAGTATAAAAGCAGCTGTTTTACAAAGAAGAGGGTGTGTCATAAGCCACACCCTCTTCCTTGATTCTAAACTTCCTTCCAATCAACCAGTCCTTTACCAGAATCATCCAGTTCTATAGCAATAGCTATTACCTTGCGTTTATCCGCCTTGAATGGTTCGGCATATTGTCTAGCCTTAATTTGCTCCGCTGCCGCATCAATGCCTCCATTGTTGCTCAGCTTCAGTTCCAGAACGTAGATGAAGTTATTGGTTTCCAACACCATATCTATCCTACCAGTAGAAATCATCTTCTCAACTTCCACCCTGCAGCCGATAGCATTGAAGATGGTACTCAAGATAAGACGGTACCTCTCTTCCATATCCATGCTGGCAAGTTTCTTATTGCTGTATGGCACATCCGCAATAAGCGCCTTCAGACATTTCATGGCTTCAGGCAAATCGCCAATTTTTAGAGAATACAGCAACATATTCTGTGTAGATATCACTATTGCATTTGATTTCAGCGTCAAAGCTGGCAAGACTATCTTGTATAGAGCCTTGCGTACTTCATAGTTTGGAATGCCCAGCAAATAAATTCCTTCCATATATCCCTTTATCGTGAGATAACCAGACTGATAGAGGAAAAGTTCAGCTCCACCACCTGTCACATCAGAAGTCTCCAAGGTATCGCTGTCTATCGGACATTTCTCGAAATCCTTCAATCTAATTTCCATATCATCTACAAACTTAGGAAGCAAAGAGGTTGCTCCAGATGAAGCCCAGTAATTCTTTAGACTGGAATCAGCGAGGGCATTGATAAGACTGAATGGATTGAATATATCAACCATATTTTCATGACTGAAATGATAACCATCGTAGAATGCCGTCAACTGTACCACGGCTTCATCAAAAGTCCATCCTTTCTTTGTAGCCAACCTGTTAATCTCCGATTTAAAATCTGAGAGGAGTTCATCTTTCGTGATACCGCAAAGAGCTGCATACTCAGAATCAAAGCTGATATTACTCAAATTGTTGAGTACAGAGAAAAGAGAAATCTGCGTAAACTTGGTAATACCGGTAATGAAAACAAACTTCTCGTATTTATCATCAGCTTTGAGAATGGCAAAAACCTCTCTATAGATATCCGTACATGCTTCATGATGTGGAGTCTTCCAGGAATGCTGCAATGGAGAGTCGTATTCATCGATGAGGATGGCAACCTGTTGTCCAGTTTGCTCATATGACGTTTGGATAATGCCGTCAAAACGGTCGGCAAGTTTGGCGGTTGGCTTAGGTGTAATGTCATATTCCTTCTCTAATCTGTCGAAAGTGATGTCGAGATAAGAGCGTAAAGTTTCCGGCTCTGCGCCAGCACGACTCATATCGAGCCTGATGACAGGTCGCTTCACCCATTCCTTCTCCATCTGCATAATCTTCAACCCTTCGAAGAGTTCCTTCTTACCCAGAAAATAGGCTTCGAGCGTATCTACCAACAGAGATTTACCAAAGCGGCGTGGGCGGCTCAGGTAATTATACGTTTTATTTCTATTGGCAAGTTGCCAGATAATATCTGTCTTGTCAACATAAAGATATCCACCCTTTCTGATTTTTTCAAAAGACTGGATGCCTACTGGTAATTTTCTATCGTTCATATCTACTATAATTGCTTGTCTAATTACAAAAAACAAAATTATCGTGACTTGCTAAGTTCACCTATATATGCCCCTTGCATATCAGGTACTTGCCATACGTATATTTCATTTTAATCATGGTGCAAAGGTACGAAAAAACAAAATAACTACCAAGCTTTTAGAATTTTTTCTATATAATTTATTCAAGATTCGCAAGTTCAGGATACTATCTTACGGCAATCTTCTGACCCTTAGCCTGAGCACAGGAGTGGGTAGATGCCTTCACGATGTAAATGCCGGATGGAACTCGCAGAATCATTCTCTGCTGTCCCGTTTAGTCTGGACGATTATTATATAAGTTATTAATATCCAATATTTTATGTTCTAGAAGTTGTGTATTCGATTTGATTTTGTACCTTTGCACTCATATGGTATCCTAGCCTTTTTAACCTACTAAAACAGTTCTTTCAACTGAGAAAAGAAACATTTATACTTAGATAAAATCTCCGTTCATAGACGTTGAATGTCCGTTCAACGTCGATGAACCGCCATTCATAGACGCTGAACCGCGGTTCAACGTCGATGAACGGAGATTTCAATAGGGTTAAAGAACATTTTATCCTATAATCAACCAAGACTTTTCCCGAGATTAACCCATTATTAATACAGCAAGAAGGAAGAAAGGAGATAAGAGGAAGCCTGAAAAGAAATAAAAGGAGGAGAGAAAAGAAATAAGAGAAGGGAGAAAAGAAATAAAAGGTATAAGGAAATGAGATAAGGGGCATAAATGAAGAAAAGATGTTTTTAATTTGGTGGTTTCACCATTTATTCGTATCTTTGCCAACAAAGAGAATATCACTTAAAAGAAAGGCGAGCAATTATGGCAAGAAAACTATATCCGATAGGATTACAAACTTTCGAACGAATCCGGCTGTTGATGCCAACGTCCGCCTCATCTCACTTATCCAGACTGCCTATAGGGAAACGGGCAAGCAAGTGGTAATACTGATTGACGAATATGATGCCCCTTTGCTTGATGTGGTACACGAGGATGAAAAACTGGAAGAACTGCGCAACGCCATGCGCAATTTCTACAGTCCGCTAAAAGGATGCGAGAAATTGCTCCGCTTCGTATTCCTCACAGGCATCACCAAATTCTCTCAGCTCAGCATCTTCAGCGAATTGAAGAACATCACCAATATCAGTATGGACGAGCCGTATGCCGGCATTTGCGGAATTACGGAAGATGAACTGGTGAACGGAATGCGGAATGACATAGAGGCACTTGCTGAAAAATTAAACTTATCGTATGAGCAGACGTTAGCTAAGTTAAAGGATAATTATGACGGCTATCATTTTACATGGCCTTCTCCAGACGTTTATAATCCGTTCAGCTTATTAACCTGCTTTGCCAAGCAGAAGATTGATTCCTACTGGTTTGGATCTGGCACTCCTACTTATCTGATCAATATGATGCGCAATTTCAACTTTCTGCCAGCGAACCTGGGCGAGAGTATGGAAGCCGGAAAGGATGACTTTGATGCTGCCACGGAAACCATGACCACCATCATGCCGCTGCTCTATCAGAGTGGCTACATCACCATCAAGGATTATGATGAAGAAACGGAGCTCTATACCCTAGCCATTCCCAACAAGGAAATAAGAGTTGGATTGTACAGAAGTTTGTTGCCTCATTATCTGACCTCAAAGACTGCGATGTGCAATACCACCATCGCCAAGATGTCGGTGCTTATTAAACAGCGCAAGATAGACGAAGCATTACAGTTGCTGAAATCGTTTTGGGAGACTGTGCCTTATTGCAACAACACCCATTACGAAGGGCATTACCAGCAAACGATGTATATCATCTTTGCCTTGCTCACGAATTTCAGGATTATAGTGGAGCAACATACGTCAAAGGGGAGAATTGATATAACCATGGAGACGGACGATACTATCTATGTAATGGAGCTGAAGTTTGGAAAGACTGCCCAGGAGGCTCTTGAGCAGATAGAAAGCAAGCATTATGCCGATGCCTTTGCCATGAGCGGCAAGGAAATTATCAAGGTAGGTATGAGCTTCAATATCAAAGATGACAACACCATCGTGTTCGATTGGAAATCATCAGAAATTTAGATGATAAAAACAAAAAGCGTGCAGGCGACTATGATGTGGCTTGCACGCTTTTTCCTTTTATATTCTTTTTATATTCATCCTACAGCCACGCTGCTCTTTATCCATCAATTCTGGGAGAGAATCATTTTTATAATGCTGGCGAATCTGAACCATGACAGGACCATATTTCCAAGCCTCAAATTGTGCATCAAACATAGGTTCGCCCTTTTGAATCAAGCACTCACGCTGCGTGAAATAAAGTAGCTTATGCAACTTCATTTCATCAATACGAACGCCAAAATCATCCATATAGCGCTTGTATATATAAGAGGCAACTTGTAATATTCCCATCATAGTCATTATTCATTTTATAGTTTATTGCCGCAAAGTTACGCTTTTTTATTGAAACCGCCAAAGAAAATCAAAATAAATCTGCAAGTTATCAGCAAATAACCACGAAATCAATCGTAAACTATTAACTATTAACTGTAAACTACAAACTGCTATTCCCAGGCGGTCCCATCCCGCACAACATGGCGAAGACCTTTGATGCAGCATTAGATCTCCCACCGCAACAGCCAGGCGGTCCTATCCCGCAAAATATGGCGAGGGCTTTGATGCCCCGCCAACCTTAGAGCGTAGCGGTTCCGAGCGACGAGGAGGAGCGGTTTCCTCCCTCTTCCCTGAGGGTGAGAGGGTCGGGGTGAGAGGTGTAGCCTTCCTTAAGGGTAAGGAAGGTTTCTGTCCCCTGTAAGGGGAACCGAAAGGGTCGTAAAGACTATTGAAGGTAGGTTTTCGAAAATACTCCCTTTGGCTAAAGATTTTGCCAATGAGTGCAATGAAAGCTCGCTTTCAAATTGCCGAGTGCAGCTAATCTTATCTAAAGGGAGACGGAGGGATTCGGAAGACTCCTTCTTTAACGGAAGGAACCTTATATCCAAGGCAATACTTCAGGAAAGCGAAAAAAGCAGTTATATCATTCATTCAACTATTAATCTTTATTAAATTATGAGTCCACTTTGAAAAGTGGTTTCGTTTAAAAGTTTAACATACATTCGTTCTTTGACATTTTGTAGTCTGGAGA
>ULWG01012265.1_pt1 | contig 14401 bp, 10 predicted proteins | sample 1960141 | NCBI WGS metagenome assembly ULWG01 (sample SAMEA4835806, study PRJEB28245) | human gut metagenome | biome: gut microbiome; material: fecal sample | place: Denmark | collected 2008
CCGATTGAGAACACAAACAATATCAATCCGAAATCACGGATGAAATTGAGCAGTGTCGCATTGGCTATTGAGAAGCCGAAATGCGACATTACGATGCCTACAAACAGAACGAATGTGACACCCAGAGAAATCCCGAAGAACTTAATCTTGCCCAGCAGCACGCCCAACGCTATCACCAGCGAATAGACCACCACATCGTGGGCAATCGAGCTTTCCGTAAACAACGATACTATCCAATCCATCTATTTTTTTGGTTTACTATTTTCAAGTTGCAAAATTACTGTTTTTTTTCCATATTCATTCCCTTTTCATCCACTTTTGTTGCTCTACAACATAATTTTTGAGCAAATTTATTACACACCTCAGCAAAATCTGTGTAATTTTATAGCATTTTCCGTGATTTTCCTATCAAAATATCACAAAATATGCCTTTTTAGTAAAAAATATTTGGTTATTTCAGATATTCTCAATACATTTGCAATCGAAAACAAAGAAAGAATTATGATATATAAGAACAACATATCAGCGGTCGGACTAATTTGCCTATCTTCAGTCGTCATTATTTGCAAAGCAAATGAGGAGCGGTAGCCGACGCGTTGTTGTTTTTATAAAACCAACTTACAGCGACCTTTCCTCAACATGAAGAAAGGTCGATTTTTTATATATAAGATTATGAGCAAACCATTGAGAAGTGCGCAGTGCACACAGGGACGCCGCATGGCGGGAGCAAGGGCTTTGTGGAGAGCCAACGGAATGAAGGAGGAGCAGATAGGCAAGCCCGTGATTGCCGTTGTCAACTCGTTCACCCAGTTTGTGCCCGGGCACACGCACCTGCACGAAATCGGACAGTTTGTAAAACAAGAGATTGAGAAACTTGGATGTTTCGCAGCCGAGTTCAACACGATAGCCATCGACGACGGCATCGCCATGGGGCATGACGGTATGCTCTACTCCCTGCCGTCGCGCGACTTGATAGCCGACAGCGTTGAATATATGGTCAATGCCCACAAGGCCGACGCGATGGTGTGTATCAGCAACTGCGACAAGATAACTCCGGGAATGCTCATGGCAGCCATGCGGTTGAACATCCCTGCGATATTCGTGTCGGGAGGTCCGATGGAGGCAGGCCACCTCGGCAACCGTCCGCTCGATCTGATTGACGTGATGATCGACTCCGCCGACACCACGGTCGACGACGCGACGGTCACCCACCTTGAGCAATTCGGATGTCCCACATGCGGATCGTGCTCCGGCATGTTTACAGCCAACTCGATGAACTGCCTCAACGAGGCCATCGGACTCGCGCTGCCCGGCAACGGCACAATCCTCGCCACCCACGCCAACCGCAAGGAGCTGTTCAGGCGGGCGGCGGCACAGATAGTGGAAAACTGCCGGGCCTACTACTTTGACGACGATGCCAACGTGCTTCCACGCTCAATAGCCACACGCCAGGCGATGCTCAACGCCATGACGCTCGACATAGCCATGGGCGGCAGCACCAACACCGTGCTCCACCTGCTTGCCGTTGCCAACGAGGCCGGCGTTGATTTCACGATGAACGACATCGACGTTCTGTCGAGGAAAACACCGGTGCTTTGCAAAGTGGCACCCAACTCTAAATACCACATCGAGGACGTAAACCGGGCAGGCGGCATCCCTTCAATCATGGGCATTCTTGCCGACAACGGCCTTGTCGACACATCGTGCCGACGCGTTGACGGACTTACACTCGGCGAGGAAATAGAGAAATACGCAATCGGAGGAAAGGCATTCGGCGCAGATGCCGAAGCGTTGTGGAAGAGCGCGCCGTGCGGCAAGCGAACCACCGTTCTCGGCAGCCAAAGCTCCACCTATTCCTCGCTCGACGACGACCGCGCCAACGGATGTATCCGAGATTTCGCCCACGCCTACGTGAAAGACGGCGGACTTGCCGTGCTTACCGGCAACATAGCCTCCGACGGCTGCGTGGTGAAAACCGCAGGCGTCGATGAGAGCATCTTCCACTTCAAAGGCAAAGCCAAAGTGTTTCAGTCGCAGGAAGAGGCAGTCGACGGCATCCTTGCCGGCGATGTAGCTGCGGGCGATGTGGTGGTGATAACCTACGAAGGACCCAAGGGCGGTCCGGGGATGCAGGAGATGCTCTACCCCACGTCATACATCAAGTCGCGCCACCTCGGCAAAGAGTGCGCCCTCATCACCGACGGACGCTTCTCCGGCGGCACTTCGGGGCTGTCGATAGGCCACATCTCGCCTGAAGCGGCGGCAGGAGGTGCAATCGGGCTGGTGCGCGACGGCGACGCCATAGAAATCGACATTCCCAGCCGCACCATCAACGTGCTGCTCTCCGCCAGCCAGCTGGCAGAGCGACGCAAGGAAGAGGAGTCGCGCGGCAAAGCGGCATTCACCCCGACGAAGCGCCACCGCGAAGTGTCGAAAGCACTGCGGGCATACGCCGCCATGGTGTCGAGCGCCGACAAAGGCGGCGTTAGAATCATTGACTGACATGACAACCTATTGGGCAATCTACAACAAAAAAGCATAATATGAACGGAAACAAAATATCTGGAGCGGAAGCCATCATAAAATCCTTCTTGAGCGAGGGTGTCGACACAGTGTTCGGCTATCCCGGAGGCGCCATCATCCCCGTCTACGACGTGCTTTACGGCTATAAGAAAGAGCTGCGCCACATTCTTGTGCGCCACGAGCAGGCAGCCATCCACGCAGCGCAAGGCTATGCACGCGTCACGGGACGCACCGGTGTGGCGATGGTCACATCCGGTCCCGGCGCAACCAACATAATCACAGGCATCACCGACGCCCTCATCGACAGCACTCCGCTTGTCGTAATCACCGGACAGGTAGGCAACAGCGGTCTGGGCACCGACGCCTTCCAGGAAACCGACGTGATGGGCATCACCCAGCCTGTGACAAAATGGAGCTGCCAGGTGCGCCGTGCCGAGGACATCCCCGAAGCCATAGCACGCGCCTTCCACATCGCGTCGACCGGGCGTCCGGGTCCAGTTGTGCTCGACATCACCAAAGACGCACAGGTGCGCACAATGGAATGGCATTATGAGAAATGCAACTTCATCCGCAGTTACATACCCTACCCCGACATCAGCGATGAAGCTGTGGCACAGGCTGCCGAACTCATAAACAACGCCGAGCGTCCGATGATCATAGCCGGACATGGCGTGATGATTTCCGGTGCGGAAAAAGAATTGGCAGAAATGGCTGAGAAAGCCGACATCCCCGTTGTCTGCACATTGCTCGGACTGTCTTCGATACCGTCAAGCCATCCACTCTACAAAGGCATGGCCGGAATGCACGGGAACATCGGTCCGAATGTCAACACCAACAAGTGCGATGTGCTGATAGCCATAGGCATGCGGTTTGACGACCGCGTCACGGGCGACACGTCGAAATATGCCCCACAGGCAAAGATTGTGCATATCGACATCGACCCGTCGGAATTCAACAAAAACATACGCGCCACAGTGCCTGTGCTCGGCGATGCGAAAACGGTGCTCGGCAAACTCATCCCGATGCTCCGCAAAAACGGGCATAAGGAATGGCTCACCACGTTCAACCGTCCGGAAGCCGTGGAACATGAGAAAGTAATCAAGCCCGAGACCGAGCCTTCCGAAGGAATGATGAACATGGGAGAAGTGGCGCGAAGAGTGTCGGAGGCCACCAACAACGACGCCATTCTTGTCACCGATGTGGGACAGAACCAAATGCTCTCCGCCCGATATTTCAAATTCTCTCGTCCCGACAGCATTGTCACGTCGGGCGGACTCGGCACCATGGGATTCGGACTTCCGGCTGCCATCGGTGCGAAAATCGGGCAACCCGGCCGTCAGGTGTGCCTTTTTGTGGGCGACGGAGGTCTGCAGATGACAATACAGGAACTCGGCACAATTTTTGAGTATAAAGTTCCTGTAAAAATCATACTGCTCAACAACAACTTCCTCGGGATGGTGCGGCAATGGCAGGAACTGTTCTTCCACAAGCACTACAGCGAGACACCGATGGTCAATCCCGACTTCGTGGCACTCTGCAAGGCTTACGGCATCAATGGCGAGGACGTTGTGGAGCGCAAAGACCTCGGACAGGCAATCAAGCGCATGCTCGACTCCGACGAAGCCTACCTGCTCAACGTGTGCATCCAGCCCTACAATATGGTGTTTCCGATGACCCCGGCAGGCAGCAACGTAGACAACATTATGCTCAACGCAACGGAGCATTACATTTAACGACGACAGAAAGATATGGAACAGTTATACACATTCACCGTTTTCACCGAAAACCGCGTCGGTCTGCTCAACCAGATTTCGATTATCTTCACGCGCCGCAGCGTGAACATTGAAAGTCTGTCGGTGTCGCCGTCGTCGATTCCTGGCATACATAAATTCACCATCACCGCCAACTGCGACACCGACATGGCGCAGAAAATCGTGATGCAGATTGAAAAGCGCATCGATGTGCTGAAGGCATTTGTCTACACCGACGCCGACCTTGTCTACCAAGAGATTGCCCTCTACAAAGTGCCGACCGACAAACTTGTCGCCGAGCGCGACCTTGAGACAATAATCCGCGCCCACAACGCACGCATTCTTGAAATCGACAAGGAGTTTACCGTAATCGAAAAGGCCGGTCACTACAACGAGACCGAGGCGCTGTTCAACGAACTCAAAAAATATGGCATACTGCAATTTGCAAGAAGCGGCCGTGTGGCTGTGACAAAAATCAACGACGAGCCCCTTAACCGCTACCTCGACGAGCAACAGAAAAGACATAAGACAACGATATATGACAACTGACAGTAAAATTTATTCAAAATCATGGCTTCTCACTCCCGGTGAATGCAACTGTGAGAAAGAGATGCCGGTGTGGCTAATGACCGAACGCATCATCGACGTAGCCACCGAACACGCCAATTCGTGGGGCGTGGGCTATGCCCGCCTTATTCTCGACAATCAGGCATGGGTGCTGTCGAGAGTGGCGATAGAGATGAAACGCTGGCCGAAAGTCAACGAGACCTACACCCTGTCGACATGGGTGGAAGACTACAACCGGCACTTCTCCGAACGCAACATCGAGGTGACCGACACCGACGGCAACGTAATCGGCCACGCACGCACCGTCTGGGTGGTGATCGACCTGACGACACGACAAAGCTGCGACATTTCATCGCTCGACTATATACGCAACAACCTCTGCGAGAAGGAGTGCCCCATTGCCAAGCACACACGCATACGCAGTGTCGACGCGGCAAGGACTTCGGAATACACTTTCCAATATTCCGACATCGACTTCAACCAGCACGTCAACAGCCTGCGCTACATCCGCCTGCTGCTCGACCAATGGACGGCAGATTTCCACAACGAGCACGTTGTGAAGCGGTTTGAGATAGCTTATATGAACGAAGGGCTTCCCGAACAGACGGTGCAGATAAGCGTCGACGACCGGTCAGACGACTGCACATTGGAAATCAGCCACGGTAGCGAACCGTTGTGCCGCACGAGAATCGTGTTTGACAATAGATAACAACTCAAATTTATAATCATTTTTAATATATAAGTATTATGGCAAAGATTAATTTTGGCGGAGTAGAAGAAACAGTGGTTACCCGCGAGGAATTTCCTTTGGAAAAGGCAAAAGAAGTATTGAAAAACGAGACAATCGCCGTAATCGGCTATGGCATCCAGGGTCCAGGCCAGGGTCTGAACCTCCGCGACAACGGCTTCAACGTAATCGTTGGACAGCGCAAGGAGTCAAAGACATGGGACAAGGCTGTTGCCGACGGATGGATTCCGGGCGAGACTCTCTTCGACATCGAGGAGGCCGCCGAGCGTGCTACAATCATCGAATACCTTCTGTCGGACGCCGCACAGATTGAAGTGTGGCCACGCCTGAAGAAACACCTCACAGCAGGCAAGGCCCTTTATTTCTCGCATGGCTTCGCCATCACCTACAAAGAACGCACCGGCATTGTGCCTCCCGCCGATGTCGACGTAATCATGGTTGCGCCCAAAGGCTCCGGCACATCGTTGCGCCGCCTCTTCGTGCAGGGACGAGGCATCAACTCAAGCTTCGCAGTGTTTCAGGATGCCACAGGACGCGCAAAAGAGCGTTGCCTTGCATTGGGCATCGGCATCGGCTCAGGATATATGTTTGAGACCGACTTCAAGCGCGAGGTCTACAGCGACCTCACCGGCGAGCGCGGCACGCTGATGGGCGCAATCCAAGGCATCTTCGCCGCCCAATACGACACGCTCCGCGCCCACGGACACACCCCATCAGAAGCGTTCAACGAGTCGATTGAAGAGCTGACACAGTCGCTCATGCCGCTCATCTCCGAGAACGGAATGGACTGGATGTATGCCAACTGCTCCACAACAGCGCAACGCGGCGCCCTTGACTGGTGGAAGAAATTCCGCGACGCTACCCGCCCTGTGTTCGAGAATCTGTACAACGAAGTGGAATCGGGCAACGAGGCACAACGCTCAATCGACTCCAACAGCAAGCCCGACTACCGCGAAGGCTTGCAGAAAGAGCTGCAGGAACTGCACGACAGCGAGATGTGGCGCACAGGAGATGTTGTCCGCAAACTTCGCCCTGAAAACGATTAGTCAACCGCTTTGACCAACCGCAACAAAACGGGATGTCACGGCTCTTGCCATGGCATCCCGTTTCGTTTTTTTTGTGCTTTTTTGTTTTCGTGCCACAAAGATTGTATCTTTACACCCATAAAATTCTTTATACAATGAAATACTACTTTTATTCACTTATTGTTATTGCGCTGCTGCTCGCTGCAAGCGTCAGCATCCACGCCTCAAAAAAATTAAAAGGAGAGGCATCATGCCGCACCACCAACACAGAGACAATTCTCCACGCCTGGTGCTGGTCGTTCAACACAATCCGCGAAAATATGAAAAGTATTGCCGACGCAGGGTTCACTATGGTGCAGACATCGCCGGCCAACCAATGCTTTATCGGCGACGGCGGCGGCAAGCAGATTATGGGCAACGGCAAATGGTACTACCACTATCAGCCGTTGGATTGGACCATCGGCAACTATCAGATGGGCACACGCGATGAATTCATCGCAATGTGTGCCGAGGCAAAAAAATACGGAGTGCGCGTGATTGTCGACGTGCTGCCAAACCACACGGCATTTGACACATCGGCTGTGGCGCAGGGTTTGCGCGATGCCGTCGGTGGCATCGACAACCTCTACCATGCCAACGGCCTTGTTGAAATAAAAGACTACAACGACCGTCTGCAATGCACCACCAGCGGAGTCGGAGGCCTACCAGACGTAAACACAGAAAATCCTGATTTCCAATACTACTATATGCAGTATGTAGCCGACCTTATCCGCTGCGGCGCAGGCGGTTTCCGCTACGACACGGCAAAACATATCGGACTGCCGTCAGACCCTCTCGACCCGAAGTCGAAGAAAAACGATTTCTGGCCAGTGGCTATGGGCATGAAGTCGGTGAAGGGCTTCCGTTTGGAGAACCGCGACCAACTGTTTATCTACGGCGAAGTGCTGCAGGACCGCAACGTAAAGGAAAAGGAATACGGCAAATATATGGGCTTGACCGCCAGCAACTACGGTCATGAAATCCGTCAGATTATCAGCAAACGCAAGGCGACAAGCGCGGAGGTGGCCGACTGGCAGCATTCTGTCAGCGCAACGAAACTCACCACTTGGGTAGAGTCGCACGACACATATTGCAACGCCAACGAGTCGGCAACGCTTACCGACACACAGATCAGACTTGGATGGGTGATTATCACCGCCCGACAGAACGGCACGCCCCTCTTCTTCTCTCGCCCTGACGGCAGCACCCGTGAAAACTTTTGGGGCAACAACCTTATCGGGCCTAAGGGTAACGATGAGTTCCGCAACCCGGAGGTTATGGCTGTCAACAAATTCCGCAAAGAAATGGACGGCGAGAAGGAATATATCGGCACTGCCGCCGACGGCTCTGTCGTGGCTATAGGCCGCGGACACAAAGGCATGGCTATCGTCAACCTATCGCAGCAGGAAGTGGCGCTCAGCATTGCCACAAAGATGGCCAACGGCACCTACACCGACGCTGTCCATGGCACTGTGTTCACAGCAGCCGACGGCATCCTTACAGCCACACTCGCTCCGGAAACATCGTATGTGATTAAATAATATAACACAAATACGGCAAAAAGGCAAGGTTGCGGGACGAAACCCGCAACCTTGCCTTTTTACCGCCCATAGATGCTATGTCTGGACACGCGCCTGAGTAAAAATGCAGGCATTGACGACTGCCGCCAAGCGCTTTTTTCTCCTCCAAACAGCCCAAAGTGTTTTTATGGCAACGTTTCCGACTTTTCAAACACAACGTCGCGCCACCACACATATTTTTGCCGAACCGGAAAATTATATGTAATTTTACGGCTGAAAACAATCAATAATAGAGGAAATGAAAGGAATAGTTCTCGCAGGTGGTTCTGGCACACGCCTTTACCCGATTACAAAAGGTGTCAGCAAGCAATTGCTGCCGGTCTACGACAAACCGATGATTTATTACCCCATTTCGGTGCTGATGCTTGCCGGCATCCGCGACATTCTTATCATCTCCACCCCAACCGACCTACCGTCGTTCCGGCGTCTGCTCGGCGACGGCAGTGATTTCGGTGTCAGATTTGAATATGCGGAGCAACCGTCGCCCGACGGTCTGGCTCAGGCATTCATCATCGGCGAACAGTTTATCGGAAACGACTCGGTGTGCCTCGTGCTCGGCGACAACATATTTCAAGGAAGCGGCTTCTCGGCGGTGCTGCGAGAGGCGGTTCAGAATGTGGAACGCGACGGCAACGCCACGGTGTTCGGCTATTGGGTCGACGATCCCGAACGCTACGGCGTAGCCGAATTCGATGCCGACGGCCGTTGCCTCTCAATCGAGGAAAAACCGGAGCATCCGAAGTCGAACTATGCCATTGTGGGACTCTACTTCTACCCCAACGACGTGGTGCGCATAGCCAAAGACATAAAGCCTTCGGCTCGCGGCGAACTTGAAATAACATCTGTCAACCAAGCGTTTCTCGAAAGCGGGCTGCTGAAAGTGCAGACCCTTGAGCGCGGATTCGCATGGCTCGACACCGGCACCCACGACTCGCTTGCCGACGCCTCCATCTTCGTAGAAGTGATTGAAAAACGCCAGGGTCTGAAAATCGGATGTCTGGAGGGCATCGCGCTGCGCAAAGGCTGGATTACTGCAGAAAAGATGCGGCAGCTGGCACAACCGATGATCAAGAACCAATACGGGCAATATCTGCTGAAAGTAATCAAAGAATTAGGTTTAGAATAAAATTATATGGAAGTAATAAAGACTGCTATTGACGGCGTGGTGATTATAGAGCCACGGATTTTTGCCGACGACCGCGGTTATTTTTTCGAATCATTCTCCGAACGCGACTTCAATGCGCAGGTGCGCACCGTGCACTTTGTGCAGGACAACGAGAGCCGCTCATGCTACGGCGTGCTGCGCGGACTGCATTTCCAGAAGCCGCCCTACGCACAGTCGAAACTGGTAAGAGTGGTGAAAGGCGCCGTGCTCGATGTGGCTGTCGACATACGCCGCGGCTCACCTACGTTCGGACAGCACGTTGCCGTCGAGCTTTCGGCTGAAAACCACCGGCAGTTCTTCATCCCACGCGGATTCGCCCACGGATTCAGCGTGCTCACCGACGATGTGGTTTTCCAATACAAATGCGACAATTTCTATGCGCCGCAAAGCGAGGGAGCGATTGCCTGGGACGACGCCGCTCTCGCCATCGACTGGCGCATACCTGCCGACAAGGTCATCCTGTCGGAAAAAGACAAGTGCCACCCGCTGCTGAAAGATGCAGAATGGCTTTTTGACTACAACGATAATCTCTACGAATAATGAATATACTCGTGACTGGCGCCAACGGACAGCTTGGCAACGAAATGCGCCGCGTCGCAGCTGAAAGAAGCGACAACTACACATTTACCGACGTGGCAGAACTTGACATCACCGACATTGACGCCGTCTGTGCCAAAGTGAAGGAAACGAAAGCCGACGTAATCGTGAACTGTGCCGCCTACACCAACGTAGACAAGGCTGAGGACGACGTCGCACGCGCCGACCTCATCAACAATCAGGCGGCTGGAAATCTTGCCTACGCCGCCAAAGAGGCTGGAGCAACGCTTATTCACGTGTCGACCGACTATGTGTTTGACGGATCGTCGTCAATACCATATATCGAGACCGACGACACCTGCCCTACCGGCGTCTACGGCAAGACAAAGCTTGCCGGAGAGATGGCTGTCATTGCCACTGGATGCCGCTCGATAATCATCCGCACGGCTTGGCTGTACTCCCGCTGGGGCAACAATTTCGTGAAAACAATGCGCCGCCTGACGGCTGAACGCGACTCGATAAACGTAGTGTTTGACCAGGTTGGCTCACCGACGTTTGCCGGCGACCTCGCCGATGCCATCAGCCACATCATCGAAAACCGGCTGACCGACAGAACGGGAGTCTACCACTTCACCGACGAGGGTGTCTGCTCATGGTATGACTTCACTGTTGCCATCGCAGAGGCGTCGGGCAACTGCTGCGACATCCATCCAATCCACTCCTACGAGTACCCAAGCAAGGTGGAACGTCCGCACTATTCCGTGCTCGACAAATCGAAATTCCGCAACACGTTCGGCTTTGCCATTCCTCATTGGCACGCATCTCTGAAAAAATGCATAACACAACTGGAATCTGACAAATGAGCAATTATAAACGCAACATAATCGTGACCGGTGGAGCCGGATTTATCGGATCACACGTGGTACGCCTGATGGTAAACAAATATCCCGACTACCGCATCATCAATCTCGACAAACTGACGTATGCCGGCAACCTCGCCAACCTGCACGACGTGGAGGACAAGCCAAACTATGTCTTTGTCCATGCCGACATCTGCGACTTCGAGACTATCCAGAAGATTTTAGCCGACTACAACGTAGACGGCATTATCCATCTTGCCGCCGAAAGCCACGTTGACCGGTCGATCAAGGACCCGTTCACGTTTGCCAGAACTAACGTGATGGGAACTCTGTCGCTGCTGCAGGCCGCCAAAGAGTATTGGGAAAGCCTTCCCGAAGGCTACGAAGGCAAACGCTTCTACCACATCTCGACCGATGAAGTCTATGGCGCACTGGAGATAACCGACTCCGAAGGCATCGAGTCGCCGTTTACCACCAAAGCGTCGTCGGAGCATCACCATGCCTACGGAAAGGACTTTTTCCTTGAGACAACGAACTACAATCCGCACTCGCCTTATTCGGCATCGAAGGCGTCGAGCGACCATTTTGTGCGCGCATTTCACGACACCTACGGGATGCCTACAATCGTGACCAACTGCTCCAACAACTATGGTCCATACCAATTTCCCGAGAAGCTGATTCCGCTGTTTATCAACAACATCCGCCACCGCCGACAGCTGCCTGTATACGGAAAAGGCGAAAACGTGCGCGACTGGCTGTATGTCGAAGACCACGCCCGTGCCATCGACCTTATTTTCCATCAAGGGAAAGTGGCTGACACATACAACATCGGCGGTTTCAACGAGTGGAAAAACATCGACATCGTGCGGGTGCTGATCAAGACCGTCGACCGGCTGCTCGGCAACCCCGAAGGCGCGTCGCTCGACCTGATTACACACGTGACCGACCGCAAAGGGCATGATATGCGCTACGCAATCGACAGCCGCAAGCTGCAGCGTGAGCTCGGTTGGGAACCGAGTCTGCAGTTCGAGGAGGGCATCGAGCGCACTGTGCGCTGGTATCTCGACAATCAGGAGTGGATGGACAACGTCACCTCCTGCGCATATCAGCACTACTACGACGATATGTATAAGAACCGGTAACAGCAACCGTAAGACAACGACAAAAGGCTGCGGCACTTCGATTGTGCCGCAGCCTTTTGCTATATATGCAAACGCACCTTATCGTAGCACGCACTTGCCAACAGCCATTACCGATGGCGACTGCAGAACTACGAAATAAATTCCTGTGCCTGCACTCTTGGCATCGATGTCAAGAGTGTTGGTTCCCGCCTGCAACGCCACGTCGTGGGCGACAATCATTTGTCCCGTAGCCGAGAACATCGACAACCGCGCCTTCTCGCTGCATTGCGAGTCGTAGCGCACCTCAACAGTTTCGCCACGCAAGGCAATACCAAGAGCGGAAGGCTTGTCGGCAACCACCGTTTCCACACCGCTTTCCGCCGAATAGTGCGTAGCCATGTTGCGAAGAGCAATAGTGCGCGTCTCGCCACGTTTTTTGGTGTCGAGAGTGAACCGCATTGTGGTTAGTTTCAACGGATAGCGATAGTATTCTATCGGCTCGTCGGCAAAGGCCGTGTTCAAATCCGCCAAATCCACATTGCGCATCTCCTGCTTGCCCAATGCATCGACATAGAAGAAATGCACTTTCTTGACAACGCCATCCTTGTCGTCGAGGTCGAACGACAACGACTCCGGCAATCCGAACAGCGTCTTGTTGAAAGTCAAGTCGATTGTTGCAAGGCGACCGTTGGTGATGTCAAACGACCACGCCGCGCCCGAATTCCAACCTTCAGGAAGAGCAGCCGTTGATACAGAGAGATTCGACACTCCCGACAATGCGCGTTCAAAATCGCTGTCGTTGGTGAAATCAGTCACCAACACAGGCTTGTCGCTGTTCTCCACCGTCACGTCGACACTCACCGCAACATCGCCAAACCGTCCGGTCACAACCGTAGTGCCGTTTTGTCCGGCACAAATCATCCCGTCCTCAACACGGCACACGTCGGGATTCTCCACCTCCCAGCTGAAAGCTATCGGACTGAGTGCGAAATCAGCAGTAGCGGTTTTGCCAATAAGTTCTATCAGCGGCGTGTGGTTTTTATCGACAATCACACTCTCATATTTAGGCACCACATTGTCAACCGCAATTGTTGTTACAGGAATCTCCGCGCGCAAGCCGTCTTTCTCGGCAATGATTTTGCCCGACATTCCCTCTGCCCCTGAATGAAAATACCCTTCGGCGTCGACAGTTCCAAGAGCGGCAGGCTCACAAGAGAAGCTGCACCCCTTCAAATCCTTGTCGAGCACCTCGTCATATTCATTGAACGCCATCATGCGCAATGGAGCAATGGCAATCACCGACGTGTTTATCGCCGACTTGCTGAACGCTATGCGAGCAACTTTGTTAGACTCCGGGGCAAGCGACACGGCAAGCATCGCGTCTTCAACAGGACGCACAGAGCCGCGGCCAGGGAGATTGAGCATCTCGCCGTCGACAGCAATGGCTGCGCTGCCTCCGCTGTCAAAGTTCACTATATCCCAAGCTCCGCGATTCACCATCCAGCTGCAAAGTTCAATACAGTCAATCGCAGAGCTCTGAACCGACATCTCATTAATCAACATATACAGTTTGGTCTTGTCTTTTGAGATTCCGGCAAGCACGTGCGCCGACTTCTCATATTCGCGGCCATTCTCAAAATTGTTATACTCGCCGTCGTGGAACACACCATCGTGTACAAGGCTCGGATAGCCGTGAAATGCGTTCAGAATGTTCTTCGGCGCCGTACCCCACTTCGTCCCAGCTACAGTCTGCTCCACTCTGACCACATCGCCAACCGACAAAGGATGCTGATTGTAGGCATCGATGGCATCGCCTCGCAGATAAAGCACATACTCGGTCTTCGTCGACTGGATAGGCTCGTCCGACACCGCCTCTACACGGCACGGAGTAGGATCACCGTTGACAATCCATTCGCCTTGAGGTTTCAGCTTAATATATTTGCCGGCATCTTTTAGAGTGATGCTGTTCATGCGGTTAAGCAGGATGCAGTTGCCTGTGAAACCATTAGTGGCATCCGAATTGTAGCACGAGATGTCGAGCGACAGTCCGTTGTCGGCAACCACACGCGTCGTAAAACCGGTATGGGCAAATATTTCCGCTTTCTTATCCTTTGTAATTGCGAGCAGAGAGCGTGCGAAATCACGACGCCACGCAAACTCGCCGTTGCTGATGTTGATGCCAATGCAGACACCCATGTCATAACTGAAGAAATCGTGGTTCCAAGCCACCTTGACGTTGTGTCCCGGACGCGAATTCTGCTTATAGAACGTAGGCAGGTCCCAACGCTGCACATCAGGCACAGCATCGCGGCTCTGCACCTGCTCAATCTTGTTGTAGGGATTTGTAAGGTCTATTTCTGTGAACCACAGAATGACAGGTTTGTCGGGATAGATATACTTGGTATACTTTATTCCCGGTCCAACGGTGTAAGACTCCACCTCTTCCACAGGACCCCACTCCGGCTCCTTGATTACATCGGCAGGG
>ULWG01019092.1_pt1 | contig 14382 bp, 8 predicted proteins | sample 1960141 | NCBI WGS metagenome assembly ULWG01 (sample SAMEA4835806, study PRJEB28245) | human gut metagenome | biome: gut microbiome; material: fecal sample | place: Denmark | collected 2008
GTTTCTAAGCCTCTTTAAGCCTTTCTAAGCCTCTTAAGAAGAGCAGCCAAGCCCTCCCCGATGGGGAGGGTTGGGAGGGGCTTTTAATACGTAATTGTTTCTATCGTGCGTGTCGGCTTGTAGTGGAGCAGCACGAAGCAGTTGTTCTGCATACCGCCGTTCGTCACGCGCTTGAATTTCAGCGGAGTCTGCAGCGGCTTGTACGTGTTCTGCTGCGGAGTGCCGTTAAACTGCTTGCCGTACTTGTTTATGCCGCGGATGAAGAACTGCGCCTGGTCGTAGCCCGTGAGGGCGAAGCGCGGCAGAGCCAAACGCATATCCGACTTGAACCACTGGCGATAGTGGCGCTCCAGACTTGCTGTAGCCGGCGCCGACTCGTTGTAGACGTAAGCCGTCGGGATGTATGCCTCGTACTTGAAATAGTAGTCCTGGTATATGCGCTTGTACATCAGCCATTCGTTGTAGCCGTACATCGCAATCTGTATGTTCGGGTAAGAAGCACGCAGCGTGTTCAGCTTCGCAAGCGTAGAGTTAAGCTGCGGCGAACGACCCGTGTTCAGAATCACCACGTTGCGCTTCTTTGCGCTGAACGCCTTGGCGAACATCGGCTCCGATGACTTCAGGTTGGTTATGTTGTACGCAATGCCCTCAGCCTCAAGACGGCGGCGCAGGGCGGCTGTGAACACACCCTTGTCGCTTGTTGTGTCGTTGCAGTCGACAAACACCGGATGCGCATCCTTGAAGCGATCCATGAACGCGTTCACAGACAGTTCGGCAGTGAGCACACGACTCTGATAAACCTGGAAGATATGGTCGTTGGTCTCCACGTCGCCACCGTTGATAGAGAACGGGATGACGAGACGTATGCCGTTCTTGCGGCAGAAGTCGCCTATCGGCTTCACCTGCTTGGTGTAGAGCGGACCGAAGATAAGGTCGCAGTTCTTGGCGTTGGCGTCGGCAAGCACCTGCGCCACGCTGGCATCCTTATGCAGGTTCCAAGCGAAGATGTTGGTGTTGATGCCCTGACTGCGCAGACTGTCGCACGCCATGAGCACGCCACGGTAGTATTCTATCATGCGCTGTCCGTCGCCGTCCACGTTGTGCAGCGGCAGCATCACGCCCACGTTCACCGTGTTAGCCGCACGCTGCTGTGTAGCAGAAGCCTTCGGCGCCGCAGTCGTAGGGGTGGTCTGCACCTGCTTCGGGAACGGAATGAGCAACTGCTCGCCCTTCTTCAGCACATAGTCGTTCTTCTGCATGTCGGGGTTTGCCTGCATCAGCTCGTCGATGGTGATGCCGAACTTCTGGGCGATGCCATATATCGTGTCTTTCTTCTTTACCTTATACAAGTCTTGCCACTTCGGCGTCTGCGCTGCCACCGACGATGCCAGCAGCATGGCGCAGAACAAGAAAAGAATTCTAATGCTACGTCTCATTTCTATCATTCTATTAAAATTAACATTGCAAAAGTACACAAAATATATTGTTTGCAAAAATCTTTGTTCATAAATAACGTTATAAATAGGTAGCAGCGTTTTGCTGTGTGCGAGATAATAACTAACTTTGCATTACAAGTAAACGAGTAGACAAGTAAACAAGACGATAAGTAAACGAGTAGATAATGAGATACATCAGAACACTTTTATTGTTGGTTCTCTGCACCACGCTGCAGGCATACGCCGACGAGGTGCCGACAATCGACCCACAAGCTACGTTCACCACCGACGAAGGCGAGGAGACCGGCACGAGCTATTCCGGTTCGGCTCCGCTCACGGTGGTGTTCCACGCCAATGCCGAGAACGTAGGCATGTACACGCCCCACTACGAGTGGCGTTTCACCAAGGAGGGAGAGACGCAGCCCTATCTTGTGCGCTACGAAGAAGAGACCGAGTACACCTTCACCGAGGCGGGTTCGCACCGCATCGTGCTCTACGCCACCTTCATCAACGGCAATGACACCGTAGCCTACACCAAGGACTACTGGCAGGACGCACAGCCGATAACCATACAGATATCGGAGAGCAAGCTCGAGATGCCCAATGCCTTCTCGCCCAACGGCGACGGCATCAACGACATCTATCGCGCCAAGAACAGCTACCAGAGCATCGTGGAGTTCGACGCCTACATCTTCAACCGCTGGGGACAGAAGATATACGAATGGCACGACCCTGCGGGCGGATGGGACGGCAAGTTCAACGGCAAGGATGTGAAGCAGGGTGTCTACTTCGTGCTCGTGAAGGCGAAGGGAGCCGACGGAAGAAAGTATAATATCAAGAAGGATGTGAACCTGCTGCGTGGCTATACCGAAAGCAATGAGGTGAATCCAACGGAATAACGTTATGGGAGAAAAGATAAATGTTTGGGGCGCACGCGTCCACAACCTGAAGAACATTGACGTGGAGATACCACGCGACTCGCTAACGGTAATCACCGGACTGAGCGGATCGGGCAAGTCGTCGCTTGCCTTCGACACGATATACGCCGAAGGTCAGCGCCGATACATCGACACGTTCTCGGCATACGCACGCAACTTCCTTGGCGGAATGGAGCGACCCGATGTCGACAATATAACCGGTCTGAGTCCGGTTATATCCATCGAACAGAAGACAACAAACAAGAACCCACGCTCTACCGTGGGCACAACGACCGAGATATACGACTATCTGCGTCTGCTCTATGCTCGCGCCGGAACCGCTTACAGCTACGTTACGGGCGAGAAGATGGTGAAGTATACCGAGGAGCGCATCATCGAGATGATCAACTCCGACTATGCCGGCAAACGCATATACATACTCGCTGCACTCGTAAGGCAGCGCAAGGGCCACTACCGCGAACTCTTCGAGACACTGCGTCGCAAGGGCTATCTCTACGTGCGCATCGACGGCGAGATTACGGAGATAAGAAGCGGCATGAAGACCGACCGCTACAAGAACCATAACATTGAGGTGGTGATAGACAAGATGCAGATGCGCGACGGATTCGACGACCGCCTGCGCAAGACTGTCGCTACGGCAATGCGCGAGGGCGACGGACAGATAATGATTCTCGACAAGGACACGGGCGTGGCAAAGAACTTCTCCAAGCGACTGATGTGCCCTACGTCGGGCATCTCTTACCGCGACCCTGCACCCAATATGTTCTCGTTCAACTCGCCCGAAGGCGCCTGCAGCAAGTGCAAGGGCTTGGGCTATGTCAACGAGATTGACATGAAGAAGGTCATACCCGACGACTCGCTGTCTATATACGAGGGCGCCATTGTTCCGCTTGGCAAGTACAAGAACCAAATGATATTCTGGCAGATTGGTGCCATTCTCGAAGCGGCTGAATGTACGCTGAAGACGCCGGTGAGCGAGATACCTGAGGACACGCTCAACGAGGTGTTGTACGGTTCGCTCGAAACGATACGCATCAGCAAGGACGTGGTGCGCACGTCGAGCGACTATTTCTGCACGTTCGACGGCGTCATCAAGTATCTGCGCACCGTCATGGAGAACGACGACTCGCAGGCCGGACAGAAATGGGCTGACCAGTTCCTCGCTATGGCTGAGTGTCCTGAGTGTCACGGCGCACGCCTTAACCGCGAAGCGCTGTCGTATCGCATCTGGGACAAGAACATTGCGGAGCTGTCTGCGATGGACATTCAGCAGCTCAAGCAGTGGATAGACGAGGCAGAAGCCCACCTCGACTCTCGTCAGAAGACTATCGCTACGGAGATATTGAAGGAGATAAAGACACGCATCAACTTCCTGCTCGACGTAGGTCTCGACTATCTGTCGCTATCGCGCCAGTCGGCAACGCTGTCGGGTGGCGAGAGCCAGCGCATACGCCTTGCCACGCAGATTGGCTCGCAGCTCGTCAACGTGCTCTACATCCTCGACGAGCCGAGCATCGGTCTGCATCAGCGCGACAACGACCGTCTTATCCACTCGCTGAAGGAGCTGCGCGACATGGGCAACACCGTGGTTGTGGTAGAACACGACCGCGACATGATGCTCAATGCCGATTATATCGTTGACATTGGTCCGAAGGCGGGCATTCGTGGTGGCGAGGTGGTATTCCAGGGAACGCCCGCTCAGATGCTTAAGGAGCACACCATCACCGCCGACTACCTTAACGGAGTGCGTAAGATAGAGATACCTGCCAAGCGACGCGAGGGCAACGGCAAGAGCATCGTGATACGCGGTGCGAAGGGCAACAACCTGAAGAATGTTGACGTAGAGTTCCCGCTGGGCAAGCTCATCGTGGTGACGGGCGTGAGCGGATCGGGTAAGTCGACGCTTATCAACGAGACGTTGCAGCCTATTCTCTCGCAGCACTTCTACCGCTCGCTGAAGAAGCCGATGCCCTACGACAGCATCGAGGGCATAGATAATATAGACAAGGTGGTGAACGTAGACCAGTCGCCGATTGGTCGCACGCCGCGCTCCAATCCGGCTACATATACCGGCGTGTTCAACGACATACGCGCCATGTTCGTCAATCTGCCCGAGGCGAAGATACGCGGCTATAAGCCGGGACGCTTCTCGTTCAACGTGAAAGGCGGACGCTGCGAGACGTGCAAGGGTGGCGGCTACCGCACTATCGAGATGAACTTTCTGCCGGATGTGCTCGTTCCGTGCGAGGAGTGTCACGGCAAGCGCTACAATCGTGAGACGCTTGAGGTGCGCTACAAGGGAAAGAGCATCGCCGACGTGCTCGATATGACGTTCAATCAGGCTGTAGAGTTCTTCGAGAACGTGCCTAACATTCTGCAGAAATTAAAAACCGTGAAGGAGGTGGGCTTGGGCTACATCAAGTTGGGTCAGCCTTCGACAACACTCTCGGGTGGCGAGTGTCAGCGTGTGAAGCTGTCTACCGAACTCAGCAAGCGCGACACCGGCAAGACGCTCTATATTCTCGACGAACCGACAACGGGTCTGCACTTCGAAGACATAAAGATTCTGATGGAGGTGATAGAGAAACTGGTCGACCGTGGCAACACGGTGATTATCATCGAGCATAACCTCGACGTGATAAAGCTCGCCGACTACATCATCGACATGGGACCTGAAGGTGGACGCGGTGGTGGACGCTTGCTCGCAAAGGGAACGCCGGAGGAAGTAGCGGAATGCAAGGAAAGCTACACGGCGAAGTTCCTGAAGCAAGAGTTAGAATGTAAATAATTAGAAGTTTATGAAAATAGAACTCAGTAATCTTGAGAAACACTTCGGCACGAACACTGCCGTGGACATTGAAAGTTTCACAATCAACAACGGTGATATTCTTGGTCTTGTGGGCAACAACGGTGCCGGCAAGACTACGCTTTTCCGCCTTATGCTCGACCTTCTGAAGGCGGACGAGGGTGTTGTTACTATGCATCCGTCTGCGGATGACGTTGAACTTGTTCCAAGCAGCCTCAAGCTCTCCCCCGACGGGGGAGTTGGAGGGGGCTCTCCTATCAATCCGGCGCTGAGCGAGGACTGGAAAGCTTATACCGGTGCGTACATCGACGATGGTTTCCTCATCGACTTCCTCACGGCGGAGGAGTATTTCGACTTCATCGGTCGTGTGTCGGGCATGACGAAGGAGCAGATTGCGGAACGCCTTGTCTACTTCGAGCCGTTGATGGGCGGCGAGATACTCAATCAGAAGAAGTACATACGCGACTTCTCTGCGGGCAATCGCCACAAGGTGGGTATCATAGCGGCGCTACTCAACCGTCCCGAACTGGTTATTCTCGACGAACCGTTCAACTTCCTCGACCCGCGCAGCCAGAATATGCTGAAGAAGATTCTTGTTGAATACAATAAGGAGACGGGTGCAACGGTGATTGTGTCGAGTCACAACCTGCAGCACACCACGGAGATATCTACACGCATCGCGCTGCTTGAGCATGGCGTGATAATAAAAGACCTCGACAACCACGATGCTGAGGCTGTTGTCGAGTTGCAGGATTATTTTAAGGTTTAGACCGTAGGAGTCTAATATATAAACCAGTACGTGAAAAAATCTGCCATATCTTCCAGAAATGGCGTAATAGGTTGGTGGTGAGAGCAATAAAGGCTGGAAGATAACTCTAAAAAGTGGGTTATCTTCCAGCCATCTTCCATTATAATTGGTGTATCTTCCAGCGCCAGTAATAATGCCACAGCCTGAACACCGGCTCGCTCAACGCCTCCGACGGATAGTATCTTAGCAGTCGCAGGTCGCGGTGCAGTCGCAGCAGATTATGTCCAAGTGCGCCATGCTTGAAGCCGTTGCCGTCGTAGGTGTCGCGGCCCCAGGCATGGCGTTCGTCGTGATGTCCGAAGTTGCCGCCGCATAGGATGTCGTTGAGCAGCATCTCTCCGCGCTTCTTGTCCATCGGCGCAATCATCTTCTCCTCTGGCAAGCCCAGCACCTCGTGCAGCACGTACATCACTGCGCCGGCGAAGTGCCATAAGCCGAGACGAGTCAGAGAGTTTTGAGTTTTGAATTTTGAATTTTGAATTGTCGGCTTTGCCGATTTTGAATTATTCAATTTTGAGTTTTGAGTTTCCAATTCACAATTCTTCAACTCCTCATCGCGTAAGCGACAATTCAAAACTCCTAATTCAAAATTCAAAATTACATAGTAATAGTCCACTACTTGTCTCAGTCCCACGCCCTCGTAGAAGTAATGGTGATAGAGATGGTAGAGTTGGTAGACAGCGTTGAAGTCGGCAGTAGGCGCAGCCACCTCGCCCACCTCGTCGGGCAGTGCTATCATGTTGCGGCACTGCGCGGCGATGCTCTCGCGAAACCATTGCTGCAAGCGGCGGTTGTACGTGAAGTTTGCCATGAAGCCCGGCGTATAGTGCAGCTCCACCGATATGTCGTTCGTCGTGAGCGCAATGTGGTTGTAGCTCTCCTCGTCAATCCGTCCGTTCTCCTTGGTCAGCGTTTGCGCCAGTTGTCTTATCTCCTCGCGCGACGCGTCCACCCACATGTCCACATCGCCCGGTGTGCGCGCCGCAGGGTTGGCGTACATAGCCGCGTTCGCCTGACCCTTCAGAATGCAGCAGTCGTAGCCCGCCGCCTTCACTTTATTATATATCTCCGCCGTCGCCGCGTTCAACATCATGTTCTGGCGGCTTATATTCTGGCTCATCATGAACCAGTTCATAAGCAGTCCCTGCTTGGGTGCTACCGCCTTCGGCAGTCGCGATATGCCCTCCATGATGATTCCTACCAGCGTTTGTTTCTTGGCGAAGGCGTAGAAGCGTTGCCAGTCGAAGCCGTTCAGCGCCGACCCGTCCAGAAACTCCTTTCCCTCGTACGTGCCCAGGGCGAATTGTATGAATTTATAATAAATCTTCTCTGTCATTATCTCTTTTAATACACGTTTTGCCGATTGGCAAAGTTAGTCAAAATCTTTCGGTTTTCGGTTTGTTTCATCAGAATATTGATTCTTCCGTTTCTGACGTGAATAGTTCCAGAGCCTTCATACCCATGATAGAGTTGCCCTTCGAGTTGAGTCTCGGACTCCACACCGCTATCGAGTAACGCGACGGGTAGAGCGCCACGATGCCGCCGCCCACGCCACTCTTGCCTGGAAGTCCCACGAGGAAGGCGAAGTCGCCCGCCTCGTCGTAGAAGCCGCACGTCTGCATGATGGCGTTGATGCGCTTCACCCTCGAGATTGTAAGGTTCACGTCGGCGTGCGAGAAAGGTTCGTTGCTCTTTGCGAACGCCATGAACGCATGCGAGAGGTCCTCGCAGCTCATCTCCAGCGAGCAGATAGTGCTGTAGAACTGCAGCACATCGTTCACGTCGTTATGCAGATTGCCGTGATGCTTCAGCAGATAGGCGATGGAGGCGTTCAGATAGCTGCAGCTCAGCTCCGACTGCGCCACCTCCTCCGAGAAGTTGATGTCCTCGTTGCCGGCGATGGTGCGCACGAAGCGCAGGAAGAACTCCTTCGGGTTCTCCAGATGCGAGAGAATAACGTCGGCAGTCACCAAGGCGCCGGCGTTGATGAACGGATTGCGCGGCTTGCCATGCTCGTACTCCAGTTGCACAAGCGAGTTGAACGCCGACCCCGAAGGCTCCTTTCCGATGCGTGTCCACAGATCCTTGCCTAAGATGCTCAGAGCTATGGCAAGCGAAAACACCTTTGCGATGCTCTGAATCGAGAACTTCACGTCCGAAGCTCCGATGCTGTATGTCCTGCCGTCGAGCATGTGCAGGCACAGTCCGAACTGGTCAGGGTCTACATTCGCCAGTGCCGGGATATAGTCAGCCTGCTTGCCCTCTTTAGCGTATATCTCAATCTCTTCTCTTATGTGTTCCAGTAAAGGTTGATAGTCGGTCGTTTTCATTCTTTGGTAGCTTAAAAGTTAACGCTGCGAAAATACATGTTTTCTGATAAACGAGGCGCAGAATTAGTGTTATATAAACTTAAAAAAGACTCTCCCGATAGGCTCAGGCTTTCGCCTGCTACCTATCGGGAGAGTCTTTATATATAAATATCTTTCAGGAAACTTACTCTGCTACCACATTAACGCTCTTTGCCGACTGTGGCTTGAAGCGCAGTGTGTAGGTGTAGCTGCCCCATGACGGACACTGATATTGTGACAGACAATCTTCGCCAGTGCAAGAGTTGTTGCCCAAACCGCGCTGCATATAGTCGAAGTGAGCGTAAACCTGATCATCGCGTTTAAGGTCGTACCAGTGGAGCTTAGTGTTCCACATCGAGTCGCCTGATGTACACCATCTGCTCTCGTCGTAGTGAGAGAGCGAGAACGAAGCACGTCCGCCCACCTTTACGCCGAGCTGCACGCCTGTGGTCTTGTTAGTGAGAATCAGCTCACGCAAGTCCTCGTGGTCGCCGAAGGTCTGCGGGTGAATCATCTCGTCAACCATGTCGTCTACCGTCGTTGTGAAGCGTCCGAGATAAGAACCCGTCTTGCGGTCGCTGTAGTTAGAGCGAGGACCGCGAGCATAGAACTCTACGTTCTCGAAGCCAGAAGCGAACTGCATACCTAAGCCGATGCGGGCGAGTTCTCCGCTTGGCGAGAATGTCACCTTCATGTCTACAGTGCCGTCAGGGTAGAATGTGTAGTCGGCGGTGTAGCTGCAGTTCGTAGCCGAACCATTAACAGACATCGTTGCATTGTTACCGCTCTTTCTAAGTGAGCTTGTTACGCTCATGCTTGACGAAGGACTGAACTTTGGACTGAAGCCGCGGTCGTTGTCCACCTTACGATAGCTGTTGAAGTCAGGACCTTCAGCGATAAGTTCCTTGCCGTTGTATTTCCATGAGGTCATCTTGCCGTTGTTGAAGCTGATTGAATACTTCTTGCCGTTGTTGTCGGTACCAGTTATGGTATTGCCTTCTACTTTCAACGAACCACCTGCAGAAGTGTAGCTTGGCAGCACTGGGAATCCCATTGTGCCGTCTGTGCCCTTAGCTGTGCCGTTAGAGGTGTCCTGCTTAGAGAGCGAGAACTGAGCGTCAGCGATGCAGTAGCCTTCTTCTGCCCATGATGTCCAGTCGGCAACATTCTCCTTTGTCGGCTTCTTTACGCGCAACTCTACGTTTACGAGATACTCAGCGCTGCCCTCAACCTTAGTTGCTATAGGCAGAGTTACGGTAGCAGAATAACCTGCGTTGATAGTTGTGAAGTTATCGAGCTTGCCGTTCTCCACCAAATATCCGTCCTTCATCACGCGATAGCCGATTTCGAAGTTGTCCTGCGAGATAGGCATAAACGCATACTTGTTCGCGATGTTTACAGACTTTGCAGAAGTGTTGAAGTCGCTGAACTTCACATACTGGTACACCTTCTTTACCTCAGAGAGCTTGCCAGTCCATGTGCGGTCTGGTGTAACGATACCATTGTTGAGGAAGTTGCCCTGAAAGCCATAGTTTATACCGCTTGTTGAGTTGTAGTCGTAACCAGAAACCCAATAGTTGAAGCCGTTAGCGCTCTTCTTCTCACCGTTAACAAGCTTTGCAGGGTCGTAAACCGACTGGTCTACCCAGTCCCAGATACAACCACCGATGATGCCGTTGCTGTCTTCAATTATATCCCAAAATTCCTTCAGGTTTCCAATAGCCTGACCCATTGCGTGAGCATACTCGCAGATGAAGTAAGGCTTGCCGTTTAGTCCGCTTCTGTTTTCTCGTACTGACGAAACCTTTGGATACATGTTAGAACCGAGGTCGGAGTAATTAGCTCCGCTTCCTGCTCCCTCGTAGTGAACGAGGCGTGAGTCGAGACTTTTGCACGTATTGTATGTTGTAGAGAAGTTGCTACCGCCACCGCACTCGTTGCCCAACGACCAGAAGATAACACTCGGGTGGTTGCGGTCGCGCAGCACCATGCGCTTTGTGCGGTCGTCCATAGCTGTTATCCAGCTGCTGTTATTTGACAAACCCTGGTTGCCGTGGCACTCTACGTTAGCCTCGTCCATTACGTAGAAGCCGAGAGCGTCCATCATGGCGTCCATCTTTGGCTGGCGCGGATAGTGCGATGTGCGCACTGTGTTCACGTTAGCCTGCTTCATCATTGTGAGGTCCTTCATCATGGTCTCCATGTCGATAGCACGACCATACTCCGGGTGAGTGTCCTGAGTGTTCACGCCCTTGAAGTAGACACGCTTGCCGTTGATGTAGATGAGGTTGCCGCTCTTTGTGATTTTGCGGAAACCGTACTTTGTAGAGAATGCCACCTCCTCTGTTCCGTTCTCGTTCTTCTGGCTTACAACAACTGTGTAGAGATACGGGTCTTCAGCGCTCCACGGATGCAGGCTGCTGAGGCTGTTGAGTGTAACGGTCTTTTCTGTTGTTGACGATCCGCTGTAAGTCTCTGTTCCGTTAGCAATCTCTTTGCCGTCGCGGTCGAGCAACGACACCTGCAGAGTTTTGTTAGCAGAGATGGCGTTGCGGTTGTCTACAGTCAGCTTCACCGTCATGCTGCCGCTTGTTGCATTGTCGTTGAGCGTAGATGTGATGTAGTGGTCAGACACGAACACCTTCGGAGTAGCAACGAGATATACGTCGCGGTGTATGCCAGAGAGGTGCCACATATCCTGACCTTCGAGATACGAACCGTCGCACCAGCGATATACACGTACCGAGAGCTGGTTGTCGCCCGTAGTTACGAAGCCGGTGATGTCGAACTCTGCGTCGGTGTTAGAGTCTTGCGAGTAGCCTACGTACTTGCCGTTCACCCATACCACGGCTGCGCTATATACGCCGTCGAAGTGTACAAACACACGCTTGTCCTTCCATGTCTCAGGGATAGTGATGGTGCGGCGATAGAAGCCCGTTGCGTTATGGTCTACTACGCCATACTGTGACATGCCAGTGTTTGCATTTGGTGGGTCGTTCTTGAATGGATAACCTACGTTGGTGTATACCGGTTTGCCGTGGTTAGCCATTTCCCAAGAGAGCGGCACGCGGATGGTGTCCCAACTGTTGTCGTTCAAGTCCTTTGCATAGAACTCGCTTGAGCCAGGAGATGATGAATACCAAGATGATGTACCTGCAACATACTTGAATTTCCAAGTTCCGTTGAGGTTGATATATTCAGCCTTTGTTTCGTCGGGCTGCTGCCAAGGCTCTGCGTAGTGCTTAGTGTCCGCCTTCATCTGCTCTACAGAAGCGTAAGGGATGAATGTAGCGTGTGCATCCTCCTTATAGTCGCTCACCTTGCTCTGGTTGCTTATCCAGCTAACGCTGAACGAACCATGGTTAGGAGAGGTAGTGCTGCCACCAGTACCACCACCGGAAGTTGTGCCACCGCCAGACGTGGCATCTGCTTTGACGAAGCCGAAGGCTGTAGCTGATGTTTTAGATGTTGTCTTAGTAAGACCTGTGCCAGCGCTGTTTACTGCCAAGTAATAAACTTGGTATTCTGTATTAAACCAAGTTTCTTTTATTTTTACATTACAAGACAAATAATGTGTATCGTTGCCAGCGCTTTCCAATTTCCATTCTTGGTTGGCGTTAGACTCTTTTCCATTATTATAATTGTATTCACTATCCCAGATAAGCGGAGCTGTACTATTAGCTCCCGCCATGTCTATAGCAAAGATAGATCCGAGGCTCTTGAAGTGGTATGGATAGTCAGAGCTCTTGCTGTTTAATACATTCCATGTCTGAGTAGTGGTTCCTTTGACAAGTGTACTAACATTTATGCTTGCGTTTTGTGTTTGGCTTTCAACGCTCAGACACTTTGTAGCGTCACTACCAAGGCAAATGTAGTAGTTGCTACCAATGGTAGGAGTAACGAACTTTGTTTCTGTTACAGTGCCGCCACCAGTGGTTTCTTCTGTCACAAGGCTTACAGAATTGTATGTAGCCCATGAGCGTGTGTTGCCTTGCTTGCTACCATAGTAGAACGATGACAAGTTAAGAAGATTGCTGATATTTGATGCATCGCAAATCTTTTTGCTGTTAAGATACAGACCGTTCGAGTTCAGTTCTATAGTAACTTCTTTAGAAACGTAGTAACTTTTACGGTGGGTATATTTATCAGTACCATTGAAGCAGTTAATCTGCAAAGAATCCTCACTGCTTGTGTAGAACATGTGAATGACGTAGATGCCAGAGCCTCCCCATCCATTTGCATCCTGCAAGTCGTTACCAATAGAGAGCACATTCTCGTAAGTGGTTGTGCTTTTGCAAGAGCTGAGGTCGAGCACAGCCTTGAATGTCTGCTTTTGGAAGTCAATAATATTCACATAATATTGGAACGACTCGCCGTTAGGCGTATAATCGCTCAGAAGGCTTGTCTCCGCTGCGAACGCCTGTGTCGCAGCGAGTACGAGCAGCGTTATTATCGCAGCAAAATGATGTTTTATATATGTCTTCATAGGGTCGTATATTTTTTTATTTAACGATGAGTTTAATGCCGTTCATGATATATACGCCCGGAGCCAGACCTGCAGCAGTAGAGTTGCGGCGCACGAGCTGACCGTTAACGGTGTATATATTGCCAACCTTAGGAGCCTGCGGCGTTACGAAAGTGCCGTCGATGCCCGTTGTGTTGTCGTCGATGCCCCAAGTGAGCTGACGGTTCTTACCTGAGACGTCTTCGAAATAGCAACGGAAACCTTTTGCTTCCATGTCTGAAACGAGATGATACACCTTGTTAGCTTCACCTATAACGTAAGAGCCTTTCTTTATCGTTGTCGGCGAGAAGAAACCTTTCATTCTTGTGCTTCCTACAATATATTGGAGGTCGCTGTTGTTCTCCCATGTAGAAACCTCGATGTCTTTAATCTCATAAGTGTAATCCTGATTAACACTCTTAACACTCTTAGGATTTAACAAGCAAGGCTTGCCTGCTTCAATGTTGTCGCAAATAGAGAATGAGAGTTTTGTCTCAGAGTCGCCGGTGAGTATTGCCACTTTAGTGCCTGCGCCCCAAAGTTCAGCAATTTGTGCAGCCGACAAAGGGAATGGAAGACAAAGCGAGTTCCATTCGTCTGTGTAAAGTTTGCGCTTCAAAGTGACGTCTACATAAGATCCGGTGAATGTAGGACGCACATAGTTTTGCGCCTCGTCGAGCGTCACTGTCTGCTGCTTAGGAGCCTCTGTAGAAACCTTCCACTGTGCAGACTCAAAAGTTGCAGCTGGCTCCTCGTACGAAGTGGCAAGTGTGCCATTCTGTGTGTAGACAAAGGCAGTAGAGTAGGCGTCGCTATCCTGATAGCCCAATGTGTAAGTGCCGTTGGCAGATGACTTCAATATCCACTTGATGTCTTTGCCGCCAAAATTCCAGCGATTGGCGTCTTTTGCTGGAGTCTCGGTTGCCTTAGAGACCTCCATAGCAACCGGTTTGTCTGAAATCGCCGGCTTGCCATCTTTGCCCACCGAGAGGTATTGTCCCAGCGAGTTGTAGATATACACGGAAGTCAGCGCCAATGTGTATAACAAATTCATATTAATAAAGGTTTAATAGAAAAATCAAAAATAGAATGGGAACGCCAATGGGGTTCACCACAAAAATCGATGGGATTAATTGCAATAACTAAATTCGCTTGAGTCGCAATCGTCAACAGCCTCGTCAAGATCGTCCTCCCAATTGGAGCTACTCGGTCCAGGACGCTTCATTGAATGGACTTCTCCCGGATTTCCGTCTCCTTTGGAGAGGTCAAACATCATGCCTCTGGTTGTCTCAAGCGTCAATACTTCGACAAAAGGTCGGTCGTACTTTTTTTTCTTCATAAATTATTGTTTTAGTTTATTTTTATTTGCATAACTTCAAACGTAAACCTGCGGTGCTTATCATTATTTTACTTCGCTTAGGCGCACACGCCGTGCGATGCCTTTTATCCGTAAAAGCACCACATCAGTTTAACATTTTCTACAACTCTCTTTTGTTTATTTAACTCAAGTTTCGGATTTAGACTTTGAGGTTGAATTTATTG
>ULWG01010457.1_pt1 | contig 14233 bp, 8 predicted proteins | sample 1960141 | NCBI WGS metagenome assembly ULWG01 (sample SAMEA4835806, study PRJEB28245) | human gut metagenome | biome: gut microbiome; material: fecal sample | place: Denmark | collected 2008
AAAATAGATATCAGTAAATATGGAATTGAACATAATCGCTGTATTGATGGAGACCTCATAACTCGTATTGCTTGGAAAGACCAAGAACTTATGAATTTCATGAAGGTGAAGATAGAGGACGTTCCTGCTCCATCCTTGTTTGGAGATGCAGAAATACCACAAGACGCCATTTTGCTTCCGAACAATAAGTTTTTTATAAGCGCTCATAAAAAAGATAATGGGCAACGCGAATTTTGTGGTTGTATGTCTGCAAAGGATGTAGGCGAATACAACACCTGTCCACATCTTTGTGAGTATTGTTATGCAAATACATCTAAAGAAACAGCTCTTGCAAATTGGAAGTGCCATGCTAACAATCCTTTTGCAGAAACAATAACGGGGAAATGATATGGATTATTCTGAGCTAATTGAAAAGTGTCACAATATCAATGATATAATAGATGTTTGCCACGAAGCTATCCCCAAAGAACACAAAGCAATGCCTTGGAAACATCCAGAACTAAATCATGGTATAGGCTTGTTATCATCCGAGGACGCTCTCAATTGTTATATGTCTGCGTATGGAGAAATGCACGTCACCAAATGTCGTGCCGCTATGATGAATTTCCCTTTTCAGCAACTTCAAGGAAATATTGAGATTGTAGATTGGGGATGCGGACAAGGAATTGGAGCTGCTACAATAGTTGATATTCTTCAGCAACGTGATTTGCTCCGTTGGTTACGAAAAATCACATTGATAGAGCCATCTGAAAAAGCCTTAAGCCGCGCCACTCAAAATGTAAAACAAATAACTCGCAATTATGTTGAGATAGATTCAAAAAACAAATACCTTCCATCTAAAGGTATTGACGAAGATTATACGCTATCATCTATTGGTTATAAATTCGCAAATGTAATCCATGTCTTTTCTAACATCTTAGATGTACCAACAATTGACTTGGGGATAGTCGCTCGTATGGTGGCTTCTTCACATGGCAAGCATTTCATTTTATGCATAGGTCCTAAAAACAGTGCCGCTTATAGAATTGAGAGATTTTGCTCTGTATTTGGTAATCAAGAGTATTTTAGCCAAATAGATAGTGTCTGCTTTGACAGGACCAAGAGAACCGCTCATTCTTTCACCTGTATGACAAGATGCTTTAGCTATAATGGAGCATCTATTGATTTGAATCGTTTATCATTAATACCAGAAAATCAGGAGGAAGCATATAATGAGTATGATCTTAGACTACAAATTCAGAATAAAGTTCTTTCTCCACAAAAGGCAAGAGTAGCATGGAGATTAAGAAACACTTTATCTATTGATGATATAATGTATATTGATGCTGTTGTCAATGAAGTTGCTGTAGATTTTATCATAATACGTCCCAATAGAGGAATTCTTCTCATTAATATGTTTGAAGAAAATTTGGATAATTGCACGCTTTCTGAAGATAAAAAAGAAATTGAAACCGCTAATTGCAAGTATCAACTCCCAACAAACCTAATTAACCTTTGCCAAACAAGCATTAAGGATGGCATCGAAGAACTATTAATGGGTACTATAGAGGACAAACGTAACTTTGGTATTATAAAAAAGATGATCATCTTCTCCGAAAACTCTATTGAGCAGGTAAAAGCATTCTTTGATTATAATGAAAGCCCTATAAATTATACATATATTTTCGGAAAGGAATTTATTGAGAATAGAGCTATATCAGTAGACCTATTCAAAACACTTGGATTTGTCTTTACTAACAAGATTTTTGATGACGTTATTAAACGAAAATTGGCAAAAATAATTTCTCCATCTTGGCATTCCTACCAAGAAGGACGCATAGGAATACAACCTATTGGAGTACAAAGAAAATTGTCAGAAAGTAGTATGACACAACAAAAAATCAGTGGTGTCGCTGGTTCTGGCAAGACTCAAGTGCTTGCATTCAGGGCTATCAACGCGATGAAACGCACTGGAGGAAATGTTCTTATACTAACCTATAATATTACGTTAGCAAACTATCTTAAGTATAGACTATCCGAAATTAGAGAGGATTTCTCTTGGGAGAAAATAGACATCTATCCTTATCACCAATTCTTCAGAATACGTGCTTCTGAATGTCATTTGCACGTTTGTTTTAATTCCTATGAAGATAATAATTTCTTTAATAATGCAAGTGGGCATAAAAAGTATTCTGCTATTTTCATTGATGAGGTGCAAGATTATACAACAGAATGGCTTCGCATTATTATACAAAACTTTCTCCTTGAACAGAATGGAGAATTGGTTGTTTTTGGAGATCCCAAACAGAATCTATATAATCGTCCGTTAGACACAAATGGGGATATACGCTTAGGTGTTATTGGAGGTCAATGGAATCGCCAGCTAACAACAAGTCACCGATTTACGAATCCACGTTTAGCGAATCTGGCTACAACATTCCAGGCCCAATTTATGACAAATATGCCTACAGATGATATCTCCACTGATAAAACACTTGAAAAAACTCTTAATTTTCAGGTCTTTAAATATATAGATATAAGAGCAGATTACTCACTCGATGTCTTAATTGGCAATATAGTCAACATTATTTCTAATGACAACAATGAACCAAAAGACTTTGTTGTACTTGCCTCATCAACAAAACTACTACGCAATGTAGATTATTCTTATCGTCAAATCACACATGAAAAAACAGAAATCACGTTTGTTTCGACAGAGGTTCTTGACAAATTGAAGAAGGTACACAATGTCACAGATGAAAAAACCGCCAGTTGGAAGTTTAATAGAGATTTTGAAGCATTAGAAAGAACAAGAAAACAACTGTTCACTACAGATAAACGTTGTCTGAAAATATCCACCATACAAAGTTTTAAAGGTTGGGAATCACCTTCTGTTATTATTATTTTAGAAAATGATACCATTTCAGACAATACTAATTATCTACCGACGTCACCTCAAGCTATATATACAGCAATAACTCGTGCAAGAGAGAATATGTATATAGTTAATATAGGAAACAATACATATCATAATTTTTTCTATAATCAGTCATTATGAATAATTTCACAAAAATAGAGAAGTATGCCATAATCAATATTTTATTATGTATAATGAAAGCAGATGGCATTATTCATCCTAAAGAAGAGGAATTTATGAACCAAATATATAGCAACTTTGCTATTACGATAAGCGAATTGGAAAACATTACGAGCATTGATGACATACAGGCCAATCACATAGTTCGCAATATGCCCAATAAGAAAAAAGAGCAAGCTATGGCACTATTCGCAGAAATGGCTAAAGCTGATGGTTTTATACACCCAAAAGAAATAGAAATAATAAATCAATTTTTACAAGAGCAGTAAACACTACTCTCTTAATTAAATAAAACTTTTGGTATAAAAGCCAATAAAAGAAACATAAAAAGATTATAAATTGACACAATGAAAACCACACTACATATAATTGAAAATAGTAAACTCTATGGATTGGCTGACAACAATGAAATAGAAATTGTCGAGTGTATTTATGACAACATTAAGCATTTAAAAAGCGGCAAGTATATAGTTATCAAAGATAAGATGGCAGGTATTCTTGACAAAAGAGGAAAAATCCTTTTGTACCTTCAACCAAACAGACTATATACTATTCAGCAAATGGACATATTTCACTATAATGTTGATGGGAAAAAGGTTTATTTTACTTTTATCAACAATCAGATTTATTATATCTCTGTTGACAAAATAAGGTATGATCAAATACTTCAGATTTTATATGTCTGGAAAGATGGCGAATTAAAGATATACAACAATAACTTTAATCAGATTCAAACAAGTTACGAACAAATAGAACTAACTGATTTAAGGCAAGGTAACAGTAAGTTTTTTTTAGGTAAGAAAAATGGCATATGGGGTGTATTTAGAATAAAAAGACCTCTAAAACACGAGCCAGAGATCATCACCACATTTGAAGCTATTTACTGTAATTCAGAAGAAGCGTTACTTACCTTAAAAAAATTAAAGCGTAATACTGGTCGAAGACATCATAGAGGTACGAAAAACATCATAAATGCAGAAGGCAAAGAGAATAACAATTGAAATCAAACTTATATGAACATAGCAGATCAAATACGTTTAAAACTACAATTGAAGGAGAACTCCGAAGTGGAGTATAAGTCAGCTGCTGGCGGTTTTCCTAAAGCAGAATTTTGGCGTTCTTTCTCAGCATTGGCTAACACCAATGGGGGAACAATTGTGTTGGGAGTGAAGGAGAAAAATCATAAGTTCACACCAGATGGTTTTTCTGAAGAACTTATAGAAAAATACAGAAAACAGTTTTGGGATGATGCACACAATAAGTCGTGTGTGAACATTCCGTTGTTGGTAGAGAGTGACATCGAAGAAATAAAGACTGAAGGAGGGCAATATCTACTTGCCTTTAGAATTCCTCGTGCACAATATGATTTGCGCCCCATCCACCTTACACTTACCCCGTTTGGACATACTTATAAGCGCAGGGATGAGGGTGACTATCTCTGTAGTGATGATGAAATAAAGCAGATGTACTCGGATGCCAATAACATGAGGGCGTCAGCAGACTCCCGAATTTTAAGAGGCTATTCCATTGATGACATTGACATACCTACTCTGCACCAATATCGTCGTGCGTACGATATTAAGCATGAAAACCATCCTTGGACAGAGCTTGATGACAAAAAGTTTTTGGAAATTATAGGTGCCTATCGTAAAGATAGAGCCACATCAACGGAAGGATTCACAGTTGCAGGTATGCTGATGTTTGGCAAGACTAACAGTATTACCGACCCAGAGTGCTGCCAAGAGTTTTTCCCAGACTATCGTGAGCATTTGAGTGACGACCTTCAGGTACGTTGGACAAATCGTATATATCCCGATGGGACATGGGAAGCCAACCTTTATCAGTTTTTCACTCGTGTCTTACCTTTATTGCAACACGCTTTGCCTGTGCCTTTTAGTCTTGACAACAATCAGATGAGGAATAATACAACCACGGCTCATGTAGCTTTGCGTGAGGCTTTTGCCAACAGTTTGATTCATGCAGCATATACGGTAAGGGGCAATATTGTTATTGACAGATACTTCGACCGTATTGTTTTGTCAAATCCTGGTACAATGCTTATCAGCATGGAAGAATACTATGAAGGAGGACATAGTGTATGCAGAAACCCTGTAATCCAAAAGATGTTTGTATTCTTGGGAATTGGTGAGAAAGGAGGAACTGGCGCTGATGTTATTGCAAAAGGATGGAAGGATAATGGTTGGAGCATACCAACAGTTGAAGAAAAGAGTAATCCTGATAGAATAGAAACTTGCCTAAAACTGGAGGGAAATATTAATGGAACTACGGAAACATCCTCTGTAACTACGGAAACTCCTGCAGATACTACGGAAACAACTACGGAAACTCCCTCTGCAACTACGGAAACTTCTGCCGATACTACGGAAACTATTCTTAAAATAATCAGTAATAATCCTAAAGTCACTGCAAAAGAGATAGCATCTGTATGCGGCATAACTGAAGACGGAGTTGCTTATCATATAAAAAAATTGAAGCAACGTGGAAGGATTATTCGTATTGGGGGATCACGTAATGGAGGCGAATGGAAGGTCGTAGAATAATTCTTTCCAGCGGATTACAGTAAAACTCAATAATAACAAAGAATATGTTATTTGGAAACAAGATAAGGGCTCTTAGAGACGAGCAGGGAGTATTGCAGCGCCAGTTGGCTGCATACTTGGAAATAGATACTCCCATGTTCAGTAAGATTGAGCGTGGAGACAGACGAGCAAAGCGTAGTCAGGTGATAATGTTGGCAGAATACTTTCATGTGGATGAAAAGGAAATGCTAACATTGTGGCTTGCTGACAAGATATTGGATGCGCTTGAGGGGGAAGACTCTTTAGCACTTGACGCTATTGGTGTGGCAGAAAAAACAATCAGACAATCAAAGTAAAAACGATTATGGAACAAGCCGAAGAACACAGCAATGATTCGTTAGCCATGCGACTGCAAGAATTGGAAAAAGAGAATGCTATGTTAAAGAGAATACTTGATCAGCATGGCATTTCTTATTCTGTTTCTGTAGAAAGCAGCACTATAGAACAACCAACTCATATTGTTACGGACCATACTATTCGGCTTAGTTTACAAGAAAAGGTTGCAATATTTCAAAACCTATTTAAAGGTAGAGATGACGTATTCGCAAAACGATGGTATAGCCCATCTTCTCAAAAAGCAGGATATCAGCCTGTGTGTGAAAGAGAATGGAACCGAGAGTATTGTGACAAGCGAAAATACAAATGTGCAGATTGCCCAAACAGGCAGTTTGCACATTTGTCATACAATGATTTCTTCAACCATCTTGCAGGAAAAGACAAATTTGGACGTGACGTTATCGGCCTATATCCAATATGCCAAGATGATACCTGTTACTTTTTATGTACTGATTTTGATGACAAGAATTGTGAACATGGCTATAAGAATGATGTTCTTGCATTCGTTAATGTCTGCAATAGTTGGAATGTACCATGTTATATCGAACGTTCCCGTTCTGGCAACGGAGCACACGTTTGGATATTCTTTAATAAACCAATAACAGCATTGAAGGCACGCAAATTAGGGAATGCCATCCTAACAGAAGCTATGGATCGTGAGGCACGATTGTCTTTCAAGTCTTATGACCGTTTCTTTCCTAATCAAGACTCTTTACCTGAAGGTGGTCTTGGAAATCTTGTAGCTTTACCGTTGCAAGGAATGGCTCGTCGCAAAGGTAATAGTGTGTTTGTAGATAACAAGTTCAATGCGTATGAAGATCAATGGACGTTTTTGTCACAAATACATAAGTTCTCAGAGGCAGAACTTGATTTGTTATTACGACAACATACGGTGCCTACCTTAGGCGAACTTTCAAAGTCCAGTGAGACAAAGCCTTGGGAAACTCCTCAAATAGATAATCCTTTAGCAGATTGCTATCCAAAACAAATAGTTCTGACAAGAGCAAACATGCTTTATATACCTTTAGCCAACTTATCCGCTAAATGTGTGAACGCTTTCAAGCGCATAGCGGCCTTCCGCAATCCTGAATTTTATGAAAAGCAAGGCATGCGTCTTTCCACTTACAATATTCCACGCATCATTTCTTGTTCTGAAATGACAGATGATTATCTCGCACTTCCACGTGGATGTGAAGATGCTGTTTATGATGTCTTAAGCCAACATAATGTCTATGTTACGATTTCTGACAAAACAAATCCAGGGCGGAGCATCAATGTGAAGTTTAAAGGCAAACTCCGAGAAGAACAGCAAAAGGCAATTGAAGCTTTTGCGAAGCATAACATTGGCACATTGTCTGCCACGACAGCATTTGGAAAGACAGTATTTGCCATTGGCATGATTGCCAAGAGAAAGGTCAACACTCTGATACTTGTCCATAACAAAGCTTTGCTTGAACAATGGAAAGAGCGATTGGAAAACTTTCTTGAAATAAATGAGACCATAGAAGAATCAGAAAGAAGACGAGGACGAAAGAAGCAATCATCTATCATTGGTTGTTTATGTTCTGGCAAGAATTCCTTGCATGGTATAATTGACATTGCCTTGCTACAGTCTTGTTTGACCGATGGCGAAGTAAAACCTTTTGTCAGAGATTACGGCATGGTTGTTGTCGACGAATGTCATCATGTCTCGTCTGTTAGTTTTGAACAGGTACTTAGGCAGGTGTCAGCTGCTTATGTTTATGGTTTAACAGCGACTCCTATCAGAAAAGATGGACATCAACCTATCATCTTTATGCAATGTGGAAAAATAAGATTCACTTCCGATGCGAAAGCACAGATTGCTAACCAAGTTTTCAAACGCATTTTGATTCCAAGATTCACTTCTTTCCGCAATATAACATCTTCAGACAAGACTTATGTTCAAATTACACAAGCCTTGTCTGAAGATGTGAATAGAAACGAATTTATCATCGAAGATGTAAAAACAGCCATTCTAAAGGGATACACTCCGTTGGTTTTAACTACACGTACAGCACATGTAAAATTATTGGCAGAAATGCTAACGCCACATGTTGACCATGTAGTGCAACTCATTGGAGCCGAATCCACAAAGGAAAAGCGTATAGCGTTGCAAAAGCTTCAGGAAATACCTCCAACAGAGTCACTTGTAATTGTGGCTACGGGAAAGTATGTGGGCGAAGGTTTCGATTATCCTCGTCTTAACACATTGTTTCTTACCATGCCTATCGCATGGAAAGGGAACGTAGAACAATACGCGGGTCGTTTGCATCGGGAATATGAAGGAAAAAGTGAAGTGGTAATCTATGACTATGTAGATATCCATATTCCACTCTGCGACTCGATGTATCGCAAGCGTCTAAAGGGATACGCAGCTGCTGGCTATGGGAAAGATGCCGTTACGATAGTATCAGACAACAAACCACGGAATTTGATATATGAGCGAAATAATTATGAAATGGCATTCCGAAACGATTTGGCTAATGCTAAGCATTCTGTCATAATAGCAGTTTCCAAAGTGAAGTTTAAATATAGACCAGCCATTATGTCTACACTTTCCAACATTCTTCATAACGGTATTGATGTGGCAATACGTATCAAAGAGGAGGGAGCTAATGAGATGGAATTGGCAAATGCAGGAATAGATGTAGTATGTAACAATGTACAAACTCTACAATGTGCCATCATCGATAAACACATAGTCTGGTATGGAAATATGAACTTCTTTGGTTATAATTCAGAAACGAGTAATATCATGCGAATCGATGACAATAAAATAGCAGATGAAATGATAGACATATTATATGCTGATGCAGCAAAATAAAACTGATATAGAGAGTTGTTACATGCAAAATATTGCCGTTTTATTTTGCAGTTTCGTGCATTTGTACTAACTTTGCAAAGTTAAGTATAACATCTCGGGGTTGACTGGATTTGACAGCGGGATGAAATGGTATGTAAGCATGCGGAGCCTCGATGGCTAGCTCCTTAATCTGAGTGATCAAAAATTTAATTGGCGAAAACAACTACGCTCTCGCTGCTTAATCGAAGTATAGTAGATTAGCTTTATTCCGCCACAAGGTTTGGCGGAACGAGACATCGCTCCAAGGATGTTGTTCCGAATCTGAGGACAAAGCGGTGCAGGTAAATCGGAAATAGCCAGTGTGTGCCTCGCCGCACGAGTGAAGTTTTAGAGGATAAGGGCGCAATTGGTGGTCTGGGTCTTGTTGCGTCACGAAAACCGAAGGCCAGAATAAGCATGTAGAAAGCGTATGGTTTCCCTGTTTGGACGTGGGTTCGAATCCCACCAGCTCCACAAAGAGGCAATTGTTTGATATTCAAATGATTGCCTCTTTTTTTATGCTTACACATTCTCTATTTTTGTACAACTTTTGTACCACAACACGTTTAAATCGACGTCCAAGTAGATTTGCTTGCAGAGGATACTGCAGAAAACACAAAAGCTCTACATTTTTCCACATTACAACACATTTTTCTAACAAAAGGTTATATATATTAACTTTTTTATGTAATTTAGCAATCTATATTAGATATCGGCTCAAAAGAACAAGAGAGAAGAGAAAGAATAAGCAGATTTCAACTCATACAATACACCGAGTTTAACTCATACAATACGCCGAGTTTAACTCATACAATACACGGAGTTTCTACTCACCACAGCATACAGAATTTCAACTTATACATTATTAATATATATGCTTATGAAAATCGACACCAGACAAATGATGCGCAAGTCGGTAGCCCTGGCGCTGCTTCTCGCAGCCACCTACGGCGGACAGGCTCTCGCGCAGGACGACACCGTGATATACGGTAGTGTAGTGTCTTCAATGAACTGGGGCGCAGGTGGCGGACCGGGTATCTACTCGTTCGGCACAACGTCTGCCTCTGGGTTCACACCCGTGAAGATCGACCAGCGACTAACCGCACAAGGCGGTGGCGCATATGCCAACGGCAAGTACTACTCTATCAATGTAGACAAGATGCTGCTGAGCGTGTACGATGCCGACACGTGGGAACTGCTCTCAGAGAAGACGATGGCGCACGCCGCTCTCGACCTTGCCTACGACGCTACTACCGACAAGATTTACGCTTGCTACGTTGACGGCGGCATTTGTCTCGGTACGTTGAACGTAGAGAAGGGCGACTTCGACCGCATCGCCAACTTCGACACTACGTTCTCTGCACTCTTCTTCGACAACAGCGGACAGCTCTACGGCATAAGCATGGAAAACCTTGTGAAGATCGACAAGAACACGGCGGAATTTACGGTTGTGGGAAGCACGGGCATCATGCCGATGTACGCGCAGTCGGCTACCGTCGACCCCACCACCGGCAAGTGCTACTGGGCTTCGATGAAGTCTGACTTCACGTCGGCGCTCTACGAGGTGAACATGCAGAGCGGAGCGCTCACGCTTTGCCGACAGTTCACGGGTATGGAGGAGATAACCGGCCTCTACATTCTGCCGCACGTCGACAAGGGCGCACCTGCAAAGGTGAACGACCTGAAGGCAAGTTTCAGCAACGGCAGCACCACCGGAAAGGTCAGCTTCACCATGCCTTCCGCAACAAAGGGTGGAGAGACGCTGAGCGGCAACATTAATTATAAGGTGTATCTTGGCGACCAGAAGAAGGAAGGAACGGCTGCTGCAGGCAAGACCGTGCAGCTTGACGCCACCCTGCCCGAAGGACGCTGCAAGATTGTAGTCACGACGTCGAACGCTAAGGGCGAAAGCGAACGCGCTGCCACCTCGCTGTGGATTGGCAAGGACGCTCCGGCAACGGTGAGCGGACTCTCGCTGAAGCGCACGCTCGACAAGGGTCTGCAGTTGCGATGGGACGCCGTCTCGACGGGTGCGCACAACGGATATGTAGACCCGGCAAGCGTAACGTACAAGGTTGTGAGACAGCCAGACGCAAAGACCGTGAGCGAGAGCACCACCGCTACCGTGCTCTACGACAACGTAGAGAGCGGCGAACTGGCTAAATACTGGTATGAGGTGACACCTTCAGCCTACGGCAAGTCGGGCGAGACACTCGCTTCTAACAAGGTAGTCGTGGGTCCGGGCAAGGCTACGCCGTACAGCGAGAACTTCGAAAAGCAGGAAGCATTCGACTACTTCACCGTGCTCGATGCCAACAACGACAGCAAGACATGGAGCTACAACGAGTACTCGCAGACCGCTGAATATGCCGGTGACGCTACGGTGAAGGCAGACGACTGGCTCATCCTGCCGCCGCTAAAGCTCAACAAGAGCGGTTACTATAAGGTGACGTTCAACGTGCGATGCAACTCGCAGAACAAGCACCTCCTCGCCGTGGCTCTCGGCAATCTGCCCGAGGCTGAGAACATGACAACCAGCGTGATGCCCGCTACAGAGTTCAGCACGCGGTTCGAGACGCAGAAGGTAGAAGCGAAGTTCCTCGTGCCTTCCGACGGCGACTATTATCTTGGCTTCCATCTGCTGAGCGACGCTCTCATGCACTCGTTCGAGATACAGGACATCAGCGTGGAGCAGTATACCACGACCGACACGCCAGCCGCAGTAGCCGACCTCGCTGTTAAACCTGCCGCAAAGGGCGAACTGAAGTCGGAGGTATCGTTCACGCTGCCTTCAAAGACCATCGGCGGTGCGGCTGTAGGCACGCTCACCACAGCCGAAGTGTACAGAGACGGCACCCTGCTGAAGTCGTTCGCAAGCGGCGATGAGACCCTGCAGTCGGGAAAAAAACTCACCCTGACCGACAACCAACCGCAGAACGGCTTCAACACCTACAAGGTGGTTGTGAGCAACGCCAAGGGCAAGGGCGACGACGCGTCGCTGAAGGCATACGTAGGCGTTGACACACCGGCTGCGGTAGAGCACATCACGCTCAGCGAACCGGTTGACGGCACCGTAGTCGTTAGCTGGGAGGCTCCTACCAAGGGTGCCAACGGCGGATATGTAGACCCGAAGGCGCTCACCTACACCGTGAAGCGCAACGGCTGGATGGCGCTCGACGTTAAGGACGGCGAATGTTCGGCTACCGACGTCATCAGCGACCTCGGCAACAAGCAGGGCTCGTACATCTACGTTGTGAACGCCGTATCGACAGCCGGCACAAGCGCAGACGCCACTTCTTACGCCATCTCTGCCGGCAAGCCGTACGAGACGCCGATAGCGGAGTCGTTCAGCAATGCGGTTGCCACCTACTCTGAGTGGGCTGCCGTTCCAAGAATGGGCGAACGCAGCTGGGGCGGCACCACAAGCGAGTCGCAGGACGGCGACAACGGCTGCATCGGCTACACCAACGTGGGCAGCACGGGCGAACTGCTACTCGTATCGCCGAAGATTCGTATTGACGACACGATGAAGCCCGTCGTTTCGTTCTGGGTGAAACATTCTGCTATCGACGACAATATGGACTTCGAGGTGCTCACACCCGACAACGTATACCACAAGGTGGCTTCCGTAGACCTCAGCCAGAGCGTAGACGGATGGACCGAATATAGCTACGACCTCTCGGCGTTCGCCGCTAACCGCTTCGTGCAGCTGGCGTTCCGCACCGACAACATCAAGTCGAACGAGAAGCTCTATATCGACAACATCCGCATGTCGGACAACCTGCAGCACAACCTGAAGATGGCTGAGCTGAAGACTCCGTCGAAGATGAACGTCGGAACGGAGAAGACGGTTTCTGCCGTCGTGAAGAACGTCGGCTTGAAGGACGCTGCGGCTTACGGCGTGAAGCTCTACGCCGGCGACCGACTGCTGGCTGAGAAGCAGGGCACGACATTGAAGGCTGGCGAGACAGCCGAACTCGAGTTCAGCGTAACTCCCGAGGTGCGCGACCTTCCGGCTATGCAGCTCAAGGCTGTTGTGGAATACAGCGCCGACGAGAACACGAAGAACGACACCGTGAAGACCGTAGTAGACCTCGTGGCGCCTACCTATCCCACGGTAAGCGACCTGAGCGGCGGCTGGAACGGATCGGCAATGAGTCTGAAGTGGTCTGCTCCCGACCTCAGCAGCCTCACTCCGCAGTCGAGCGTTGAGAGCTTCGAGCAGTACGAGGCGTTCACCATCACCAACTTCGGCAAGTGGAAGGTGGTAGACGTTCACGGCAACCAATATTCTATGGAGTTCCAGACCAACGACGGCAGATGGATAACCTACCCGAACAGCGGCGAGGGCATCAGCTTCCAGGTTATCGACCTCACACAGATTATCGGAACCGAGGAGGACGGATGGTCGAGCGTGAGCGGCGACAAGATTCTCATCTCGCCCTACTGCGGCAGCATGAAGCAAGACTGGCTCATCTCGCCCGAGCTGTACGGCGGCAAGCAGCGAATCACCATCAACGCTAAGAGCCTCAACTATCGCATGGACGGACTCGAGGGCTTCACCCTACTCTATTCGACAACGGGCAACGAGACAGCCGACTTCATGGACTTGAAGGAAGTGACCGACATACCCGAGCAGTGGACCGAATACTCGTTCGACCTGCCTGAAGGCGCCAAGTATTTCGCCATCTACGTTGAGGGCATCAACACGGCTCTCTTCCTCGACGACATCAGCTTCGTGCCGGCGGGCGCTCAGAAGCAGGCGCTCGCCATCAACGGATACAACGTATACCGCAACGGCGCTAAGCTCAACGCCGCTCCGCTTTCGGCTACCTCGTACGACGACACCGAGGCAAGCAGCACGGGCGAGTACACCTACCGCGTGACGGTGGTTTACGACAAGGGCGAGTCTGACTTCTCAAACGCTCTCAGCGTCAACTCCACTTCTGCAATCACCGAGACCACAGCGTCTGAGGGCAAGGTTTACGTAGCGGGCAGAACAATCGTTCTGAGCGGAATCGACAGTCTCTCGGCAGGCGTCTGGACCGTAGACGGCAAGTGCGTATGGCGTTCAGCCGGCGAGAAGAATGCCGCAGTCGGCGTTCCAACCGGATGCTACATCGTGAAGGTGGGCGGACGCACGGCGAAGGTTCTCGTGAAGTAACGTTTACTCCTACAATTATTAGATTTAAAAAAGGCTGCACACGGCGAAGTGTGCAGCCTTTTTTGTGTTTATACTTAGTCCTTAATATGTTTTTAGTGAGCCTTTAATATGTTCTTGCAAAGAACCATGATATTACCACGCAGCAAAAATCTCATTACCGCATAGCAAAAATACTATTACCGCATATCTAAAGT
>ULWG01016140.1_pt1 | contig 14209 bp, 10 predicted proteins | sample 1960141 | NCBI WGS metagenome assembly ULWG01 (sample SAMEA4835806, study PRJEB28245) | human gut metagenome | biome: gut microbiome; material: fecal sample | place: Denmark | collected 2008
GTAATATGTATCTTTTTAGTGTGCCCAGAACAGGACTCGAACCTGCACGTCGTTAAACACACGCACCTGAAACGTGCGCGTCTACCAATTCCGCCACCTGGGCAACTCGCGCTTCGAAAACAGAGTTTTCTAAGTTTGAGCGGCAAACGGGACTTGAACCCGCGACCCCAACCTTGGCAAGGTTGTGCTCTACCAACTGAGCTATTGCCGCATTGCGAAATGCTTTCAGAAGAAGCATTTCTGATTTGCGGTTGCAAAGGTAGCAATATTTTCCGAACCACCAAAACTTTTCAAGGAAAAAAGTGAGAAAAATGCGTTTTTTTACTTGAAAAGTGCATTTTTGCGCTAATCCATGCGCTCTATATAGTCGTTTGGACCGTATTCGCGCAGAATTTCGAGTTCGTCCGTTGTTTCATGAACCATAGCCAAAGCAGGGTGTGAGATGCCGTTGAACATGGTTGTCTTCACTGTTGTGTAGTGGTTCATGTCTTCAAAGACGATATTTTCGCCGATTTTCAGTTCGTGGTCGAACTGCCATGCCGACATAAAATCGCCCGACAGACAGCTGTTGGCTCCTAATCTATATATATAAGGTATAGAGTAGTCGATGTTTTCTTCAATAGTTTTTGCTCCTCTCACGGCAGGATGATAGGGCATTTCGAGACAATCGGGCATGTGGCACGAGAAACTCACGTTGAGAATAGCGGTTTTTATGCCTTTGTCCTCAACAACGTCTATCACCTGAGCCACCAGCGGACCCGTCTGCCAGCCGAACGCACTGCCTGGCTCCATTATTACCTTCAGCCACGGATAGCGGTTGTGGAATTCGCGAAGTGTATTTACGAGCAGTTCGATGTCGTAGTCCTTGCGTGTCATGAGGTGTCCGCCGCCGAAGTTAATCCATTTTATCTGCTTGAACCATCCTGCGAACTTCTCCTCGATATGAGCGAGTGTGCGTACGAACACGTCCGATCCATTCTCGCAATGGCAATGGCAGTGGAAACCGTCTATCTCCTCGGGCAGTTGCTCAGGCAGCTTGTCTGCGCTCACTCCGAAGCGTGTGCCCGGCGCGCAAGGGTTGTATATGTCGGTCTCAATCTCCGAATATTCAGGATTGATGCGCAGTCCGAAACTGATTTCCGGGTTCTGCTTGCGTGCTCTTTCGTGCAGACGCTCGTACTGTGTGAGCGAGTTGAACGTAAGATGGCTTGAGCAGGCAGCAATCTCGTCAATCTCGTAGTCGGTGTATGCAGGCGAGAAAGTGTGCGCCTTGCTGCCGAACTTGTCGAAAGCCAGGCGAGCCTCCGACAGCGAGCTTGCTGTTGTAGAGCTGATATACTCTCTGAATATCGGGAACGTCTTCCACAGCGCGTAAGCCTTGAACGCAAGAATAATCTCTACGTCGGCTCTCTTTGCCACGTCGCTTATTATACGCAGGTTGTTGCGCAAGCGTGCCTCCTCAAGAATGTACATCGGGCGATTGATCTCCTTGTATGTCGTTGTGTCTATCTTCATTTTCGTTGATTTCTTTTTTTGATGATGTTTAATCGTTGGCGTGCGCGAAAAGATTATTCGTTGTTGTAGCACAGTTTGTTTATAGCCACAGCCACGCCGTCCTCCTCGTTGGAGAGCGTCACATAGTCGGCTTCGCTGCGCACTTCGGGTGCTGCGTTGCTCATTGCCACGCCCATGCCAGCCAAATGCAGCATAGAGAGGTCGTTGTATCCGTCGCCGAATGCGATCATGTCCTGCGGCGTGAGGTTGAGTTTCGCCAGCAGACGCAGCAGCGACTGCGCCTTGTCGATGCCTTTCGGCACAAGCTCCGCGAAGAACGGTGCAGAGCGGTACACATCCATACGGTCGCCCACGAGATCCTGCAGTTCTTTCTCCGCCTTCTCGGCAACAGTAGGCTCGGCGGTCATAAGTAGTTTCGTAGGGTTCGGCTCCAGTTCTGCGAGCAGATTCTCCACCTTGCGTATCGGCATCTTGTTGATGCGCGACTCCTCAGCCACGTATTTATCGTCAGCCGACTCGGTTATTATCTCCTTACCTACATAGCCGAGCAGCGCATAGCCATGCTCCTTGGCGTAGTTGTACAGCACGGGGATCACGTCGCTTGGCAGGTGCTGCGAGTAAATCTCCTCCTTCGTGCGCCAGTCGATAATCTTTCCACCGTTGTACGAGAGGATATATCCGCCACGTGTCGAGAGTTCGAGACATTCTGCCACCGGTTCGATGCCGAACGTAGGTCTGCCCGAAGCCAGTATGATGTGTGCGCCGTTCTCTTGCGCTGTGAGCAACGCCTTGCGTGTAGCAGGTGTAACCTCCTTCTTGCTGTTGGTGAGTGTGCCATCGAGGTCGAGCGCGATGGCGCGGTATACTATCTTGTTGTTTGTTGACATTCCTTTTATTTTTGCTGCAAAGTTACTGCAAATAAGGCGCAATACAAAATAAGCCTGCTTGTTTTTGCAACCCAGTTGCACATTTAACGCCATACCTTTGCAGTGTTCAAAAATAAAAGTAGGAATGTTTTAAAATAAAAGTAAAATGGAACAGGAACACAATTATCATACCCACGACTGCGGTTGTGGGCATTGTAACGAGCATCATCACGAACATGAGCATCACGAGCATGGACATAATCATCACCACCATGAGCATGACGGCATGAAGCGCACACTGCTGCTTATCGTTCTTACTACGTTGCTGCTTATCGGCGCAGTTGTTGTTGAGAAGTATTGCGCTCTACCTACGTGGCAGTTGTTGCTGGTTTATCTCGTGCCTTATCTTCTTATCGGTCACGATACGCTGAAGGAAGCATTTGAGGGCATCGTCCGCGGCGACATGTTCAACGAGCATTTCCTTATGTCTGTCGCCACAGTCGGTGCGCTCTGCATCGGTTTCCTGCCAGGTGCCGAGACCGAGTTTCCCGAAGCAGTCTTCGTGATGCTGTTCTTCCAGATAGGCGAACTGTTTGAAGGCTACGCCGAGGGCAAGAGTCGCGACAGCATATCCCACCTTATGGATATACGTCCCGACACGGCGTCCGTAGAGCGCGGCGGCGAACTCGTCGTTGTGTCGCCGTCTGATGTGCAGGTGGGCGAGACGATAGTGATAAAGCCAGGCGAGAAAGTGGCGCTGGACGGACGCGTCGTAGAAGGCGAGTCGTCGCTCAACACCGTTGCGCTCACCGGCGAGTCGGTGCCGCGTGATGTTGCGAAGGACGACGAGGTCGTATCTGGCTGCGTGAACCTTACCGGTGTGCTCCGCGTGCAGACCACAAAGAGCTTCGGCGAGAGCACCGTCTCGAAGATAATCAGTCTGGTGGAGAGCGCCAACGAACATAAGTCGCACAGCGAGTCGTTCATCGCCCGCTTTGCGCACGTCTACACCCCGATTGTCGTCATTGCAGCCCTGCTGCTTGCCTTCATTCCGCCGTTGTTCGCGTCGGGCGGCTTCGCCGAATCGTTTGCCGTATGGTTGCATCGAGCGCTCATCTTCCTTGTCGTTTCGTGTCCGTGTGCACTGGTCATCAGTGTGCCGCTCACGTTCTTCGGCGGATTGGGTGGTGCGTCGCGCCGCGGAATACTCGTTAAGGGCAGCAACTATATGGATGCGTTGGCTAAGCTCGGCGTTGTGGTGTTCGACAAGACCGGCACGCTCACATACGGCGAGTTTGCCGTAGAGGCGGTGCATCCAACGGAGTTCGATGCTCACGAACTGCTTCATCTGGCTGCGCATGTAGAGCATTTCTCTACGCATCCTATCGGAGCCGCTCTGCGCGACGCTTTCCCGCAGGAGGCTCACGACGGCTGCAAGATAACCGACATCGAGGAAGTTGCAGGTCAGGGCGTGCGTGCCAATGTGGGTGGTCGACTCGTCTGTGTTGGCAACGAAAAGATGATGGAGACGGTAGGCGCTGCGTGGCACAAATGCCATCATGTAGGCACTATCATACATGTGGCTGTAGACGGCAAGTATGTCGGACATATTGTCATCAACGATCATATAAAGGACGACTCAGCCGAGGCTGTAAGCGCATTGCGTAAGGTGGGCGTTGAGCGCACCGTTATGCTTACGGGCGACCGCGATGAGGTGGCTAAGGATGTAGCCGAGCGTGTAGGCATTGAAGAATATCACGCAGGCTTGCTGCCTACGGATAAGGTTTCGCAGGTAGAACGCCTGCTGAACGAGAAGAAAGCGGATGCTACGCTTGCGTTCGTCGGCGACGGCATCAACGATGCGCCCGTGCTGAAGCGTGCCGACATCGGCATTGCTATGGGCGCTTTGGGTAGTGATGCGGCTATAGAGGCAGCCGACGTGGTGCTGATGGACGACAAACCGTCGAAGATTGCCCTCGCCGTGGCTATCGCACGCCGCACGATAGGCATCGCTCGTCAGAACGTGTGGTTTGCCATCGGCGTTAAGGTGGCTATTCTTCTGCTTGCTGCCTTCGGTATGGGCACAATGTGGATGGCTGTATTCGCCGATGTAGGTGTTACGGTGCTCGCTGTGTTGAATGCCATGAGGGCATTAAAGGTCTGAGCCTATGTCTTTGTCTGTGTTGTTGGTGTCGCTCTTCACGTTCGTGCAGTTCAACTGCGAGAACCTCTTCGACTGTCAGCACGACTCGCTGAAGAACGACATCGAGTTTCTGCCCGACGGGTCGTACCACTGGACTCCCTATCGCTATTGGCGCAAGCTGAACCGCGTGGGGCAGACCATCGTGTCGTGCGGCGATAGTGTGGGCGGTGCTGGCACTCAGACTGCTGAAGATTTCTCCGTTACAGAAGAGTCTGTTGCCAGCTGGCGTTTGCCCGATATGGTGGCGTTGTGCGAGGTGGAGAACGACTCCGTGATGCGCGACCTTACGAAGCGTTCGCTCCTGCGCACCGCACGTTATGAGTACGTTGTCACCGACTCGCCCGATGCGCGCGGCATAGATGTGGCGTTGATGTATTCGCCGTTCTCGTTCCGCTTGCTTAACAGTAGGGCGGTGCGCATAACGCCCGTACGTGATATGTCGCCGACGCGCGACCTGCTGTATGCGTCGGGTGTGGTTATGTCGGGCGACACGCTGCACGTCATCGTAGCCCACCTGCCGAGCAGGCGTGGCGGCGAGCAGCTCTCGCGTCCGTTCCGCCTTGTGGTGGCTGAGAAGATACGCGCCGTAGCCGACTCTGTAAGGGCTGTGTCGGCTGCGGCGAAGATCATAGTAGCCGGCGACTTCAACGATTACGCCAAGTCGGAGAGCGTGCGCCTCGTTTGTGCCGACGGCTTCACCGATGTGTCGGCTGAGGCTGTGGGGCAGAACGGCGCCCGCGCTACATATAAGTATCATGGCGAGTGGCGCAGTCTCGACCACATCCTCGTCAGCACGAGTCTGTTGCCGTCGGTGCGTTCATGCCGTGTTCACGATGCAAGGTTTCTGCTCACCGACGATCCGAAGTATGGCGGTGTGCAGCCACGCCGCAACTATCTCGGTCCGCGTTGGCTCGACGGTTTCAGCGACCATCTGCCTCTTGTCGCAGAGTTCGCCTTAGACGAGTAAAGGTGCCAGCGATTGTTTGGCACCTTTGCTCTTTTGGGGTATAGTATGCTATGTTATTTTAATTTGGATGTAGGAAGCATCATCTTCAGTCCTTTCAACACTGGTTGATAATACACCTTCATTAATTTGTGTCATACAATCTTTGGAAAGATAGAATCCGTCTGAACATATGAATAAAAGAGAAATTCCAAATAAAGATTTCTCTTTGATGGATATAGGATAACGAAATCCCTTTCCATTCACACAACGCGTCAGCAATGTATTATCTGTTACCTTTTTTACATGATCTTCCGTTAATATAAGAAAATTCCCATTTTGTTTACCATAAAGTCTTACATTTCCTTGCCATGCGTAATATGCCGTATCTCCTTTTATAATCAAGACAGTAACTGCTGCTCCCATTTTACAATGAAGATATTTGCACTTGTCTGCAATGGCTGAATCTGCACATCTGAAAGCTTCGATAAACGTATTCCTTATATTGTCAGACTTGTATTTGGCAAATGTTTCACAAATACTCTGTGCAACAATCTTGGCTGCAATATCTCCATGTTGTAAACCACCCATGCCATCAGCAAGAATGAATATAAGGCAAGTATCATCTAATTGCTTGCATAAAATGAAATCCTGGTTTGTCTCGCCAGTTCCTTTCTGACTATCATATTTTATTTCTACCATTTTATTGTTCTTCTTTTGGTGTAGCGCGAAAAACTTCTGATATTGTCTGCCAAGTTCTTATTACTTGGTCGTAATTCAGTCCTGATTGAGAATTAAGCATTTGGCTTATCAAGCGACTTCTTTCCTCTAATAGCATTTCTTCGTCAATCTTATCTGCGTAATATATCAGTTGCTCTTTATTCAAGAGTTTCGCCAAGTCATTAGCCAACCAGTAGCCACCGGCAACGAATTCGTCAAATTCCTCCCAGTCATACACTTCCATATATGCTTCTCTATCCAAGTTTGCCATGAGGTAGTTGTCTAAAATGAACGCCATGTCTTCTGCATCCTTATTTGTAGTCAGATGTCTGTCCATCCAAGCATTTAACTTCAACAGAAACAGCCCATGCAAAGATGCTATCTTTACGGTGAATCTATCGTCTATACTAACCGTTATTGAATCAGAAAGCGCTTCGTCGAACCCTTTTACTGACATGGCTATCGTTTCTTCTGGAGGCCAATATATATTATCATCATCTTTTGCTACATATCCGTATGGCACAATATCTATTTCATAGTCGCCATAATAGAAGCGTTGTTGTTTATCCTTGTCTTTTTCGAATCCGTCAGCAATCAGGTTTTTCTTGATTTTGTCAAACTCTTGCCAGTTTGGAACAGCAATCGCCAAGTCCAAGTCTCTCGTCTTTCTGCGTGAAGAAGTGTTCAGCATCTCTTGTATAATAATGTCTCTGGCGGTGGCTCCTATAACAAAGAAGTCGTGCTCCATTCTACGAAAACTGCTCGAAAGTTTCTCCAACAAATCCACAAGAAAAGGATTGCTTATCTTTTCACTTGTAATCCTTAAGCTCATCCTCGAATATTCGTTGCGCAGCCTCTAGGCAGCGACTATTGCCACTACCCATCAAGTCTGCATAGATTAATATAGCAGGAACTTTTCCGTCGTTTGTTTTCCAAGCCCAAAATTTGTTGTATAGATGTATTTCACCATTTGCATCTTGCTTGACGGCACCAGTTCGCATAAGATGAGCGGCAGGTAATTCTGTATATATGTCGAAACTTCCAGGTTGCAAGTAGCCATTGGTCAAGTTGGATGCAGGTTCTCCTCCCCATACCATTCCTTGTGGCAATTCTATATTTCTCCATTTGCTTCTTTTATCTTCCGTTCTAAATGCCATATTGCCTAAAAACAATTTTGGTTTCAAGGTTTCATTGTAATTACTCACCCATAAATCGAGCAACTGTTTTTTATCTTTTATTATACGACCATTCTTAGTTTCGTAAACGAAGCCGCGTCTTGCAAGTTCGTCCAAGACATTTTTTACACTACCTAAAGAAACGCCAGTCTGTTCTTTAATCTCTCGGTAGGGCTTTTTTATGTTGCCTATATCTTGCAATAGATAAAAAACGACCTTCAACCCTGCATCTTGGAATACAGGATATTTCTTTATCTTTTGCTCTGTCTTTTTTCTCCCCTGATTGGATATTTGAAAAATCAGGCTTCCTTTTTTTGTATATCTAATAAGACAATTTCCTACGCAATCCAGATGGTTTATCCCCTTGCTTGTCAACTCTGCTGATAACTGTGGATTTATGTATTGTGTGATAAGCAACACCTGTTGTTTGTTACCTTTCATAACTTGCATTGTTGCTAATGTAGGGTTTAATGTAGTTTTGGTTATGCTTTCTTTTACAAGGCACAAAAAATCCATATTCATTATCTTAACAATGGTGTCATCTCCATCTGCCGTTGTTGAGATAATACAATCTGCAGGCAGGCTTGCCTTTAGAGCGTCCAATGCTTGGTTTATTATGATGCTGTTTGTCATAAATTCATGTTGTTTGTTCAATATTATAGTAGTGTTCAATAGAATTGAACACTGCAAATATAATGAACAAAACTTGAAAAGATGAACTTTTTGTTCAGTATTTTATCTTGTTCAATATTATTTAACAACATTGAGACATTGAACATAATACTATACTTTCCACATTTCTTCTTATTGTTCTCTTTTCAAACTGCTAAATAGAATGTTTGAATTATGATTTATATGGGCACCTTTGCTCCTCAGCCTTCTTCACGCTACCAGCCTTCAGAATAAGCGCCTTCGCTTCCTCGTAGTCGGTGTATTGCGGGTTGCGCTCCATGAAAATCCTCACGGCACGGTCAATCAGCTTGTTGTTTATTAGTTTGGCGTTTACCATTTTGTTGCCCTCGACACGTCCGAGGCGTATCTGCACCGTAGTGCTTATCATGTCGAAGATGAGTTTCTGCGATGTGCCAGCCTTCATGCGCGTGCTTCCCGTCACGAACTCCGGTCCGGTTATCACCTCTACTGGATAGTCGGCTTCGGCAGCGATGGGCGAGTTGGGGTTGTTCACGATGCAGCCCGTCGTTATGCCAGCTGTGCGGCAGTGGCGGAGCGCTGCGAGCACGAAGGGCGTAGTGCCACTTGCCGAGACGCCCACCACGATGTCGTTGTTAGAGACGTGCTTGTCGAGAAGTTGCTGCCAACTGTTCTCGGTGTCGTCCTCACGCGACTCGCGTGTCTGTGTCAGGCAGCCGATGCCGCCGGGGAACACGGCTTGTATCTGCGTTCCGTCTGTGCCGTACGTGTTCTGCACCTCGATGGTGTCGAGTGTAGCCAGTCGTCCGCCCGTGCCGCATCCCACGTAGAACAGTCGTCCGCCGTTCTTCAGTTTGCGTTCCACCGCTTCTATAAGTCTGTTTATAGCCGGCAGCGCCTTTCCTATAGCCGCCGGCACCGTCATATTCTCGTTGTTTATGTCCGCCGTCAGCTGCTCCACGCTCATCTGTTCCAGATGGTCGTAGTGCGATGGTTGCTCTGTGATTCGTTTGTCCATGATTAGGTTTGTTTATCACTTGTCAGAGGTCGTTACCAGTTCATTAATGATATTCTTAACGCTATTGCTGTTAATCTGTTTCTTGAAATGAACGGTATAACCATTTGCTGTCATTGCTTTGAAAAACTCGTCTGCACAAGAAATCTTTGTCTCTTCGTCTGGAGCTATGTACGACTCCTTGTCATAAGCCTTTGTTTCAATCACGATGTTCAGTTCTTTTGTACCGTCGGCGCGCTTAACCACATACATGAAGTCGGGGCTGTAATTGCTTGATGCCACAGTCGGTATGCAGATGCTGTGTGACGGTATCTTGCCATACACTATCACTTCGTCAATCTCTGTCTTGATATTCTGAAGTTCCAGTCCTGAGTCGTGAGCAAAATTATCGTACAGATACTTCAGAGGAGGAGTTCCTGCTTCGGTCTTGTTGCCTATGTAAGCCTGAACCACCTCATCTTTCACCGTGCCGTCAGCATTTGTTAGTTTTGTTTCCTTCATCATGTAGTTGGCTTGCTTATAGCGCACCCGTCCTACAAGTTGTTTACATTTCCAGTCGTCCACTGCCCAAATAAGTCTTGTCAGCGAACTGTCATTGAACATATCGTCATCTATTTTGCATCCGTTGTTTGCAGCCTCGCATATAGCCTTATGCAGAATCTGTATCGGTATGTTGGTGTGTCTTGTGGCACGTTTCAAGAATTCGTTATAGGCATAATGGCGGTTGCTCAGCGTGAGTTCTATGTGCGATCCTTCGTTGGCTACAGCTATGTTGTCTTCAAATCCAAGAATCTTGCGTGACGACATCACCGTTTGAAGCGAGAACACCTGTTTCTCTTTAATGATTAAAGGCAGTTCGGTCGCTATCTTGTTGTCTATCTCCTTGTCGAAGTACAGTATATACTTTCGGTTGAGCTGTGCCCACAATTCGCGCAGCTCCTCAAATCTTGCTTTTCTGATGTGAATCTTTTCGCTGCGATTGCAGTTGCGGTTGTTGATGCGACTTATGTTCAAGCCGCCAGCCATATTCTTGAATTCAGGATATTCCACCAACATATCGTCGAACTTGTCTGGAACGACATTCTTATCGAAGTCGACGTAGCCCTTTGTCATAAGTTCTATAAAGAACTGGTTTACCTCAATGTTGCGCATCTTCGCCACCTTTATTATATCTTCGGCGGTTATTGAGAGCGGACTCTTCTGCTGATCCTCCAACTCTCCGTTTATTTCAGCCACAAGTTTGTTGGCAAAGTCTTTTTCTGTAAAGTCTACGATGTAGTTGAGCATGAACGACGAGTCGCTGATTCTGTTTCCTACACTATCCACAGGCAGGCGCAGACCTCTGCCCACCTCCTGCAGTTTGCTTGTCTCTGAGCCGCTCGAACGCAGTTTGCATATTGTGAACACGTTGGGGTTGTCCCATCCCTCTTTCAGTGTCCACTTCGAGAACAGGAAGCGCAGCACGTTCGGCTTTCCTTCATTATCTGTAAAACTCAGCAGTTCTTTCTTTCCATGCAGAATAGTCTTCACCTCGTTTGCGATGTTTTCGTCCGAGTCGTTGTTGTCCTGGGCGAAATATCCTGCGCATGAAACCTCTATGTTGTCAAGCGTAGCTTTCAGATAAGCGGCATATTCTTTAGTGTTTTGGCGTGCAAGTTCCTTCTCTATTCTTGCCGACAACAGCTCTATGAACTTCTTTCTGAGCCAACCGTCGTTGTTTCCGTTCGGTCCTCTGAAACTTTCGATACTGTCGATGAAGAACAGAGCCAATGTCTTTATTGGCAATCCGTCACGGCAGAAGTTTTCGCGCTCGGTCTCGAAGTGGCGCATCAGCGCAAGTTCTATCATTCCTTCCTGATAGGACACGCCATACTGGTCGGGGAAGAACTCTTCTCCGGTCTGTTTCTCCTGACCATTGCTCAGGCAGATGCTGTTCTTTGTGATAGCATCTACAGCCACTCCGTCGAGGTCGTTGTCTATAACGCCGAGACTGTCACCGGTATGCACGGTGAATGTCTTTGATGTTTTGTCTGCTGTTGTCAGTTTCAGGTTTGCGCAGTCGCCCTTGACCACCTGCAACACCTTCACCTTCTTTTCTGCCTTTTTGCCTCCAGGCAATTCCAAGTGTTCTTTTGCCACGCCTTTAATCAGTCCATGGTTGAAGGAGTCGGCGGCATTAAGGTCGTAGACAAGTTCCTGATAATCTTTCACCGCATGCTTGTTCTTGCCTTTGCCCACAGTCAGTTCTGGGAACGTAGCACCATAGCGCAACACCAGCTGGGGTCGGAATCCATTAATGAGGTCGGCGTACGACTTGCCTCCACGCTCCACACGATGCGGTTCGTCGATGATGAGCACGGGTTTGGTGTCGGCTATTGCGTCTATCGGTCTGTGAAAAGCGCCAAGCATCTGGTCGTAGTCTTCGCGTGTCAGCAGTTTGCCGTTTGTCAGCAGCTGGGTGTTGAGCAGCAGTACAAATATCTTGTCCTTTGTGTGATGGGTGCCGTAGAAGAAATGTCCTACAGCCGACGGCATGTTCTGACGCCCTTTCTTTTTCTGCTTCTGCGGTTCGAGCAGACACAGCTCTATCTCTGCGCCATAGCCGCACACTCTGCTGAAGTGGCGTTTCACTTCCGCTTCTTTCAGGAAAGCCGCCGTTCCGGCTTTGATAGGCAGTGTGGGTACGGCTATGATGAACTTGTTGAAGCCGCAGCGCTTGTGCAGTTCGAACATCGTTCGGGTGTAGACGTATGTTTTTCCGGTGCCAGTCTCCATCTTTATGTCGAGCAGACAATGGTGCGGCAGGCTCTTTATCTTCTCTGTGAGCATATAGCGTGTCACCCTTTGCTTTGTGGCTTTCTCCAGAATGCCTGCCTTTTGGCGCACAGCTTGCAGAGCCATGCCGCTCAGCTCATGTCGCAGCACGGGGTTCTGATGGCTCGCTTTCGGAGCCTCTTGTATAGAATCCTCTACCACTGTTGCCACGCCTTCTACGGGCACGGTTTGATGGGTGAGGTTGTTTTCGAGTTTCAGTTCCATTAATATCTTACGTCAATGTTAACGGTCAAAGTCTTGTTGCCTTCCTTCAGTGTGCGCAGGTTCTTCTGCAGCTCCTCGCAGTGTGTGAAGCCGAAGCTGTAGCCGAATATCACGATGTTTTGCGGCGAGAACGGCTCTCCGTTGTATTTGTCCATCAATGCAGCAATGCTATTCGCGTCGAAGTCTTTGTCGGGGTTTATCATATATAGATGGTTGTCCTTCCAGTATGCCTTATACCTTCCGAGCGTCACTTCCTCTGCGTCCTCGGTGAATCCGTAGCCGTCAGCCACAAGCCATGTGCGAAGCACGGCTTCCAGTCCGAAGTCGTCTACGGTGAGAGAGCTGATTGTTGTTATTGGGTCGAACTTTTCCATTTGCAACAGTACATTCTCTTTCGGCTCTTCCAAGACAAAATGCTTGAAACCAAGGTCGCCAGCAAACAGAGGGTTCGCCTCCTTTATCTTTTTGGCTGCGCGCTTGATACGCTCCATGCCTATTTGATCGACGGTGTGTGAAACACCTAACGTATCACATAGATGTATTGCATTTTTAATAATGGTTTTTCCTTTACCTGTTGCTCGTTTTAAAGATATGTCAAGATCCTCTTGAATTTGAACAAGGATATAATGAACACTCTTGTCTAAAAGTGATAATGACAAAACAGATTCTGCCGTTGTTCCTGAGCCTGAGAAGAAATCAACAACAATATCTTTGTTTGAAATACCGACTGCTGATAATAATTTAGAGATGATATCAGGGTCTTTTGGATTGCTGAAGCAATTTGATCCCATAAGTGAAGTCAATTTTTTTGAAGCTACACGTCCGTCTCGAAATATTATACTTGTTAGGCTTTGGTTTAGAGTATCTTTAAGATACGTCTTGTTATTGGGAATCTTCGTTTCGTCTTCTTGAAAATGAATAAGATTTGAATCTATTCTTTTTTTCATTTCTGTCTCCTCAAATCTCCAACCACTTGCTGGCATTTTGCAAGGTTTACCCGTAATAGGATGAATGACTTCGTAAACATATTGACCAGGGTTTGGACCTGATATGTCAGAAGCAAAGTAAACGCCATTTTCATCCATCCAATTATAATGTTTGCTATCATATATCGGATTTGAAGGAGGAAATTGTTTGTACCATTTCAAAGCTTCTTCATGAATTGCTTTCCAGTTGTTTCCATGTTTTGATTTGAACTTGTCAAATGCGGAAAAAATCTCGTCTGTACCAATTTTTGCCTCTATCCATGATCCCTTGTTATGTTCTTTATCTTTTACATAACATAGGATATATTCATGTTGCATTGAGATATAGTCCTCGTCGTTTTTACTGCTATTTTTCCAAACAATTTCTCCTGCAAGATTTTCTTCGCCGAAGACCTCGTTGCATAAAAGTCTCAGATTGGATTCCTCGTTTTCGTCAATAGAGATAAAGATTACACCATCGTCAGTCAGCAAGTCGCGGGCGAACGAAAGTCTGGGCAGCATGAATGTGAGCCAAGCGGCATGGCTGGCGCTTCCGCGACGTGTCATACTCAGAATGCGTTCTGCACGTTCGCGGCTTACATCCAGTCGCTTAGCCAGTTCGTCGGCTGTAAAGTTGAATCGATCGTTATACACAAAGCCGTCGGATCCGGTGTTGTACGGTGGGTCAATATAGATTACCTTCACCTTTCCGCCATACGACTTCACCAAGTGCTGCAGGGCGTCCAAATTGTCGCCACTGATATAAATGTTCTTGCTGTCGCGGTTCTCGGGCTTAGCGTTGTGCTCCTCGTCGGGGCGTATCAACGTGGTGGTGTCCATGTTGGTGAGCATACGTGCATAGTTCTTGCCCAACCAGTTGAACCCACTTGTTTCGTCGGTAAGCGTTGTGCCTTCGGGCAGAGCAGCCTTGAAAGCCTCAATGTTAAATTCGCCGTCGGCGTTGAAGCACTGAGGGAAATACTCTTTGAGCACCTTAATCTCTTTCTGTCCTGCCGCAGCCTCGGCGTTGCGACCAATTATATCTTTTATCATGTTTATGTCTTTAGTTTGACCACAAATTTAAATAAAATTTCCGAATTATAAGCCAGTTGGGATA
>ULWG01000646.1_pt1 | contig 14176 bp, 10 predicted proteins | sample 1960141 | NCBI WGS metagenome assembly ULWG01 (sample SAMEA4835806, study PRJEB28245) | human gut metagenome | biome: gut microbiome; material: fecal sample | place: Denmark | collected 2008
ATCCGATCAGATTGCGTCCGCCAGTAGGAGGGTGGAGCTTTGAAACTCTCTGTTTTTTTTATCCTAACAATGTGTTCATATATAAACTGCTAACTATCAATAGATAAATATTTTTTTCAAAAAAGATGACTTTTGTTTGGCGAAAAACATGATTATAAGTATATTTGCAGAATAATTATAGCAATCAATTAATAATCATACAAACATAATTATGAAGAAATCTTTACTTTTGACTGCGGCTCTTGTTATGGCAACAACAGCTGCCAACGCACAGCCGTTTGTTGAAGGCGTTCCGTTCAGCGCACGCCAGTTCGGCAAGCACCTCGTGCCATCACTTAACGCACAGGCTCAGCCTTCAAAGCTGCGCGCTGAGAAGAAATCGAACTATTATCTTCGTCCGGAAGGCGCTATGTTCCAGGCTTCTGACAAGAAAGGCCAGCTTTGGGGTACAGTTTACATGTACGTTCCGGGTGCTTACGACGTAAAGTTCAAGAAGCAGGGCTCGGATGCTTATGTTTGGCATCAGAACACCTTCGACTATTACGGCGATGTAACTGTTAACGATTGCTCAAGCAATACAGATTATTATTATAAGATTGACGCAAACGGCGACTTCAACTTGAAGAGTCTGTTTGATGGAAGCGATGCTGTTCCAACACTTGTTTGCAATACCGACTCGTTCCTCCTTGCTTCTGAGAATCCTTACTTCGGCAATCCGGGCGACCCAGACAAGCACGAATCATTGGCTTTGATGTACTATTATCCGCGCGTATATTCTGGTATCGACCAAGCTAACCGCCGCGTGACTCCGCTTTCATACACTATGGACCAGGTTAGCGAATTGTTCTTCGGTGGTATGGACAACGAGTACACATACGGCTCGGGTACGTTCACACAGGACGAAGCTAAATACACCGCCACCGGCGTTTATCAGTATTTCGACAAACCGATGGCTCCGCTGGTCGTAGAAGATATCTTCATTCCGGTTATCTCTAAGGGCTATTATCCTATCGCGAAGGGCAAGTCGCTGCGTATGCAGATCCACAACGTGATAGAGCAGGACGGCCAGCGCATTCCTGGCGACAAGATTCTCTACGAACTCACAGCTACAGAGCCTGAGACTATCGACGTAGGCAGCGTTCCGTACGACGATAACACAAGCTACAACGCCTTCACACTCGTGTTCACAAAGAAGAACGCTGAGGGCAAGGCAGAGCGCTTCACAATCGACGAGCCGTTCTACGTAGTTATCGACGGACTCGACAAGGAAGGCATCGACTGCGGCTTTGAGGTCAGCGAGTTGCCTTACTATTACGACAACTTCGACTCGGCTGTAGGCATGTGGAGCAAGGACGGCAGTCCGGCTTTCTTCAGCCTCTACAAGGACGTTGCGCTGAAGGTGTCGTTCTCGGCTAAGTACGACTACTGCAACCCGATGTACTACGTCCTCAACGGACGTGAGGAGAACTACGGCGTTGTGAAGATGGACAACGACGGCACAAGCGGCAAGACTCTCATTCCTGGCGATTTGGTCTTCGACGGTCCGGCTATCAAGACTAACGACAGCTGGTTCGACGCTAACAACGACCCCAACTACACCGTAACTTGCGACGCCGACTGGGTTAAGTCTATCACTCCCGACACAAACACATGGGCCGACTACGACATCACCGTGCTCAAGGTGGTATGCGACCCGCTGCCTGAGGGCGTAAGCGGACGTAAGTGCGAGCTCCATATTCAGGGCAAGACCTGCAAGTCGACATATCCTATCGAGGTTCTGCAGGGCAATGCAGAGGCAGGCGTCAACGGTGTGACAGTTAACGTGGCACGCGACGGCAAGACATACAACGTAAGCGGACAGCGCGTGGCTGACGACACAAAGGGCCTCGTAATCCGCAACGGAAAGAAATATCTGAACAAGTAAGAATCCTAACTTCTATTTCGTAATTAGAAACAAAAAGGGGTGCGCAAGTTGCTCTGCAACCGCACCCCTATATATAAAAAGGTGCGAAGATTGCTCTGCAACCGCACTCGTATATATAATATAATGTATAATAATTAGAGAGAGTTAATTAATAAGATAAATAACTTAAACAATATGATTATGAGAAAAACACTTAGAGTACTTCTCTCTGCGGTGCTGGCAGCCACAACGTTGGTTCCGTCGGCAACAAACGCGCAGACTCCGTCTACGGGCGGACCGTACGACATCCCGTATTCATGTCTTTGGAACGACCCGACTGTGCTGTCTACCAAGGAGTGGACCGTTGAAGACAAAAACAACGACGGCATCACTTGGGGATTCAGCAACGACGTGCCCGGCAGTTTCATTAGTTATGTAGGCACTACGCAGAAGCAGGATGCCGATGACTGGCTCGTTAGTCCGTACTTGGCATTCGAGGCAGGCAAGACATATAAGATTGAGACCGGCGGTTTCAAGGCTGCAGGCGGTGCACAGCAGTTGTCTGTGGCTGTCGGCACAGGCGACGACCCCACAACATACAAGGTTGTAGGCGACTATACCATTTCTGCTACATACGGCATCGGTAGCGCCACACCAGTAGAAGGCGAGTTCATTGCTCCTACAACCGGCAGCTATCGCGTAGCATTCCATTGCACCAGCAACCAGCGCGCTTATCTCCTTCTCCTTCCGGTGAAGGTGTTTGCCGAGGCAGCCTTGGCTGTGCGTCCGGCAGCTGTAAACGACCTCAATGTAGAGGTCGGCGCTAAGGGAGCAGTGTCGGCTAAGGTTTCGTTCACAACACCGTCTACCGACTATGCAGGCAATAAGCTCTCAGGTCTTACACGCGTTCAGCTCTATCGCGACTATGTGCAGGTGAAGAACTACGACGCTCCTGCTGTAGGCACAAAGGTAGAGTGGCAGGACGACGAGGTAGTTACCGGCGAGCATACCTACAGCGTAGTAGCTACAGCCAACGACTTGCGTAGCGACGAAGTTGTAAAGAAGGTGTATGTTGGTTACGACCGTCCGCTTCCTCCGCAGAACATCAAGATCTACGACCACCTCAACGGTAAGGCTACCATCACATGGGACCCCGTTTCAGAAGTTGGTATGCACGGCGGTTATGTAGATCCGAAGACAGCAGAATACTGTGTGAATACACTTTATTATGGTTATCTTCAGCCGGTGGAGCAAGGTCTTACAACTACAAAGTGTGTTGTAAACGATGTTAACTACGACGGTGCTCAGGGTGCTGTGCAGTATGCACTTCAGACCTACGTTGACAGCCCGACATCAGACACAGCCGTAGTCAGCGACTATGGACGTGAAGCATTCGTCATCGGTCTGGCACACCCGATACCTTACTACGAGTCGTTCGCTAACAAGAGCCTTCAGAAGGGTCCGTGGATTATTGATGCCAACTGTTCAGGCAAGTTCGGTCTTTCAGAAGACAGCCAGGACGACGACGCAGGCGCACTCGTGTTCAACCCGTCAACAGGCAGCACATTGGCTTGCATCCAGGGTCCGAAGGTAGACATCTCTAAGGCAGGCAACCCGCAGCTCGTATTCTGGTACTACGCATATCCTGGCACCGACGGCAAGATAACCGTAAAGGTTAACCGCAACGGTCAGGAGATAAAGGAAGTAGGAACCGTCGATTACAGCAAGCTCAGCGGTTCAATGGGCTGGCGCTCTGTATCGTTCGACCTCGCTGGCGTTAGCAACGCAGGCGTAGAGAACGGCTACATCCGTCCTTACTTCTATGCAGAAGGACTTTCTACAAGTCTCTTCATCGACAATATCAAGATTTACGACGCTGTCGACAACAACCTCTCTGCTGAGCTCGATGCTCCTGCACACGTGCAGAACGGCAAGGTGACTGTAGTGAACGTAAAGGTTACTAACCTCGGCACAGCAAAGGCAAGCGGCTACAAGGTACACCTCTATGTAGACGGCAAGAAGTATGAGACAGAAGAGGGCGAAGACCTCGAGCCGAACGCACAAGCTACATACGAGTTCGCATTCACACCGAAACTCGGCGCAAAGAACTTCAAGGTGAGCGGCGAAGTAGAGTGGGCTGCAGACGCATTCCAGGACAACAACAAGACTGATGAGGCAACAGTAGGCATCGTTAAGTCGCCGCTTCCGGCAGTCAGCGACCTCGCTGCTTCAGCCAAGGGCGTGCTCACATGGTCGTCGATGAATGTTGACGGCGCTGTGGTTAAGGACGACTTCGAGACATACACACCGTGGTCTATCAGCAACGTAGGCGACTGGACACTCTACGACGGCGACAAGGGCACTGTATATACCTTCGGTGGTATCCAGCACCCGAACTCAGGCGTAGCACAGGCTTACATCGTCTTCAACCCGTGGCAGGTGAGCGGCATCACAGGCAGCAACTGGCAGATGTTTGCAGACATCTTCGCGCCTCACTCAGGCGAGCAGTCGATGATGTCAACCGGCACAACAATCGACACCGGCACACCTACCAACAACTGGCTCATCACTCCGGAGCTTTCGGGCGAGGAGCAGACCGTTTCGTTCTGGGTTAACGCTCCTGGCGACGAGGTAAGCCGCGGCGAGCAGTATCCGAACTCAGGTCCTGAGACATTCGACCTCTACTACTCTGAGGACGACACCAACCCCAACTCGTTCATCAAGATCAACAAGGACTCTTACGAGGCTGTTTACGACTGGAAGCAGTACAACATCGACCTTCCTGAGGGTGCTAAGTACTTCGCTATCGTACACACAAGCACAGGTTCGCTGACATCTTACAACTACGAGCCCGACCGTGTATGCGTCGACGACGTTACATACCGTGCAGGCGGTTTGCGCGTAATGGGCTACAACGTATATCGCGACGGCGTTCTCGTTAAGAAGCTCGACAGCAAGACCACAACCTGGACCGACAACAACTACGCTAACGACAACGGCTACGGCGCAGGCAACCACAAGTACAACGTAATCGTGGTTTACGCTAACGGCGAGTCTGACGTGTCTAACACAGCTTACGTAGGCGACCCTGCTGCAGGCATCGGTCTCGTAACAGTAGAAGGCGCAAAGGCAGACAACCGCGTATACACCGTAGACGGACAGTACGTAGGCAAGAGCCTCCAGAACCTTAACAAGGGTCTCTACATCCAGAACGGCAAGAAGGTTGTAGTGAAGTAATTTGCAAAAAATAGTTAAGATATAGATTAAATGTGGGTGCAAATGGTCTGACTTTCAATAAAAAGTCGTACCTTTGCACCCGCATTTTGCACAAATAACAATTTAATTTTTAAAGTTCTATGTATTTAGATCAGGCAAAAAAACAAGAGATCTTTGGACAGTACGGAAAGTCTAACACTGATACTGGTTCAGCTGAGAGCCAGATAGCATTGTTCTCATACCGTATTTCCCATTTGACGGAACATCTTAAGAAGAACCGTAAAGATTATACTACCGCACGTTCTTTGACACAGCTGGTAGGAAAGCGCCGCGCATTGCTTAACTATCTGTACGACCGCGACATCAATCGCTACCGTGCAATCATCAAGGCCCTCGGTCTCCGTAAGTAATCCGCACAAAGGAAACAAGGTCCCGCGTACTCAAAGAGAACGCGGGATTTTTTTTGTATTTATACTACTTGTCTGAAAAAAAAGTAGTAACTTTGCAGAAGTTTTTTAAGGTATATAAAATGCAAGATATTAGAAACATTGCGATTATCGCCCATGTCGACCATGGAAAGACCACGCTTGTCGACAAGATGATGTTGGCGGGCAAGCTGTTCCGTGACGGCCAGGATAACAGTGGCCAGGTATTGGACTCCAACGACCTGGAACGCGAACGAGGAATAACTATCCTTTCCAAGAACGTTTCAATCAACTGGAAAGGCACAAAAATCAATATTATTGACACCCCGGGTCACTCCGATTTCGGTGGTGAGGTAGAGCGCGTGCTCAACATGGCAGACGGTTGTATTCTGCTTGTTGACGCATTCGAAGGTCCTATGCCGCAGACACGCTTCGTGCTGCAGAAGGCGCTTCAGATCGGTCTGAAGCCGATTGTTGTTGTGAACAAGGTTGACAAGCCCAACTGCCGCCCTGAGGAAGTGTACGAAATGGTGTTCGACCTCATGTTCTCACTCAACGCTACCGAAGACCAGCTCGACTTCCCCGTTGTTTACGGTTCGGCAAAGAACGGCTGGATGGCTGAGGACTACAACGCCCCGACAGACAATATCGACTATCTGCTCGACAAGATCGTAGAAGTGATACCCGCACCGAAGGTGCTTGAGGGTACGCCGCAGATGCTCATCACATCGCTCGACTACTCAAGCTACACCGGTCGTATCGCCGTAGGTCGCGTTCACCGCGGCACGCTCAAGGAAGGCATGAACATAACCATCTCTCACCGCGACGGCACTCAGGAGAAGACACGCATCAAGGAAATACACGTGTTCGAGGGAATGGGACAGAAGAAGGTAGACGAGGTTCACTCTGGCGACATCTGCGCCATCGTAGGTCTGGAGCGCTTCGAAATCGGCGACACCATCTGCGACTTCGAGAACCCCGAGCCGCTGCCTCCTATTGCTATCGACGAGCCTACCATGAGTATGCTCTTCACCATCAACGACTCGCCGTTCTTCGGTAAGGAAGGCAAGTTCGTTACATCACGCCACATCAACGATCGCTTGCAGAAGGAGCTTGAGAAGAACCTTGCGCTGCGCGTGCGTCCGTTCGAGGATACCACGGATAAGTGGATCGTAAGCGGACGCGGTGTGCTCCACCTCTCTGTGCTCATCGAGACAATGCGTCGCGAGGGTTACGAGCTTCAGGTAGGTCAGCCGCAGGTAATCTACAAGGAGATTGACGGTGTGAAGTGCGAGCCTATCGAGGAACTTACTATCAACGTGCCCGAGGAGTTCTCGAGCAAGATGATTGATATGGTGACACGCCGCAAGGGCGAGATGACATCTATGCAGACCCTCGGCGACCGCGTAGATATCGAGTTCGACATACCGTCGCGCGGCATCATCGGTCTGCGCACCAACGTGCTCACAGCGAGCCAGGGCGAGGCTATCATGGCCCACCGCTTCAAGGAGTACCAGCCGTACAAGGGCGAGATTACACGCCGTATGAACGGTTCGATGATTGCGCTCGAGACCGGCACAGCCTATGCTTACTCTATCGACAAGCTGCAGGATCGCGGCAAGTTCTTCATCGATCCGGGTGAGGAAGTGTACGCAGGTCAGGTGGTAGGCGAGCACGTTCACGACAACGACCTCGTCATCAATGTTACAAAGGCAAAGCAGCTCACCAACGTTCGTGCCAGCGGTTCTGACGAGAAGGCGCGCGTGATACCGAAGGTGGTGATGAGTCTTGAGGAGTGCCTCGAGTACATCAAGGGCGACGAGCTCGTGGAGGTTACTCCGAAGAGCATGCGTATGCGCAAGGTCATTCTCGACCATCTCAGCCGCAAGCGCAGCAACAAAGACTAATTTCTTGTATCGAAATATATACAACGACGGGTGTTCCAAGACTGTGAAGTCATGGGACACCTTTTTTCGTATCAAATGCTTGCTTCTATGGAATTAATTTGTTACATTTGCAGCATGGGAATAGAAAAGATACGAAAAGTCATATGTAGTTTATGATAAGACTTAATGAAGAGAAGTTGGCACGACTTCACACCGCAGATGAAATATTGGAAAAGGAATACGGCGCACCCGGCACCCCTTCGCGCGATGCTTTCGAGGCGCGCGCCAAGGCGTGGTATTACGCCGAGTTGCTGAAAGAAGAGCGCAAGCGCCAGAAGCTTACGCAGCAGCAGCTTGCCGACAAGATTGGCAAGAAGCGCGAGTATATATCTACTATAGAGCGTGGCAACAGCGACATGCAGATGTCTACGTTCCTGCAGATAGCCTCTGCGTTAGGACTGCGTTTCTCGCTCGTGGTGGGCTGACGGCAAATTAATGTGCGGGTGGGCTGACAACAAGTTGGTTAAACCACGCGCCCGAACACAATAATAACGGCTGTTCGGCGTTTATTATTCAGAAAGTGAAAACGTAAACGAACATGAAAGAAATGAAGAAAAGAACAATATTGTTGGGCCTTGCCGCAGGCGTGCTGCCGGCAATGGCACAACCAAAGGTCGGCACCGTATCCGTGCTGCCACGTGTGGGTGTGGTTCTCGCCAATCTGCCCGGCGACAATATTTATATAGCCGGTGGAGTCGGCGACAACATGACTTACTCGGCACGCTACAAGGCAGGCCTGATGGCAGGTGTCGACATCGACTGGCAGTTCATGCCCAGCCTCTCTGCCACTATCGGTGCGCAGTATGTGCAGCAAGGCGCCAAGTACGGCAACGACGGCTACAAGGTGCAGGTGTCGGAAGGCGTGTACAAAGGCACGGGCTACAGCGACTGGAGCACGCAGCTCCATTACATCAACGTGCCTTTGATGCTCAACGCCTACCTCGGTACGGGCTTTGCCGTTAAAGCCGGTGTGCAGATAGGCTTCCCGCTCTCGGGCAAGATGAAGTACACCGAGCAGCAGTACACGATGACGAATGACGACGTGAAGTACGAGAAACCCGAACACGTGAAGTACAACCTGAACTCAACGCTCACCAAAGTGATATTTGCTATTCCCGTTGGTGTGAGCTACGAGTTCTCTAACGTCATCATCGACGCGCGCTATAACATCGGACTCACACAGTTCCAGAACATTGACGGCTTCGAATCGTCGAAGAACCGTGTGTTCACGTTCAGCGTAGCCTATCGTTTGGAACTATAAAAACCAGCTGCCTCGCCAAAACCAGAACATCAACCGAACAACAATGGAAAAGAAGATAATAGTCTGCTGCGCCATCATCGTAGCAGGAACATACATACTCTCGCGCTCGTGGTCGATGACCATCGGCGTGGCTCTGCTGCTCTACGCACTCGATGCCTACCTCACGGCTTGGGTGAAAAAGAAGGACGAGCAGTATTACGGAAAAAAGAAAAAGGAAGAAGATGGAGAAACTCATTAAACTATATACAGAATGGAGTGGGGCGGAACCCGTCAGCACCGAGCAGCTCGCCGGAGCCGGCAGCAACCGCCAGTATTACCGCTTCACCTCTGAGGACGGCACCACCGTCATCGGCGTCGTAGGCACCAGTCGCGACGAGAATCACGCCTTCGTTTATCTCGCCGAGCACTTCGAGCAACGCCAGTTGCCCGTGCCGCACATACTCGCACAGAGCGCCGACGGACTGCGCTATCTGCAGACCGACCTCGGCTCAACCTCGCTCTTCGACGCCATACGCGGCGGACGCGAGGCAGGCGGCAGATACAACCAGCACGAGAAGCAGCTGCTGAAAGCCACCATACGTCAGTTGCCGAACATACAGATACGCGGAGCGCGCGGACTCGACTGGCAGAACTGCTATCCGCAGCCCGAGTTCGACGAGGACAGCGTGCTCTTCGACCTCAACTACTTCAAGTATTGCTTCCTGAAGCCTTCGGGTCTCGACTTCCACGAACTGAAGCTCGAGGCTAACTTCCGCCTCTTCGCCAAGGACCTCACCGCCGAGAACATCGACTCGTTCCTCTACCGCGACTTCCAGGCGCGCAACGTGATGCTCGACGCCGAGGGCAATCCGCATTTCATCGACTTCCAGGGCGGTCGGCGCGGTCCGTTCTACTACGATCTCGCCTCGTTCCTCTGGCAGGCGTCGGCACGCTACAGCGACAAGCTGCGCCGCGAACTCGTAGCCGAATACTACGACGCGCTGAAGCAGTACACCGAGGTGCCGTCGCTGCGCCACTTCGTCCATCGTCTGAGCCTCTTCGTGCTCTTCCGCACGCTGCAGGTGCTCGGCGCATACGGTTTCCGCGGCTACTTCGAGCGCAAGAAGCACTTCCTCGACTCCATTCCGCCGGCTATGGACAACCTCCGAGCGCTGCTGAAGCTGGGTGAGCAGGTGTTCCCCTATCCCTACATGATGGACATGCTGCGCCGACTCACCGAGATGCCGCGCTACGCTCATATCGAGGAGCCGGCTGTGTCGCGCGCCGACGGCTACAAGACCACCGACAAGAACGTCTATGAGGCCCATCCGCAGGACGGACCAGCCACGTTCTCCAAGTACGACGGCAAGGGACCGCTGCGCGTGCGCGTCTTCAGCTTCTCCTACCGCAAGGGCATACCAGCCGACGAGTCGGGCAACGGCGGCGGATACGTGTTCGACTGTCGCTCTACGCACAACCCCGGACGCTATGAGCCGTACAAGAAACTCACCGGACTCGACGAGCCTGTGATACGATTCCTCGAGGACGATGGCGAGATACTCACCTTCCTCGACAGCGTATACAAGCTCGCCGACGCACACGTGCAGCGATACATCGACCGTGGCTTCACCGACCTGATGTTCTCATTCGGTTGCACCGGCGGACAGCATCGCAGCGTCTACTCGGCGCAGCATCTCGCAGAGCATCTGCACGAGAAGTTCGGAATAGAAGTGCACGTCTGCCACAGAGAGCAAGGCATAGAGCAGACACTTCTGTAGAATTTATAGCGCATTCGTTTTGCTGTTTGGCGGATTTTGAGTAATTTTGTAGGCAACATATTTATAACGACATCTATGATGCAAGCAATGATTTTCGCGGCAGGAATGGGCACTCGCCTTAAACCGCTCACCGACACTATGCCAAAGGCGTTGGTGAGGGTAGGTGGTGAGCCGCTCATAAAGCACGTAATACAAAATCTCTCTGAGGCTGGCGTTGACCGCATTGTTGTCAACGTGCACCACTTTGCGCAGCAGATAATCGACTATCTTACAGAAAACGACAACTTCGGGCTCGATATACGCATCTCCGACGAATCATCCGGACTGCTCGAGACGGGCGGCGGCATAAAGCATGCCGCGCAGCTCTTCGCCCCCGACGCCCCGATACTCATACATAACGTGGACATCCTGAGCAACGTAGACCTGCGACGCTTCTATCAGCGCGCCGGTGGTCTGCTCAAAGCTGACGCTTCAACTCCGACTTCAGCTGACGCTCCCGACGCGTTGCTTCTCGTGAGTGAGCGCAAGACGCAGCGCTATCTGCTCTTCGACGACACGATGCGCCTCGTCGGTTGGACCAATATCGCCACGGGCGAAGTGAAGAGTCCGTACCCCGATCTCGACCCTAAGGCTTGTCGCATGTACGCCTTCGCCGGCATACACGCCCTCTCGCCCCGTATGCTGCCTTTGATGCAGCAGTTCCCCGACCGCTTCAGCATCATCGACTTCTACCTGCAGACCTGCGCCACCCACCGCATCGAAGGCTTCGCCAAAGACAATCTCCTGCTGATGGATATTGGCAAGCTCGACACGCTGGCACAAGCAGAGGAGTTCCTGTTAAAAGTAAAAAGCCCCTCCCAACCCTCCCCGTCGGGGAGGGCTTAGTAAGGCGTAAAGAGGCTTAGGAGAAGGTTTTTCCCCCCCCCCCCTCGGCTTAGGAAGGTCTAAAGAGGCTTAGTTCGGCTTAAACGCCGCCTACCTTCGGCTTAACCGCCGCCTAAAGATAAAAAAGAAACATCGAATACAAACAATAAAACCAACCAAAGTAATGCAACAGAAGATAATAATTCTTGATTTCGGTTCGCAGACCACGCAGCTCATCGGCCGCCGTGTGCGCGAGCTTGATACCTTCTGCGAGATTATGCCCTACAACAAGTTCCCGAAGGACGACCCCTCTGTCATCGGTGTCATCCTCAGCGGAAGCCCCTTCTCGGTTCACGACAAGGAGGCGTTCAAGGTAGACCTTAGCCAGTTCGTAGGACGCATCCCGGTGCTTGGCATCTGCTACGGCGCACAGTACATCTCTTACGCCGGCGGCGGAAAGGTGGAGGCAGCCGACTCTCGCGAGTACGGACGTGCCAACCTCGAGCACTTCGACGCCGAGAATCCTTTGTTCAAAGGCTTCGTGCAGAACTCGCAGGTATGGATGAGCCACGGCGACACCATCACCGCTATCCCAGAAGACTTTAAGTGCATCGCTTCTACAGCCAACGTGAAGTATGCCGCTTACGCTTCTACAAAGCAGCCGGTATGGGCAGTGCAGTTCCACCCCGAGGTGTTCCACTCGCTGCAGGGCACACAGCTCCTGAAGAACTTCGTGGTAGACATCTGCGGAAGTCGTCAGGACTGGAGCGCCGACTCGTTCGTAGAGACAACCGTAGCTGAGCTCAAGGCGCAGCTCGGCGACGACAAGGTGATTCTCGGACTCTCTGGCGGTGTCGACTCAAGCGTAGCAGCCGTACTCCTCAACAAGGCTATCGGCAGTAACCTCACATGTATCTTCGTCGACCACGGTATGCTCCGCAAGAATGAGTTCCGTGACGTAATGGAAGACTACAAGTGTCTCGGTCTTAACGTTATCGGCGTAGACGCAAGCGAGAAGTTCTTCTCAGACCTCGCAGGCGTTACCGACCCCGAGCAGAAGCGCAAGATTATCGGTCGCGACTTCGTTGAGGTGTTCAACGCTGAGGCTAAGAAGCAGACCGGCGCAAAGTGGCTCGCTCAGGGCACTATCTACCCCGACCGCATCGAGTCGCTCAACATCACTGGCAAGGTAATCAAGAGCCACCACAACGTAGGTGGTCTGCCTAAGGAGATGAACCTCAAGCTCTGCGAGCCGCTCAAGTGGCTCTTTAAGGACGAGGTTCGCCGCGTAGGTCGCTCAATGGGCATGCCCGAGCACCTCATCACACGCCATCCGTTCCCAGGACCGGGTTTGGCTGTGCGCATCCTTGGCGACATCACTCCCGAGAAGGTACGCATCCTCCAGGATGCCGACGACATCTATATCCGCGGTCTGCGCGAGTACAAGACAAAACTCTCTGGCGAGGACGCACGCCGCGTACTTGCTGCCGGCGTTCCTGCCGACATGCACGACGGCGAGATTGAGGTTTCGCTCTACGACCAGATTTGGCAGGCAGGCACAGTGCTCCTCTCTACCGTACGCTCAGTAGGCGTAATGGGCGACGAGCGCACATACGAGCACCCCGTTGCTCTCCGTGCCGTTACCTCTACCGACGCTATGACAGCCGACTGGGCTCACCTGCCTTACGACTTCATGGCTAAGGTGTCTAACGAGATCATCAACAAGGTGCGCGGCGTCAACCGCGTATGCTACGACATCTCGTCTAAGCCGCCATCAACAATCGAATGGGAGTAAAATTATAACTGGAAGATAGGCTGGAAGATTTCGCTTTTTAAAGCAAATCTTCCAGCTTTTATCGTGCTCTAAATGTGAGAGTTGCAGCGCTGCTGGAAGATATGGAGGATTTTTTCACTAACACAAAAAAACAAGGGCAATCTTTATAGACTGCCCTTGTCAAATATTATCTATTTCTTCTGTGTTGGTTTCCAAATCTCATAGTCCTATTCTTTATCTTCGCACCTATTATATACTTGTAGCCGTGCGCCTCAAGTTTAGCAATAAATTTATTTGCGTTTTGATGTAATAATATCAAAAGGCGTGCGTTATTAATTATAGTAAATAAATTTTCGTTTAAGTTTTATCAATTTTACAATATGTCTAATCTAAATAGATTGAAACTTGTTCTTGTTGAACAAGACAAAACAGACAGATGGTTAGCCTAACAACTTAGCAGGACTACTTGTACTGTAAGTAAATGGTGTACGAATACGGCTCAACCTGATTTGCAAACATTGGATAAAATATCAAAGTTATTGAATGTAAATATAAGAGACTTACTTGTTGATAACAATAGAGGATTATCTGATTTCCGTCAGCAAAATAAATAAAAAATGTCATTAAAAGAAAGTATTTCAAATATCGTTATTGATTACATCCAGCAAAAGTATGGTAATAATTTAAATTATGCCAATCAAATTTTGTTGGGAGTTAAACGTATATTGACAGATAAAGATTATAATTTTCCAAAGAAATTATCGTTTGGTAAAGTATCAAAAAATATTATCATTCAAAATGCTCTATCTAAGTTAAATGAAAGGGAATCTCGCAGAAAAAAGGAGGGGGTATATTATACGGATAGCGATGTAACAAACTTTATCTGTGTAAATGTAATGCTCCATTATATAGAATCTCGGACTAAAGACATCAAAGGCTTTGAAACTTGCATTGATATTTTATCAAAGAAATCAAAGGATAAACTAAATAAAATTATTGCTGTCCGGTAAAACTTTTTCAAACAAAATAA
>ULWG01007374.1_pt1 | contig 14095 bp, 10 predicted proteins | sample 1960141 | NCBI WGS metagenome assembly ULWG01 (sample SAMEA4835806, study PRJEB28245) | human gut metagenome | biome: gut microbiome; material: fecal sample | place: Denmark | collected 2008
CCTGCCTTTGCTCCTGCCGCAAATGCTACATCAAACGCTTTTTGAATCGTCGGATTAGTAATACCATTTGCCATTTTTTTCTTGTCTTCCCAAGCCTGCCCTATTATATGGGCAAACTCCGCCATATCCCCTTTCAGTAAAGCTAATTTCATATCTACAGCACTTTGTTTGATACGATGCATCGCTTCTATGGCCGTCTGATTCCCACTAGACGTATTTTTTTTCTGTTCATCGATAATGGCAGCACTACTACGCGATGCCCCTGTGAAATACAGAACCATAGAAGCTTCCAGTTCATCCACAATCCAACGTTTCATTTTCAACGGATTGACTATAACTATGTCATTCGGCAAAAATTCCATATAATTAAATCCACCGAAAGCAGCTGCATACTGATCCTGCTTACCACCACTCAACCCCAAATCCTTACGTTCTATTTCATAGGCAAGACGAGACGTTTCATAATCGCCTAACGGAAGGCTCAACCATTCAATGAAAGCCTTCAGAATACATACGACCATTGTAGATGATGTTCCCAATCCAGACCCTGCCGGAGCATCATTGTAAGTTGTTATTTTAAAACTTTTCGCTTCTAAATCATAGTCATGAATTATTCTGTTATACACTCCTTTAATCAGACTGGCATCACCATCTATCATCAATAATTTAGCAGAAGAATAGCTTTTATGACAATGCGAATCAAAAGCATCAATTACAATCTGACCATTGTCTGTTTCCTCAATAGTACAATATGCATACAGGTTAATTGTTGCATTAAGTATTAGTCCACCGTAAATATTACTATATGGAGAAACATCGCTTCCACCTCCTGCTAAACCCAGACGAAGAGGAGCTTTACTTCTTACTATCATTTCTTTAATCTATTTTTGAAATTAAATAATCATAAATCCTTTTACCTACTACATCTACTGAATAAACAGCTTTATAATTTTCTGCAATTTTTTCCAAATGAGTTCTATCAGGATACTTATCCAATACTTCCATCATCTTTTCCGCCAATTCTTTATCATTCATTGGATGTTCGTAATAATAAAGCAGCCCCATAGTAACCTCTTGTAAAGAATCGGAGGTGGAGCATATTACAGGACACCCCATCGCAGCGGCCTCCAATGGTGGAAAACCAAATCCCTCCCTCAAAGACGGGAACACAAACAGACTGGCAAATTTGTATAAACTATTTAAATCTTTCTCTGTTATACCTTGGTATAATATGATACGTTCTTGAATCTGTTCAGATATTATTATAGGGAGGATTTCTTTTTCCCAATACGTATTTTTAGTTCCAACAATCACTAACTTTTGCTTTACGCTACCCTTAATGCTCGCATAAGCTTTTATCAGTGTAACAATATTTTTCATTTTACATATACGGCCTACGTACAATATATAATCATCTTCTATCAATCGAGGAGAATATCCATCAACGAAAGATATACTATTTCCCAACGAAACTAATTCTCCAGTATACCAAGGATAAAACATCCGTATCTGTTCTTTAGAAAAATTAGATATGGTCACAATACTTTCACTATACTTCATTAACATATCGTCTCGTTTCTTCATAATCATCAACCTTAATCCTCTACCATCTAACTGCATTTGCAAATCGTGAATAGTAGTAATCTTCTTTGATTTTGATTGCCATCTATTCACATAATCACCATGAGGGCAAAAGATTAAATCGAATTTTTGAGTTTCAAAAACGTTCTTTACCTCCCTAGCTATATATAATGATTGAAATTTGGGGATATTCAGAAGTTTTTTATTACAAACTATAATATGCCGAAATTCTTGTGGGAACATCCCTTTTACATTTTCCGCTACTCCCCCGTTTAGTAATAATATGAAATGTTTTTCTAAATGATGCTTCACTATATATTCCAAAAAACGATAAGCATACTTGGCAATACCTGTATATAAATTACCCTTTCTTATCCATGACAGGTCTATTAAAATATTCATTTCCATTCAATATTTTTTTTGATTTTTTTCTTCAAAAAACGTAAAAACGACAACGACTTAACAAAAAAAGAATTATTTATTATAGGTAAAAGCATTTTTAGAAGCGGAGTATCATATAAATAAAGTAATTGATAATCTTTGAATATTCGAGCAGGTACTACAGATTTCAAAATGCGACAACGTTCTTCATCCGCTTTTTCCATATTACTACTTATGCCATTTGTATCATAAAAACAAACGATTTCATTTATGCGTGTATAACTAGTACCATTTCTAAAAACAGAAACCATTATAAAAAATAATAAATCTGCCGATATCTTTAAATCCTCATCATAAGGATATTCTTCCATCAATTGACGCTTGATAAATGTTGCTTGATGACAAAATCCTTTTTTAAAGAAATAGAAAAGACTTATATTTTTTTCTTCTGGTGGATACCAAAATCCTTGAGGAATCTGTGCGATACCAGATATAAGATCCTCGTTTCGATTACTTGTAAATATATTCTCTAGAACCTTTTCATTTATAAAAAAATCTCCTGCATTCATAAAATTACAATACAGACCAGTGGCATACTTTACACCTTTATTCATAGCGTTATATATTCCACTATCTGGTTCACTAATCCAGTATGCTATATAATTCTCATATTTTTTCACTATATCCAATGTTCCATCAGTACTTCCTCCATCTATTATAATATATTCGACATCATTATAAGTTTGGGATATCACAGAAAGGATGGTCTTTTCTATTACACCTACAGCATTAAAGCATACAGTAATTATTGAAATTTTCATCTCCTTATTTTGTTAATATTATTCATTTTTATTAGTATTCAGATTTTAAAAATACATTCCATATCTTCGTCTGTCAAATGGCGAATACTACGAGTCTGACAAATGGCGACAGAAGTCCAAAGCATGAAAGACGGCAGATTCATTCCTGTATGCCCTCCTGGATATAAAAATAAAATATTAATAAAAATATAATAAGCTATAAGTCGAATATATTTATTCTTTGTCTGAAAAAAGCCCTTATATACCGAATTAATTAGGATAATCAGATAGGGAATCAATAATAAAATTCCTCCCTTCAATATCAGATGTAAATATCCTGTTTCAATAAGAGATCTATTTGCTACGTCATCTGCTGCTGCACTAGGACTTTTATAGGTCCCAGACATTCCTCTTCCTAACAACCAATCATTCCAATCCATATCTTTATAAAAATCCCACTCTGTATCGGATCTTGTATCAGCATCATATCGCTCATATAATACTTCAAAATTTTCTTGGACGAAATATTCCAAATCACATTGGGCAACCAAATATATGATTATTGACCCTAAGATTGATAAACTCAATTTCCAATGCATTCTAATCATATTATAGAAAAAAGGCAAAGCAACTAATAAAGTACAAACAAAACAGCTCCGCCTTCCCCACAACAGCAAGGCTATAGTAGCTATAATTAGAACTATAACCGCTGCTAATTTATATGCTTTATTTTTAGTCATTGGCAAAAAGAATAGGACAGGAAGTAATATCTGTGATGGTATTTGAGATCTCTGACCGATTATCATCAAGTCATAGGATCTCATTGCCATTAACTCTTGCACTGAAAACAATTCGTAAAAGTTTGTTATTATATAGAAAATACAAAATGGCAATAAGAACTTAGATATTTTGGACACGTAAACTAAATTAACTAGAGGAGTGGGTAATAATACAACCAATGGAATCAGAAACATATACAGCATGAACGGATTAAATAAATAGCTCCATAAATTCCAATTGGGCAAAGGATCGCAAATTCCCCTAATAACAGTAAAAGTACAAATAACTAAAAAAAAGATATAGGTTATCCGCATCATCCCATCAAAAGGTATGATATATTTCTTTCGCCAAAATAATAGGAAAGCAATAAATATACTAATAAGTTGAATGAATGCCCCTATCTTACTTTTATCATTTATAAATGAATAAATCCCTCCTATCTCAAAAAGAGAGATAGCTGAAATAAAAAATAGAGAAGATAAAAAATGAAAAACAAATTTCCTCTTATTACCTAAAACAATATTCTGTTCCATTTATTTATTAGTTGGAATATTAATTTTCAGCATCTTAGAACATTATTGAGAACAAGGCTAATCGTAATTTCATTTTCAAAGTATTTATTGTATGTTGCCCAACTCTCGATGAAGTGTAAGTACTTTGCCATAAGAGCAATGATTTACAATAAAATTTCTAGCATTCAAAGTCAATTGATGATAACGGGAAGCATCCTCAAATATCCATTCGATACCTTTTGTCAAGTCCGAACTTTTTTTATATTTTGCCAAATAACCAGTAATTTCATGTTTAATTAAATCTGGAATACCACCAATATCAAATCCGACACAGGGCACTCCACAAGACATGGCTTCTACTATGACATTCGGATAATTATCCGCCAATGAAGAAGATACAAACACATCGGAAGCATTATATACCAATATCATCGAATAATCATCACTCAGATAACTAGTAAAATGAACATCTATATCCAAGCCCTCAAAGGGTTTCTCATCTACATATCCAAAAACTAGGCATTCATATTTGTCCTTGTCCAATTTTCGAATACACTCCTTCAAGTATTCCCATCCTTTATAGGGACTATTCACATTCACAGCACCAAACAGAATTGTTTTTTTATTAGAATTTAATCCAAAAAGTTCTTTGGCGTTTTTTTTATCCAGAGGCTTATATTTATCTGTATCTAGCACATTGGGACATACAAAAACCTCATGCCCACGAAATAAAGTACTATTCCTAGCACAGCTTGCCAACCATTCACTAGGTGTAACGACTTTTAAATTAGAATATTTCGTCCAATGTTTCAATTTCTGCCTAAATTGCTTTTGTGCGATATCTCCCCACTTACAATGTTGCAACGTTTCACAATCAACACATTCTGTTTCGTACTTTGTACATTGAAAAGCATGATGACACCCTCCTGTCAAAGGATACATGTCATGCATATACCAAAAAATTGGTTTCCCTGTTTTTAATAATCTCTCTATTCCATGTATACTCAACGTAGAAGCATTTATCCAATGTAAATATATAGCATCTGCCTGTTGCACCAAAGGATGCTTATCAACCCTATGTCCAAACAGAGCATAACAAAAATCAGCACGTGGTTTAAATCTTCTAATTACAAAAGAATGGAGAAAATTATATAAGTTATCCAAAACTTGGAGTTGTACTCGGTTTTTACGCAATACATAAATTGTATTATCCCGCGTCATTTTCAATACAACAAGCATATTGGAATTAAGCCCTATTCTATTCATTGCTTCATTATGCCGATAGGCGGCTATACCAGCCCCTCCTGACTTATCTGAATAATTTATATGAAGAATTTTCATAAAAGTGCATTATCTTTTAAGACTGTTTTCTAATTTTTGTAGTAATAATAGCAAATGACGAAATCTATTAGGAAAAATAATTCCTTTTCGAAAGTATTTAACATAAGATACCATATACATGGCTTGGTTACTAAATTTTTTATAGAAATCCAAATTATAAGAAAAAATCATTTTGTCAATCTTATTCAATATTTCTATATTACAAAGTTCTTTTCTCTTACTTAAAAGTTCTACCCTATAGATTAATTCAATCTGTACTTGCAATACATTCTCGACATATTTTCTCCTACAAACAGAAATATCATTCTTGTAATCCGTTAACCGAATTAACATCTGCATTACAATATTCTCTATCATTCCTATATTGCGACAAAGAGTACCCCAGTCCATTGTTTGTCCCTCTCTTCCCAATGTATATCGATAAAGAGATAAATTAAAAAAAACGGCAGAATCGGCTTTCAACATGGGATAAAAAATCCATTCTTGATCTGTATAAGAAATACCTTCTGTCTGGATATAATCCATATTTTTAAGAAGGGAACGTTTATAAATAACATTATGCATGCTAAAATATTCGACAACATCGCTATCAATATTTACCACTTGGCCATCTGCATAATTTAAAAAGAAACTTTCTGTTTTTTCATTCCTTACAATAACATAATTAGTTAATATAACATCTGTATCAATATTCATTAATCGCTGAATAACATCCTGTAAAGCTCTAGCATTAAAGCAGTCATCTGCATCCAAAACTTTTATATATTTCCCGGTTGCCTCCTTTAATCCTCTATTTATACAACTTCCATAATTCCCATTTACTTTATCAATTACATAAAATGTATTAGGATATTTATCTTGATATTCGCGTGCTATTTTTGATGAACGATCTTTACTTCCATCATTAATAACAAAAACTTCCAGTTCATCCATTCCCTTATCAATAATTAATGAATCCAAACAATGACGAAGGTATGGTTCCATATTATATGTAGGGATTATTATAGATAATAATTTCGTTTGCATCATGTATATAATATTATTTACGTTTTCAAAGTATAGAACGTTTTTCAATTTATAGTTCTAATTTATAATGCCCAAATTCCAAAAGTCTATTTACTATGATTATTATCAATTTGTCATCGAACCTCATTTTATTAGTTAACGAAACATCTTTCTTTCCCCAAAGAATAGCAAATTTGATTTTAGAAATATTATAATTTGCCTTTACAATCCTATTTAGAACAAAATTGGGAAGACCGATATGTTTTTTCATACAGTTTCTAAAATGCCGATCCACCTCTGCAAACTTATCGTAAACTGTTAATGACTCATTTTCAGCCACACGATAGTTGAATGTAGGAATACAATTATAGACACTACCATAACGAAATGTATAGTGAGCCTGCATGGCATAATCTGACGCCGGATAAAATTCAGGATCATATCCACCTATTTCCAATAAGCATTTTTTAGAGAACAAACATCCCACGCCAAATCCTGCAGAACCAATAAATTGATTAAATAAAGTATAAGGATAACAGTCACATGAAACTAAGATTCCCCATTTACGTTTAGAAAAATATTCGCTTGAGGAAAATATAGTTTCCCTATCATCCATTTTGTTAAATGCTGAAAATATAGCCTTATCACCTGTTTTTTTTTGAAGCTCCATTAATCTAGATAATGCACTCGGTAATAGCATATCATCATCATGGCAATAAGTCACAAAAGGTGCTCTTGCCAATTCAATACCTCTATTCCAATTACCTAACATTCCTATATTTTTTTCATTCTTGTAATACAAGACCTTAGGACTTTTAAATTCTTCTACAATCAATTGGTTACTAGTCGGTCCATCAGTCTGATCATTATTATCAATCACTATAATTTCATAATCACCAGTATAGTCTTGATTAATTGCTGAGCTCAATGATTTCCGAAAATAATCAGGATGATTAAACACCGGCATAATAATAGATACTTTAGGACTCTTACAATAATTTAAATTGCCCCATAACAGATTGCTCTTAATCCCTTTATAGAGGGAAAAATTATCTTTTATTTCTAATATATCTCTCATCGGTTTATTATTTTGAAAATCATTTCTTTCATAAACTCATCTCTCATTAGAAGTAAAGCACCCACATAAACCAAGGCACCTACCATACTCCAAGCTACAACACAAACAATATGATCACCATAAAAAAAGCCCTTATAGACCACTAGAGCCATTACTAGAGTTGAAACAATGGATTTGATAGGAATAAAGTCATGAAATTTTAATTTCATATACCTCATTGCAAAAATATAATGTACCAAAGTAATCACCATTTCAGCACATACCACCGAAATAGCTACACCGATATAAGAATATCTGGGGATTAAAAAGAAATTCAACACTAGATTTACTAATGCTCCAGTAACGACTGCATAATTACCATACTTTTCTTTTCTTATAGGATAAAGTATCTGTAAGCCTAAAAATGACGACCAGGGAATGATGATAAGCAAAAATGACAATATTTGCAGAACTATAACAGAAGGCAGAAATTCTTTACCGCTAAATACCAATATAATCGGTTTTGCCAAAATTACTAAACCTGCTATCATAGGTAACGCTATATAATTTAACAAGTTAATAGTTTTCTTTTGCAATAAAACAGCTTCCTCTTCCTTACCGCTACCTACTAAATAAGACATTCTCGGAATAATTGTAGAAGTCACCGCTGTAATAATAGTCATTACCAGACTCACAACTTTATTGCCTGTTGTAAAAAATCCTACAGCTTCCATTGTTCCCAAAGCACCTACCATAATACTATTTAAATTAGTATAAAGACTGACAGCTATAGTACCTAGAAATAAAGTCGAAGCTCCCCTAGTATGTTTCCAACAATCAACTAAAGAAAAGCGAAGTTTTACATATTTATTAATCCGAATCAGATTTAATATATTATTACCACAAGTTCCTACAATTGAAAGTATAGCATAAGCCAGTAAATCAGACTTGTCATGAACAAAAATAAAAAGCCCAACTATTGAAACAACTTTTATTATCAGACTTCGAACTGTAATATACCTAAAATCTTCTATACCTTGGTAAAACCAGTCAAAACTGATACAGCTCATCAAAACCGATAATCCTATAATAAAATAAAGCAATAAATATTCTCCACTAATCAATAATGCCACCACAGAATATGCTAGATAAACAATAAAGGTTGCTATTACATTAGCAGTAAATATTGAATTTACAATATTGCCAAATTCTTCAGGTTTATCCTTTACATTTGCTATTTCACGTACCCCATATATAGGAAATCCCAATGAGGCAAATAATGTAAAATAGGCTGCAATGGCTGTGACATAATTAAATAGTCCAATAGTGTCTGGACCTAACACACGAGATACATAAGGAAAAGTAACCAAAGGGAAAACTAAGTTACTTCCTACCCGTACAGAATTCCAAAAAATATTTTTTTTTAATGAAGTCATAAAGCAAATACAACTATGCCTTCAAATTTAATCCACTCATCAAACTCTGATCACTCCACAGATATCCCCATTTTCCAAATCTCCCAATCGTTTCAATACCAAGGGAAAAAAGGTAATCACGGACAGTCTTACGGGCTTCATAAATATTATGATCAAAAATGACATTGGCGTATGGTTCGAAACGGATATCAGTAAAAAGGATATCTTCTTGTTTTAAAATGTTTAAAGAAACAAGTTTTCCCACTGAACGTGCCAACAGCTCTTCCCGGGTATATTCATTACGGTTACAATACACTTCCATCTGAAGTGAGGAACAACCTTCGGGAACATTGTCGGGCGACTTCAAGGAAGGTGAGTAGACGCGAGCAGGAAGAATATCCTCATCATAAATGTACCACCAAAGATAAGGAGGGATATTCTTCGTCTTCAGTCCGACCGATATCTGATAACCACAGGTACAGTGTAACCGTGCAACTGCATTGCAAACATCAACAGGAACGTTTTTCAGCATCTTAATTACCTCAGGAAGCGGAAGACTGCTAATCAAACGGTCAAATTGATATTCATCGCCTTTTGATGTACGAAGAAGACGATTCTCTACATCTATCGATATGACCTGTTGGTTATAACGAATATCCTGGTTTTCTACCAAAGCAGACAAAAACTGCTTAAACCCACCTTTTCGTGGATAACGCATCTCCTTACTATAATAGGTTACAGGAGTTTCGGATGTATTGCACCCCTGTATCACTTCTTCAACGGAAGGCTGGTATAAACGGCTTCCTTCCCGGCTGCCCATCCATCTTGTTTCCAAATCCTTTGCTTCAGTCATCCAATATTTCTTAGTATAAGGAATCGGAAAATGTTCTGCAAAAAAATGACCGAATTGAAGCCGTAACCATTGGTCGTAATTTTGTATCTGAGAAGAGTCAATATCTGTCGGACGGGATAAAAAATCTCTTACTACGGCATCCTTCATCTTCTGACTGAGCGGATAAAGATTATTTTGGGCCGGATGCTTTATCCATATTCCCTGATAAAGATTATATGCATTAGGAACATGTCTGAATACATCTCCGGCTCCATCCATAAAGATTCTATTTACTTGTTCATCTTTAGCAAAGGAAAAATGAACAAAACGGTCAAAACGGAAACCGTCAATGGTAAAGTTACCGCAAAGACCTCCATAAGTAGTATCCTTTTCCAAAACTACAGTCTGCTGACCATTGCAAGATAATTTGTATGCAGCTCCAAGACCGGATATTCCAGCACCAAGGATTAGAACGGGATTATTCATTTTCATATGTCTTCATATCTTCATGCAATATCCTGATACCCTCCTTCAAGGAGATGGACGCCTTCCATCCCAGCAAAGTGATGTTCCTATTTATAGGAGCCACGGCATACATGGCATCAGAAGGAGAATACGGGCGGCCGCCCCAATTTGCTTTTACGGGACGGTTCCAGACTGACTCTATCATATCCGCCACTCCGCGTAACGAATGCCCCTCACCTGTTCCAAGATGAAACTGGTAATAGCTGTCTTTCAAGTTATCCAAGGAAAGGATTAATGTATAAAAGAAATCTGCTATATCATCAACATGTATGAAGTCAAGTACCTGGTTACCCGGAGAAAAATCCACGGGCTTTTCCGCCTTTACCGCATCGACCAGATAATCAATCACCTTCTTGCTTGAATTATACCGCCCATAGGGAGAGTAGACTACCACATTAATCCAATTCCAACATGACTGTGCCTGATAATACCTTATAATAGGGCGTACCGCTGTTTTGGTAGCGGAATAAAGATTATTGGGCAAATATTCACCCGCGCCATTTAAAAATTCAGTAAATGTACCTATATTAATGAAGTGGCTACAGGAAGTATGGGAAACTGCTTCAAGCAAGTGGGTGGTAAACAGGATATTTGATCCAATCAGTTTTTCTATGGACATATCATCCCTTCTTGCAGTAAAGAAAGTTGCCATATGGATGACAACATCAGGAGAATAACCGATAACCTGCTTGCACCATTCGCCCTCTGTCGTAGCAATTATTTCCAAGCAAAGACCAGGAAACATGCTTTCTGCTTTCTGTCTGTCCCTTACCAACAGACAAATATCTGTCAATGAATGACTGAACAGATAAGGAATCAGTGTCCTACCTACAAATCCGGTAGCTCCTGTAATCAATATCTTCATAAAGCTACAATGTTTAAAATTTATAGTCTATCGCCTCCAGCTCCATCCGGCTTGCTTCCGAAGGATCATGAGGTTCAGGTATAATATCCATCAGCATGGATATGCCCTCCCCCTCTCCATAAAAAGCCATCCATAGTCCGGGAGCTACAGTAAGCCGCTGATAGCAGCTTTCAGGTGACAGGGTTATTTCTTCAAACTGCCCACAGGTGGGACTGCCCTCACGGTCATCATAAATTACGAACTTGACAGCACCGACGGGCACAACCAGATTCAAAGTCATGCGGTTATGGCGTTTCCAGCCTTTGGCTGCACCGTGTTCTATCTGTGAGAAATAAGCCTCACCAAATCCGACATAACCTTCATCAGTAGATTTTAAAGCATGATAAATATCCCCTTTGGGTACGACAATATGCTTCAGGGGATGAACTGTCACTCCTTCCATCATTATTCCGCCCATTTTAAATGTTGTGCTCCGGCAGCCCTGACATAGGAATCTATCTGGGCAGTGGTCAAGCTGTACATATCCACATTGGCATCTGTATAAAAAGCTTTGTACCAGTCAGCAATAAAATGTACACATTCCTCATAGTGCAATGTAGAATGCCAGTCAAGATAAGCCAGTGCCTTGTCACAATTAAGCTTCAATAAAGTAGCCTCCTCGAAAGGCACATTGCCGGTCAGCCGGGCTGCCGTATTCCTATCCAGCCCCCAAAGTTCGGCCAAGTCCTGAACCAACTGAAACACTGTCTTGGTCTGCTCCGCACGAGGGCCAAAGTTAAACGGTTCTCCATTCTTCACCTTTCCTTCATAAAGGTATTGTCCAAGATTGAGATAACCGCTCAATGGTTCCAATACGTGTTGCCAGGGGCGGGTAGCTTTGGGACTACGTATCTCCACCACCTCATTCCTTGAAAATGCCTTGACACAATCTACGATGATACGGTCTTTCGCCCAGTCACCACCTCCGATAACATTCCCGGCACGGGCCACTCCCAGTTTGATATTGGGCATAGCCTGGATAAAGGATTTCCAATAACACTTGATAGTAAGTTCAGCTGCACCCTTTGAACCGGAATAGACATCCTTTCCGCCTACCGCATCTGTCTCACGATATCCCCAGATCCACTCCACGTTATCGTAAGCCTTGTCACTGGTGATAAGAACACAGGTACAATTCCATGTGATATTACGGATGGCCTCCAGCACGGAAGCCGTACCTACCACATTGGTAGTGATGGTATCAAAAGGCTCCTTGTAGGAAGTAGAAACAATGGCCTGTGCAGCAAGATGAAAGATAAAGTCAGGCTTTACAGCCTGAACATAATCACTCATCTCCTCTTTATTACGGATGTCACCATAATGGTGATGGATTCTGTCGGGTAGGCCAACAACCTCGAACATGGACGGTTGGGTAGGTATACTATTTGAATAGCCGTATACCTCCGCTCCCAGCATGAGTAACCATGCTGACAACCAGCTCCCCTTGAAACCGGTATTACCGGTTATCAATACTTTCTTTCCTCTATATACATTATTGAATGCCATATTTATCCTTTTATTTTTATCATTTCCAATATTTCCAAGGTGCTTTGCCCGAAGCCAAGAGGCTCTCCAGTTTCTCCTTGTCACGCAACGTGTCCATGCACTGCCAAAAGCCATGATGCTTATAGCAGGAAAGCTGCCCCCGGGAGGCAAGCGTTTCAAGAGGTTCACGCTCCCAGGTCGTTGTGTCATTTTCTATATATTCCAATGCTCCCGGCTCCACAACCATGAAACCTCCGTTGATCCATCCCATATCATCCCGACTCTTTTCACGGAAAGACCTTATCATAGAACCGTCAATGTCCATTACTCCGAAACGACCTTCGGGAAGCACACCTGTCAACGTGACCATAGTCCCTGTCTCTTCATGAAACCGGATACATTCATTAATGTCAACATCTGATACACCATCACCGTAAGTCATAAGAAACGGCTCACCAGATATGTAATCTTTAACGCGTTTAAGACGTCCGCCCGTCATGGTATTCAAACCTGTGTCAACCACCGTCACTCTCCAGTCTTCTGTATGATCACTATGTACAGTTACTTTCCCATTGGCAGAAAAGTCGAATGTCATATCACTATTATACATATAGTAGTTGGCAAAATAATTCTTGATAACCTGTTGCTTGTATCCGCAACAGATAATAAACTCATTATGACCAAACTTGGAATACCATTTCATGATATGCCATAGGATAGGTTTGCCACCTATCTCAATCATCGGCTTGGGCTTAAACTGGCTCTCCTCGCTAATACGAGTACCAAAACCTCCGGCTAAAATCACTACTTTCATATAAAAATTATTTCTATTTCATCATGCACTGGCACGCATTATACGTATTAATTCGTCATAGTTCTTACAAATGTCATCAGCCCATTTATGCAGTTCTTTTTTATAAGAAATGAATTTTTCTTCATCTCTTCTTATGAAATCTGATATGATTAATCGGCCAAACTCATTCTCCGTTGTATTCCTCAGAAGATAATCCTTAAAAGATTTGATACTAGACAACAAATCAGATTTGATCTGTTCCAATCGGGGATTATTAAATTTATACTGTGGATTATCTACAATCCACTCAAAATCCATTAAAGCTTTCAAATCATCTACAGAAACAGGTTCTCCAAAATCATGATTTTTCAAATAATCATAAATAAAAGATTCCGGCAAGTCTTTTGTTATAATTTGCTTAAATAACGCTTTATCCTGTATATAAGAAATTCTACCGCATCTAGAGTTTCTCTTCTTGAAAAAAAATGGAAAATCACACATAATATTAATAAGATTATACACAAACGAATAGAAAAAATAGACGTTATTATGAAGACTATTACTGCGCTCCACACAGGATCTTTCCATACTTTCTTTATTTTCTCTATCATTTTAGGTTATCAGAGTTAATCTTTTATCACTCCACCTTCTCAAACGGAAAAGCCTGAAGATAACTAATAGCCA
>ULWG01031948.1_pt1 | contig 13718 bp, 7 predicted proteins | sample 1960141 | NCBI WGS metagenome assembly ULWG01 (sample SAMEA4835806, study PRJEB28245) | human gut metagenome | biome: gut microbiome; material: fecal sample | place: Denmark | collected 2008
CTTTAGTGGCTGTACTGGTTTAACTAGTTTATCCCTCCCTTCTAGTATTACCGAGATAGACTCTTACGCTTTTAAGGGCTGTACTGGTTTAAAAGATGTTAGCTTTTATATTAATGGTGATTTTGAGACATATTTGACAAAAGATCATCCTTGTATAGAGGTTGGTTGTGGTATTAAATATTATCTGAATGATGAAGAAATTACAAGTATAGTGGTGCCATCTAGTGTAACTACTTTAGGTATGTATGCTTTCCAAAGATGCTCGAACTTACTGTCTGTATATGTTAGCTGGCCAACTCCGATTTCTGCTTACAAGACTTTTAGTGAAACAAATTTAGGAAAATGTACTCTATATGTTCCACAAGGAACAGAACAAGACTATTGGCTTGCTAATGTTTGGGGCGATTTTGGAAAGATAGTAGAGTTCGATGCAACTGGCATTGATAAGGTTACAACCTCAAATGATGCCAAGGAACTCTCTCGCTATTCTGTAAATGGTCAGCGATTGTCTGCTCCAGCCAAGGGATTGAACATCGTTAAGTATAGCGATGGTAGTGTGAAGAAAGTTGTTGTTCAATAGTTTCGGCTAGCGAACTAGTAGGTAAAGAGTTCTTATGGGCACGAGCAATCGTGCCCTTATTTGTTTCCAATCTGTCTTATATCTTAACTTTTTGTCTTTAAATCCCCCAAAAGTATGTTTTTTTTCGAGATTTGGGGATTTTGACGACAAATATTGTATTTTTGCACTGTTTATTTAACGCACATTAATTTAACGGCTGTTACATTATGAAGTGCGGCTTGGTTAATCAGTGCAAGCAAATTTTAAATTAGTGATTTTAGAATAACTAACTGAGAAATTACTAAAAATAAAAAGAGCGGAAGAACAACCGGGGGTTAACAGAGTTAACAGTTAACAGTTGTTTTTCCGCTCTTTTTCCTCTAAACTTTTGAATATTCTGAATGATTTTACCACAATTCTGCTGGCGACAGATCCTTGTCCTTTCTGCCCATCAGATAGTAATCGGCAAGGAACTGGAGGTTTGCCTGGGTAATCTTCAAGCCTGCCTCCTTTACGTATCGGCTGGTGAAGAGGTTGGCATCAGGCAACATGTTGTTGTCTATCAGCTTGCACACAATCTCGTAAGGGAATGGGCGACCGTTGCCGCTGATGATGTTGAAACCATCAACCTCCGCACGCTCAGCGTTGTAATATGGATTCTCTGGAGCTGCAATGCAATGAGCCATACCGAAACAGATGTTGATGCCCGTATATGGACTTCCGCAAACGATGATTCCCTTCTCGTATTTTGGAGGGAACTTGATGTTGGCAGGTAATTCGAAACCTACCTCCTGCAAGAACTCCTTCAGGGTCTTGACATCCTCCAGGAAGATGAACTTATCCCCGAAATCCTTCGCCTTGAGCAGGTTGTAATCGTGGATAGGCTGCTTGCGGTTCAGGCGGTCTTTCTCTGCCTCAATCTGCTCCTTGTTCTCCTCGTAAGGAGGATTCAGCAAGGCACCTGTCTGCCACCAGTCACCACCGAAGTAGAAGAGGTTGGTAACTATCAGCTGCTCGCCGCTGAGGAATGCGCTCGCATCCTCGATGTTGGTAGAATCCTTGCGCACTCTGAGCAGATTCTCTTCTTCCTTCGCATCATATACATCTTTCAGATAGAAGAAGTTATCATCCTCCTTGATCATCTTGAAGGCACGGGTGCTCTTGTAGTCGATGTCTGTCCAGAGCTTGTGGGCAGGATGATGTTCGCTCACCTTGGCAAGCCATTCGGCAGAGGTGAGGGCGAGCAGGTTGTTGCGGCTGTTCATTGTTTGTTCTATCTGGATAGAGTAGGCGATGATGTCGTTGAAGCCCTGTGGAGAGTGGGCGAGGCGCTCCAGCTCCATCTGAAGGCGGAAGCGGTTGCCCACGTTGAAGTAGCAGCCATAATGGAACCAGGCCAGTGCATCGCGATATTCATAGAACTTATCCTCATCGGTAGGCAGTTCGCAGAGGAATTCATAGAGGCGGTCGTTCTCTGGTGCCGTTTCATACTCCTTGTCTAGCACATTGTAGGCAAGCTTTGCAGCCAGCTCTATGGTGCTGAAGAGGAAAGGCACAGCTTCCTGCACATGACTGCTCTGCTGATAATGGTGCCAGCAGAGGAACTTGATGTCGGCGAAGTTGATTTCGTCCGGGTCGTATGGAGGCATATTTTCGTTCAGGGTATTCTGGATGAAATCGTCCTCGTTCTCATAGAAAGGGATGTAGGAGCCGTAGCGCTTCTTGCATTCGGCAGTAAAGGTCTTCCAGATGCAGGTGCCTGAGATGATGTCCTCGAAGTAGCCGGCTATACTGAGTGCAAGCTGCTTGGCTTCCTCCACGTTTGGAAACTGGTGGGTGAAGCATGCCTCGTCAAGGGCGTGATATATTTCGTTGGCAAGTTCTGTGTAGTACTGGTCAACGTCGTTTGGCTTCTCGTATGGATGCATTGCCATCCACTCTTGGGTGAAAATTACCTTTTTCATATCGTTTGATTCTTTGTTGTTTCGAGGTTATAACGGATGCATCGTATAGATGCGAGGGTCGTTATTCTCGTTGTTTGTTATTATCAATTGTTAGTCGTTCGGCATAGAATGTCGCCCGATTTATCTGTAAAGATAATGCAAAGATAATGATTTCTGCGCAAAAAATGCAAGAAACTCGCATTTTTTTCGTATCTTTGCACCCGAATTTAGGCAATCTTAATAAAAGCGTAGGATTGCCGCAAGCGTTTCGGAAGGATTTTGCACCCTAATTCATGGCTGGGAGGGTGAATTCGGCCTTCCATTTTGATTATAATGAATTAAGGTTAAAAAGATTTGAAGACATTTGAAGAATTAGGCGTGAGCGAGGAGATTCGCCGTGCCATCGAAGAGCTTGGATTTGAGAATCCAATGCCAGTTCAGGAAGAAGTAATCCCATATTTGCTTGGTAATAAGAACGACGTGATTGCGTTGGCGCAGACCGGTACGGGTAAGACTGCATCTTACGGTATTCCGGTTATCCAGAAAACTGATGCCAGCAGCAAGCAGACACAGGCTATCATCCTCAGTCCTACACGTGAACTCTGCCTCCAGATAGCAGACGATTTGAACAGCTTTGCCAAGTACATCGACGGCTTGCATATTGCCGCAGTTTATGGCGGTACCGACATAGGAAGCCAGATTCGCACCCTGAAGCATGGTGTGCAGATTATCGTGGCTACCCCTGGTCGTCTGCTCGATTTGATTAATCGTGGCGTGGCTCAGTTGGAGAACGTGAACAATGTGGTGCTTGATGAGGCTGACGAGATGTTGAACATGGGCTTCTCAGAGAGCATCAATGCCATCTTCGAGAACGTTCCGGAAGATAGAAACACTCTGCTCTTCTCGGCTACCATGAGCAAGGACATCGAGAAGATTGCCCTCAACTATCTGCACGACCACAAGGAAATCGTAGTGGGTTCGCGCAACGAGGGTGCTGAGCATGTAAACCACATCTACTATCTGGTAAATGCCAAGGACAAGTATCTCGCCCTGAAGCGTGTGGTGGATTTCTATCCACGCATCTTTGCAATTATCTTCTGCCGCACCAAGCTGGAGACTCAGGATATTGCAGATAAGCTGATTAAGGATGGTTATAATGCTGAGGCGCTGCACGGCGACTTGAGTCAGCAGCAGCGTGACCTCACCATGCAGAAGTTCCGCAACCATACCGTTCAGTTCCTGGTGGCTACCGATGTGGCTGCCCGTGGTCTGGACGTAGATGATCTGACTCACGTTATCAACTATGGTTTGCCTGATGATGTGGCAAGTTACACCCACCGAAGCGGTCGTACGGGTCGTGCCGGAAAGAAGGGAACATCCATCTCCATCATCCATACCAGAGAGAAGTTCAAGGTTCGCCAGATTGAGAAGCAGATTGGCAAGGAGTTCGTGGACGGCGTTTTGCCGACCCCAGAGGAAATCTGCAAGAAGCAGCTCTTCAAGACGATGGACGACATCATGAAGACGGATGTGGACGAGGATCAGATTGAACCATATATGGCTGAAATCAACCGCCAGTTTGAGTACATCGACAAGGAGGACATCATCAAGAAGATGGTGACCATCACCTTCGGTAAGTTCCTCGATTACTATAAGAATGCTCCTGAGATTATCAAGCCAGAAACAGGCAAGGGTTCCCGTGGCGGCGAAGGTCGTGGAAGTCGTGGCGAGGGTCGTGGCAAGGTTTCTAATGGTCGCAGAAAGCATGAGACTGAGGCTGGTTTCAAGAGACTGTTCATCAACCTGGGTAAGGCTGATGGTTTCTATCCGGGCGAAATCATGCAGTATCTGAACAAGCATGTGAAGGGCCGCCAGGAGGTGGGTCATATCGACCTGCTGAGTAAGTTTGCCTACATCGAGGTGCCAGAGGAGGATGCGAAGCGCGTTATGAAGGCTTTGAACGGTACAGAGTACAAGGGCAGAACCGTGAGATGTAACGATGCTGATGAGGAAGGTCATGGCAGAGCAGCCCGTGGCGGACGCAGTTCTGAGGGCAGAGGCGGTCGTTCTTCAGAAAGAGGCGGGCGCAGCCGCAGAGGTTCTTCTGATGATGCAAGAGATTCTCGTGATTCTCGTGGAAAGGGAGGACGTGGAAGCCGTGGTGAATCTCGTGGCGGCAGAAAATCTCGCCCTCAGGAGGATACAGGCGATTGGCGCCAGTTCTTCCAGAACAACGACAACGTGAAGTTCAAGGGTGAGGAGCCAAACTTCGAGGAAGAAGGTTGGGCTCGTCGCAGACCTAAGAAGAAGTAATTTAGGCAGCGATTTATAATAAGATGAAAGTCTGCATCAAAGGGATGTTTTGATGCAATATCCATATTTTGCGGTAAAAATACAGCAATTTCTTTGGTAAATTGCGGTGTTTTTACCGCAATTTTTGTATATTTGCAGCCGTAAACATCAAATTTATTGTATCTTTATACGCAATTTTAACCCTAAAAGATATTCTGTAATAAGTTAATGAAGAAAACTATTCTTATCGCTTGTCTGGGACTGGTAAGTCTGGGCTTGCAAGCACAGAGCATTTCGCTCGCTGGTGAATGGAATGTGGAGTTGGGAAAGAGCGGTAGTGCTTTTGCCAAGAGTAAGCGTGTCTCGCAGGGTGAGGTGAAGCGTGCCATTCTTCCCGGTACCATCGATACGAACCGTCTGGGATTCGCTCCGAAAGATACGATGGAGACAACGCATCTTACAAGGCTCTATGCCTATAAAGGAGCTGCAAGATATTCCAGAACCATCAATATCCCGAAGGACTGGAAGAAGAAGCCGGTAGAACTCTTCCTGGAGCGTACCCGACCGACATGGGTGTATGTGGATGGAGACCTGGTGGATTCCTGCAACTTCATTTCTACTCCCCAGCGCTATCTTCTGCCAAAGAAGGTGAAGCCGGGCAAGCATCTCCTGGAAATCGTCATGGATAATGGAAGAGGTGTGCCTGAGCAGGTTTACGGTTCCAGCCATGCTTATACAGAAGATACGCAGACCAACTGGAATGGAATTATCGGAAGGATTGAACTCCTGCTTGTCGGTTCTGCTGATAGCAAATCGGCAGAAGTACTAGCAGGAGCAATCCCTAGCCGTTCTGTAGCTTCTCCTTCCACCCTTCAGATGCCTGATTTCGCCAAGGATTTCCATATCGAAGGCGCTCACTTCTACGCCAATGGTCATAGGATATTCCTCCGTGGCAAGCACGATGCGGCTGTATGGCCGCTGACGGGACATGTGGAGATGAGCGTGGAAGGCTGGATGAAATATCTCGGAACCTGCAAGGAGTATGGAATCAATCATGTGCGCTTTCATTCCTGGTGCCCACCGGAGGCGGCTTTCGTGGCAGCGGACAACCTGGGAATCTATCTCCAGCCGGAGCTTCCTTTCTGGGGTTCTTTTGATAAGAAGGATGAAAGGCTGATGGCGTTCCTGCATCAGGAAGGCGAGAACATCCTCAGAGAATATGGTCATCATCCATCTTTCAGAATGATGGCATTGGGTAATGAACTTTGGGGCGACATTGACAAGATGAAGGAGTTTGTGGATGATTTCCGCAAGATTGCGCCTGATAAATACTATACCTTCGGAAGCAATTACTATCTCGGTTATCAGGGAATAAAAGAAGGAATGGATTACTTCACCACTTGCCGCATCGGAGGCGAGGGATGGGGCAAATACAATACCCATACCCGTGGTTCTTTCTCGTTTGCCGATGCCTACGATGGAGGAAGGATCAATCATTTCCATCCTAATTCAACGATGAATTTTGATGAGGCTTGCGATAAGGCCGGAATCCCTATCATCTCTCACGAAACAGGCCAGTTTCAGACCTATCCTGATTATCGGGAAATAAAGAAATACACCGGAGTGCTTCATCCTTATAACTTTGAAGTGTTCCGCCGCAGGCTGGCTGCTGCCGGAATGCTCTCGCAGGCTGATGATTTCCACAAGGCTTCGGGCTTATGGAGCGTGAAACTCTATAAAGCCGATATAGAGATGGATTTGAGAACCCGGAATATGGCGGGCTTCCAACTGCTCGATATTCAGGATTATCCCGGTCAGGGAAGTGCTTTCGTAGGCATCCTGGATGCGTTTATGGAGAGTAAGGGAATCACAACGCCTGAGGAATGGCGCCAGTGGTGCTCGCCTGTGGTTCCTCTGCTGGAAATGAAGAAGTTCTGCTTCGTGGATGGCGAGAAGATTCAGGCTAAGGTAAAGGTAGCCAATTATGGCGGTTCTTCGCTGAAGGGCAAGAAACTGAAATGGCATCTGGCTGCCGAGAACGGATTGTTCTGTATGGATGATGGAACTTTCAGCACCAAGGATGGTGAAGTGAGAAAGAATGTGGGCGACTTGATGGCTGAGGATGAGGGAGTATTGAACATCTTTTTATACGATGAAGGTTTGGTGGATGTGGGTGAACTGAATGGTGTTTTCCACGTGCAGAAACCTACCAAGCTGCTTCTTACATTAAACATTGAAGGAACAGAGGCGAGAAACTCCTACGAACTTTGGATTTATCCGAAGAAGGCTTTGGAAAAGAAGGGCGTTATCATAGCCAAGGATTTGAATGATGAAGTGGTGAAAGTCTTGGAAAAGGGCGGAAAGGTGCTTTGGATGCCTACGGCTTCCAGCCATTTCGTGGCTGCCGATGATACGCTTTCGCAGGCAGGTAATGCTACTCCTTATACTGTTGGCGGACTCTTCCAGACCGATTACTGGAACTATCGCATGTTCAAGACCATCTGCGAGAACAACAAGAAGAAAGTTTCTCCAGGAACCCTGGGCATTCTGACGAATCCGGAACATCCGATATTCAAGGGATTCCCTACGGAAATGCACACCAACTGGCAATGGTTCCCGGTTATCAAGGAATCGCATCCGCTGGTGCTTGACAACTTCGCCAAGGATTATCGCCCGATTGTTCAGGTGATAGATAATATCGAGCGGAATCATAAGTTGGGTTTGGTGATGGAATGGAAGGTGGGAACCGGAAAGCTCCTCGTCTGCATGAGCGATTTGGAGAAGGCTGCCAAATACCCGGAAGGCAAGGCTTTCTATCAGAGTGTAATTGATTACATGCGCTCTGCCGATTTCAATCCATCTGCAGAAATAACGGTGGATGAATTGAAGAAGAAACTCGCAGAAAAGCCTCGTCAGGTTTCTTTGAAGGAGCTGAATAATATCTCGCAATATTAGTTGCGAACCTATAAGAAAAAACAAGAGCGGAAAGCCAGGAGTTAACAGGTTAACAGTTAACAGCTGATTTTCCGCTCTTTTTCTATCATCTCTGTTGATTCAGAGATAGAATTTACTTTGCATGAATCTCCTTCAAGAGTCGGTCTGCGTGTCCCCACTTATCCATCAGGTAGAGCATGTAGCGGATGTCCACACCAATGCAGCGAGCCAGGCGCTTGTCGAAGTTGATGTCAGAGCTGAGGCTGTCCCAGTTGCCATCGAAGGCAAGACCAATCAACTCTCCCTTGCCGTTGAACATAGGGCTACCAGAGTTACCACCGGTAATATCGTTGTTGGTGAGGAAGCAGAGCTGCATCTTGCCAGTCGTCTTATCCTGATACTTGCCGAAATCCTTCTCAGAGAGGAGCTCGTGCATGATAGGCTCAGCGTAGTAATCGATGAACTTATCGCCCTGCTTCATCTTCTCAACGAGGCTCTCGGCTGTGGTGTAGTAGCCTGATGGCTTGCCACCGAGGTCGAAACCGCCTACCTGACCGTAGCTCAATCGCATGGTGAAGTTGGCGTCGCTGTAGTGAGGCATGTCCTCCTCCATACGGAGCTTGGCAGCACAGAGATACTTCTCCTGCTCGGCGATGCTATCGTTGATGCTGCCCATCTGAGCAGCGAAATCTGCAAATACATCGTTCAGATCCATACCGAAGCTTACGCCTGGATCCTTCTCATATCCCTTCTTGTTGAAATAGAGCTTGGCGCCCTTCTTCATGATGAGCGACTTCTCCCAGAGATAATCCACATACTTGGCGTAGTTGCCGCCAAACTCAGCGTCGATGGTCTTGTAGAACTTAGGCAACCACTTGCTGTCTACGTGCTCCTTATAGTTCTTCAAGAGGGTAGCGAGCACTTCCTTATCGAGCGCCATATCCCATTCTGCAGAGTTATCTTCAAACTCATGATACTGCTTCTTCTTGTTCTTCTCAGGACCCTTCACCTCCATGTTGGTCTGGAGCTTGATGGCACGGGTAGAGAACTCGATGTTGCTTCTTCTGGTGAAAGATTCTGCGAAGTTGGTCCAGGCGTACTTCACGTCTGCGCTCTCCTTGTAAAGCTTGGCGAGCTTGTCGAAATCTACCTTGTGGGCGAGGTCGTTGGCTGCCTTGGCTGTATCCTGCCAAGCACGGAGACGGGTTTCGTACTCACGCTTCAGATTCACGATGCCGATAGAGTCGATACACTTGTTCATACCGATAGCATTCTTCCAGTAGTTGGAACTCTGGGCGTACTTGCTGTCATACTTGATGCGGACAGCCTCGTCGGCACGCATGTGCTTCTGCATCACCTCCTGCTTTACGCCACGAACCTGGGCACGAGGAGCATTCTCAGCATCGCGCATGGTCTGGATTCCGTAGCTTGAAAGATAACGCTCTGTGCTGCCTGGGTAACCCATGGTCATCGCATAGTCGCCATCCTTGTACCCCTGGAGAGAAACCTGAGCCCAACGCTTAGGCTTGTAAGGCACATTATCCTTGCTGTAGGCAGCAGGACCATTGGTCTTAGGGTCGGCATAGATGCGGAATACAGAGAAGTCGCAGGTCTGGCGAGGCCACATCCAGTTGTCTGTATCGCCACCAAACTTACCCATAGACTTTGGTACGGTGAAAACCAGACGCAGGTCGGTGAAGTCGCGGTAAGTAGTAGCATACCACTTGTTACCCTCGTAGAAAGGCTGAACGGTGATATGAAGGGTAAAATCGTTCTTCTTCGCCTCTTTAGTCATCTCGTTCTCCAGAGAATCGATGAGTTCATCGCGCTTCTTGTTGTCGAGTTTCTCGTATCCGAGGCTCATCACCTTATCGGTTACATCCTTCTGTTCAACCATAAAGCTGACGAACATATTCTCGTTAGGCAATTCCTCTGCGTAAGATTTTGCAAAGAAACCGTTGAGCATATAGTCGTGCTCCACGGTAGAGTGGCTTCTGATAGCCTCGAAACCGCAATGGTGGTTGGTAAATACCAGACCGTCTGGAGATACGACTACGCCCGAGCAATAGCCCGAGAAGTTAACCACAGCATTCTTCAAGGCATTCTCGCCGTTGTAGAGCTGGTCGTAAGTCATACTGAAGCCTTCGCGCTGCATCATCTCATACACAGCGTTTGGCAAGTTGTAAATCGTCCACATTCCCTCGTCAGCGTGTGCGGTATTGATTCCGCAGAACGCCATGATAGAGGCGATAAGGACCGTTGCTTTTTTCTTCATTACTTGTTTTTGTTTTCTATTTTTATTATGATGTTATTTATTCTTTTTCTCATACCATTCTTTCCAAGTCTTTGCCTGTTCTGTCATTCGATATTGCTGGCGTGGATGTCTTGGGGTGTTTGGATATTTCCTTTCAATAGCTTTTTCTGAGAGGGCAGCGTTTAAATATAGTTCACTAAAACTTTTTCTGTCCTTTAGTCCGATTGAACCCATAATTTCCGCAGATGTCATATATTCATCGTTAAAGGATAGAATAAGAGTCTCCACATGTTGACTGAACTTGTGGGGTACTTGTGGGGTACTTGAGGATAGCTTGCGGGGTACTTGTGGGGTACCTATTCTTGGCTGCTCTTTCCATTCATCAGTCGGCCGGATATGCAAATATCTGTTCTTGAGAACCCAACTATCTTTTAGGAGTAAGTTCCTGAAGAAACGAACCTGGTAGATAGGAGAATAATCTATGCCTTTCTGAATGTTTCGATAGTTGGCACGAACCAGGGCATTGCGGAAATACCAGGAATGCTTGGCAAATATTTCGTTGTTCACTTCATATCCTAACGAACGGAGATATTGGATGGTGAAAATCGCTGTGGTTCGGGTGTTGCCCTCTCTAAAAGCATGGATCTGCCAGATGCCTGAAATGAATTTGGCAATATGCTCAATCTTCTCATCATCCGTCAGACCTTTATATGAGAAGTTCTTCTCCTGCTCAATATCCCAATCCAAGGCTCTTCGCAAGTCTTCCCAATTCAGGTAGTTTACGGAATCTCCTTCGAGCACCCATTCTTTCTTGGAAATGTCGTATTGGCGGATTTCTCCTGCGTGCTTGAATACTCCCTCGAATATTCTTCGATGCAGGGAAACATATCCGTTGGTATTGAAGGCAAAGGTCTTGCTGGCGAGAATCTTCGCGATGTTGGCTGAAACCTTATCTGCCTCTTCCTCGTCTTCATCCTTAGGTGTACGGACCGTCTTGCTCTGATAGTAAGAGTCAATCAGTTTTCTGGTTTCATCCAGAGAGATTTCCCCTTCGATATTTCGCTTAGCCACATCTATGAGATACGCTGATGGTTGCAGCCCATCTACAGCCTGCAATCCGATAGCCGTCTTCCAGTTCTCTGCGCTTTCCTTCTGCGAAGGCTCTCCTTGTCTGAGATACTCATCGAAGGATGCGAACTCGTTGATATTATCTTTATTCATAGATGTAATGCTTGATATTTAACTTTGCAAAGTTACGACTATTTCCCGAATTTTCCAAGGCTTCGCATGATTTTCTTCATAATTTGCCTTTTTGCCGATAACATTCCTGGTGATAGAACCTCTTGCTCCAGCATATCCAGAGCCATTCTTAACTCTTCGAGGAGCTCGGGATAGTATTTCATCTGCTCGTAGGCGAGCTTCATGCAGTAGCAGCGGATGGCGTAGGGCTGGGAACAGGCGGTAATCTTGGCGATGCAGAAATCGATGAAATCGGAACGGAGTGATTCTTCTTCGAAAGGCTGACGGAGAAGGAGTTGGAGCATCAGGCGGCGCTTGGTTTCATTCTTCTCTACGAGAACCCTATCTATCAAGTCATTATGCTTGGCATAGAGCCACTCGTTGTTCTGCATGTCGAAATGAGTGAATACCCACAGGGCATTTGTGGATATTCGCTCGTCCTCATCAAATGTTAGTTGATAAAGATGAGCTTTTTTACGGTTATTACCATGGGTAAGAATACAAATCTCATAGATGTCATCCATGCAAAGTTTCTTATTCAGTTTCTTTCTCATGCTTCTATGGCTTATTTGATGATGAAACTCTTCTCTACCTTGTGTTTAACAAATTCTCTAGCTGCGAATAGTGGTACATTTTCCATCCATTTTTGGTCTTGGAAACCTCGCATGGAGAAACGGATACCTTTGAGATGATAGGAGGCAAAATCGTGAGTGATAAATGCTGCTAGTGATTTTGCCTTTACATTCTCCTCAGCCTTTACTTCTATTGGTAAGATTTCGCTGCCGGCTTGTACTATGAAATCAATTTCTTGGGTAGAGCTTGGCTTACTGTAATAATATATGGGTAAGTAAGGAAGAGATTTCAGCTGTTGAAGCACGAAATTCTCAGTAAACGCCCCCTTGTATTCGCTAAACACGTTGTTGCCAATGAGAATCTGGTCAGGTTGTGCCATTGTGAGTGCTCCCAACAAACCTATATCAAGCACATATAATTTGAAAGCATCCATGTCTGCATAGAATTTTAATGGAGATTTGGCATCTCTTGTTCTTTCTACCTTATGGACGAGTCCTGCGTCAGTGAGCCATTGTATTGCAATCTCGAAATCTTTAGCCCTAGCTCCTTTTCTTATTGCACCATAGATGAACTTCTTGTTCTCGCGAGCCAGTTGGGCTGGGATTGATTGCCATACCATTCTTACTCTTTGTGTCTGTTCTTCGGTGTGTTTGCTGATATCTGCCTCGTATGCATTCAAGATGTTTTGTTGAATTTCCCTTACTTGCATTGGGTTGTGATTTTGTGTAAATTCCAATACTGCTTCGGGCATACCTCCAACAAAGTAGTATCGTCGAAGGTATTCTATGAATTTTGGGGCGAGGCTGTTGATAAGTTCCTTATCTCCGCTTTGCAATAAATCCAAAAGTTGTTTCTCTCCATTGGCAAGTAGAAATTCTTCATAAGTCATGGGGTAGAGGTGCATGATGTCAACTTTACCGACAGGGAAGGATTCTCCTTTCATGTTCATGACACCGAGCAATGATCCTGCTACGATGATATGCAATTCTGGCTTGTCTTCACAGAAATATTTCAGCGAGGACAAAACAGGTGGAATCTCTTGTATCTCATCGAGAAATACAAGGGTCTTGCCAGGAGTGATGTCTTGGTGTGCATAAGCAGCAAGGCCGATGGAAAGTCTTTCTGCATTTGCGTCACCTTGAAAAAGTTGAGCAATGCTTTTGTTTTTGTAACAGTTGATGTAAACCATATTCTCAAATTCGTTGTCGCCAAACTCTTTGATGATATAGGTCTTGCCAACTTGTCTTGCGCCATACATGATGAGTGGCTTCCTGTTACTGGATAATTTCCAGTCTTTCAGATGGTTGTATATGAATCTTTTCATGTTTGCTACACTTTTGTGAGGGAATGATATTTGTGTCTTTACATTTTTGTGAGGGAATAATGCCTTATTGCCAACACTTTTGTGAGGGAATATCGCTGCAAAGATACTGATTTCTTTTGAAAAACCACAAAAAACGTCCTTAAAAATGTGTAAAACCACAAAAGGTCGTCCTTAAAAGTGTGATATTTTACAACAAGTCGAACTAAAAAGTGCAAAAACAGCTGATATGCAAGTGCGCATACCAGCTGCTTTCTTAGTAGTATGCTCGGCACGAGCTTATTCTTTTATGAGGGAATAATCGTTGCAAAGATATACTTTTATGAGGGAATAACGAAAAGGAAGATTACTTTTTTTGAGAATTCTTGGACTATTCCTTGTTTTTGATGTATAGAATGGGAGAAAAAGTCAAGTTGAACAATCGATGGATTCATAGTTGTACGTCTAAAGGTTTATAGTTGTACAACTGAAGGGTGTGTAGTTGTACAACTAAAAGGTGTACAGTCGTACAACTAAAGGGGGTATTGTTGTACGATTAAAAGGTGTTGTCACTAGGCTCGGCAGACGGGGGTGTAATTTAAACTGTGTCAAGGCTTGTTCTTA